>Ga0073928_10010018_pt1 | contig 11405 bp, 10 predicted proteins | sample PaiPotPPA55metaG_FD_76969 | JGI IMG/M metagenome (GOLD analysis project Ga0073928, IMG submission 76969) | Iron sulfur acid spring bacterial and archeal communities from Banff, Canada, to study Microbial Dark Matter (Phase II) - Paint Pots PPA... ...
GATTCTCGCGAGCGAAGTGCGAAGCGAGCAGCGGGAAGATGACCGTAGCTATTGCGGCGGCAAAGATCTGCTGCGGGAAATTGACAAGCTTTGTGGCGTAGTTCATCCCGGCCATGTAACCAGGCGAAAGCGTCGAGGCAAAATAGCGGTCGAAAAAGATCGCGATTTGCCCGGCCGCAGAACCGACGATGATCGGTCCCAGCATGTCCCACATACGATGCAAGCCCGGATGACGCAGATCGAGCGTGAAGCGGTAGCGGCGCGTGAGGAACAGGGCCGGCATTTGAACCAGCATCTGTGCGCACAACCCAAGCGCCGTGCCTATCACAAGGGCATAGATCCCAATCTTGTGATTGAGCGCAATGACGCAGCCGATCGTTACCAGGTTGATCGCGATGCCGGCGAGCGAAGCGGCTCGAAAGCGGTGGTGCGCGTTGAGCACCGCGGTGAAAACCCCCGCAAGACTGACGGCGACGATGCTCGGCATCAGCCACCGCGTCATGCGAATCGCCACGCCCATCTGCGGAGCGGGGAAGCCGTGCGCGATGTACGGCACATAAACGGGCGCGAAGATGTATCCAAGTACGGCGCAGACCGAAAGGACGATAAACAGCCCGTTGATGATCGTGTTGGCCAAGCGCCAGCCTTCGTCGTCATCGCCTTTCGTGATGTACTCGGTAAAGGTCGGCACCAGCGCACTGACTAGCGCGCCGTTAAAAACACCGAAAAGAATGGTCGGAATAACCGCCGCTGCCAGAAACGTGTCCATCTGCCATTGCGTGCCGTAGTAGCGTGCGTTGACGACCTCACGCGCAAAACCGAGCACCGTAGATCCAAGCGTTGCCGCCATGACGAACAGCGCCGAACCTGCAAGCGTGGCCCGCGTCGTTTCCTTCGGCGGCTCAATTAGCCGCAGCCGAGCTTTAATGCGCTCCGTCCTTGCGAATGACGGCCGGAATCGTCTTGAGCAGAATGAGCAGATCGCCGGCGGGCGACCATGTATCGATATACTCATTGTCTAGACGCATCCACTCATCGAACGACACAGTGGAACGGCCGTTGATCTGCCACAGGCATGTAATTCCCGGGATGACCGTCAACCGCCGCATCGCATACGGACTATAATGTTCGACCTCGCTCGGCAGCGGCGGCCGGGGGCCGACGAGCGACATCTCTCCGCGTAACACATTTAAGAGATTGGGCAGTTCATCGATGCTGGTCCGGCGCAGCAACTTACCGAGCCGGTGAAGGCGCGGATCGTCCTTTATTTTGAATACCGGGCCGTCAGCTTCATTTAAATGCAGCAGGTCCTCGCGCATGCCGTGCGCGCCTTCGACCATGGTGCGCAGCTTGAACATACGAAAACGCCGGCCGTTCAAACCGACTCGCTGCTGTGAGTAGAACGGTGAACCACGATCCACGATGACGATGGCGAGCGCAGCTAGAGCGATGATCGGCATCGCCAGCAGTGTCGCAGCGCCGCCGATTCCTACGTCCATCATGCGCTTGAACGCGCGCCAGGACGACGGCGTGCCGGCTACCCGCGGTTCCTCATTCGTTAATTGCATAACACCGATCGAACGCAGCGGCAACCGTTTTGCCGACGTAATCCATACCTTCGATAGCGCCGAGGTCCTGGCCCGCATGATGGCTCAAATGCACGAATGGCACGAACTCGCGCGTATGATCGCTTCCCGGTGCGGTTGGATCGCATCCGTGATCCGCGGTGAAGACGAATTCGTCGCCCGGGCGCAGGAGCGACTCCAAACGCGGAATGAGCGAATCCAGCGCCTGGAGCGCTTCCGCGTAGCCGCGAACGTTGCGGCGGTGACCGTACTTGGAATCGAAATCGTTGAGATTCACAAAGATAAAGCCGTTGTCGATCCGCTCCAGCAGATCGAAAGTCTTCTCCATTGCATCCTGGTTATCGGCGGCTCGAACCGAAGACTCGATGCCATGGCCACAATAAATGTCGCAGATTTTTCCGACCGCGTGAATGGGAACACCCTTGCCCGCCAGCTGATCGAGGATACTGGGGGGCGGTTCGATTGCGTAGTCACGACGGTTTGCAGTGCGGACGAACGCACCAGGCGAGCCCACGAACGGACGCGCGATGACGCGATTGACGGAGTGCGGGCCCGTCAGCATCGCGCGCGCACGTTCGCACCAATCGTAGAGTACCTCGAGCGGCACGACATCTTCGTGAGCAGCAATCTGAAATACCGAATCGGCCGACGTATAGAGAATCGGACGTCCGGTGGCAATATGCTCCGGGCCGAGTTCTTCGATTATCTCGGTGCCGGACGCCGTCTTATTTCCAAGCGGCGGCTTGCCGGTGATCCGTGTGAATTCATCGACGACGTCTTGCGGAAAGCCGTTCGGATAGGTCGGAAAAGGAACGTCGGTAATGATGCCCGCCATCTCCCAGTGACCGGTGATTGTATCTTTGCCTTTGCTTCGTTCGCGAAGACGCGCGACCCGGGCTTGCGGAGTAGCACACGCTTGCACGCCGGAAATCTCCGTTAAACAGCCAAGCCCTAGACGCCCGAAATTCGGCATATGCAGGCCGCCGACGCGACGTGAGACATTTCCGAGAGTGTTAGCGCCCGGCGCATCACCATAACGGTCTGCATCCGGTAAAGCGCCCACACCCCCCGAATCGATAACGATGGTCACAAATCGGGTCATTCCGGAATCTGCGTTTCGAAACGTTAACCCGCCTTGCCTCCCGGTGCCGTAGGCTCGGCACCCCCTTACCCCGAAGCCGGGCCGTCGTGCTTTTTCTGCTCCTGAGTGTTCTGCTCCACGTCAACGGGGACAACGTGCAGTTTTTCTACGACCGTTTCTTGCTTGAAGCGGACGGAAACGTGCGCGTCACGACGAGCGACGGCATGACGATGACGGGCGATTCCTTCTCTATGGATCTGAAGCTTAACCGCTTCGTGCTGGCCGGGCACGTCCACGTGCAGGATCGAGCCGGCGCGCAAGACGGCGCCGCTTTGGCCGACTTCTTGGATTTCAATCGGATATATTTCGTGCCCATCCTTCGACAGGCTCAGGATGACAAGACTGCGGCTCGGGATGACGGACCGTCGCCCGACCGTTGGACGTTCATCGACGGCGATTTCGCGCACCCGGCCAAGGGCCGCGAGATGCCCGGGGACACGTTTTTCTTCCCCGATACGGGCGGTGCGAAGCCGTTCATTATGACGGATAGCGCTACAGTCGGGTCACGGTCGTTCGTGCGTTTCGGGGGCAACCATCTCGACGTTGCGAACGGGTTGGGCGCATACGTGCCCACACCCTCATACTATGTGAACTTCTCCGACGACCAGCACTTGGGCGATAATTCGCTGGCGGGCGCCAGCTTCGATGCGACGGACCAACTCGCCGGAAACGCAAACTCGATCAGTGCAGTGCATTTTCGCTACGATCCCACGAACAAGACCTATCTTTCGTTCGAGCAGCACTTCAGCGGAAAAAAAGCGTACGCGGTGTTTTCGGTCAATCCGCTTACCCGGCAGCGTAAATTTTGGGATCTTCTGACCTCGGATCGTCCTTCCGAGCATTTTCAGATTAGAACGTTTACGCAGCTTTCCACATTTCAGCACGGCTTGAGCGAGCCGACGGATTCGGGGCAATATACGACGGTTCAACTGACTCAGGCCCTCCCGCGCTCGTTCCTGCAGCTGAATACCCAATTCACGAATTACTCGCTGCTCACGCCGGTAAGCGACATTCAACATCGGCACCCGTTTCAAGCGCAATTGACTGCTCAAACGTTCAACAACCGCATCGGCAAGCTGCCGCTGTATGAATCCGTGATTTATGGATTCGGCTACCAGCACGACTCCTACGGATTGCAGACGATCGGCGGGAACACGTACACGTCGATCTGGCAGCACAACCTGGGCATTCAAATGTATGTGCCCGCAGTGAAGATCGGGAACAACCCCAACGACGCGAAGAACCTCTACTTGAACGCGACGTTCCAGAAAAATCGCACGTGGAACTCGGCGCCGCACTATATCGACACGACGCAGACCAGCCTGAGTTTGAGCAAGACGCTCGATCGGCATTTTTTGGCGTTCGCGAGCTACTCGGTGCAAAACACGGGCGATTACTATGGAGCGCTGCAATCGATCGTCTATCCGTCATACGTGCCCGTCGTCGATGGTGTAGCGGACCCGGGCTACGCAGCGTTCAACGGCGTGGCGACGTTCCGTACCCTGTCTGTGGACGTGAACTACAGCAACAACGGTAATTTTGCCGCATCGCTCCTCGCGCGCAAGCACACGGATTTTCCCAAGCCGTTCCCCGGGCTCTTCCCCACGCCCGTCCTCAACATTTTGGGGCAGCAGCAATTGGCGAATTATTTGGGTGAGCCGCCGTACGACGTTACCGCAGAAGTACGCGCCCGCATTAACTCGCGCATGTCGATAGATCTCGCACGCTCGTACTTCTTCAACTACGGCGGCCAACGCTGGAGCCCGGCCTTCGTGATTCAGGTGACCCAATAATGCAGCGCGCGCTGCTCTGCGTCTTTCTTATTCTGTCGCTTTTGGGCGCTGCGAGCGGCGGCGTAACGGTTACGGGACAGATCCTCGACTACGAAAAGGGCTTTCTCTTCTTGGCGAGCGGCGACGGTTTCAAGGTCGCGCCGAATGCAATAATCGTTAACGGGCCGCCCCAAACCCGGCGCTATGCCCGCGTGACGTTTAATGCCTCGGGTGTCGTCACCAAGATTGAAGTCTCGCGCTCGAAGCTCGCAGCCGAAGGCGATCTCGGCGCCGTCCGGCAGTTTGCCGTTTCGCTATCGACGCCGGCACCCAATCCCGATCTTGCTCCGTCACGCTCGATCAGCCGCTGCTCGCTTACGCGCGCCGGCAAACTCGTGGGTTTGACGATAACGGTGCAAGTGCCGCCCGGAACAGGCCCAACGGATACGATTTACATGACCAGCGATCAAAGCGCGTGGAATGCTCAGGCATACCGTTTGGATCGCATCGACGCGTTACACTACCGCACCACGCTCAAGTTGCTTTCGGGTACGGTTCTGCACGTACTGTTCGATCGGGGTTCGACGCAGTCGATCCAGGTCGGTGAGAACGGCATCGAGCAGGAGCCGTATCTCTTGTGCATCGGCGACGAAGATGCCCAAGCGTTCCGCGCGATCGTCGATCGCTGGGGTGACGAACAAAACGGCGAGCCGCAGCAAATCCCTCAAGCGCTGCCCACGCCATACAATCCCGCTCCCTTTCCGAATCTTCCAACGCCGCCGCCCGCGCCGCGCCCGTCCGGTCTACCGGACTGATACGGTCATTTCACGCGTCGCGGCAGAGCCGGCAGAATTGCGCGCTACAATTTGCGCGGTGTACGTGCCCCACATGAAAAAGGGCACACGCGGCATGCGATAACTCATCTGCCATATGCCGGCGTCGGCACGCGGCACGTGTGCAACGCGACCGGCAAGATGCACTTCGACGGTCGCGACATTCGTCGAGGTAACGACCGTCCCACTCACCATTTCGCCGCTGCGAAAAACCGGATCGCTCACCTGCACGGCAAGAATTTGCGGCGGCGCCTCGGGTGGCAACAGTAATGGGGTCGGCAGCGGCGTGGGCGTCGGTGCCGGCGTAACAGTTGGAACAGGCATCGGCGTTGGGCTAGCGGAGCCGGTCGGCGTTGGGGATGGCATCTGCGCCACCAGTGCGCCGATGAATGCCGTGCTCACGAGCAGTGTTTTTAGCAAAAGATGTTACCGTACCGTGATCGGGAGCGCCGAGCTGACCTCTTGGCCTTTGGTGTTGCGGGCAATGACTTGAATCATATACGTGCGATGCAAGAAAAACGGCAGGTTCGGCACGCGGTATGAAAGCTGGAAACGGCCGGTGCCGACTTTTTGCATCGATGTCGCGTAGCCGCCTATTCGCGCTTCGACACTAGCGACGTTTGACGACGTTTCAACGATTCCGGAAACAACATCTCCGCCATGCGCAACCGGCGAACTCAAGGACATGGCCAGAATGCGGGGCGGTGCATCGGTGGGCTCTCGAAGAACCGGCGGCAGAACGGCGGTGGGCGCGAGCGTCGCAACTGCGCCGGCAATCGCCTGGGGTGCGACCGTGGCGCCGGCCTCGAGCGGTTTGGGAGTCTGCGGAGCCGTCGCAGCACTCCGGTTCTCCGGGCGGGCCAAGCGCGAAGGCGACCCCGCAGGCGGAGCGCTCGGCGATGAAGCAGCCTTCATCGGAACGTAAACGACCGGCCGCTGGGAGGGCACCGGCTGCGCGCTTGGTGCCGCAGTAACCGCCTGGACGGTTTTCGGAACACTCGAACTCGCCCCGCCGACGTGGCTGTACCACTCCAGTGCGACCACTGCGCATACCAAAACAAGCGCGCCGGCGAGGGCGGCAATGCTGCGGCTGTTATTCATATAAGTATTAGAGTCAACGGTCCTCCGCGGGCCCCGCGTTCCCTGCACAAAGGCCCGGCTCTTGACTAGCGGCGAACCACGCCGCCAATGGAAAAGGCGGTTATGCTCAGCGTCGTCGTCCCGCTTTATAACGAAGAGGGGAACGTCGCGCCTTTGCTCGAGCGCATATGCGGCATCCTCGAGAGCCTTCCGGGCAAACCGTCGCACGAGATCGTGCTGGTCAACGACGGCAGCCGCGACGGCACGCTCGCCGCAATCCGCACCGAGATGCAGCGGCGTCCAAACATCGTGCTCGTCAATCTCTCACGCAACTTCGGCCACCAGCTCGCTGCCACCGCTGGACTGGACATCGCACAGGGTCAGGCCGTGGTGCTGATGGACGGCGATTTGCAAGACCCTCCCGAACTCATAGCGCAGTTTCTGGAACGCTGGCAGCAAGGTTACGACGTCGTCTACGCGGTGCGGCGCAAACGCAAGGGCGAGAGCGCGTTCAAAGTGCTCACGGCAGCGATGTTCTATCGCACGATCAAGCGCCTGACCAACGTCTCGATCCCGGTCGACACCGGCGACTTCCGTTTGATGAGCCGGCGCGTGGTCGAGGCGCTCAAACGATCGCGCGAACGCCACCGCTTTCTGCGGGGCATGGTCAGCTGGGCCGGCTACAACCAGATCGGCGTCGAGTACGATCGCGACGAACGCCTTTCAGGCGAAACGAAATATCCACTACGCAAAATGCTCAAATTTGCGATCGACGGCATCACGTCGTTCTCCGACGTTCCGCTGCGGTTCGCATCGTACTTGGGCTTTACGGTCAGCACCGCAGCGTTCATTTACGCGATCGTCATCATCTCGTTCAAAGCTTTTCACTGGGGCACGCCGGAATACGCGCGCGGTTGGGCCTCGACGATGGTCGTCATCCTTTTTCTCGGCGGCGTGCAGCTGATCGGCATCGGCATTTTGGGTGAATATCTCGGACGCATCTACGAAGAGGTCTAAGGCCGCCCGCTTTATTTGGTTGCGGAGATCGAACGCTCGTAAACAAGCGGCGGGGGCGGAACCGCAGCGTCGCCGATCGTAAACGCGTTTGCGAGCGGAGCCGCGCGCTCGCGATCGCGCCCGAAAGCGTATAGGATAGGCTGCCCTTCTTCCACGCGGTCGCCGATGCGCGCGGCGACCCGTAATCCGCCGACCGGATCGTGCGTTGAAAGGTGCCGCCCGGCGTGCCCCAGACGTACGACGTCGATCGCGTGCACGTAGCCGGAATGGTGGGCAGTAATTTCAAGCGGTTCACCGGTGTGCATTGCCTCGAACGCGGCCGGATCGCCCTGCTGCGCTTCGATCATTTCCAGCAGTTTGGCATAGCCGGTTCCGTCGGCCAACGCCCGGGCAACGCGTGCATCTGCAGCGTCGAATCCGCACTCGGCAACGAGCGTCGCGGCGATCCTCTCGACCAATTCGCCGGCCCGCGGATCGGCAGCGCCGCGCAGAAATTCGCGCGCTTCGATCGCCTCGATGCCCGTACCGATGCTGCGCCCGAGCGGCTGGCTCATATCGGTGACGAACGCACTTGCGCGGCGGCCAAAACGCGAGGCGATCTCTATGAGCCAGCGCGCGAGTTCGCTCGCAGCTGCCGGATCTTGCACGAATGACGCCGCACCGGTCTTCACGTCGAAGACGAACGCGTGCGCGCCGCCCGCGATTTTTTTGGAAACGATTGACGAGGCGATGAGTCCGAGCGCAGGCACAGTTGCGGTATGGTCGCGCAGATGGTAGATGCGCTTGTCCGCCGGGGCGATGGCGTCCGTCTGCGCCGCGATCGCGCAGCCGACGCGCTGTACCTGCTTCACGAACGCATCGATCGACAGCGCGACGTTGAAACCGGGGATCGTCTCCAACTTATCTATAGTTCCGCCCGTATGCCCCAATGCGCGACCTGAGAGTTTGGCAATGTGCGCGCCGCAGGCTGCGGCGAGTGGAACCGCGACGAGCGAGACGATGTCGCTCACGCCGCCGCTGCTGTGCTTATCGACGACGATTCCGGCGGCCGGATCGAAGGTAATCGTCGCGCCGCTTGCCACCATCGCACCTGTGAGCGCGAACGCCTCGTCGAAAGACATGCCGCGCCAAACGCACGCCATGCAGAGCGCGGCCATCTGCGCTTCATCGACGCGTCCGTCCATGAAGGCCGCGACGATGCCATCCCAGTCCTGTGCTCGCAGCTCGCCGCCGTCGCGCTTGCGCTCGATGCATCGGCGCATTTGCTGTCCATCCATCGCGGCGTGGGTTTCGCGCCTTCGCTAGCGAAGCCCGCCGCGTGATCCTCGATCCGCTCACGGCCATCGCCTATACCGCGTTTCTCGTTGCCGTCACGCTCATGACGATGCGACGGGCGAGCTACGGCATCTGCACGCTCATCGTCGTTCAGCCTTTTGCGTTTTATCAGGACGTCGTCTCAACGACGATCACGCTTCCGAAGGTCGCATTGATCGGCGTGCTGCTGGGGTTGCTGGCCTATCGCGACGCCTTTGCAGCCGCCGGCGAGCGCGCGCCCTGGCGGATCTTGACGGCAGGCCTTCTCGTACTGGGTGCAACGATCGTCTCGTTCGTGAACGCAGTGCATTACGATGCGGTGCTGCGCGAGACGCTTAAGATTCTCGAGTACGTCCTGCTCTTTTGTGCCGTTGTGGCTGCGTACCGGCTCGATCCGGACCGGCGTTCCGTGCGCACCGCCGTTCTCGCGACGAGCATCGCGGTCGCCGCGCTGGCTCTCGCGCAAGAAATCATCGGCTCGCCGTCCGCGATACTTCTGAACGGACATCCGATCCCGCGCATCGCCGGGCCGCTCGAAGGTCCGAATCAGCTGGCCGGCTACTTTGACGTCGCGCTGCCGCTGGCTCTCGCGTTCGCGGTCGATCAGCCGTCTTTGCTCGCCAACGTTGCGCTGTTCTTGATGGTCACCACGGACGTGCTCACGTTTTCGCGCGGCGGTATCGTCGGCGCGATCGCGGGTATTGCAACCGTCGCGTTCGTTGCACGCCGCAACCTGCGCGCGCCTTTCACCGCGATAGGCGCCGGTTTGGCCACCGGCTTGGGTGTTGCGGTTTCGTGGGGCATCGTCGCACACACGATTGGCTTGGAACGCTTTTGGGACTTCCGCGAGCCGGATTATGCAGGCGGTGTCGGCACGCGGCCGCAACTCTGGCGCGCGGCATGGACACTCTGGCTACGGCATCCGATCTTCGGAGTCGGCGCGGGCAACTTCGAGCTCGAAATTCCGCTTACCGGATTGCAGGGCGTACGCACGCACGCGAACAGCTTGTATCTGCAATCGTTGGTGGAGGGTGGAGTTTCGCTCTTCGCAGCGACGCTGTGGCTCGTCTATACTTCGATCGCCACGTTCGCCCGCGAGCAGCTGCGCTCGCCGTTCATTTTGGCGGCATTCGCGGCGAGTATTGCGCTCGCGCTGCACCAAATCGTCGACCTGCTCACGTTTTACCCGAAAGTCGGCGGCGAATGGTGGATCGTGATGGCGCTTGGCGCAGCCGAACTGACTGCGGTTGCGCGCGTACGGCAACCCGCATGCGCCTAACGGCACTCGTTCCGATCGGTTTTGCGCTGGGTGCGCTCGCGTGCGCGCTTGCGCTGCGTCACGCACCCGCGGCGCTTGCCGTCGATCTCGCGCAGCCGCTCGTCGTCGTTACCTATTGGCAGAGCTTCGGTGCCTTGATGTGGCTTACCCTGTTCGGTGCTGTTGCTGTTGCGAGCGTCGGATACGTCTTTGCCATAAAAAGCGCCCCTCGACACCTCAGGATGACGATGCTGATCAGCGCGCTGGCCTGTGCGGCGGCGCTGGCGTTTCCCGTGGTTTTTTCGAGCGACGTTTATGCGTACGCCGGCTACGGCAACATGGCGCTGCACGGCATGGATCCCTACGCGCACGCGCGCATCACGGTGCGCGATCCCATCTTCGATGCCATGCTTTGGCAATGGGGTAATCCGCCGCCGATGTGCGTGTACGGTCCCGCGTTCGTGTGGTTCGCAAAGAGCATCGTCGCACTTTCCTCACAGCTCGGCCCTGCCGCTCCGCTGTGGGCGTTTCGCGTACTCGCATGTGCTGTGCTCGTTCTGTGTGCACCGCTCGCATATACTGCGTTCAAACCATTTTCGCAATCGCGCCGCTTGACCGCCGCAGCTGGGATCGCGCTCAACCCGGTCGCGATTTGGTCGTGCGCGGAAGGGCACAACGACATCTTCGTGGTTGCGCTCGTGTTAGGCGGGTTTGCAATAGCCGTTCGCTCGCGCGCTTTTGTGGGAGCACTCGTCGTTGCGCTGGCCGCACTGGTGAAAGCGCCGGCATTGGCGGCGGCTGCTGCGTTTTCCGTATACGCGTGGCCGCGACGGGAAATGCGAATGCGGGTCATTACGGGCGCGGCACTGGGCGCTCTTATCACGATTGCAATTGCGGCACCGCTCGAGATTGGAGCGCAAAAGCGCATTGCGCTAAGCGGTCATTACTTTGCGCAGTTTTCCGTGCAATACGCGCTTTCTACGGTCGTACCGCTTTGGATCGCGGTCACGCTGACGTTCGCTGCATGCGCGATCGCTGCGCTTCTCGGGTTGCGCGCGCTATATCTTGGACGCCCGAGCGGCGCCATCTACGTTGCAGTCGCGGCTTGGCTGATGCTGCCGAATCCGTACCCCTGGTATGCGCTCTGGATACTACCGGTTGCGTTTTTGGCAAGCGATGTACGCCAAATGTGGGGACTCATCGCCGCATCGCTACTGTCTATCTTCCGGTACTACGGCGACGCGACGACAGAACTCTCGGCGCCGCTTGGCGTTGCGATCGTTGTGCTGCAAGTGGCGCTGCCGATCGCACTGATTATGGCTGCGCGCACGAATCGTGCGCGTCCGGACCTCCGGGAAACCCGTACACCGGCCCCTGACTTTGCGCGGCTCCGTTCTCCGTAAC
>Ga0073928_10010020_pt1 | contig 11405 bp, 9 predicted proteins | sample PaiPotPPA55metaG_FD_76969 | JGI IMG/M metagenome (GOLD analysis project Ga0073928, IMG submission 76969) | Iron sulfur acid spring bacterial and archeal communities from Banff, Canada, to study Microbial Dark Matter (Phase II) - Paint Pots PPA... ...
GCTTGCTGCTCTTGTCGACGATCGTGGCTTTGAGAATGCAGTCGCCGGGCACGTCGCCCGAGGAAAAGAATTCCTTGTCGCGGATCGTCTTGGTGATGTAGCCGAATGGCGACAGGTCCCATCCCGGATGGTTATGTTTCGAAAACTGGTTCAGTTGCCAGGCTTCATTGAGTTTTAATCGAACCTCATCGAAAGCGACGAAATACGCTCGCGAGATGTCCTGGTCTTCGGACGTGCCAGTGTCCGCGTCAATGGAGGTCATGGTGGCCATTCCGCCGAGCGCGACATTCCAGAAGTTTTCGAACTCTTCGTTAATGACGTCGAGTTCTGCAATCGCAACGCCGGCGGCCTGGAATTTTTCTTGGGCGCGCGGCGTCAACAGCATGTCCCACGCCACGGGCGGGCCAAGCGTTCGCCCGCCGCCAAAGGATTCAACGCGTCGTCTGCTCTCCATGTGACACCTCTGGAGAAAGGATCCGGAAGCGAGGACATCGTCTCTGCCAGCATCAAGTGCGCGCATGACCTTCAACAACGCGTCGTAGAATCCGCCAGCCATCCACGGATGCGTCTCGCGTAGTGTCGCCAGCGAATCGTATACACGCATTCGTTTCAGGAGAGCCGCTGTGTCGATCTCGAACACGACGCCCCCCTCCTCCCGTCGATGCTTGTCGGTAGCGTAATAGGCGCATACGTCTTCGGTTGCGCTCAGCGAAACCGTCGGCTGATCCACGTATCCTTGATGCAGAATTTGGGCCTGAAGGGTTCCGGTGAAAGCTCCTTCGGCCCTGGTATGGAAGCCGTAGCGGAAAAAATGACGCGCGAGTTGTTCCAGGTCCGAATAGTTCCAGCCGGCTCGCTTCGAGTTAAACCAGAGACGGCCTTCGCCGCGGTACAGCGGTAGTTCGAGTGTCAGCCTTCCCTCAAAGTCCCAGTTGTCCGGCCGCGCCTGGATTCTGAGGCAGTTGGAGAAAAACGCGGCCGGTCCCGGTTTCTGGGTGAACGCCGAATACAGTCCAGGCCTTGCTCCCTGCATGATGACCGAGGGCGTCGATCGCCTTCCGCAACGCCTCAGAAGCGCTTTGAAAGTGTGCGCCCGCCTCAGACCTTTGTCGGAAATGCAAAGCGAATGGATCTTGAGGTCCCTCGCCATCGTTACCAGGTGATCGATGACCTTCAAGTGCAGCAGCGTCTGCGAATCTGCAAACCATACAGCCTCGAGCCCGAGCAGGTCCCACTCATTGAAGTTGTCGTGGTATGTCTTTAGCAGCCCGTAAGCGTAGGGCGGCCAAGAACGCGTCGCGTTTCCGGAGTCGACAACGAAGAAGTGAAAGTCGGGCTCCCCGAGAAACGCAGGCCAGGATGCCCTGAACAAGTCCTGGTCCTCCTGCGTGGCGAAGCTGGAGAGAAGACCGTCGCAGATGCGCCTCTTCGTTTCAGGGGCGTCCACGTGATCGAGACGTAGGGACCGCTGGGCTGCCGCTGGAATGAGCCGACACACCATGTCTTCGATCGCTGCGCGGTCTTCGCCGGCGAGCGTAAGCAGGAACGCTCCTGTTTGTGCGCGTTCTTTCTCGTCTTCCTGAAGGGTCAGGACCTCCTCCAGGAGCTTTCGTGCGCTCTCGTGGTCGTCTTGCTTGTAGTAAGAGAGAGCCGCGTCGTAGAGGCAGTTCGCGAGTTGTTTGGTGTTGGTTCCGAGGCGGAGGTAAGCCTGAGCCTCATGCAATGAATTAAGAGCCTTAGCGTGCTTCTCGAGCCGAGAAAGGATCGAGCCCTTGCAGTAGTAGGCCATGCCCTTTTCCTCGTTATCGCCGAGGAGTATCGCGGCAAGGACCGTCAGGTCGGCGAACAGGGTGGCCAGCTCGGGCTCGGGTTTTGCCTCTGTGATGAACGTGAAGCTGACGGACCGCAAATCGGAGACAAACTCACGGGTTATCTCGGAGGCGTGTTCTTTGAGGAACGCGTGACCCCGTTCGTAGCTACCGCACTTGTACAGGTCCCGCAGTAGGGTGTTGGCAGACGGCATAACTGGGCCTCCCCTCACAACGACCGGCTGGTGGCGCTGCCGCATCTTGTATCGCGAATCACATCCTTGACCAAATGAACATCAGACTCGGTTTTCACGGCGGAAAGTTTTGGATCTGCCTTTGGCATAGGGTCTTGCGCGATATTTGGCGTAACGGCTCGCCTTTTAAAATAGGGTGCCATGGAGGAATATCAGTTCCTTTCGCCGCGTCATGGCGAGCAAACATGAACCAAACGAGTTCGCAAACGTGGACTTGTCCCGAAACTTATCAGAGCGAACTCTGAAGTCGATACTACTTTTGGGTCATACCTGCGAAATTTTGTTCCTACGGAAGGACAGTTCTTTGAGTGAGTCTTAGAAGGTATCCTTCGGTCCTACAGCTAGAGAAATTCTCAAAAGTTGTGTATCGAGGCAGATACCACTGCCGCCTGAAATTGTCCGGAAAACGACTGCGTCCGAAAACCCGAAACGTAGTTAAAATGGCTAAGAACTGGCTAAGGTGTCTTTTAGGCGATTTTCGAAAGCTTTATAAGTGCCTGATTATTAAGTAGCTGCCTCGCATGGATTCGAACCATGACAAAGTGATCCAGAGTCATTTTGCTTGGCGCGGGACTCGGCGGCTTGAATACCCTGCGCGGAACGTCAGATTTGCCCAACGATTGCCTAAGCGAAAATTGTACAAGAATTCTCCTGTCCCACTCGATATTTGGAATTAGCTGCTGATAAAGAATTTACAACAGCGCGCCCTGCGGGACTCGAACCCACGACCCACGGATTAGAAATCCGTTTTAATACCTTTCCAGGGTTTTGCGCCATCTTACAAAATCTCGTTTCTCCTCGTGGATTAGGTACTTGCGCTTGCCACCGTTTTTCGCCGTTCTGCATGTAAATGACAATCAACCGTAGAAAGGCGACCGTAGAAGATTATTTTGAAACTTGCTAACGTCATTTGTCCCCGGCTTGTCCCTGGCTCGTCCTTTATCGTGCTTAATCGTGCTTAATTAGGCTGTAAGTGTTCCTGACTCGCCCCTTCATGTGTGCTCCTTGCCGCGGTATCTGTACTGTATGCAAAACAATACCAAAGAGCGAGCGCCGATGACCAGCGCGCCGCTAAATAGACGCGCGTTCTCTCTAGTAGAAGTCGCCGAGATTCTCGGCTGCCACAAAGCGAGCGTTTATCGGGCGGTCTACGCCGGGAAGCTTAAAACCCTAGCTGGTTTCGGACGAAACCGGGTCAGCGACGCGGAGTTGAGTAGGTTTCTCAGCGCGACCAAAAACTGAGCCCCTAACCCCAACTAAAAAATGAACATTATGAAGGAAATAAATTCAACGGCGCCAGCGCCGCCAAACGGAGTGTTACACACCGCCAAGACCGAGCTTTTTTATCAAGCTGAACTAGAGCACCATCGAACGGACTTCCCACCAATGCAAGATGGAGACTGCGCGGAGTGGGATGGAGACTGCGCGGAGTGGCCTGCGGACGAGATCGCCTACAAGCTGGAAATCAGCCTGACGGACGATCAACTAGCGGGCGTCGAGGCGGAGATTAAAGCCGGCCACAAGGTCTGGGAACTTGGCGAAGACGAGGTAACCGCTGAGTTAATAGGGGAAGCGCAAGAATGCGAAAATCTCAACAACGTTGTGGTCATCGACCATGATGATTTGTCCATTACGCAAGGCATATTGGAGAAAGTAGCAGCGGGTGAGCAAATTGACGACTCAGAGAGAAACTACGCGCGGATCGTCGCAGAATATCTGGGTTCCCGGTACAGGATTGACGGTTGCTGGCTGGAAACGCCGATTCAACGGCACGCTCGGTATGTCGCCGATAAGTTGCTTTGGGATGATAGTCAGCGTGACGGACCATATAATCAAGGATATAAAGGTTTTTGGATCGCGACAAAATTCAGCAGGTTTCAAGTGCGTTGGTATCAGCAAAACCCTAGAGAAATGTACGTCGCTGGAGTGTATGCTTCGATTGTCGACGCGCAAACGCGGATCGACGATTTAATTGCGCAAGCAACAGGGAACGGCGTTCCGATTCTCGACGGTTTAGTTGCTCAATCTGCGAAAGGCGCAAGCCCGAGAACATCTTAGGTTCTTTGCGACCTTGACTTGCTCGGCGAGTCTGGCGAACGGTGGTTCTCTATCTGCCGGCGGTAGACGGACCCGGCGATAGCGCGGGGTGGAGCGGGCGTTCCCTGAGACGCCGATCAACCCCGACAAATTGCCCAGGTTGGCTCGGTTCGTCGCCCCTCAAGAAAAACCGCCGCCGAGCAGATCGAACTCGACGACGGCAACCTATGATAATTACGATAAACTCTAGACCTTTTTTGCGGGATCGTCAATCGGCAGGTCCGCTTTAATAAGGGCATTTGCCTTGTGTCTTTCCCGTGAATAAGGGAGGTTGCACAGCCTGAAAAAAATCAAAACAAGCGTTTCAATCGGTTTTTTCTGCCCTTGATTTTGAACGACTTACGCAAGTACAGAAAAATAAGCTGTAAGCAGATCGGGCTAAATAATATCAACTCGGATTAAGGACTTTTGACTAACATGCTCGGATGCAAGCATTTAGGGCGTCTCGATTAGTCTGGTCTAACTCTCGTATTTATAGAGAGTATAATGCCTATTTTAAATACACCGCAATGCATTCTATTGACCCTATTTGACAATCCACTGTTACAAATATCATGAGCATTTTTAACGTAGAAACAATGACGGCCAGCGAGGCGGCAACCTTCCTCGGTTGCTGGTACACAAACGTCCATCAGCTTATTCAGCGTGGCACCTTGCCGGCGAAGCGGTTCGGTAGGTCTTACGTTATCGCGAAAAGCGACGTAGAACGATACGCGGCAGACCGAGAGCGCGAACGCGGGATCTTCGCAGCATGAGCACCTACATTCCGTGGTCTCCGTCCGTGACGATCCACGAAGTTTCGCGCGAGAACGGCGAGGCAATCAACTTCGAAGAAGCCGTTCGCCGAAACGATACAATCCGGCGGGCGCTACCGAAAAATCTGGAGTTTCAACAGCCAGACCCGGAAATGGCAAGGGTCGATTTTTCGACCTCGTAGAACGCCGGACCCCGGCAAGACTTCCCTGAAAAGAAAAACCCGGCGAAGGTTTTACAGACCAACGCCGGGCAAAGGATAAATCAATCAACTGAAAAAACCGCGAACCGAGTCGAGGCACTACTTCGACCGATTCAATCAACAACCGCCAACCCTCTAACAGATTGCGATTATGCAACAATCTACACATTCTAGGGATTCTGTCAATCACGGAAATTATCAATGTCCGCCATACATCCAACAAAGACTTAACACTTTACCCCCACGTGGCAAGGGCAGCGGGCGACATGAGGATATAAGTTGGATTTCTGGACAGCTTTATGCCCAGGAGTGGAGCGTAGAATCGATCTTTCATCTATTGCGCGAACGGTACGCCGATCAGCCGGACAAGACAGACAAAGAAATTCGTAACCTGATAGTCGGCGCACGAAAGCTCGGCTACAAGCCGGCAGCGGGCGCGAAATACGAGTACACCACGGACCGACCGGGTTCATATTTCGCCAAGCCTAACGCCAAAAAACCTAACGTTAAACGATTCAAGCTCGATAGCGGGGTAGTATCGGAGGAAATCCCGACCGCTGACTTGTCTATGTCGGAATTCCTGCAACTCGCATTTCAACCCGGCGAGACCATTTGCATAACAAAAACGGCGGAACTCCGCGAGGGACAGTACACGATAGCGGCTAAAGGCACATTCCTAACGCTTGAAGAGTGGGTCCAAAAGTTAGCCGATCGCCCGAAGTTTTTCGACGGTGAGCCCGGCGCCTGGATCAGGGTAAATCCGTTTCAGCCGCGTTTATACAATGGAACGGATAAAGACGTTGCTGCCTTTCGCCACGTACTCGTTGAGTTCGATAAGAGAGAGAAGGCGGATCAATGGCGGATCATCAAGAGCTGCGGACTGCCCATCGCTTGCGTTATCGACTCGGGCGGAAAGTCGTTGCACGCTTGGATCAAGCTCGATGCGGCGAACGAGCCCGAGTACAAGCAACGCCAAGAGCTAGTTTATGAGTACCTCGGCGACGTAATGGACGACGTGAGCAACCGGAATCCTAGTCGATGGTCGAGGCTTCCGGGCGCTGTCCGTAATGGTCAAGAGCAGAAACTAGTTGCAATCGGGCTCGGCGCGAAAAGTTGGGAAGATCGGGAATCCGGGAATATGGAAGACGGCTTGCCAGAGTTCTCTGACCTATGCGAATTTCTGGAAACGCCAATCGAAGAGCCGAAGCATTTACTAAAAGGGTTTCTACGAGTCGGCCAAGTCGCCATTATCTCGGGCGCCGCCAAGACGAACAAGTCGTGGACCATGATGGAGTTGGCGTTGGCCGTATCACAGGGCGGGCGGTTTCTAGCATGGGAGGGACACGCCAGCAAGGTCGCTTATATCGATACCGAGCTAGAGGAGTTTGATTTCCAGAAAAGAATGCTCATGATTGCTAGGCAAATTGGAGTCAGAGTTGATCCGGGCGAGTTTAGTAAATCGTTGCTTCGCGGAGTGCGGACAACTCTGGACGACTTGGTTCCTAGCCTGATTCGGCGGCTCAAGGGGAAGGGTTACGAACTGATATGTCTTGACGCCATTTACAGCGTGCTAGGCGATCGCGAGGAGAACGCTAACGAAGATATTAGTCAGATAGGTGCATTGTTGTTCGAGCTGGCGAAAAAAACCGGCGCGGCGGTAGTATTCTCGCATCACTTCTCGAAGGGCAAGCAAGACGGCAAGCGCGGCATCGAAAAAGCGTCCGGCGCCGGCGCCTGGGGAAGGTTCCCGGAAGTGTCGCTATCAATCGATCAGCATTCGCAGAAGGACTGCTACAACTTCGAGCCGACCTACCGATCATTTGCGCCGCAGTTGCCTTTTGTTGCTGAGCGGGTCAACGGAACCTGGGTACTTCAGTCGGACATGAAAGTTGAGCACAAGTCGAACCCGAGCGGGCAAAACAGAATCGCCGAAATCATGGACATCTTAGTGAACGAGTGCGGCGGAACGACTTCGCCGTCCGATTGGTTCACAAGATGTGAAATCAGTCTGGGTATCAAGCGATCCGCCTTTGATGATCGAAAAGACAAGGCGCATAAAGCCAAGCTCATTAAGCAATCGGGCAAGACAAGCAAGACCGTTTACAGGGTCGCGGAGGGCGTTGAGAAGGATGCGGAGACCGGCTTTTACGGACTTCCAAGGCCGAAAATCGACGAAAGCGAAGCGGAGTGCGAAAGTTGATCTTTGGTGGTGTCTTTGGTGGTGTCTTAAGACATTAGGCAAAAAACCACCAAAGTGACCGGGAAGTGGCTCTGGGACTTGATTCATAGCTTTCGTGGCGTCTTCTTGCCAAGATGGCAAAAATAGAGTGAGACAGGGTATGGTAGGTATCTTCTACCTACCTACCTTTCTCTAGGGTCGGAAGGTGAAGGTGAAGCTGTATGAAAACCGGCCTTCCGCGTCGCCGTCTAATCGTCCAATTGCCTACGGCGCGTTCGTTGTTGCCATCTCCTGGCGTACTTGTGATGCGGAAACATCGAGCATCTTTCGGGCTTGCTCAACGGTAAAATCACGGTCGCGCAGGCGCTCGAGCGCCAGAAGGGCCTCATCCAAAGTCTCCAGATCTCCGACCGTTTCCCCGTCGACCCGTATCGCATACTTTGACCGCAGGTCCGGCATGATCCGCATAAGAATTGTTGCGTTCATCCCGCAACCGTTGCATTGAATCGCGTTCATCGGCTATACTACTTTCGGGTTACGTGCCAAACGCTAAAAGAAGCGACCCGAAGTAGCCAGGATGCCGATTGCGCGAGCGCCCTAGTTCGCTGTGGCGCGTCTGGCGGTAAAGCAAGGTCATTATGTACCGGTTTCCGTAAATCGGCGTACAGGAGCCCAGGGCGGAGTCGGGAAGGGGTTGTCACGGTGCGATATGAGTGAGCAGACTTGACAAATCGGACCACATTCATTCACTCGCAATCGACAGCGAAGGCCGCCTGGAAAGGTCCTGTTCACCGGATGCGATGTACGACGAGGTTGACCGCAACGTGTTCGGAGTCGAGCCCGTTGAAGAGACGGTCGAATGGCAAGACATGGCTGCGTCGTTCTCGATGGTGATCGACTGGTGCACTCAGACAAAAGACATCAAGATTACAGCCGGGCGCGTTCACTCGTTAGCGCTCCTACTCTGGCCCGAGTCGGCGCAGTTTGCTTCTTTGGCAGATATCGCAAGGCATTGCTCATGCACTAGGGCAGCGCTTTCGAAATCGCTTTTGGAATTTAAAGATTCCTGCGGATTTTTTCAGTCTATCGGTAAGCGGCATTTCACTCGGGACACGTTCGCGGCCGCACAAAATAGGGCCGTAGAGAACGGAACGCAATCATCGCAATGCAGAGTCCGCCCGGACCAAGGCAACGCAGACGAAGAAATCAAGTCGACTGCCGGTTGCTTGGAGCTTGTCCGGGCTATCCGAGGTCAAGCCAGATCCCAAGATTAACAGCGTGGCTTGCTGATCGACAAAAGAGCCGTCCAATATGAACGAAGACCTCTCACATACCTTGGATCGCATCGACCAAGAATTATCTTCTGCGCAAAAATTGATCAAAGCAATCCGCGTCGAAGTTGAAGCCCATCGGAGCGCGTCACAGACTCGGCAACGTCGCCGTCATCGAGGCTGACGTTTCGGCGGACATTTAGATCGTCGGATAACGGAAGGAATTCCGCAGTCCCACCGTAGGGACACTATTGATTGACTCCCGCGTCCTTGGATGGACGCAAATATCCAAGAGTCAGTCCGCGAAGCTCTTCGCGCAAAAGAACGTCAAATTTACGCTCTCAACCGGGCGACCGTCGCAGCTCGACGAGCAGCGCGAAACGCTGCGGACCCAAGCATTAAGGCGAGAGCATTTCAACGATATAATGCGAAGCTCAAGCTGCGCAACGCCGATCAGATAGTAGCAAAGGCAGTTGTTACGGAAGAGAGGCGCACGGCGAAGGTAATCGCCCTGGAATCCGAATTGGCGGCGCGTGTTGCTCGGAAGGATGAACGCGAGGCCAAACGTGCTGCAAAACGCAAGGCGCGTGAAGTAATACGCCAAGTTCATCGTGACGCACGAGAGCAAGCGACCATCGATCGGAAAGTGCTGCAAGCCCTTCGCCGCGATCAGTCATTGCCAAAGCCGACAGAGATCGAAGGCGTTCCTGTCGCATCATTCACTAAAGAGCAAAGCAAAATTTACGATCAATGGCAGTACGATTGCCATAAAGTGCAAAAGGCGGCTCGACAAAAGGAATTATACAAAGAGCATCCAGGGTATAAGGCTGTAGTCCAGAAAAAATGGCTTGATAGGAATCCACAAGCACTACTCGGCCAGCGATTGCGTAGCCGCGTGTTGGGCGCATTGGAATATAACAGTGAGTCGGCGTATGATCTTATTCAGTGTCCCATAGCTGAGTATAAGCAGCACATCGAAGATCAGTTTGAGCCAGGAATGTCGTTTGAGAATCGTGGCGCCTGGGAACTGCATCACGAACGTGCCGTAGATACCTTTGACCTCAACGACGAAGCGCAACAAAGAGAATGTTTTCACTATCTTAACGTCAAACCTCTCTGGCGCGATATACACAGATCACTCGGACAACGAGAGCGGCGTGAGGTTATTGCATCCACGGGACCCCGGCGTTTGCGTTGGGCGAATGTGATTAATGACGCCTGGGAACGGCAGATGCTCGCGCAGTAGGCAGAGAGTGAACGCGAACTCGTAACAGTATTGTGATAAGTTCTATTCCTTAAAGCATTGTACAGTACCGGACACTGTAACCAGTGTCATGAGGACTCTCTTTGACCTAGGGTGCCACCTCTACACTAGTGACCGGCGCGACTCATTTTTGCGAGCGGCGATGAATGATTATGGCGTCATTGATGACGTGTCATCAAATTCAAGCAGGGTGTCATGAGCTGCTATTCTGGTTCCAAGCTCGTGAGTGGGCGCAGTTGGCTTTCATGGGTCGGTTGAATGTCTGGAATTCCAGACAAATTTTGAATAACGAAAATCTTGCACAGCCGAAGTCCGTTTTTCGCCGACAGCGGCGCTCATAATTTTTGGGACATGTGGTGACAACTGCCTTTTTCAGCCCGGCGAACGGCATGAGGTTGACTCCGTTAACCCACTTGTGAGCAGCGAGCAATTCCTAACAACCCGCAACCGCCTGGCGAAGGCCACAGGCCATGACAAAAGATCTCGGATAATCCGCGAGGCAACGCCCGCAGCATGGCTCCTGCTCGGACCCCGGCAAATTGTTCCGCTGTTCGACGCGCCGGCACCAGCGGCCATCGACGCCGCCGCAAATTCAAATTCTCAACCTATGAAAACAAAACCAAAAACTTTAGATGCCGCAAAATCAATTATTTCGAACCTTGAAACCGACCTTGCCAAAGCGAACGAAGCTATTGCCTCTGCGAATGTTGTCCAGCCTATTTCGACCGCTCCCCAAGATGCATCGACCACTCCCGCTAATGTTCAGCCTGCTGCCGTCGCCAAGCCTCCTGTCAAAACCGAGGAAGATCTAAATTTGCCGGCTCTTACCGAATCGGACCTCGAAGCGGAAATACGTGGAGAAACTGATTATAAAAAGCGTTGGTTGCTCCAACGTTCCCTCGCCCGGCTCCAAGAAAAAAGAGCCCAAAGCGAGGTAATCGCAAAGCGCGGACGATTTCTAGGCACGATGGGCGTTCACCGCAATTCCTAACACTTTTTACTTGGGTTCAGTTCATTACCAAGTCTGCTCGGCTGGCGTTGCGTCATGTCCGAGCAGACTTAGGTGACTAAATCCACCAACTTACAAATTATTCTATGCCAGACAATTTAACTAACACCGAAAAGGCACTCGCAACCGTAGATGCCAAAATTAGCGCCGTCGAGTCAGCTATCAACGAGCTAGACACCCTCAATGTCCGAAAGGTAGCGATCGGTAAAAGTATTGAAAGCGCGGCAGCAGCGGAGAAATCCGCACTCAGTAGCAATGATGACGACGCACTGGTCGTCCAAAAGTTAGTAACCGCGAGAGCGCTCGCCGACGTGCATGGTTCCAGATTAACCGACGTGACGGCGAAGATTGCCCGGCAAGAAGCCGTTGTAGTGGAGGCTGGACGAGTCGCCCGGCAGTACGCCGCCGAAATCGCGCAATTGTTAGCGCAAGCCAGACACGCGCGCGTTCTTGAGAAAATCGAGGAAACTTACACTGGCCAACCGGTCGAGGCTACGCACCGCGCAACATTCGACAAGACGGTTATACAAGCAAGGGCATGGGCTGCTAGTTTTGGAGCGTACGGGGA
>Ga0073928_10010021_pt1 | contig 11402 bp, 9 predicted proteins | sample PaiPotPPA55metaG_FD_76969 | JGI IMG/M metagenome (GOLD analysis project Ga0073928, IMG submission 76969) | Iron sulfur acid spring bacterial and archeal communities from Banff, Canada, to study Microbial Dark Matter (Phase II) - Paint Pots PPA... ...
CGCATTGCTAAGGGTCTCGGCGACGGTAATGGTACGGCCGTCGCGCAGGGGGGATGGGCTTTTGAAGACTTCGATCAGGAATTTAGAGATGGCTTCGGAATCGGCGAGTCGCTGGTTGGCGAGAGATTCCGCCTGCAAGGCCCGCCGGGCCTGGCGATTGCCACGGATGGCCTGCCATGCGCTGATGGCCGTGGCCGCCACGAGGACTGCGGCAATGAGCGCGGTGAGGGCGAGGGCGACCTTGTGGCGGCGCCAGGCCTTTTGCAGGCGGTAGGCGGCGCTGGGCGGCCGGGCCAGGACCGGTTCGTTCCCCAGGTGGCGCTGGATGTCCATCGCCAGACCGTTGGCCGTCTCGTAGCGGCGAGCACGGTCCTTTTCGAGGCACTTCATGACGATCCAGTCTAGATCGCCACGGATGACTCCGAGGAGTTTCGGAGGCTCCGACTGGCGGTGTCTGGCCACCTTGGTCTGCTCCGCTGCGTCCAGGGTTTGGAGGCGGGTGGAAGGCCGAACCGGCTCCTCCTCCCGGATGATGCGGCGAATCTCATCCAATCCCGCTTCCAGCAACCGATTGGCTTCGAAGGGGGTCTTCGCCGTCAATAACTCATACAGCAGCACGCCCAAAGAGTAGATGTCGCTGCGTGTGTCAATGTTCAGCCCGCTCAACTTGGCTTGTTCCGGGCTCATGTAGGCCGGGGTGCCAATAAACTGTTCGAAGGCCGTGAACAAAGTCTTGTCGGTCAATCGTTGACCGGTCGTGGCTTTGGCGATGCCGAAATCAATGATCTTGGGCACCGGTACCCCATCGTGATCCGCCACGAGGATGTTGGAAGGTTTGATGTCGCGGTGGATGATGCCTTTTTGGTGTGCGTGCTGGATGGCTTGGCAGACTTGAATGAATAGATCCAGCCGTTCCCGGGTGGAGAGATTGTTCTGGTCGCAATAATCGGTAATCTTGATGCCGCGCACGAGTTCCATGACGAAATACGGGCGGCCGGTTTCCGTCGCGCCCGCCTCAAGCACCTTCGCGATGTTCGGATGATCCATCAGGGCCAGCGTCTGCCGTTCCGCCTCGAACCGGGCAATGACACTCTTGGTATCCATGCCCAGCTTAATGACCTTCAGCGCAACTTGGCGCCGGACGGGTTCCTCCTGCTCGGCCATGTAAACCACCCCGCAGCCGCCTTCGCCGATTTGTTGCAGGAGTTTGTAGCGCCCGATGCGATCCCCCGCCTTCTCGGTGGCTGATGTTGGCTGCGCCACGGATGCCAGTTTACCGAAAAAGTTGTGTGCGTCGTTGTGAACCCGAAGCAAGGCTTCGACCTGTCGGCGCAAAGCGACGTTGCCCGCGCAGGCCTGGTCCAGATATGCGGCGCGTTGATCGGCGGGCAATTCCAAAGCTGCGCCAAATATCGCAACTTCCGCGTCGGGCGGTTCATTCATGGCAATTCGATCATCTGCCCCCTGATACGAGAAATCGAACCCAAAAGGGCAGAGAATTCGCAAATCATGGAGAACCGCTTAACCGCGAAGATAATCCGGGTTGATTCCGCTTTCTTCGATGTATTGGGCGAGATAAACGCAGATACATCAATTTTGACGGAGGTCGAAAAGCGGTGTCCGTTTTGGTGTCCGTTGCCGACCCCTCAAACTCCTAACCGCTCCTGCACGGGCAGTTGGAATTGGAGGCGGAGGTCGGAATCGACCGAGTCTCGTCTTCCACAAGCCACTCGAAATCAATCGTCTATGGCATCGCTGACTGTTTGACTATAAACGAGTTGCGTTAATTGTCAACCCATATCCGGCCATATCTTTTTCTATCGGTTTTAGCTCATTCAAAGCGGTCCGTGCTGGCACTTTTGCTGGCACTTTTTGACGCGGCTAATTCTCTTGCCGGTGTGCGCGCCTCTGGCGCCAACCCGAGTTCAAGGATGCTGGCGATGATGGTCGGCAAATGCTCATGCTTTGCATTCGTCGAGAAGTTTGCGGATGAAACCGACTGCATCCGCTTGAACATCTGCGTCTGTTCGACCGTAAAGAAATTCCGCAACACGCCTCGGCCCTATCGTCTCGGAATCATGGAAATCAGCCCGCAAGTATTCCAGTGCCTTCACGGCGCTGGCATCCGGTAGCAGCGGACGAAGTTGCGCCGCCACATCCGAGACACCACGACCGTAATTGCGGAGCAAGTAATACAAATCGTAAGCATCTTTGTTCTCACCGCGAATGTGGAAAGCGAGTGCTTTCAAAATCATGAACGCCCCCGCTCCGCACACACGGATGTCCCTTTCGGTGGTTTCTCCCACGATTGTCCGGCCACTCAACGTAACTTTTTGGTTGTTCTTGAACGCCAGATGCAAGCCGGGCGCGATGATGGCCGCCCAATCTTTCGTGAGCGGGAACAATCGCCCCGCCTGCGCTTCGGTGCTCTTCTCCGGCTCGATCAAAAAGTCCACTGTCACCGCAGGGTCGCTGATCCGCCAGCGCTGCCGCGTAGGTTGGCCCTCATCATTCTTGTCAGGGCTGAATTTGGCGTTCCGCAGGCGTTCGGCCACTTCCTGATACCGTTGTTCGCCCACCAGCGCGAATGCCAGCCCCAAATCCAAATCCAGCGTGCCGACATGGGGCGTAACATTCTCTGGCAAATTCTGCTGGTCAATTAGCAGCGATGGCACAAGCCCGCCCACGACTACCAGCTCCGGCATCAAATCTCCCAGCTTCGTGGCAAGATATAGGCAGGTAGCTTTTACCCGCGCGACCTGGTCTGGCGGATAACCGGCGGCAGTCGTTGGTTTCTTAGGCATGGCTGTCCCTTCTCAAAAGTTTTGCGCGTAATTGCTCCGCCGCTTCCGTCGAGCGCTCGGGGTGATCCTTCAAATCCAGATACACCTGTACCGGATGAACACAACGGACGCCTTCGCGCTCGGCCGCGCCGTCGAACACGCCTTCGTCGTTCGGCACGACGAGCCACACGTTCTCACCGCGTTGTTCCTCGTGAAAACCCAACGCCTGCCGCGTCGTGGCGGACGGAATTTGCATCACATAGAAAACCACAAGTCGGAAGCCGGTGAATTGATTTAGCAGCCAGGCCCCCGCCAATCCCGTGGCCGCGTGCTCCAGCTTGCCACTTTTCAATTGCTCTGAAACCCGGCGCAAAATCTCGTCACTCGACCTTGCCGCGATGTGGCCGCGCACGATGTGGTGCTTGGAAAAATCGTAAGCCTCACGCCACGCATCCAGCATCGCGTCAAAGTCGGCGACCTTAACACCGCCATCGGTGTTACGGGCTACAAGGCGCTGTTCTTCCAATTGCCGAACAATTCGACTGGTGAAGCCTTCGTCCAAACCACTCGCTTTCGCCAATTCCCGCTGGGTAAACGCGCGTGCTGGCTCCATCAACAGCCAACGCGCGATCCGCGCACTCTTAGGCGCGAATACACTGCGGGGGCGGCCAAGGCGTTTGAATTGGTTCGGCTTGCCCTCGATGTCCACCCGCAAACTCGGTCCGACCAGATGTGCATTGCCGGACAAGTCCAGCCAGCAAACTTTCGCTTCCTCGCACATCCGTTGGCCCACCTCGCCCATGTAGGGTACGGCCACCAACGGGATGGCTTTCTTCTTCAGTTGCTCTGCAAACTTCCGAACCGAACGTACGGCCATTCCCACCGACGCCGCCTGGCCGGTCGCTTTGCATTCCACCACAAAATTGAAGTCCCCCACCGACACCAGCAAATCCACTTCCGCCGGCTTTCCGTGACCGGTTACGGGCTGCCGTTGGACCTTGACCCGGCTCTGCGGCATGGCCAGCAATTCCGCCAGGCGCTTCGGAACTTCTTTCTCCAGCCGCTGACTCAATTCTCGACTCATGTTGTTCAAATACCACAACTTGACCACGCGGTCAAGCAAGCCAATTTAAGCAAGTTCCATGTCTTCCTTCTCAACCGGACATGCAGACTCCGAGCGTGATTCCTAAGTGCCATCCCATGGCGAAGCGAGCGCAGTCAATGTGGAGGCGACGGGCGGCAGGGCGCACTACATTGACGGCGTGAGCGAGCCATATAATGGAGGCACGAGGCACGCTCGGTTCAGCCGATGCACACAAGTTTGACGGATGGTGACAAGTGGCCTGCTCCCGGTGTAGCGTATGGAAACCAATCCCTGGCACGCATCCCCACATGAAACAGAGTTTACCAGGCTATGCCATGAGAATATCTGCTGAGCCGTGTCGGGGGCGCGGGGAATTATAAATCGTTACCCGCTATGGCCTCCCCTGCTTGGAAATCCATCGCGAAAACTGGCTCAAACTTGAGGCGGATGCGTTCCAGCGGCAGCGTCGCAGAGTGCTTCAGACAGGTAAATCCCCAAGACGGCTGCAAATCGTTCGAGAGGTCGTCGGCGATGGTCATCTGCCAGTCTTTGTTCTGGAGGCGAGCGAGACTGCGGGAAGGGTGAAGCACGAGCGCGATAGCATAGAGCGGCTCGCCTTTGTCGTCGAATTGCTGGTGATAAAGTTCACAGCGCCCGGAGAAGGCGTGGTGTCTCAGCGCTTTGAAAAGGGCAGCGCAGAATTCCGAGCCGTCCGGCTCTGAGCCAGCCGCGAGGCCGAACGCAAGGACGTGGCCGGAGTGATCGGGGGAAATCTTCGGCGAGGTCGTCGGCCGCGTCCTGGCATGGCGAAAGATTGATTGTATGGCCGCGTTCCCAGAGCCGGTAACGACTTCATAACGTCGGCCCATGTATGCACTGAGGGTTCGGCTATTATCGGTAAATGCCAAGAGTTGCTGGAGTTCGCCGAGGTCGAGGAAATGGAAGCAGGCGTTGATTTGCTTGCCTGCTTTGGCGAGTTGGGCTGCAATGTCGCGGAAGTCAAGGCCAGCCATTCTCGCGCTGACCACGATGATGGCATGGATCACGGGGGCGGAGTCGAAGGTGCCGATGGAGTGCCCTTCAGCATCATAAATCGCCGCTCCTGCGCGGATGCGCTTTACGGCGCCGATCAGTTGTCCTATGGCCTTCTTAAAGTGCTTGGTCGTGACTTTGGCGCGGCGCTCACTCGTAGCGGAGATACCTCTCTCCAGTACGGCCATGACCTTTGATTCGAATAGGAAAAGTGCTTCGGGGGTGACAAGCAGGACATCGGTGAGTTCTCTCTTGAGTAAGCTGGCACCGTCGTCGACCTGGGGGCTGCGGTAAATGCCAGATTTGTAACGGGTAGCGAGGAGCACTTGGATGCTCTGTTCGAGGTTCCCGCCCTCGTTCTTATCGTCTGGGTCGAAGTCACCGGCGGGTGGGACTGTGAGCCGGTAGATTTCCAGCGAGGAGCGTTGGAGCTGGAGGAATGACAAGGGTCTGACCTGGCTTTCCGGTGGCACGCTGTCCTTCGCTGCAAGTTGGACAACGGCGTCGAGCATGGCTTCCTGGTCCGGTATCGGCGGCGGTGGGTGCCCAGGGATGATTGGCACCAGATTTTCGAGGAAGGATTCCACAGGTTGTACTGGTGCGAGCAGCGTCTCGAAAACAGGGATCACCAGTTCGTTGAAGACGTAGACCTGGATAGTTGTCGCGGTAGCGCAGGCGCGCAGCATAACAAGCTGGTCGGGCTCAGTCAGCGGTTGGTAATAGCGGAACGGGTCTCCCGGAACGTCGTCTATGGAGACTCCGATGACGTCGAGCGTTTGGCTGTGCGTTGTGACCGTGGTCGCCAGCAGGGCCAGTTTTGCGTCGAGGAGAAGGGCCTTGAGGACATCGGATGGGAGTTTGAGGTAAAGAACCGGAGCAGCGTCCTCCGGACTCTGCTCGAACCGCAGGTGAGCGAAGGGCGCTCCCATCAGAACTTTTTCATTCTCGGGCGAGGGGCGACGCACAGCAGCAATATGGGGTGTCGGCGAGTGCTTGCCAAGAATGGGTTGGGGCGTTGGGAGGAAGCGCAGCAACCGGCGCAAGAGGCTAGAGGCTTGCCAGCGTTTGGACTGGAACCCGACCTATGACATCAGCTTGCCCCAAGGACAGTCCAGAGCCTTTTGAATCCGCATCGCCGTCGTAACAAGTACATTTATTTGGGCGGCTTCGATTTTCTGCACGGACCGGATGTTCAAATCAACCAGTTCGGCCAGCTTCTCCTGTGTAATGCCCTTGGCGATTCGTTCGCGACGGATACTCGCGCCGAATTTCTTCAGTTGCGCGTGAATTTTGGCATCGCGTGGCACGCCCTATTAGGGCGCAGTTCATCATTGACCAGAACGGCCCAATGGGGCGTAATTTGAGCCGCGCCTAGCGCGGCTGCTAAAATCTTCCTGCGGTTGAGAGCCATTTTTCCCTGCCGGTTCGTCGCGTGGAGACGCGCGGTGGTGTGTGATATGAAACGCACACACCGCAACGGCAGCAGTCGTAGATGTTTATCCTGCAAACATTTATTCACCACCGATCCACGCAATCGCCACCACCAACGGTTCTGTACACGGGCACGTTGTCGCAAGGCCAGCAAGATTTTGAGCCAGAAACAATGGCTGGCGAAACCTGGAAATCGGAAACTATGGGGCGGACCGGGTGAAGTGGAGCGAGTCCGGGCATGGCGCAAGGCCCATCCATATTATTGGAAACGCACATTCCCCTTATTACGCCGACGTTAAATTGCGCTACAAAGATTTCATCGTTGCCGTTCGCAAGCTTCTGCCATCATGGACAAATACTTTCCAGTTTTTTGGCTGGGAGGCGTAACGAAACCATGAAACGAATCAGAAAAAATGCTGCATGAGCCGGAAAGAAACCCAGAGTTGGTTAAACTGCGCTGCCGTGTATGTGCGCATGTCCACGGAGCATCAGCAATATTCGACCAGCAATCAGATGGACGTGATCCGCGAATACGCCAAGCGCCGCGAGCTGGGCATTGTAAAGGAGTATTCTGACGAGGGCAAAAGCGGGCTGAACATCCAAGGGCGCGACTCGCTCGCGCAGATGATCCGCGATGTCCAGGAGGGCAAAGCGCGTTACACCCACATCCTCGCTTATGACGTGAGCCGGTGGGGACAATTTCAGGATGCCGATGAAAGCGCGTATTACGAATACATCTGCCGCCGGGCGGGCGTGTCGGTCCACTACTGCGCGGAACAGTTCGAGAACGATGGCAGCCCGATGTCCACCGTCATGAAAAGCATGAAGCGGACGATGGCGGGTGAATACAGTCGGGAACTTTCAACAAAGGTTTTTCAAGGCGCGTGCCGCCTGATTCAGTTGGGATACAAGCAAGGTGGGACAGCCGGGTTTGGCCTGCGGCGGATGCTGATTGACCAGAGCGGCGAGCGGAAAGCTATGCTAAAAATGGGCGAGCAAAAAAGCATCCAGACCGACCGTGTGGTGCTGGTGCGCGGCCCGGAAGATGAAATCAAAATCGTCCGCTGGATTTTCCAAGCATTCATCGGCGAAGGGAAAATTGAATCCGAGATCGCAACCATCCTGAACGCGCAAGGCGTAAAGACGGATTTTGGGCGGGAATGGAACCGGGCGACGGTGCATCAAATCCTCACCAACGAAAAATACATCGGCAACAATGTGTATCACCGGACTTCGTGCAAGCTGAAGAAGAAACACGTGAACAACCCGCCGGACAAATGGATTCGGGCGGACGGCGCATTTGAGGGAGTTGTAGAGCCGGAACTGTTCTGTCAGGCGCAGGAAATCATCCTGGCGCGAAGCCAGAAATTGACGGATGAGGAAATGCTGGAAAAGCTCCGCACCCTGCTGAAAATGCACGGGCGGATTTCAGGCATCCTGATTGACGAAGCGGACGGACTGCCATCGAGCACGGCATTCAGCCATCGCTTTGGAACACTGGTGAACGCCTACCGGCTGATTGGCTATGATCCCGGCATTGACTATAGCTTCATCGAGGAAAACCGGCGGCTACGGAAACGTCACCCGGAACTCGTGGCAGATGTCGTCCAAAAAATTTCCGACCTCGGCGCGTCAGCGGTCTGGAATCGTGAAACTGAACTGCTAGAAGTGAACAGTGAAATGCGCGTGTCAATCGTGCTGTGTCGGCATACGGAAACCGGGGCGGGTTCGTCGCGATGGCTGATCCGGTTGGACGCGAGTGCGCAGCCGGACATCACGATTGCCGTGCGAATGGACGCCACGAATGAGGGCATCCGGGACTATTATATTTTGCCGGCGCTGGACATGACCTGGGAAAACCTGCGGGTGGCGGAAGCCAACGGCATCCATCTGGACACCTACCGATTCGACACGCTGGAGGCATTTTTTGGCATGGCGGAGCGGGTGAAGCTGGAGGAACTCACATGAGCGACGAGGTGCAACTCATACCGATTGAGCAGATTTTCGTCGTGAATCCCCGCCATCGGGATCCTAAGAAATTTGAAATCATCGTCCAAAACATCAAGAACGTCGGTCTGAAAGTGCCGATACAGGTGAGCCGCCGGCCGGCGAGTGAGACGGATGCCTACAAATATGACCTGATTTGTGGACAGGGGCGGATGGAAGCCTTCAAGGCGTTGGGACATAAGGAAATTCCGGCCGAAGTAAAGGAACTGACCAGACAGGAACTGCTGATTTGCAGCCTGGTGGAAAACATCGCGCGGCGCTATCCGAAGCCGATGGATTTAATCCGCGAAATTGAACGGCTGAAAACGCTGGGTTACAACGTTCATCAAATCAGCAAAAAGCTGGATGTCAGCGATAGCTTGGTGCACGGATATTCGAGCCTTAAAAACGCGGGTGAAGAACGGTTGCTGGAGGCTGCTGTCACCGGAAAGATTCCGATCTGGATCGCGGTGGACATCGCCAAGACAGAAACGCTGGAAACGCAGCGTGAACTGCTCAAAGCCTACGAAGAAAAGCAGATTGATTACAAATCCCTCAAGTATGTCAAAGGACTGATGGAGAGCCGGCGGCGGATCGGCAAGCAACGGGGCGGCGGGACATCAGGGATAAAACCAAAAACCAGCATCGAAAGCATGGTCAACTCCTATCGCAAGGAGAGCCAGCGACAAAAATTGATGATCAAAAAGGCGAAGGTGTGCGACGCCAGGCTGGGTTTCATCGTGACAGCCTTCAATAAACTGCTCGCCGACGAGAATTTTTACACACTGTTACGGGCGGAAGCGCTACCGACGATGCCTAAATATCTTTCGGCCAAACTCTCCCCTCAAACGACACCAACATTATGAGCGAAATGAAAATTGGATTTGAAATGCGGAAAATCCGGCTGACGCTGGAGAACATATTGCCGATGCGGCTGGTCAAAGCCGAGGAGAAGGATACCTATCGGTTCAAGGCGATTATCGGCTCCATCCCGGAAGTCGGGCTGGTGGAACCGCTGGTCGTGTATCCGCAAAAGGACGCGCCGGGAAAATACATGCTGAAAAACGGACACCTCCGTTATTTCGCATTGAAAGATTTGGGCAAACCGGAAGCCGACTGCCTCATTGCCACGGATGACGAGTGCTACACCTACAACGCTCGTATCAGCCGGTTGCCGCCGATTCAGGAACACAAGATGATCGTCAAGGCGGTGAACAATGGCGTCAGCCTAGAGAGGTTGGCCGTGGTGTTGAACATGCCGCTGCGGGTGGTGCAAGCGTCCATGAACCTGCTGAAAGGCATACATCCCGACGCGGCGGAATTATTGAAGGACAAAAACATCTGCCCGAAAGCCCTGCGGCTATTCAAACGCGTGAACGGAAACCGGCAGATTGAAATGGCGGAAATGATGGTGACGATGAACAACTATGTGGCCGGCTACGCCGAAGCGATGGTCCTGGGAACGCCGAAACATCAACTGGTGAACCCGGACGAGCCGAAGAAAAAGGCCGGGATGTCGGCGGAAGACATCGCGCGAATGGAAAGCGAAATGGAATCTCTGGAACGCGACCTGAAAGCGGTCACGGATAATTACACGGAAAATATGTTCACCCTGCAAACGGCTCAAACCTACATCAAAAACCTGCTGAAGAATGCGAAGGTTGTCCGGTATCTGAACGCCAATCACACCGAAATCTATTCGGAGTTTGAAGCGATTGCAGCGGCGGAGACGGTATAAAAAATCCAAACTTTGCCCCCTCATTCCCGCAAGAGACATGGATTTACACAAAGCAAAGTGTCAAGAATTACAGCTCGGAGCGCATCGCGCCTGGGTGAATACTCGTGGTGGCGGATTTCTCCGCAACGGCTATTGTTGGACGTAGCCCAAGTAAGACAACCTAAACGCAAATGCGTGAGGACTCACTTGATATTTTTCGGCTAATGTTTTGATGGTTTTTTCTTCCATCAAGTCCACTGCCCCGATTTCACCAAGGTCTCTTTCGACGAACGCCTTTGGCATCAATAATTCAGCGGCGAACAAATTGGCCTCCTTCTCGTCAATATCGGTGCCTTTGCTGGATTCGTCGCTGCGAAGACGAACCTCAAATCCTCGGTCAACGTGAACCTGGTCACCCGTGTGAAGCAAAAAATGCCCCAATTCATGTGCGATTGTGAACCGCTGGCGATTATGATGGTGACTGCTATTGACGCCGATGATTGCGGACGATTTTTCGTGGTTGCGGAATAAGAATCCCGAAATGTCACCCTCTACACGATCTTTACGCACATCAAGGTGTAACGCATGGGCAAGTTTTTCGACATCAACCGGCGCATTCCTGATATTGTGTTTCTCCAACAAATCTATGGACAGCTCTCTGATCAATTTTCTACGAACGCTCATAAGTTTTTGTTTTTTTGGTCGGTTTTGACAATTCCCCTACGATCCATTCTTTCTCCGCTGGTGAAAGCCCATTCATCAATTTCTGCTCGATATGAGGTTGCTCCTCACGAGGGGCAGGCATTAACTCGACTACGGGAACCTTCATCGCAGCGGCCAAGTCGAAAAGGGTGTGCAGCAATAGTTTTTGTCGGCCCTTTTCGATGTTCGTCACGGAAGTGCGTGTCAAATTCACGCGCTCGGCGAGATCCTCTTGAGTCAGTTTGGCGGCCTTGCGGGTGTCCCTGATTCGCCTGCCAACAATTTCATACAAGTTCTGCTGTTTTTTATTCGGCGGCATGTGCTTTATCTAACCAAAAGGATGACCCTATAAAAATAGGGGATTTCAGCAAAATGTCAACAGGAGAACCTGTTTGTGATATTGACATCCAATAAAGACGAGTGAATGGTATTGACAATATGAGGCGCTCGCGTAAAATAAATTCAAGCTGGCAATGATGCTGGCTCTAACACCTAAAACAAAATGGCTAATATAGAGCTGCACGTTCATACGTGCGAAGGCGTGGAGCCGAAGCCGATTAAGATCGCTTCGGATGCCACGGTCGGACAACTGATTAAAGAACTACGAGCGGCCGGTGCCGCTGTTGACGAACCCGGAGAGGACATCGTTCTCTGGGTCGAAAACCAA
>Ga0073928_10010022_pt1 | contig 11400 bp, 6 predicted proteins | sample PaiPotPPA55metaG_FD_76969 | JGI IMG/M metagenome (GOLD analysis project Ga0073928, IMG submission 76969) | Iron sulfur acid spring bacterial and archeal communities from Banff, Canada, to study Microbial Dark Matter (Phase II) - Paint Pots PPA... ...
AGGGCGACGGCACCTTCAAAGCTGCCGTTCCCATCCACGATGAGATCAAGTTTGACGGCGCCTTCGGACTGGCCGCAGGCGACTTCAATAATGACGGCGCTCCCGACCTGGGGTTCGCCATGTACTTCAAGCCCGAGATCGCGGTAATGATCAACACGCAGTAGCTCTCGCACCCACTCCTTTCCGCAAGAAGCGGAAGGATGGCCCACTCCATCAAGCAGTAATTTCTAAACTCACTATTTCTGTTGCTGAGGATTTCGAGCGCAAGCTTTGCTTCACGGCTTGCAGTAACACTGGAAGGATAAACCGGTGAAGATCCGCGCAATGCCGCTTCTTCCAGATCCGGCTCGGGGTCCCGGCTCACTCGATACCAAATCTCCAACCAGCAATGCTGCATCCAGCGCGGAGCGCGTTTACGCATTCCCATGTGGTAATCGAATGCTCCCCCACGCCCCGACGAAGCGAGCCTCAATGCGCTGCCGACTTTTCCCCAGCGCCCCTGCAGCGGAGCACAATCGTGAGGTTAATCGGAGTATTCAGAACTGTTACTCGTCTAATGGCAACTGGAGAGTTTGAACTTCGAGAGCCTCGTATTCCAATTGATATTCGCACCAGTTTCATTGTTGGCAAAATATTGGGTCACGTACCAGAACGTGCAATTATCGACAGGATCAACCGTCATGCTGGTATAGTCCCCCCAGTGGGTTGAGTTCTCCTCATCTGCGGCGCCCTGCAGTATCCAGAACTCGTACGGGGTCGATCCATTCCGCAAGTTCCACCGTGATGCCTTGATACCGGGATGCGCGGCTATACCCGAAACATTGTAGCCAACTGCTGCGTTTCCTACGCCGTCCTGTGCAATGCTGGGCATGAAGCGGAACAGATAGGGCCCACCTGGGCTGATGGTGCCGCTCTGATAAAGAGTCGGCGGTGCGCTGCCGCCGATGCGCAGCTCGTACCAGCGGATTCCGGTCTGCTTATTACCATTGATTCCGGTTTGCACGGTATGACTAACCAGGAATGACTCGTAAGAACCAAAATTCCGGTAGGACAGGCGCGGCATAAGCCGATCTCCCACCGAGTCAACGTAGTTATGAGTCACCTTGCTCGACGGCTCAGGAACGCATACGGTTTTCGGGGTGTGCACAAGGTTGTAGCATCCCGGAGTGTACGTAGGCACTGCGACTGAAGATCTGTTGAAACTGGAGTTCACCGGATTTGCCCAGTCCACGTGAAAATCCCACAAGTTAATCGAGTTGGAGGTAGTGGTGTATTGGTCGTTGGGAGGATTTTGGATGCTGACCATGTACTCATCCCGGCCGTTGGGAGGCGGAGTCGTGCCTTCGACATCCGCTGGAATCAGACTATGCATGAGGTATAAATTGAAAGTCGTGGGGAGCGGGCTCGGGTCGCTGAAACATTGCATTGGCAGCGCAGTCTGGTTGATTAGCATATCCGTGCGATCCAGCGCGCAAGCGACCACTCCAACCGGAAGCGAGCCATGGCTCATGTCCAAAAGATCGAACCCCAGGAAGTAGCCATTCGGCGAGGCGCCAAGCTTGGGCCAATCGGGATAAAATACCTTTCCATTCGCATTCGTAATCACGGGGTTCAGAAGAAATTCGTAGGTGTACCAACTCAAGGTGCTGGAACTGAGATCGTCGGTGCTCGAAACCGCGACACAGAAGTAGTAGTTTCCTGCATTGCCGTTGGTGTGACCCGCGATTACCCAACGCGATGCCAGCCGGTCGAAAAGAACTACACCGTCGCCATAAATGCCGTAGCAATTGGGCATGTGATTGAGGCGCCACGGTCCCGTTCCCAGTTGTGGAATCGACCATACTGGAGCGAGGTCGGTTTTGTTGAAGGCCTGAAAATAGACATTCACCCACTCCAAGTATTGCTTAGTGCCAACAGCGCCATTGGGGTCTATATCGAATTCAGGATTGGCCACAAGGGAGGCGTCCATACCCTCGAAAGAAGTAACAGTTTGCGCAGCGCACAAGCGGCAAGTCAGCAACATCGCAAAAACAAACATCCTCGCTTTAATCATTCCGTTGACTCCGAATTCTGTTTGAGTTAAGGCTGGGCGAGGGGGGCCACGATCAAAATACCACTGCCGACTCAGCTTCGAATAGAGGCGAAAGTCTCAAATCTGTTGGGGCGAGCTAGGACTAAAGTCCCCAGCGGGTTTGTGACGTACCAACAATCCCTGGAGTCATTGATAACTTATTGAAAAAAGATATTTTACTGGCTTTCGAGAAGGATCGGATTAGCCCCGATGGTTACCGTAGCGGTTGCGGCGTGCGAGATTCCTTCCACATCCACCCAATCTTTGTTGTACCGGGCAGGGGTGGCGTATTGCGTGGCCCCGCAGATAATTGGCTGCGCCATCTGGGAGCAATTCTGCTGATATTGGCTATCCCACACCAATTCGGCTTGCACCCCGCTGGCTTCAGTGAAAGGGCAAGTGTACACGGTACCAGCACTGGAGCAGAACGGTTGGTTAGCGGGCGTGGCGCCTGCCAGCCAATTGTAAGTCTGTATCCACGCAGACGCTTGCGGTTGATTCAACTGATTCGTCGATCCATCTACCAGTCCACTGCTTCCAATATTGTCATAGGCATACCAGAAATTCATGGCCACGCCTGCAGACCAATACAACGCGAATAGCCGCGGAACAAGTCCAGCCCGGGCGTAAGGATCGGTCCAAATAACCTTGGGAGCACTTATGTTGCCCCAACTGCCTTCACCATTGATCAGAGGTTTATTTTGCTCTGTCGGCTGCAATATAGCTCGCCCATTAGGAATAAACGAGTTTACGACTCTTTCCGGCGTCACCACATTAGCGTACAGATGGTAGTTGATAACATCAATCGCCTGACTGCCAGCGCTACCAGTGTTGCAGTTGGAGTGGGGAAGTGGAGCATGGGAGCCGGTGCCATTGCAGTAAAGAAAATTCTGCATCAGATTCAAATTATCGGTAGTGGCTCCAGTTGAGGGCGTGACAATTAGGGCAGACGGGTCGATCGGAGTAGTTGTGCAAGGCGTCGACTGGCCGGCGACAGGGTAATTGTGGATCGTACCCTTTCCGGTGACGATGCAACGCAAGTCCTCCGTCAGTCGCACCAGTTGCGCGTATGTTCCCTCAAAGGATTCTTGCCCGCTGTTTCCGAGGAGTGTGGTTGATCGATCAAATTCGTTCCACGGCTCCCAATATTTGATGTGAGCATGGTTTTGCAAATAAGTCGCGTCGTTGACGTGGGCCGCTATTGCGCCAACCCAATTTTTCCACATCAGGTCTGAACCACTCCCATCCGGCTGTACGTCTGTCGGAATGAGACATTGACCTGGCGCCTTGTATCGCGCCTGGCCCTGATAGTAATTACAATCGGTGCCTCCCAAACCGGTCGGGTCGCTGGTTAAATCGACAGCCCACAGCGGCGTTCTCGAAAGCGTATAAAGAATGTCGTTGACTCCGGCCTGATGTAAATCGCTGAGCGCCATATCCAAGTGCGTCCAGGTGAAGCACGGGTCGTCCGGCAAGTTACTTTGAGCGGAACATGTTTCGATATCCGGCCACTGCCCGCCCGCCCAGTCCCAGCCTCGCGCCTGCCCATATTGGACCTGCAGAGGAAAGCTGTTTAGAGAATGAATAATTAGTCCCCAGTAGTTTTGCGGAATTGCGCCTGGCAGGCTAACAATATTCGTATTCGTATTCGTATTTATATTTTTTTGCGCGGTGCTGCTAAGCCCGCCGCAACCTGTCCACACGAGGAGGCTGGCCAACACCAAAATCGTTAGTATTCTGGTTGCGAAACCTCGCAGCATCGGGGAAATGCCTCGTCTTCAAAGTGTCCGGACAGGAATGGAGCGGTCTATTGCAAAAGCTGAAGTCACGGTGTTGTTCGCAACAGTCCTGCACGGGAGCCTCATTCCTGAACACGAGAAAGCGTATTCATGCGGCCCTTTCCAGCACTTTAAGCACGGCTTGAGTCGCGCATAAGATAGCGAAAGGGTATGTCCTATTACGCAGGTTCAACGTGCGCAACGTAACGTTCTAATTGCATCGTTGGTCGGCTCAGTGCACACGGCAGGGTTGCGGCGTTGCTGCGCGTTATCTCGGCAACACAGTGGATCGTTCTGGATGCTAGATTTGAAGGTTGTCTACGAAGGTAAAAAGGCAGCCATCGGGTAGTAACAGCGATTTCTGTTCGGGTCCGGCGTAAACCTTAACTAACCTCGCCACGGCTGAAGATGCGTCCAACTGGGGCGTGTGGCCATCAGTGCGAGTCCTTGGGGAGCAACAGGTATCCGGTATCATTTCTCTCATCATGCAAACCAGTGCCTACAATTTGGCCAAAATTGTTAATGCTTACAGCGATCTGTAATTTCCAGCCGGAATCGGCCGGAATCAGATTATTCAGATCTCGATATCCGTTCTTCTCGTCCCAGCTAAAGGCAACAGCAACATCTGAGAACGGCCCGCAATTTCCCACAACCACGTCAGCGTCGTTGATGGCTCGAACTTGAACCGGCATTGCGCTGGGTATCTTTACCCGCACGGCCTTGCCTTGCCCTTCGTAGACAAAAATGCCGTTCTCAAACTCCTGGACGAGCACATGTCCTCGCTCATTTATGGACACAGCTGAACTATCATTGTCCGCTACTCCGAAATAGCTAATGCCGTGAGAACGATCCCACAGGAACGCCCGGTATTGTCCCTTCTGGTCGTACATGTCGCCGACGACTTGACCACGCTGGTTGATTGCATTCGCCACACCACCACAGCATCCCCCCAAATCGACAATAGATCCTTTACGCCACAACACGGGCATCACTGGCTTCTTTCCCTTCACGGCGGCTTGGCCGACCACTTCCTCGGAATCATTGATGGCGAGCGCCTTTGAGTTGCGGCCCCGGAGTGCGATCAATCTGCCGTTCTCATAAATAAAAGCCTGCGGCCCTTTCTCGTTGCTGGCATCCATTGCCCATCCCACCGCATGACCTGTTTGGTTGACGCCGCGCGCTTCACTTTCCGAATATCCCTTCAGAGAAGGCAATAAACGCAACCCATCTTTTTCAGTCCAGACGGCCGCATAGCGTTTCGCCGTTCCCAGCACTGCGCCCTTGTCGCTGGGATGAATATCTTGCACCATTCCTACGACCTCACCGGAGTCACTGATATACAGAGGCCTGAGGGGTAGCTCAACGACTTTGTAGAGTGCGGATGCCGGTGCTTTTGATTGCGCATTCACCTGGCTGCACAACACGATGAGCACATAAATCCAGGGAATGATTCGGCTTGGGCTGGAATATGCAGAAATCATAATGAGGATGTAAAACCGAGTCCTGCGTATGCGATCACAAAACTATCCACTGATAAATCGTGAAAGACCTGATCAAAAATGGGGAATGCGAACGGGGACCGCTCTTGCCAGTAGTCCCAACACATACCGCGGAACTTTGACGGGAATGAAAAGACACGCGAACAAGACGATGCTTCTTTTTTCTCGGCAACCTACGGCTTGGAGTTCAGTTGAACAGTCCGTATACGTTTAGCACCTTTAATGCGGGTACGTAGACTTTGCCGTTGGCAACGGTCGGAACAGAAAATTTGACGGCATTGCCCAAACTATCGCCGGGATTCTGATTGGTGTTGTAAATCTCATTGGCGAGGTTCGTAGCATCGTAGACGTGCAAAGTTCCAGAAGTGGGATGGTTGCCCTCCTTTTCTATCGCCCACACAATCCCGTTTGAAGTCCCGTTCGCCGAAATCGCCGCGGTAGGACCAGGAAAGCCGAACTGTGTGGGCGACTGAGAAACGGGCGTGGTTGATAGCAATCCCGTCGTTGGGTCAAAACTATACATTTTCAAATAATCGCGTTGGCCGCCGAAATAGACGTAGTTATTCCACCACGCCGGTGTCGACCATAGACCGCCCACTGCATGCTGCATATCCTGCACGATCTGATGATTACTTTTGTTGTTATAGTGTCCCATGTTGTCACCGTCGATGAGGAAAATCGATCCTTGCTTTCCGGCTTGCAATAACAAGTGCTGGTGGGGAGCACTCTGACCCTGATCCGGCAATAGAAGGACGCCGCCAGAACCTACGTCCCCATCGTTTTTGAAATCAGAAGCCTGATCAAACGGAGTAAAGTAATCCAGCACTTGGAACTGTTTATTTACGGGCGGGGTCGCCAATTTTACAACGCTATCTCCGTAGTCGACGCCTCCCACATTCGCATCAAAGGTTCCATTGCCTGTCGCAAAATAAATGTTAGATTCGCTGTCCGCTGCGATTCCAGTCCCACTTTGCCATATGCCGCCCCAACTGCCATTGGGTGTTGTATTCCAAGAACCTATCTGTTTAAGAGTAGCCTCGTTGTAGGCCATCAGCCAGCCGTGCCACGGGTCGTTGTCGCAGTAGGAGGCCCAGGTAATGTACAAAGCTCCGTTCAGGAGAAGCAACCCAGCCCGCTGCACCTGCTCGGATGGAGTGAAGGTTATAACTCCGTTTACCGAGCCCTCTCCGGTGCCCTTTGCTTGCGCCCAAATTACTGTCGGCGGACGTTGCTCCGCTCCGGTAAGGATATTCAAGGCATGCAACCGCTGGACAAACTTCGAGTTCTCGACTGTGGCCACCACCAAATAAATTGTTCCTGTAGTCGGATCGATAACTGGAGTGCTGGTTATGCCGACTTCAGGTTGAATGTCTGTACAATTCAGTTGAGTGCTGGACGCCGTGGTGATGCCCTTGGCCGGATTAATGAAGGTTCTGTGCCAGAGCGGAGACGCGTTTTTCCCAGAATTGCTGTCGGCGTCGAAAGCGTAGACGCTGTCGTGCTCGGTTGCGACAAAGACGACATTGTGCACATTGCCGCTTATGGTGAGGTTAGGAACATAGAGTGCCTGGGCATAAACATATCCGTCCACGACATAAGAAAAAAGTTTCCCAAAACCTTTAGAGTTGACGTTTGCCGGAGTCAGGATAGTTTCATTTAGGTTCTGTCCGCTACGAGAATTGTCATATCGATCGGTTGTGATGCTAACTTGAGCATCGGTCGCTATTGACAAACCTGAAGCTATACAGAAAGACAGCAGTATTACGCGAACTGACTTCATAGATAACCCCGACATCTGGAAAATATTCGTGACTTCTTCGGAAACCGCCCGCTTCTAGGGGGATTGCGGCAGGCAGCAGCAATTCTGCCTTTTGTTCGGCAGTCGGTCAATATGAAAGATTTTGCACTGCCTGGGTGGGCCAGGAATTCGTGCCATCACTGTGGCCCTCAGATAGGGATTCTCACAGCCTAGACTAGGACTAAAATCAGGCGGAAGCCATCATGCCAGGGATAGGCCGATTCGCACACGTCTTTTGGTATAGAGCTCAGCGCGAACATTAGGCTACTTTGGTGCCTTCATTAGTACCAAGGGGCGCCGACGCCACCACCGGAACCAGGTAATCCTGTCGATTTGCGGGCCGAATGCCACATTTCCACGCGCACCGAATGTAGGCGCTAATCGCCTCTCGACGGCCTGCAGGTGGAGGCAAGAACAAGGACAACAAAGCCCGCAGCAGCAGACCGGCAGTAATGCCCCCGCGCACTACGAAGCATTGCGACGGGCTGAAGTGCTTACGGAAATATCGAAGAAGATTTCCATACCAGAACAACTGGTGTTTATAAAATGAAAGCTGTTTGCCGCTATGGTTGGCCCCGTGATCAAAAACCGCCGCCGGTTCATACATTATGGTCCAACCCGCCTTGAGCAGGCGGCAGCAAAAATCAGAATCCTCGAACCAAGCCGGATAAAACGATTCGTCAAATCCTCCCACGCTTTCCCACGCATTCCGGCGAAACATCAGCGATGCACCGGCGGGACAATCGACCGGCTGCGGCCGAGTATAGTCAAGATCAAGGCACCGGTATTTGCGGTTCCACGGATTTCGGTACCAGATGTTATTTAGGAGAAGGAGCTCAGCCATAATGCTTCCGAGCGTTGGTAAACTCCTGACCATATTTCCTATTTGCGGGCGACCACCCTCGAGCAGGAGCATTCCCCCGACCGCATCCGCCCGATAAGTCGAAAGCGCATCCGCAAGCTTGTCCAAGGCACCGGGGGAAGCGATGGCGTCCGGATTGATCAGCACCAGAAGTTCGGTGCTGGCCAGTCTGACTCCCTGATTAACTCCACCTGCGAAACCTTTATTGTCCGCATTACAAACGATGCGGGCGCGCGAGGCGAATCGAGACGCCAGAGCCGGGGTGTCGTCCTGGGAAGCGTTGTCGACCACAATGACCTCCCAGTCAGGCTGAGAAAGCAGAGCCTCCACGCATCGCTCCACCCAGAGCGAGGAGTTGTAGGTCACAACGATGGCGCTGCCTCGTGGCATATTCCTGACGGTACGGTACGGTACTGCTGCGTTTCTGTCAATAAATACCCTCCCTAAATCGCGCCGCGCAGAGCGATTGAATCGGCATGCGCGCCGTGAGCACGTGCGTGGTCCGACGACAAAAAGCGAGTGCGGCCTGAATTGGCTCAATGGCGTTGTAAGGCGCCGGCCTCCGAGTTAACAGCCATTCGTCGCTTCGCAAATCTTCCGATTTCAGCAGGTACTTTTCTCCGTTTGTTACTGAACTTCAGTTACGTTGCGACCCGTTACCGGGCTGGCGACAATAGCCCCATACCCGAGCACGGACGGCTATTCGAGGCAGCAAAGGCGAATACCGCAGTCAGTCAGTTCTTGGGTGACTCCTCTGGAGGTGTATTAATGAAGTTCGAGAAACCTTCCGCTCCTTTTCTCCTCTTTATCGTCTTCTTTTTTGGCATAGCAACTCCGTTGTTCGCTCAAAACCACCAACACCTGTTTAATCTGAGCGCCAACGCTGGCGTAATTGACCGGGAGCCGTGGCCAGTGGTTCCGCACAGCGGTATTCGCCTGTGGAATACCGTCACTGCATGGGATGCTATCAATACATCACAAAATAGCTATGACTGGACGACGTTGGATTTGTGGTTAGCTAAAGCCGGCGCCCATGGTCAGGACGTCCTTTACACTTTTGGCAGCGTACCGCAATGGGCTTCCTCCAATCCGAACGACCAGAGCTGCATGCCGTACCCCGGGGCGTGTGACCCGCCGAAAGACCTGAACGCGGACGGCTCAGGCTCAGATCAGCCTTGGAAAGATTTCGTTACCGCCTTGGTCCAGCATAATCAGAATAGTACGACTGCGCGCATCGACTCGTGGGAAATGTGGAATGAACCCATGAACCCCATCTATTGGAATGGTACTTACGCTCAGTTTCTGCGAATGGTGAGCGACGCTTATACCATTATCAAGAATGCCGACCCTAAAGCGTTGGTAGTGAGCCCTGCGTTCGCCTGGGAAAGTAAGGCTGCTTTGGATTGGATGGGAAATTACTTAGCGGCCGGCGGAGGGAAGTACGCCGACAGAATCGCAGTGCACGGTTACGTGTTCGACCCTTATGGAAAGTACGGTCCTCCAGAAAACCTGGTTCCGTACTATGCGGCATTCCACGCCGTCCTGCAACGGTATGGTCAAGGTTCTAAACCGGTCTGGGATACGGAAGCCAACTGGGGTTCTAAAGACAATTTCAATGATCCAGACATGCAAGCCGCCTGGATTGCACGTTTTTATGCGCTTCACGCCTTCAACCATATACGCCGACTTTACTGGTTCCTATACAACGGCGGCAGCATTGGTGGGCTGTGGGAGAAGGATCCGAATGATCCCCGCAAGCCGGGAACGTTGTTGAAGCCGGGGATTGCCTATGAACAGGTGGGACGATGGCTGGTCGGAGCAACTACTGCGGTCTGCTCATCCGAACAAACAATTTGGAGCTGCGGATTAAGCCGAGTCGGCGGCTATCAAGGTCTGATCGTATGGGATACTTCTGAGTCTTGCAGCCAGGGAAATTGTGGCACCCATTCCTTTCAGGTCGACAGTCAGTACGTGAACTACCGCACATTAGATGGGGACACGGTCCAGGTCACCAACGGTCAAGTACCGATTGGAGCCAAGCCGATTCTGCTGCAGAATCACTGAGTGAGTCGACAACTAGAACAAACGTGCGGTTGGCGTCCAGCGGCGCCCGCCGCGCTCTATCTTAACTATGCTCGTCAGTCGAAATTACGCTGAAGGCTGAACACCCTGGAACCAACAGTTGGGGACCGTTCACCATTGTCTTATTGGGCCTCAAGAAGCATCGGCTTGGATCCTATTTTGACAGGTCCGGATATCGAATTTGCATTGCCCTCAAGGTCTCGAGCTTTCTTAAGTGTTGGCTTCGGACTGTAAGTTTTTTCTGCCTCGTCTGTCCAGATGATCTGCGCTTCATGCCCATCAGCTTTCGTAATACTACAACTCCAGATAGAGCTTTCCTGGGCGCAGGGTTTGGTCATGGTGGCTCCCACTAACCAATGGAAAACTTCTCTGTAGGCCATCGCCGCCTTCTTGGGGCGACCGGTCCGCGGGTCGGATAAATTGCCGATACCGCCGTTATAAGCGTACCAATAAAACCTCACTACTCCTTGCGACCAATGGGCGAGATAGGCCTGCGCCAAGAAAGCAGCTTCCTTGTCTTCGTCGGTAAAGCCCGCTTTTTCGGTGTCGCCCCAACTGCCTTCCGTGTCGAGTACCGGCTTGGAGTCCTGGCCATATTTGGCCAGGGCCTTGCGAAAATCTGCGTAATTGTTGAAAAAATCTCCTACCGTCAGGGGAGGACGCACGTAGCCATGAAAGGAAATAGCATCGGCATACTGGCCACCGCCCGCCGCCAGATAGTCATCGAGAAAATGTTCATATTTGGGCCATTTGAGGGGCGAGGGGCCAGTCAAGAACACCGCGTCCGGATCAATATTGTGTATGATTTCCCTGGCATCGCGCGCCATCCGCATAAGTTGCGGGAGCGTTCCTGACCACATCTTGGGCAAGTACGGTTCATTCCAAAGCTCCCAGTACTTGATATGAATACCTCGATTGTTCTTGCTGTGGGTTACGATCGCGGTTACGAAATCCTTCCAATACTGATCGCTTCCGCTGCCATCCGGTTTCAGGTCCTTAGGTGGCTGGCACTGCCCAGGGCCGTATCCGCAGTTATTATCGTCAGGCCGGCTTGAAGCAAACTGCGGAGTTCGGCCGAAGGTATAAAGAACATCTTCCACGTGGTGTTCGCTCAGTTCGGAGAACCATCGGTCAATCTGGCTCCAGTCATATTGCCCTTTGGCAGTATTGATCTGGGACCAACCCGTCGCCGAATCCCACATGCGAAAGCTTCCGAAAGGAATCTCCGGCCACGGTTCGGGGCGATTCGGCCAAACATGCCGGTGCATGCCGAAAAGCGTGGCTGGAATAGGAGTGGATGGCGGATGAGC
>Ga0073928_10010023_pt1 | contig 11398 bp, 10 predicted proteins | sample PaiPotPPA55metaG_FD_76969 | JGI IMG/M metagenome (GOLD analysis project Ga0073928, IMG submission 76969) | Iron sulfur acid spring bacterial and archeal communities from Banff, Canada, to study Microbial Dark Matter (Phase II) - Paint Pots PPA... ...
CACATCCATCTCCGAGGTCGTGAAGACATTGGTGGAATCGCTCGTCATCGTGACGGTCGTCATTTTCCTCTTCCTCGGAAGTCTGCGCGCGGTCATCATACCCGTGATCGCCATGCCGCTGTCGCTGGTCGGAACCTTCTTCGTGATGCTGGTATTGGGATACTCGATCAATCTATTGACGCTGCTGGCGTTGGTGTTGGCCATCGGACTCGTGGTCGATGACGCCATCATCGTCGTCGAGAATGTCGATCGCCATATGAAACAGGAGCGCAGGTCGCCGGTCGATGCCGCCATTATCGCGGCGCGCGAGCTCGGCGGCCCCATCCTGGCCATGACCGTGGTGCTGGTTGCGGTGTACGTGCCGATCGGCTTTCAGGGCGGTCTCACCGGCGCCCTGTTCACCGAGTTCGCGTTCTCGCTGGCGGGCGCGGTAGCCGTGTCCGGAGTCGTCGCGCTGACGCTATCGCCCATGATGTGCGCGGTATTCTTCCGCCCGAGTCAGGATACCGGCCGATTCGTTGAGCTCATCGATCGAAATTTCGAGTGGTTCCGCGAGCGCTATCACCGCGCGCTGCATGCACTGCTCGATACCTGGCCGGTCGTGATCGTGATGGGCTTGCTGCTGGTGCTGGTGCTGGTGGCCTGCTTCAAATTCACCAAGTCGGAACTGGCGCCGGAAGAGGACCAGGGCATCGTACTCTCGAAAATCAACGGCCCGCCCAATGCGACCGCGCAGCAGATGCAGACCTACGCGGACCAAGTCTTTCAGATTTCCAAGCATGAGCCCGAGTACGCGCAGATGTTCCAGATCACGGGCGTTCCGACCGTCAACCAAGGCATCGGCGGCGCGCTCTTCAAGCCGTGGGATCAGCGCACCCGCAGCGCCCATCAGCTGCAGCTCGACCTGCAGCAGAAATGGGGGCAGATCGCGGGCGCCCAGGTGTTCGCGTTCCAGTTCCCGCCGCTTCCGGGCTCGAGCGGCTTCCCGGTACAGTTCGTGATCACGACCACTGAGCCGTTCCAAAATCTGAACGACGTGGCCCAGGCCGTGGTTGCCAAGGCGCTGAGTCAGCATGCCTTCTATTTCGCGGACGTCGACCTGAAACTTGACAAGCCGCAGGCGACCCTCGAGGTGGATCGCGACAAGGTTGCCGCGTTGGGCCTGAGCCAGGCCGACGTGGGTAGCGCGTTGGGCGCCGCCCTGGGCGGAGGCTACGTCAACTACTTCTCGATCGCCGGCCGCTCTTACAAGGTGATTCCGCAAGTCCAGCAAGTGGACCGGCTCAATCCGGAACAGGTGTTGAACTACTACATTCGCACCCCGTCGGGCGCCACCTTGCCCGCAAGCACCGTTGCGCACATCAAGTATTCGGTCGAACCCGAATCGATCAATCGGTTCCAGCAGTTGAATTCGGTCACGATCGCAGGCGTCAGCGGCATGGCCCAGGGAGACATTCTCAAGTTCCTCAAGGACACGACCGCTCAAATCGCGCCGAGCGGATATACCGTGGATTACGCGGGTCAGTCGCGCCAGTTCATCCAAGAGTCCGGAGGTTTCTTCGTCACCCTCGGCTTCGCGATCATCATCGTGTTTCTGGCGCTCGCCGCGCAGTTCGAAAGCTTCCGCGATCCGATCGTGATTCTCATGTCGGTGCCGTTGGCCCTCCTGGGTGCGGTGATGTTCATGACCATGGGGTTTGCCTCGCTCAACATTTACACTCAGGTGGGTCTGGTGACACTCCTTGGGCTGATCAGCAAGCACGGCATTCTGATCGTCCAGTTCGCGAACCAGCTGCAGCGCTCGGGACGCTCGAAGCGCGAGGCGATCGAAGAAGCAGCCTCGGTGCGCTTAAGGCCGATCCTCATGACGACTGCCGCCATGGTCCTCGGCGTCGTGCCGCTCGTCATCGCTTCAGGCGCGGGCGCCGCCGGCCGCCATGACATGGGACTCGTGATCTTCACGGGATTGTCGATCGGCACGCTGTTCACATTGTTCGTCGTTCCCGGCGTGTACATGCTGATCGGTGCCAATCATTCGGCACAGACCGTCTCGGAGATCGGTCTGCCTCAATCAGAGACGTGATGTGTCGTCAGGGATCGTCGATGAACGACCTTATCACTCTTATTTATTTGTAATTCAATAACTTACACCATATTTATGACTATATTTCTAGAAAACTAGGGGGAATCCGCAAAAAGTCCATTGTCGAACTCAGTTCGTCGACTCCTTCAAAGAGTTGATAAATTCCGCGTTGCGTTTCCGTGATTGTCTTGTATATTCCGATTGCAGAGTCTTGATTTAACAAGATTCGGGCGGGGGGTTGCGGCCTCGAAACCACTTTAAGGTTTCGTCTTTATCAAGCTGATGAGGCGTCCATGATCAGAGCCTGGGAATGTTTCCATTTCGCGACACTCGAGCTGGTGCGCTCGACCCCTATCAAACAGCGCTTGATCTCCGCCTACCGGCGTCACCTCGCCCTACTGTCGGAAGAAGAATTGCCGGACGAAGCCCATGACGCTTTCAACCAAGTCGTGCGTTGTCTGCAGGGCGTGCGACCCTTGCCGGGTGAGGACGCCGTGGCGGCATCCGTGCGCAAGATGTCCAATCACGAAGCGGATGAATGCGCTGCGCTCATCGTCGAGATCTTCGGCGTGATGTGCCGGCTGCATGTTGCACCGAGCCGCCCGAGCGCGGTTGTGCAATTGCACAGCGTGGATTCGGCACCCGCCGGCTACGAAGCTCCCGCACTAGTCGCTAATCAAGCTTGAAATCTATAGAGTCCCAGCGCGTCGTTTCCTGATGCCGGGCTTGACGGCGCAAAGCGTCGATCAAGTTGCGTTCGTTCCACGCGCTCACTTCATCCGCCAGATCCTTGATGGCCTTCGGCAACGGATCCGTCGAACCGAAATTTTCCATGGCGACGATCGGCCGATCGGCAGCCTTGGCGAAGTTCATCTGAAACAGCACCAGCTCGGGTGCAATCTGGTACACGGCCGGCAGCACCACAATCACCTCGCTGGGGGAGATCTGCCGCCGCAGGTCTTCACGCTGCGACTCTTTGTCGATCGGCCGTTTCGCCTGGGGCTGGCTGGTGTTGAGGTAGTAAAAGGTTCCCGACGCTTCGAGATACTCGAACACTCGCCCATAGTCGTCGTTTTCCACCCATGCATGGGTGACGAACAGGCGAATGGGGTTGACGCGGGTCGACATCCACGTAGTGTAGCTTGACGATGGTCATGCGCGAAGCATCCGGCGCCGATACAATGAGTCGGGTGCGATTGCTGATTTACAATATACGATATGCCACCGGAACCGGGCCCGCGTTCCATCTTCCCTTGCCGGGCGCCGGTTACCTTCGCTCCAGCCGACAGGTTCTGTCGCAGATTACCGACTTCATCAAGCAGCAGGACCCGGACGTGGTCGGCCTGATCGAGGTCGACACCGGCTCCATCCGCACCGGAATGGTCAATCAGGCCGACTTCATTGCGCGCTCTCTGGGCCACTACTCCACATTCGAGTGCAAGTACGGCGTGTCCTCGGTGAATCAGATGGTTCCCATCGTGCGAAAACAAGCCAACGCCTTTCTCGCGGCGCCGCGGGTGCGCGGCGAGCGCTTCCATTACTTCGACACCGGCATCAAGCGCCTGATCATCGAACTGGAACTCGACGATGTCGCCATTTTTCTGGTGCATCTGTCCCTGAAATTTCGGCATCGCCAATATCAGCTCCGATATCTCTATGATTTGCTGCGTAAAACCCGCAAGCCCGTCATCGTGGCCGGCGATTTCAATACTTACTGGGGCGATCACGAGCTCTACCTGTTCACCCAGGCGGCGGGACTCACCAGCGCCAATCTCCACGGCCTGCCGTCCTACCCGAGCCGCAGCCCACGCAAAGAGCTGGATTTCATCCTGCACAGCTCGCAGATCGAGGTAAATCGCTTTGAAATACCCGACGTTCAATTCTCCGATCATCTGCCGTTGATTTGCGACTTCACGATCCACAGCCAGGCTCGGCAGGCGGCTTGATGGCCGATACTCTCACCTGGTCCCTGGAAATCGACGCCGACCGGGTGGCCTGGCTGGTGTGCGACACGCCCGGAGCCTCGACCAATGTTCTGTCCGCGGAGGTGGTTCGCGATCTGGCCGCGCAGCTTGCCGACGTAGCCGCCAAGCGCCCTGTCGGAGTGGTGATCCGCTCGGCGAAGGCAGGCGGCTTCATTGCGGGCGCCGACATCAAGGAATTTCTGAAGATTCGCACCCCCGAGGAGGGTTATGAGCTGGTGCGCGCCGGACAGACCGTTCTGCAAACGCTCGCGGATTTGCCCTGCCCCACCGTTGCTGCCCTGCACGGCTTCGCACTGGGAGGGGGCCTGGAACTCGCGCTCGCCTGCACCTATCGAGTGGCTGCGGACGACGCCGCGCTCTCCCTGGGGTTGCCCGAAGTGCTGCTCGGCATCCATCCTGGATTTGGCGGCACCGTGCGCAGCGTGCAACTCATCGGCGTGCGCCCCGCTCTCGATCTCATGCTCAAAGGCAAACCATACAAAGGTGGGCGCGCGCTCGCGGTGGGTTTGATCGACGAACTCGTGCCGCCCGCCGACCTTCTCCAGCGCGCGAAGTCGCGGCTGCTGCAATCGCCGCCCAAGGCAACGGCACCCTTCGTCGACAAGCTCTTGAATCTGGGTCCGGCGCGCCCGTTCATTGCCAGACAGACCGCCTCGACCTTGAGACAAAGCGTGCGGCGCGAGCACTACCCGGCGCCCTACGCGATCCTCGACCTTTGGCAGCGGTATGGCGCCGCCGACGCCGAGAGCTACGAAGCGGAGGCTCGATCCATCAGCGAGCTCATGTGCACGCCGACGTCGCGCAACCTGGTGCGCGTGTTCTTGCTGCAGGATCGGCTCAAGAGCTTGGGCGGGAAGTCGCCTGCCGATTTTCGCCATGTGCACGTCATCGGCGCCGGCGTCATGGGCGGCGATATCGCCGCCTGGTCGGCGTTTCGCGGCATGACGGTCACTCTGCAGGATCGCTCGGAGGAATTGATTCAGCCGGCATTGGACCGCGCCAAGGCCTTTTTCGACAGGCGGCTCAAAGACCCCGCGGCCGCGGCGGCCGCCCTCGCTCGCTTAAGGATGGACGTGAAGGGCGACGGCGTCGCCGATTCCGATGTGGTCATCGAGGCCATCTTCGAGAATGTCGACGCCAAACAAGCGCTGTATGCGGAACTCGAGCCCAAGCTCAAGCCGAACGCCATCCTGGCCACCAATACCTCGAGCATCAAGATCGAGACCCTCTGCCGGACCCTTCAAGATCCCAGCCGTCTGGTCGGCATCCATTTCTTCAATCCCGTCGCGCAACTGCAGTTAGTGGAAATCGTGCAGGGCACGAGCACGCAGCCGCAAGTCGTGCAGAGCGCGCTCAGGTTCACCCGCAAGCTCGACAAGCTGCCGCTGCCGTGCAAAAGCGCCCCCGGCTTCGTCGTGAACCGCATTTTGACGCCCTATGTCAACGAAGCGCTGTTTGCCCTGGAGGGCGGCATCCCTGCCGCCGTCATCGACCAGGTCGGCAAGGCATTCGGTATGCCCATGGGGCCGATCGAGTTGACCGACGTGGTCGGCTTGGACGTGTCGCTCCACGTCGGCCGGGTTCTCGCGGACGCGTTCCAACGGCGCGTCCCCGAGATACTGGTCACGCTGGTGGCGCAGAAAAAGCTGGGCCGCAAGACCGGGGAAGGATTCTACGTGTGGCAGGACGGCAAGCCCGTCATACCGAAGTCGCCGCAATTCGCGGTACCGGCGGACCTGGAGGATCGGCTGCTATTGCCCATGCTCAACGAGGCGGTCGCCTGCCTACGCGAGGGAATCATAGAAGATGCCGATTTATTGGACGCCGGCGCCATATTTGCGACGGGCTTCGCGCCTTTTCGCGGTGGTCCGCTGCAATATGCGAAGGCCCGAGGCATCGCCAACGTCACCGCGCGGCTCACCGAACTGGCGCAGCGCTATGGCGAGCGCTTTCGACCCGATCCGGGCTGGCAGCAGTTCGCTGCTTGACACGTCACTCTCTGTGATCTACATCGTCGGATCTACCGTCGCATATGGTAGGATTTACAGCCAAAATCATAGGCTTGAAACCATAGGCGCAGGCGAATCGTTAGATGGATGAACGACCTCTCGATCTTGCAGTACTCAGGACCTTCTCGCCGCTCGACGGGCTGAAGGCCGAGAATCTGCATGCGCTCGCCCGCAAGACGCACATTCGGGAATTGGGAGCCGGACGCGTCCTGTTCAAGGAAGGCGATACCGATAAGCGCACCTTCTATCTGGTAGCCGGCAGCGTCGAACTTCGGGCGGAGGACCGGCTCATCGGCACCATACGCGCCGGCACTCCCGAGGCGCGGGCGGCTCTCGCTCCGGGCCTGCCGCGAAAGTTCACCGCGCGCGCGGCGATCGATCTCGAATACATCATGATCGACAGCGATCTGCTCGACGTACTGCTGACCTGGGACCAGACCGGCCAGTACGAAGTCGCCGAATTGCGGGGGGACGGCCTCGACGTGACCGGCGACTGGATGACCACACTGCTGCAGACCAAGGCATTTCACCGCATTCCGCCGGCGAATATCCAGGCGATCTTCATGCGCATGCAGCGCATCAACTATCGCGTGGGCGATGTCGTCATCAAGCAGGGCACCGAGGGCGATTATTTCTACGTGGTGGTTGCGGGGAAGTGCGTCGTGACGCGCGAGACGCCGCTCAACAAGGAAGGCATCAAGCTCGCCGAATTGGGTCCGGGCGACAGCTTCGGCGAGGAAGCGCTGATCGCTGAAGCGAAACGCAATGCCACCGTGACCATGTCCACCGAGGGCACGCTCATGCGGCTCGGCAAGTCCGACTTTCAGACTCTGCTCAACGAACCGCTGCTGCAATGGGTGGATCAGGACAGGGCGAAGGAAATCGTCGCCGCCGGCGGCAAGTGGCTGGACGTACGTCTGCCCAGCGAATTCCAAAACTTCCGCATCGACGGCGCGGTCAATATTCCGCTGTATTTCATTCGACTGAAGTTGAACGCCCTGGATAAGAACACCCAGTACGTAGTGTGCTGCGACACCGGCCGCCGCAGCTCCGCCGCTGCGTACATCTTGAGCGAACGCGGCTTCGAAGCGTACGTATTGAAAGGTGGCCTCGCCGCCACCGAGGCCGCCCGCTCGCGCAGAGGTTGAAGCCTGTGCCCAGATCGTTTCGTGGCGAGGAATCTCGCGGCTATCCTGAACCTGGCGCCATTCAAGAGTACAAGGCGCGATCCATGCTGGAAGAGTACAAGGGCCTCGCCATTGTGTTCGCAATTCTGGCTTTGGCGCTCGCGGCGTATTTCATCAAGTCGCTGCGTGCAGCCCGCCCGCCATCACCGCCGCCGGCTCAGTCGGTTTACATTGAGGTGGTGCCGCAGAAAGTTGACGTGGTGCCGCAGAGAGCACCTCCGGCGCCGCAGAACTCGCCCCCGAATCCTCCGTAAGCCCCGTTACCTGCAGACTCGTCACCGGGGAGAGCTACATGGTGTGCGTCGGCTTATCTCCGCCCAAAGCGCCGGCGAGATAGTTCTCGATTTTCTTCTGGGTGTTGCCGCGGTCTTGATCGCTGAATTGCACGCCGATGCCGGCGGTACGCTTGCCCTGCGCACCCTTGGGGGTCATCCAGATCACCCGCCCGGCGACCGGGAGTTTCTCTTCTTCGCCCATGAGATTCAGCAGCATGAACACTTCGTCGCCCAAGCGATAATTGCTGTTCGTCGGAATGAACAGGCCGCCGTTCTTCACGAAAGGCATGTAGGCAAGGTATAGCGCGCTCTTGTCCTTGATCGTGAGCGTCAGCAACCCTGGTTTATTACTTGGACTTCGCAATTCTTGACATTCCCACGGAAAGCCTCAATTCGCCAGCGCGGTTCGACCACCGAGCAGCAAGGCCTCCAGCGCCAGTTGTTGATTCATGCCGGTCGACGCAAGACGCCGCAACTCGCGCGCGGCGTCAAGCAGCTCGAATAGGGCTCTTATCTTGGGCTTAAGTAAAGCGGCAGGCAAGCGGACCGGTTCCGCACTTTGACGCGAAGTGCCGCCCCCAAGGGATGCACGTACTCGCCGTGTGATCCAGTTCTCAAGCCAGGTGATGCGCAGCCCCGGATTGGATCTCATCCAGCGATCGGCGAGCAAGGTCACGTCCACGGAACCCGTGGCCAACTGCTTCAAGGACTCCCGCATGTCTTCATCGAGCGCCGCGATCTCCGGTGAATTCAACTCCAGGGCCAGCAGGGGCGCGCCGCCGGCGAGGCTCAAGGCCGCGTCCCAGGATTGCGCGTCTGTAGACGCAGCTGCAGACGCAGCTGCGGGGGCGGCGCCGGGGGCGGCGGCTTCGCTGCCGGCCTTCGGATGAGCGCGCGCACGGGCCTCGAGCCAGGCGACGGCGACCTCCGTCGGGGGCGGTGTCAAGGTCAGCCGCAAACAGCGGCTGGCGATGGTCGCCGGCAGGCGATGGCTCGGCCTCGCAATCATGATCAGCACGGTGTTCGCGGTGGGCTCTTCCAGCGTCTTCAGGAAGGCGTTGGCGCCGTTGACATTCAGCGCCTCGGCGCCCTCGATGACACCGACTTTGTAACCGCCGCGATAGCTCTTGAGGGACAAGGACTCGATCAGACCGCGCACCTGGTCGACCTTGATCTGCTGCGCGTCCTCTTCCAGACGTACGATGTAGGAATCCGGATGACTGTCCGATCGAAGCAATAGACAGGATGCACACACGCCGCACGGCCGGGACTCAAGGGACTCGCATAAGACCAGAGCGCTCATCCAATTCGCCAGTTGCTCCGCGCCGAGTCCGGGCGTCGACAGCAGCAACAGCGAATGCGGCAGTCGCCGTGCGGCGAGCGAGGCGCGCCAGCGCTGCCGCGCGCCTTCGAGCCACGGCAGGGAATCGGCGCTCAAGAAATCCATGATCGCGCCACGAGCAGTTCGAGGATCTGCAACGCCACGCGATCGACGGGTTGACCCGCATCGACCACGGCAATTCGGTTGGGCTCGGCGGCTGCCCGTGCGCGATAGGCGTCCCGCACGCGCTCGAAAAATCCGGCGCGTTCGCTTTCGAAGCGATCCGCGGCGGTGCCGGCATTGCGCTGCCGGGCGCGCTCGAGCGCCTGCTCCACCGGCGCATCCAGCAACACGGTGAGATCAGGTCGTCGTGCTCCCACTACCATGGTTTCCAGGTGGCGGATGTGCTCGACGTTCAAGCGGCGGCCGCCTCCCTGATAGGCATAGGTGGCATCGATGAAGCGATCGCACACCACCCACCTCCCGGCGCGCAGGTTCGGCTCCACGAAGTTGGTCAAATGCACCGCTCGCGCCGCGAACATGAGCAGCAGTTCCGCCGTTGGTGGCATGGTTTCGCCACTCGCGTTATCCAATAACACCATCTCGCGGATTCTCTCCGCCAGCGGCGTGCCCCCGGGCTCACGCGTCACCACATGCGCGATGCCACGCTCGTTGAAGCCTGCGGACAGACGCGCCACCTGCGTCGATTTGCCGACTCCCTCGATTCCTTCGATGGTCAAGAATCGCCCCGGAATCGTGCTCACTTGACCCCCGCCGCCTTGTGCCGCTGATGCGCGAGATACGACGCGACGGCCGCGTTATGCTTCTGCAGCGTGGGTGAGAACACATGGCTGCCGTCGCCCTTGGGCGAGGCCACAAAATAAATCGCGTCGGTTTTCTCCGGGTGTGCGGTCGCGCGAATTGCCGCGGCGCCGGCCAAGGCAATGGGCGTGGGCGGCAGCCCGACGCGGGTGTAGGTGTTGTACGGTCCATCGGTGCGCAGGTCCACGGTTCGTATGTCGCCCTCGTACCGGTCCCCCATCCCGTAGATCACCGTGGGATCGGCCTGCAGCCGCATGCCTATCTCCAAGCGATGCAGATACAACCCGGCGATCAGCCCAAGTTCTTGCGGCAAGCCGCTCTCCTTTTCGACGATCGAGGCCATGATCAATAACTCACGAGAGTCCCGCAGCGGCAGGTCGGGGTCGCGGCCCATCCAAGCGGCGTCGAGCTCTTTGGTGAGCGCGGCGTGCGCCTGGCGCAGCAGTTCGATGTCGGTGGTGTTCGCGACAAAGCGATAGGTCTCGGGCAGGAATTGGCCTTCGGGATCGACGCCGGGGAGCCCAAGCTTGCCCATGAGATTCGGTGGCGTGTCGCCCAGGCTGGAAATGATGTCGGGATTTCGACGCAGGGCGGCGAGCATATCCTGGACTCTCCAGCCGTCAATGATGGTGAACGAATGCAGCAGCACCTGACCGTTGACCATTTTCGTCAACAGCTCGCGCGGTGTCGTGCCCGGTTGAATTTCGTACTCTCCCGCTTTGACCGCAGGCGCGAGATGCGACCAGCGCGCATAGAAAACCCACGCCCGCGGGTTGACGATCACGCCCTGTGCCGCCAACTCCGCCGCCACCCGGGCAAACCGTGCGCCTGAAGGCACCTTGAACCGCAGGGGTTCCGCGAGCCGCACCGGCTCATCGAGACTGCGCATGCCGAACCAGACCACGGCGGCGGCGCCCGACACCATCAGGAACACGCAAATGATCAGTGCGTAGCGCCACGCGCGGCTCACAATGCATCCAACCGCTGACGGAGCCGATTCGCGGTCTCGAACGCCGACAGCCGCAGCCGCTCTCTGCCGCGCTCGATCACTCCCACCGATCTTAACCCCACGACGGCATTACTCATGAACACCTCCTCGGCTTCGCTCAAGTCTCGCCATCGTATGCGGCGCTCCACCGGGTTCAGGCGGAGTTCGTCCGCCGTTTCCAGGATCCAGCGGCGCATCACCCCCGCCACGCCGCAACGGTCCAGCAGCGGCGTCATCAGGGAGGAGCCACGCCTGAGAAACAAGTTCGACATCGTACCGCAGACAATGTTCTCATCCATGTCCCGCATCAATCCCTCCCAGATGCGCGCGCCGCGCCATTCGGCGCGGGCGAGCACCGATTCCAGACGATTGAGGGTTTTGAGGCCCGCGAGACGGGGATTTGAGCCAAGCGGCGTCGTACATAGCCGTACCCGCGCCGGTGCCGGTGCGTCCGTCAGAACGGCCTTCGGCAAGGCGTGCAGGGCGAGGATGCGCGTACATCGTTCGCGGCCCGTGGGCCGATAGCCGCGCGGTCCGGGGCCGCGCGTGACGATCAGTTTCAATACGCCTTCCGAGCGCAGGGCGGCGGCTCGCACGAGTTCGCGGCGCAGCCCGGGCAGCGGCGGGCCCGCGATCTTCAGTTGCCGGCATCCCCGGTCGAGCCGTTCCAGATGATATTCCAGGAGCCGGACTCGGCCGCGGTGTACCCGCATGGTTTCGAAAACGCC
>Ga0073928_10010024_pt1 | contig 11397 bp, 11 predicted proteins | sample PaiPotPPA55metaG_FD_76969 | JGI IMG/M metagenome (GOLD analysis project Ga0073928, IMG submission 76969) | Iron sulfur acid spring bacterial and archeal communities from Banff, Canada, to study Microbial Dark Matter (Phase II) - Paint Pots PPA... ...
ACTAAGGCTTGGGTTTCGCCTCTGGTGAAGATAGCGCTGCCGTGGGTGCGCGGTAAAACTCCTACTTCTACCCAGATGTCTCTTACTTTGTCGAAGGGGCGGCCGTCTGGTCTTCTCTTTTTATTGATTACCAGTTCGCGGAAGATTCTTTCGCGGAGGATTTCGAAATATGCTTTCAGTTTGGCTTGCGCTTCTTTGTCGTCTTCGGGGATTTCCGCTTGTAACTTTTTCTTCAGGTCGCGGACCATGTTGTAGCTTTCCGCTTTGGGATGCTTCTCTGTGTCCAGGCTTTCTGCCAGTTGGTCGCCTGCCTTCGCCCTTAGGTGCCCGTAATAAACTTCATCGAATTCCGGGGCGGTTACTTCGCGCTTGGGCTTGCCTGCTTTTTGTTTCAGATCGTTGATGGCGGCGCAAATCTTTTTTATTTCGGTGTGGGCGAATTCGATCGCGTCTACTACCGTTTCTTCTTTTACTTCTTTGGCGCCGGATTCGATCATCACGATGCCATCGGCGGTGCCGACGACCATGATGTTCAGAATGCTGTCGCGCATTTCGTCGTAGGTGGGATTGATGATGAATTGTCCGCTGACCAGACCTACGCGAACGGCTCCAATAGGGCCGTTGAACGGAATGTCTGAAATCGTCAGCGCCGCCGAGGCTCCGTTAATTCCAGCTACGTCAGGATCATTCTCCGTGTCCGCCGAGAGCACGAAGGCAATCACCTGGGTCTCGCACTTGAACCCTTCGGGGAACAACGGACGGATGGGACGATCGATCTGCCGACTGGTCAAAATTTCGCGTTCGCTGGGACGGCCTTCGCGTTTGATAAAGCCGCCGGGAATGCGTCCGCCAGCATAGGTGTACTCGCGGTAATCGACGGTAAGCGGGAAGAAATCGATGCCTTCGCGCGGATCGGGATTGGCCACCGCGGTGGCGAGAACAACGCTGTCTCCGATGCGCACCACGACCGAGCCGTGGGCCTGTTTGGCTAATTTTCCTGTTTCAAATGAGAGGCTTTTACCGCCGGTGAGTTGAACCGTTACATCATGTTTCATTTTATTTCCTTCTGGGCAGGAGGGCACGCCGGTGCCGAATCTGGGAGGTTGCACAATGGATTAGCGCTCTTTCCCACGTCTCGAAAAACGCGAGACATGGGGCACCCGGTGCCAGTTGGGACTCGAGATTTACTTGGAGACGCACCTTCTCCGCTTTTCTCATTCGACCGCTGCGGTCCTGGGCTCTTCGGAGGACGGCAGAACAATTCCAGTGGTGTGGCCGTAAAATCGACAAAATTGCAGAAATGGGACGCCGCAATTACTTGCGGAGACCGAGTTTCTGAACCACAGTTTTATAGCGATCGGAATTGTAAGTTTTGAGATAGTCGAGCAGGCGACGCCGCTTGCTGACCAGCATGAGAAGACCGCGGCGCGAGCCATGGTCCTTCTGGTGCATCTTGAAGTGTTCCGTCAATGAACCAATGCGTTCGCTGAGCAACGCGATCTGGACTTCCGGACTGCCGGTGTCGGTAGCATGCGTGCCGTACTGGTCGATGAGGGATTTCTTTTGCTCTCTGGCTAGCACTAACCTGGTGCACTCCTGTCTAATTTTTCAATTGTTTTGTAACGATATTGAGGTTAACACGTGGGTGAGCGGGGTGTAAAGACGTTCACCACAGAGGCTCGGAGAAGTTGGCCACGGATTTGCGCGGATCTTCACCGGTCAGCGCAAGTCATTGAAATTTGTGTGATACTTAGCGCGACCTCACCCCCAATCCCAGAAGCACTGCAAGATATGCTCGAACCTCGGCTAACAACTCAGAATCGGCTTTAGAATGAAAGGCGGCCCTGCGCGCCTCCCAATCCATGCTTTTCACATGATCCACCAGCACCGCACCCTCGACCTTATCAAGCCGCACTGGCAAAGCAAATGGATAAGGCTTTCTTCGACTGGTGAGAGGACACACAATCACTAAACCGCTGGCGCGGTTATAGCTTCGGTCGGTAACCACCAGCGCCGGACGTCGTTTAGCCTGCTCTCGTCCCGCCTGCGGATCAAAGTCGATCCAAATGATGTCCCCGGCCTTCGGAACATAGCGAGTCACCATTCAATGGATTCCTTCCCCCGCGCCGGCCCGGTCGCAATCTCGTGGTAACGATTCTCGGGCGTGATCTTCGCAACCAGCTCCTTCAAGGTGGGGACTCGCTGTTTTCGGCGAATGTTGATATGCCCCTTATCCGCCTCGATCACGATCGGATCGCCTTCCCGCACTCCCGCAGCCTCCGCCACCGGCTTGGGAATCCTCACCGCCAAACTGTTTCCCCACTTCACAATCTGAGCCTCAGGCATCGATTTCGTCTCCCCTTTGGGATATACAAAGTATATACTGGATATACATTATGGATACATAATTAAAAAAAAGAGATAAATGAGGGAACGTCAGGGCGGCGGAGGCAACGGCTTATGTACATCAGCACTCTGCAATCCATGATTCGAGCCATGGGAGGCTAGCTGAAGATTGAAGCTGTATCCCCCAGGGCACGGTGAAGATCAATCAGTTCCGCAAGCTTAAGAAGGCTGCCGGGGCGAATTGAGGGACGAATTGCCGTCCCCACCTTTACAAAAAACGTAAAGGTGGGCCAGCCACGTCTTTTGATCCAGTACCAGGGGCATTCCGAGGCTAAGAGCCTTGCCCCTGATGGCGGCCCATGCGGACCGAATACGCGAGGGATACTAAAACGCGCTCACGTCATCGCCGGAGAATTTCGTTACGTCGGCAAAGAAACAGATCGTAAATGGGAAGAAGGCGACGATGCCAGCGTATTGGAATTCAAATCTACCGAGTACGGAAGATCAAAGATGGTAGTCGCTAGTGAGGAAGTAAAGAAAGATATCAAGAACATCGGCGTTAATAAATGTGCTCGCGAGAGTGGATTTGATCGCAAGAATTTCATCAGAAAATTGGTTCGGGATATTCCTGTGAAACGTAATTCGTATGCGAGATTTGAGCGCTGGCTTCAAAGGTACAAATTCGAACTGAGAGAAAACTCGCCAAAAAAAAAGTCCGATTGAATTTGCTCAATGTTCTGGCAAAATTCGGAATATTCATGGCGAAGGCTAGACTATTTTACGGCTTTGGGCTGGCTATGAAGCTAACGGTGCCAGTACTGCAGTTCGCAAATCCGATGACTTCAGCTTTATCGTTAATGGCCACCGGCTCGGTTTGAGCGTTAGTGCATGGATAGTCCAAATTAATAAGGCTTTTGCTCTGGTACTCATAAAGAAAGCCGTGTTCCTCATTCTTACTTTTGTAATAGGATCCTTCAACTTCTGCATTATTGTTAATTCCCGACGCAGACGCATCGGGGATATCGAGCTTGGAAAAGCCATTGGACCCAAGGGCTGCGTTGTATATAAACGACAAACTAACGCTCTGACTGCCGTAGTTACCTGCCATAACCGTATCACCGTTCGTCCCATAAACGTAGGTATCCCCGCCTCCCATCGGGTATTGCACCGTCGTGCAGCTTTTGTTCCCTAGGGAATTGTAGAGAAAACCAAGTTCATTCCCGTTGGTGTAATAGTAGGCGCCAACAACCTGGCCATCATCGTTGAGCCCTGCGGGTTGGACACCGCCGGTCGCTCCGCTGCAGCTGAACGTTTGAGTGAAAACTTGTTTCTTGGTGTCGTAAAGAAATCCCGACGGCACTCCCGACGAATTAAAGTAACCTCCGACGACTAAGCCAGCGTTGTTAATACTACTGACAAAAGTTCGTAGTCCCTGGTAATTGGGAATGAGTACACAATCGCCATTGTATGGAGGGGACAATACAAAGTTGTGCTCTACGTCATTCGAATCGTAGTAATCACCGACAATCTGACCAACATTATTAATGCCTTCAAGGAAGAGCGCCGTCGCGCCATTGCACTCGATGGGTGTGAAACTCGTGGAATCAAAGATGTATTGTTTTGCACCTTGCTTGTTAGTTCCTGCGATGTCAGCATCGACAACATCCTTGTCGATTTGTTTGAAAAGGACGTTGCCGTAGCTTTGATTCTTTACGTTTATCTGATACTGATGAATCCTCTGATTCTTGGCCCATAGAGTACAAGTGTTTTTCGAAAAAGGATCGCAAAGTTGGCCAAGACCCCAAATTGTAACTTGATTGGGCGGCAAAACCTGCGTAATCATTACATCGTCGGCGTTTACTTTCGAAAAATCGAGTTGCGCCGCAACGGAAAAACCGTAAATTCCAGCCTTGAAGTTTGGATGTAACGTCTCCACCCAGCCCCTAAGAAAAGCTTGCACCGCAAGGCGACAACTTTGATTGCTTGTCGTATACATCTCTACATCCTTGTAGATGACGCTTCCCGAAAGCCCGAGCGCGGAGGCACTTGCTGCCGCTAGGGTCGCCTCGTATTTCCCTTGTTTTTCTGCCTCTGTGGTGTTGAGGTTGAAGGTAGAATATTTGCCCGGTGGTGTGCAGGATGGGCCTTGCTACGGAGAGGGTGCCTGCAGCCCCACCCATAGGGGAATCAACCCCCAACCTTGGTTCTCGACGTTTGAAGTCCAAGGCGGATTACCTCCTAGGTTTTCATCGTATTTGTGATTCATTTTCTTTTGATACTGAAATGTTGGATTTCCTTGCTTGGCATTGAGGTAGAAGCCCACGTCAAAATAAGGGCTGTACTCCCACCACGTCTTCATTTGAGGCTTCGCGCAGGCGACAAATTGCTGATCGAATCCTAGACCGGCGCTGTTTTGAAGTGATTCCGGTGCCTCAAAAGACTCATGATCAGAAATAAGGCTGCTCAGCGAGCCAGCATCATTCAGGGTAAATCCATTCCAATTAAGTCCACTCTGAGGGTCGGCAGGACGCTGCATAGCGAGCGGGGTAATATCTACCCATGTTATTCCTCCGTCGGTGGTCGACAAAAGCCCGCCGGAAGTCAACACCCAACCCAGCGTATCGCTCGCAAAGCTGAGGTCAAAAACTGCAGAACCGGCAGGGGCCGCATCGGCACTCGTTGAGCTAAGCACTTTGCCATCAGCGGCCACCGTCGTAAACGTTAACACCGTAGCGCCAGAGACTTGAGCACTCATCAAGTTGGATTGAACTACCGTGCTGGGTATCGTCTGTCCGATTGAAGATCCAGTTAGATTTGGCAGAATCCGATATGGAACCCAAGTCTTCCCGCCGTTATCGGTGGCGAATAAGACTAGCGCCGAGCCTTTGCACGCCGTCTGGGCATAGGTGACTGGCAGGAAGCCATGCTTGCTGTCTTCGAACATAGGAAGATCGTATGTCGCATGAACTGCTGGATATACTTGAGGTGGTGCCTTCAATGACACTTCTTGCCAGCTGTTTGCCCCATCGTGAGTGACGTACAGTTCGTCGCCCCCTAATCGCGCCATCCATCCATCTTTCGACGTGAAGAACCGAAGGGGATCCGCTATCGGCAAATTGCCGGAAGTCGCCTGCCACGTGCTGCCACCATCTTCAGTCTTCAGCAAAATACCCAGACTGAAGGCTGAGCTGCTGACTTGGGTCAAGACGATCCATCCGTGGAGCGAGTCACTGAAATCTATGCAGCCTCCGCCGGAAAGCTGGATTGTTTGCGCTTCGGGAATGGTGATCGCGGTTAGCGTCCAAGTTGACCCAGCGGAGGTTGTAGATGCCAGAGTGAATCTTGGCTTGTCTTCGTTCTCGTCGGAGAGCAGTGCCCATCCAGTTGATGCATCAAGGAAGAAAACAGAAGCGATAGTCATTGGCGTGCTCGCTTTGGGCGTGATTTCGCTCCACGAATCCCCAGTGCTGGTTGTCCAGAAAAGTCGGCTCTGGCTCGCCGCCCACCCTACTTGCGAAGTCAACAGTTTCATCGAGTGAATGTTGTCGGACTGGGCCGCTGCGACGGAAGATACCATGAGGATTGTGAGTAAATAGACAGAGATTTTTCCTAAGTGCATCGAAACTCCTCCTGTTGAGGAAGACAAGACTTGCAGAGCATCAGCCCAATCACAAGGCAGATTCTCAAGTGAAAGCGCGAATCAATTGGGGGACGAGGGGCGCGCCGAACAGAATACTGTCTCAGGCGAGATCCCGAAGTCAAGATCTTTGTTGTGTTACGTAGGACATTTCGGTTCTGTTAGGAGAAACGCAGAAAGGCGAGGCGGACACGCCCAAGGGAGGGAGCATTTTGCCGTCGCCCTACATACACCCCGCAATCCGTTGACCCCCATTTCTGCCGCCTGTAAGATCCACGCCGCCGTGTGCATGGATGGCGATTTGCATCGCTGAGGCGCTTGCGTCGTCGCGCAATAAATTGGGGCATCCGGTTTTGTTGCTTCCTTCTGGCAGTGCAAGGATCCTTCGTTCGGAGTTGCTCGCTTCGCGGGCGACTCCGCTGCCTCAGGATGACAATCCATGGGATGGGTGAGGGCGGCGAGGACAGGACTCATTGGTCTCCTGATTCTGCGGCGCAAAGATTCTGGAACGCGAAACCATTTCCTTGGGGAAAGTTCGGGGCCCTACGTCTGGGGGAAGGAGAAACATACTCCGGGGATTTTGGGGAGTCAAGGGTGAGGGCATTGGTTCCCTGCGGGGCCTGGGTCGAATTTGTGCTTTTTGGCACGGCTGAAGCCGTGCCCTTTCACGAACCGATCCCGAGGGTCCGACATACTATGCTTCGTCGGGAAGTGCAGAGATCCTTCGTTGGGAGTCGCTCGCTTCGCGGGCGACTCCGCTGCCTCAGGATGACAATTCGTGGGATGAGCGGTGGCGGAGACGGCTGGCGTCATTGGTCTCCTCATTCTGCGGTGCGAAGATTCTGGAGCGCGAAACTTCCTTGGGAAGTTCGGGCCTTACTTCTGGGGGAAGGTGAAACATACTGCGGGGATTTTGGGGAGTCAAGGGTGAGGGCACTGGTTCCCTGCGGGGCCTGCGTCGTATTTGTGCTTTTTGGCACGGCTGAAGCCGTGCCCTTTCACGAACCGATCCCGAGGGTCCGACATTCTCTGCGTCGTCGGGAAGTGCGGAGATCCTTCGTTGGGAGTCGCTTGCTTCACGGGCGACACCGCTGTCACAGGATGACAGGGCTTCGATTGGTTGGCGAGGAGGGTGCGGTTCGTCATTCCACATTTACTTCTGGTCTGGCAGACTCGGCGCGCTTCATTAGGCTTGATCCCGTTGCGTTTGGTTCTCCGTCTCTCACCCTTCCGCACAGAACGCGGAAAGGGTAGGCCACCTGTCAGGGATTCTCGTACGATCGAAAAACTGCAGGTCCCTCGGCTGCGCTCGGGATGACAATTTTTTGGTTTGGCAGGCGTCGGCGCTACGCGGGATTGACGGGCGTCGTCCATTACCATGGTTGGAGCAGGTGCCAGGCTTCGCGGTATAGGTCGTAGATGCCTTTTTTGCGGGAACGTTTGGGGCGGAATGAGGGGCTGGTGACCTTGGCCAGGACTTCGATGGGGAAGATGAACCAGGAGTCTTCGGGGATGATGTGGGCTACGAGGAAATCTACCTCGGTGGGTTTGTAGGCGGTTACGCGGCCCAGGGTGCGGCGGTGGGCATTTACGTGGTAGAAGCCTTCAGTTAGCGTGGCGGTGGATTTTACCTGGACGCGCCAGAGCTGGTCGCCGTGGGGCCAGTCGCGGCTTACCAGGATGAAGTCGAAACGTTCGCTGTCGCCGTAGGGTTTGGCGACTCCGAAGCCCAGGCTGGCGGCTTTGTGGACGAAGGCTAGTTCGGAGAGTTCTCCGCGGCGCTTGGTGTTGAGTTCGCGCTGGCGGGCAGTCTTCGGGCCGGACGCTGGGGAGCGTCTGGGCGCGGAGCTGCGTTTTGGCATGGGTTGGGAGGGTGATGCTTGTTATCTTAAAGATTATTGATGTATTTTTAGAATATCACAACGGGAGGGGTAAACCCGCCATTTTTTAAGATTTATTTCTGGGTTTGAATCAGGGGTTTGCGGGGAAAAGGGTTGGTCAGGGGGCTTGACAAGAATTTGGGCTCTATCCCACTTCTCGCAAATGCGGCGAGAAGTGGGCACCCCCGGTTTGTCGTCTGCGGGCGGCGAGTAGTCGGAGTACTGCATCGGAAATCCCAACGAGTGGGACAGGCGGGATCAAGGCTCGTTGTGATTTCAGTCAAGAAAACGACTAGAATCAGGAACAAGATATGCAAGAGGACGACCCATCTCCGCCGTCAACCATTGCCAGCACACCCGTACCCGGGCCAGGCACACGCTTCAACATTGGCGAAGAATTCGGCACCGCAAAAAAGAATCTGCCCCCAGTTAAAATTGTTCTGATCGGAGTAGCCGTAATCGCGGTCATCGCGCTCATCGCCAGCCTGACGCAGCGGCCTCATTCTGCGACCACAGGTTCGATCGACGATGTAGTCTCAGTCGAAATTCCCGATCAGAATACGATCATGGTTGCGATCAACGTTTCCTTCCAGAACAATGGCGCCAAACCTTACTGGATTCACACCATCAAAGCCGACCTCGATACCGCGACTGGCAGCTTCACTGACGACGCGGCTTCTCCATCTGACTTTGATCGCTACTTCCAAGCTTTTCCAACCCTGAAGCAGCACGCGCTCGCCCCGCTCGAACGTGAAGCCAGAATCAACCCGGGCGGCCACACCGCCGGAACCGTCATCGTAGTCTTCCCCGTAACCCCGGACGCATTCGCCAACCGCAAATCGCTCAAGGTCACAATTCAACCCTACGACCAACCGGTAGCGCTGGTGCTCACCAAGTAGCCAGCATAATGAAAACAAGGACTATTGGCTTGTAGCTATAACTAGAGTGTTCCAGGTTGAACCTGTAAAACTTTATTGGCCTGGTGTCACCGGGACGGGCGCGTTCTTGGGCGTGCTCAAGTATCCGATCGCCTGCTTCTTATCGACTGACCAGATCACCATTTCGTATAGCAGATGATCGCGTCCAGAGTAGAACTGGATGGGCTCGCTCACGTTGCGATCTTTCTTTTCGATTGTCTTGTCGTCAGACGTAACGTTGACTGTGAACTTGCCTCGCTTGGGATCGGTTTTCTTCAACTGCAAACTCACGGTCGAGATTGGCTGCGGCTTCGCGCCTTTGACCAAAGTGAATTCGTAGTAGCTGCGGTCGCCTTTGTGCTTGAGAACTTCGAGGTCGCTGCGCGTGTTCGCGATCAATCCGCTCTGCACACCGAGGTCGCCGACGGCGCTTTGCAACTTGGCTTCTGCGGCTGCGAGTTCAGCCTTGGTGGAAGCGACATCGGTTTTGACTCCGCCCACATCGGTTTTTACGTTCGCGACTTCCCCGTTGACCTGGCTGAGCTGCTGCTTCTGCTCTTCGGCGAGGCGTGCTTGCGATTCACGTTGCGCCAGTTGTTCGCGCTGCAGTTGCTGGGAACGTGTGACGAGTTCTTTCTTGGTCATGCCCAACTGCTTGGCGAGGGTTTCGGTGTCGGCGTCGGCGGCTTGAATACGCTTGCTGAGATCCGTTAGCTGCGCGTTGCTGGCGGTTTGAGTTTTGTCCAGTTGGTCGATGCGCTCGCGCAGGTTGAACAAGAAATACAAAGAGCCTGCAACGTAGAGCACGCCCAGCAGCAACAGTATCCACTTTGCGGCGCTGCCTCCGGGAGCAGCGTGGGGCTCGGGTAGGTATTCGCCTTCGTCCGCCATAAGTTTCTCCAGTCAGTTGCGATTGATGGTTGTGTCTATTGTTGTGCAGCGGAAGGAATAGTGTCAATCGTCGCGCATTGCGCACGCTAAGTGCATGGATCCTTCGCTTCGCTCAGGATGACATTGCTTTGTTATATATTGACAGGCATCGATATTTAATTTATTGCTTTTGGCATGACGGATTCCGAGCAGAGTCTCAATCGAGTTTGGCATGCGGTGGCGGATCCGGCGCGACGGCGCATTCTGCGGGCGCTTAAGGAACGTGGGGTTTCGTCTATTGGTAAGGACGAGGGATTGTGCGCTTATGACATCGAAGTGCGGGTTCATCTTTCTCAGCCTACGATCTCGCATCATATGGCGATTTTGAGGAAAGCTGGGTTGATCGAGGCCAAGAAACTCGGACAGTGGATGTGGTATCGGCGCAATGAGGCGGCTCTCAAGGAATTTGCGCGAGAGTTGCGCGAGAGTCTGTAACGGCGTCGATCATTTAAGTCCCAGGTCAGCGTCCAAAAGCGGACGCGAACCCGGGGCACCGATGGAGTTCTACTCTAAACAATTTCAGATTAAAGGCAGCGGACAAGAATGTCCGCACCACACTTTTTATCGCTTGTCGAAATCTTGCCAGTGCTGCGGGTAGGCTGGGCCTACGTAGTCGGCTCGGGGACGGATCAGGCGATTGTCGTCTAGTTGTTCGATTACGTGGGCGGTCCAGCCGCTGATTCTGGAGACCGCGAACACTGGGGTGAACAGGTCTACATCGATTCCCAGCGTGTGGTAGGTCGAGGCGGAATAGAAGTCGACGTTGGCATTTAACTTTTTGTCGGCCTTGATGAATTGTTCGATGGCGCGCGACATCTGGAACCACTGGGGCTGGCCGCTGGATTTTCCCAGGTCCTCGGACATTTTGCGGAGATGCGTGGCTCGCGGATCTTCGGTGTGGTAGACGCGGTGGCCGAAACCCGGAACTTTCTTTTTCTCGCTCAACATCTTTTTGATGTGCTCGACCGGGTCGGAACCGGAACGATCAATCGCCTTCAGAATGTTGAATACGGCCTCGTTGGCTCCGCCGTGCAGTGGGCCTTTCAGGCAGCCGATGGCGGAGACGATGGCGGAGTGCATATCTGAAAGAGTGGCGGCGGTGACGCGGGCGGCGAAGGTTGAAGCATTGAGCTCGTGGTCGGCGTGCAGGATCAGAGCGATGTCGAGTGCGCGTTCGGCCGTTTGCGAGGGTTTTTCGCCGTTCAGCATCAGCAGAAAATTCGCGGCGTGAGACAGAGACTTGTCGGGGTCTACAACCGGCTTCCCTTTTCGGATGCGATCGTAGCTGGCGACGATCATGGCAATCTGCGAGGTCAGCCGAATCGACTTGCGGATGTTGGCTTCGTGATCATTGCTGCGTTCGTCGGCGTCGTAAAACGAAAGGGCGGATACGGCTGTGCGCAGCACGTCCATGGGGACGACTTGCTTGGGTGCGGACTTCAGAATCGTAATGATTGCGGGGTCGAGCTTGCGTTCCTCGGCTAGGCGCTCGCGAATTTCTTTTAGTTCTTGCGCCGACGGCAATCGGCCATACCAGAGGAGATAACAGGTTTCTTCGAAAGTGGAGTGGTCTGCAAGTTCGTGTCCGTCGATGCCACGATAGGCCAGAACGCCCTGATCGCCGTCGATGAAACAGATGCTGGAGGTGGTAGCGACTACACCCTCCAACCCTTTGGAGGGGTGCGCG
>Ga0073928_10010025_pt1 | contig 11396 bp, 12 predicted proteins | sample PaiPotPPA55metaG_FD_76969 | JGI IMG/M metagenome (GOLD analysis project Ga0073928, IMG submission 76969) | Iron sulfur acid spring bacterial and archeal communities from Banff, Canada, to study Microbial Dark Matter (Phase II) - Paint Pots PPA... ...
CATACTCGTCCGCCCTGCCAGCGGCTTCCTTCAAGTCTCCTTATCGAAAGTGCTTCGGCTCGAGCTATCTCTTGCTCTCCCGCAACCCTCGCCGAAGCACTCCCGATCAAGGCTAACGACTAGAGCGGATTTAACCATTCGAAAGCGGTTCTCTCGATAATCGAGTGGTTCTATTCGGTGCGCAGTGCCCGCATGGGATCAATAGTGGTCGCTCGGCGAGCGGGGACAAATCCGGCGATCAAGGCACAGGTAGCGAGCACGAGGATTGCGCCCCCAAGAACTGCGGGATCATAACTTTTCACTCCATAGAGTCTATGACCCAAGAGGTGGCTCGCCGCAACCACGACCGGCACTCCGATGAGCAATCCGATGGCGACCTGAAGAAAACCATCTCGAAGTACCATAGACATAACGCTGGTACGGGTTGCACCGAGCGAAATCCGAATGCCGATCTCACTGGTCCTGCGCACTACCGAATAAGCAGTCACCCCATAGAGCCCCAATGAGGCGAGGATCAACGCTAACAGACCAAAAAGCTCGGTCAGCCGTGCAATGAGTCTCTCCTGATTAAAGGTGGCACTAACTTGTTCGCCGAAGCTCCGCACATTGATAACCGTCAGGTTCGGATCAAGGTCTGCAAGTGCCTGTCGAATGCGCTGCTCGCTGCCGTCCATACGCCCTACGATGTGCAACTCGATATCGCGAAAACTTGATGAGGCTGGCAAATCTGCCTTTGCCCAGTCATTCGGCGGCATCTGGAGAAGCGGCAGGAACACGGTCGGGTAGGCCGGTTTATAAGCATTCTGGTATTTGGCGTCCTCGACAATCCCCACAATCTCGTACTCGTCACTTTGCTCTAGTCCCAGATGCCTGCCGATTGCATCTTCGTCCCCAAAGTTTCTCTTAGCGAAGGTCTGATTGACAACCGCTAGATGGGGCGTGCTCTGCGTATCTTGCTCACGAAACTCACGGCCTCGCAAAAGCCTTGTGCCGATGGTTTCGAAGTAGCGCGGGCTGACGCGGTCCAATGAAGTCGATGGTTGGTTTGTGAGGCCCTCAACAAAAATGTGTTGGTTCCAGTTATTTCCTTGCATTGGACTGTAGCCTGAAAGGCTTGCGCTCAAAACACCTGGTAGGTTCTCAAGGCGTTGCCGAAGTTGCTGGTACAGCAAGGAGATTCGTTCCCGTGAGTATCCAGTTAAAGACGGATGGACACTCACAATCAGGCGACCGTCGGTCTCAAAGCCGAATTGCTGATGTTCTAGATTGCGAAGACTCTCTGTCAGCAGGCCGGCGTCGGTGAGTAATACCAGTGACAACACGGCCTGCAAGACAACTAATGACTTTTGCGGCAATGAGGAATGAGTGCTGCTCGATCGATTGGCACCGCGAAGTGCTTCCGCCGGATCGGAGTGGGATGCGATCCATGCTGGCACGACACCAAACGCGATCCCTGTCACTAACGACAACAGAAAGGCGAAGGCCAGCACTGGTATGGAAGGATTGGCGCTGATCGGAATGTAATGGGAACCTCGAAAAGCAAGAAGAAGAATTGCCCGCGTTGCGGTGTAAGCGACGAAAAGACCAGCGGCGCCGCCAAGCAGGGCCAAAACAACACTTTCCGTAAGCATTTGACCGATGATTCGTTTGCGAGGAGCGCCCAGGGCGATGCGCATGGCCGTCTGAATCCGATTGGCTGTTCCGCGTGCGAGCAATAAATTCGCGATATTGGCACATGCGATCAGCAGGACCAACCCGGATACCGTCATCAGAAGGTATAGGCCATCGGCATAGCTGTTTTTCATATGCTCAACACCCCCGCTCGCGGACGTGAGTTGAATGCGTTGGCGAGCGATTGTTTTTCGGCTCTCTACACCGGGATTGGAACCGGCAACATCTGTCAGCCACTGGCGCAGCGCGCTGTTGAGTTTGGCCTCGGCCGCCGCTGTTTGTGTGCCCGCTTTGAGGCGGCCGATCACGTATAGCCAGTGCCGGTTCGGCCGGTTCAGTAGCGAATTTTGGCCGCTCCCGGCGGGTTCGGCCGCTAGCGGCATCCAAAAATCCGGAGGATCGCTGCGCAGTGTATCACCAAAGAAGCCCGGCGGGGCGATACCTGCGATAGTAGTCGTTTGGCCATTGATGGTGAAGCTCGATCCGATGACGGAGAAATCAGACGAGTAATACTGCTGCCAAGTCCGATAACTCATTACCGCGACGAATGCGGCGCCTGGAACGTCGTCACGGGGTACGATGGACCGTCCGTAGAGAGCTTGAACTGCGAACATCGAGAAGTAGTTACCCGAGACAAATTCGCGCACAAAGGGCTGGGCAGGCACCGTGTCGCCACTGCGGCGAACAGGCACTCGCTCGGTGTAGGTTTGAAAGGCAGCCAGCTCTTCGAATTCAGGGGTTTGATCCCGCAGATGCTTGTAGAGAGGGTAAGAGAACAGCGTATAGTTTCCCTGATCGTATCCACCAAGGTCACAGCAGTTTTTGCCGTCGCCAAGCATGTACAGTTGCTTTGGTCCCCCTACCGGCAACGCCCTAAACATCACCGCGTGCGTCAGCGTAAAGATCGCTGTATTGGCCCCGATACTCAGCGCCAACGTCAAGAGTGCAACAAATGTGAAGCCCTTGTTCTTGCCCAATTGGCGCAAGGCATGACGAACATCCTGCCTCAGGTGATCGAACGACAGCCAGCGGCCGGCTTCATAGAAACGTTCTTCGCTGTGCGTGATGTTCCCTAGATTTCGTCGCGCTCTAGCGTAAGCGTCTTCCTGGCTCAGTCCCTCTGCTCGAAGCCGGTCCGCTTCCAAGGCAAGGTGGGCTCGAAGTTCTTCAGAAAAGTCGGCTTGATCTCGTTTGGCGCGCCTAAACATAGCTCTAACCCTCAGTCGTCTCCGGACCAAGCACCCGCCCGATGGCCGCCGCAAGTTTACGCCACTGGCCCGTCTCCTGAACCAGTTGCTTGCGGCCATCTTTCGTCAACGTATAGAAGCGGGCCTTCCGGTTGTTGGATGAAATTCCCCATTTCGCGCTGATCCAGCCTTGCGATTCCAGCCGCTGCAGAGCGGGATACAAGGCTCCATGATCCACCAGGAGAACATCCTCTGATTGCTCTTGGATTGCACGAGCAATGCCCTGTCCATGTTGTGCACCGAACACAAGGGTGCGAAGTATTAAGAGGTCAAGTGTGCCTTGTAGGAGAGCAACTCGGGTTTTTTCTTCTCGGGTTATCATCTAACCCAAGTATGACTCTGATTTGGGTTAGATGTCAACCCAAACAACCCATCGGGATTGTTCCTCGCAAACGCCGATGAGTGCGCCGACCCCCGGCCCCCATAATGACGATCGGGTGCGTTGGAACGCCGCAAAAATGCCCTGGATAGCCTCAACCTTGACGTGGGGTTTCGCTCGACTTCCTGAGAATGTGCGCCGACGGTCGCGCAGAACCTCTCACCCACAGTCCGAGATCGTATTCGAAAAACAAGCGTTCGTCAAAGCCCTGGTCACCGTGAGACCCATTTCGTCAGAGACATTAAGCCTTCGGCAAACTCTCCCCGCCACTGGACCGGTTCATGCGTCCCGCCAACTTCTTGATAGACGACGGCGTACCCTTTCCGCTTGAGGACCGATACCAGGCGCCGATTAGCCGCCAGCAGCGTTGGGCCATCTCGCGAAACGTCCTCCAGCACTCCCGCCTCCAAGAAGAACCGCAGCGGAAGCCTCGGCGCCGCCTCGTACTGCCCAACGAGCCACTCCCATTTGACGTCCTTATCATTGCCCCGCCAGAATGCTCCGGATTGTGAAAGCACATTGCCAAACAAGTCCGGCCGGCGAAGAGCGACAAATGCGGCAGCCAATCCCCCAAAGCTATAGCCGCCGACGATCGATCTCGCAGGATCGCTAGTCACGTTCCAATGATCGTGGACCCAGGGCAGCACTTCCTTGCTCAGACATTCCACCAACGCAGGATTGTTGCCCAATTCGGAGCTGCGCGAATCTCGCGCGTTGCCGATCAAAACGGCAACCATCGGCGGAATCCTCCCAGCATGAGTCAGATTGTCCAGCGTGACCGGCCCCGGAATCCAGTTCTGGTAGGAAAAACCATCGAAGAGCATGAGCAACGGATATCCAGCTTGAGCATTCGCAACATATCCGGATGGTGTATATACCCATATTGTCCGCTCGTTGCTTAAAATGGCACTGCGGAACGCGTGCTGCGTCACGGTTCCGGCAGGGACCTCCGGACTCTTGACAATCCACGACTCGCTGGGCGCTCGCGGCATGGCGGCAATGGAATACTCGACCGTTTGCGCCCCCATCTCATCAAGAGATATCTCCATCCGATGTGGATTCAGCGGATCAATTCTGGCCCATCGCTGGGCGTTGTCGCCGGGCTTGACATCCACAAGGAACCGATAGGTAAAACGAAGATCGCCTCTCATTCGCCAGCATCGATACCAGACATCGGTGTAAGGCAGCTTGCGGAGTTGCAGAGTGGATATGCCAGGCGAATTGGCAAGCGACGCCTGAAGCGCAACATTCTTTGTTTGCGCGTCCCCGCGCCAAATGAATGTTACGGTGACCTCGCCCGTATGGTCTTTCGACGGCTCGACTAGCGGCGTGCCGATCCGTGCAGCTTCGCTCCAAAACTCATCCAGAACCCGCCGATCGCCAGATACCAGCCTATGTTCGAGTGTGACGATGTGCTTGGCTCGCGTCGACCTGCTGGGCGATTCCGTTTGCCGCTGTCAGCGTAGCTGGCGTAGATTGCCCCGGAAGGCAGCCGCTAAAGACAAGTATCCATGTCGCGGCCGGAGCTCTTGAGACTTTGATGCGTAGCTTCATCGGCATGTTCTCCGCGGCAATAGCGGCACTCTGACGGATACCTTATTCTGATACCGCAGGCCCTATGGAAGTTCCTTTGATTTTGCAGACTGAAGAAGGTGAGTCAGGCGATCGGCGAAGCGCTTCGCAAACTCCAACAGCAGGATTGTCGCGGGACATCGTCTACGCTATGGTGTTTGCCGATCCTGCGCAGCGCGCGGCCTGCGATAGCATGCTCGGATTACCCGCCACGGCGACTACTCGCGGGTATTCGGGTCCGCACATCGAGTCGGGTTTGATCTCTAACTCTCGCGCGGCTAATGTGAGGCTACCCGACCTCGCATTATAACCACAGATATCCGTGCAGTGTTATGAATGTCATCGAGCGGATTGGCATCGAGCAACACGAGGTCAGCTGCCTTATTTCGCTCGATGGTGCCGACGGTGTCGAGTTTGCCAAGGAATTCCGCTGCGTTTCGAGTGGCTGTTTCAAGCGCCTGCATCGGACTGAGACCAGCAGCTACCAAATATGCGAGCTCGTCGTGAATAGAGCCGTTCTTGGTTCCGGGTGGCAAGTCCGTCCCCGCAAGGAGCCTCACACCAGCCCTCTTCATCGTGGCGATGATTTCCGTATTTCTGGCAAGCAGGCGGTCAGCCCAACGAAGATCCTCGGATGTGTATTGCATTGCGCTGTCAGCCCACAGCGTATGCAGCACGACTAGAGTCGGACACTGCCATGTGCCATTCCTCTGAAAACGGCGACTTAGTGCCGCGGCTTTTTGATCGTCGTAGCTTTCGACGATGGCCCGAGTAAACTTAGAACGCATATTGCTTGTCGGCGGCATCTCGTTATTCCCCAGCGCAGTAAGAGTATCTTGGTATATTTGAACCTCCTGCGTGTGCAATTCCGACTCGCGCGTGGAACTTCCAATTAGGACACCCCAGAAGCGCCCTCCCAAATGCTCGATGCTGTGCTGACCAAGATCAGATGCTTCCTCAGGAAGGACAGTGGGCGGAATGTGCCCGACGAAAGGGATGTGATCGAGTCGAGCTTGCGCTGCGACTGCGACGTAAATTTCGTGCGGAATCGCATCTTGTACTTTGATGAAGTCCACGCCGCGCTGGTAAAGCATGTCGACCGCCGCCCGAGCGGCCGCGGCGTCTCTCACCGAGATGAAAACAGGCATTTGGAATGGCAGTGGTCCTTGGATGAGGGGCCCCGCAACAGCCATTCTGGGCCCCAGAATCGTCCCGTCATTTGTCTCCTGCCGTAATCGGAGGATATCGTCGAGCGGTGATCCCATGTCCCGTAGGCTCGTAATGCCTTCGGCTAGGAAGGCCGACAGGGCGCGTTTCGCGTCCGCATAAGCACCTAGGTGGACATGCATATTCCAGAGGCCTGGAATCAGATATTTGCCGCGGCCATCTAGTATTTCTGCGTTTGCCGGCGCCTTCACTCGCGCTGCCCAACCAATTGCGGTGATCTGCCCATTTGAGATTAAGAGTGACATGCCGGGTCGGGCTGCATGACCAGCGCAGTCGATTATCGTGACGTCGCGAATAATCAGGGGCGCAACGGAGGATTGCTGAGCAAACAGCAATGATCCAAGAAGCGGTAGAGCGGCCCAGTCGAAAATTCGGAGGTTCACGTAAACGCGATACGAGGACCAGTGTAGGAATGTTCCAAGCATCTTGACGAGCAGCAATAAGTAAAACGCAAATCGAATTCGTCTTCAGTGACGCCGAAGTGTTTATGAGCCACATGGACGTCGTTTCTCGTTCTGTTCGTTTGGCCAGTCTCGGAAGTCCGATCTCCTCGGACGCCGATTGTAGTCCTCAAACGCCCGGATCTATAATAGACTACGCGATGATTAGGACAGAATGAAGCAAAGGCTTAGAACCTCACGGATCGTTTCGGACGATGATACAGGGGAATGCAATCGCAAATTTATGGTGAGCTGCCGTAATCGGTCAAGCCCGCGATGATTGAGATCGCAATTAGCAACGATGGATGGGTGGAGCGTAACTGAGTACGTGGACGTGCGGCAACAGGCAAGAAAACATGGCCTGCACCTCACCTCTGAGCTGGTACTTTTGCCGCGAGGTTTCGAGAGAAGCGGTATCGAACTCGCCCACGAAGCTGACGCAGCCACGGTCCGTAAACTTTTGAAGGTCGCTGGGCTCGACGTGCAGCAGCTTCAATACCCAGATCGACGACTTCCGTCAGTCGTTCAGCGCTCGGCCGACTGGATCGGACCGACCCTCTTTGTGGGGTCAATGTTGCTGAGCCAAAGCCCACAAGTCACGCAGATTGCGCTTGGAGTCATTAGCTCGTATGTTTCTGACACTTTGAAGGGCAAAAACTTCGGAGGATCGGTCACGCTCGACGTTGTGATCGAGGAAACCAAGTCCAAAACATACCGCCGTATCCACTATGAGGGGCCACCGAGTGGACTAAAGGACCTACCCCAGGTGTTAAGGGAGCTTCAAAACGAGTCTCGATAAGGAAACAATCGCCGAATACTACGCCGTTGCTCAAGACGCTCAGACGATGACTTTCTTGCCGCGTGCCTCGGAGCTTCAGGAAGCCGCGGTGAAAAAGATCGACGACTTTCTTCCGAGACTGGCGAAGAAGAAGGGGACTTATGTTCGGGCCGCGGACGAGGCCGGTGCCAACCACGTACTCGCGATGGAACTATCGTTGTGCGCCGTTCGGGCGGAGTTGGGCATGTGGTTGAAGGTGAAACAAGAGGATCCGGACGGAGCATGGGATAACCTTATCACTGCGCAAGATTTGTTGGAAGCAGCAATCGCGGTTCTGCGGCAGACTGAAGCAGACGCGACCGTATTCGAGAACCTGCTTAGAAAATTGCTCTTTGTTGAGGCGTATGTTTTTCCGCCTCAGATGTTCAACAGTATTGGCGGTACCGTGGGCCGTCGCGAGTGCTCGATTTGCGGTGGCGATTACGAGGACTGCGACCACATTAGAGGGCGAGCATACATGGGCCGTGTGTGCTATACGATCGTCCACGAGTTGAAGCAAATCAAGGAAATCTCGCTAGTCACGAACCCCGAAGATAAGCGCTGTCGGGTCACGCATGTCAGTGACTCCGGAAGGACGCGCAACAAAATGACGTGGCGGATCGAAGATGGTCAGGGAGCGACCGAGGGCCGCCTCTAAATTTACGTACCTTAAGGGCGAGCGGGTTCGCAGTGGCTGCTGATTCAAGCGTCTGCCATCGTTAGGCGCCTTGTGGCGTGAGATTGCGCTCTTGAAGTGGTTCAAGGAAGTTGAGAAATAGTACATTCACGCGCGCGATCTCCGAGCGGACCAGGTGTGCCAAAAACCCACACCCGCCGCTGCCAATGTTGAGCTGTTGACAAATGACTTAACGACCTTGGCGAGCGCGCATCAAAACTAGATGGTTTCGGCGACGTTGACTACAGATATCTGGGCCGACAACCCGTCTATTTCTGACGGCGTTTCACCGAGGAATCCCGCCTTCGGCCCTCGCGCCACCGGATGCAAGCCGACTATCGTTACTAATTCAGGCGAACTGGACTCGCGCCAGGCATGTGTGGCTGAACCCCGATCAGTCTTCATTCCCATAACACTCCAAGTGTCAGCTTGATAGCCCGGCCAAGTGTGCCACGGATGTGCCGCAACGGTGTGGAGGCTGTCAACGTCTCGGGCCGACGCCGTCGCGAATCGGCAGGACTTTGCGATGCATGCGCGGAGGGTACGCCCGCCTGCGCGAGCGGTCAAGACAGAAGCACGCAACCAGGAGTACCCCTCGGGCGACTCCGCAAAGCCCCAGGGCGGTCTTTTGAAGAGCGCGGGTTTGCTCCGTCGCTTAGATATTGCATAGCAGATCAGCGCGCGCCGCGTTATAGTTGCAGCTGATGGCGAGTAACGCACCACCCGACCAGATTGAATTATCCGGGGCAATCACCGCGCTGCAGGCATTCTGCGGCTCGGACCTCATGCAAACGATCGAGCGTATCGAAGGCTCCCTGCGCAACACCACGCTCGACACGTGCACAGCGGCACTGGCGGCGTGCGGAACAACGCCTGGGGTTCTCAGCGCTGCCGGACTAATCAAGCGCATCGCCGGCCAGATCAATGTGGTGATTCACGCGCTCGGAATCCTCCTTTGCCTGCCCCGCGTTCTAAAGCCGGGCGAGGTCATCGAATATGTGTCACTCGGAGCCGGCAACACCGGCAGGGCTTTTGACCTTGAAACCAATCAGCGCATCGCCGAATTCAAGTTCATACGGTGGCAGGGCGGGCCGGAGTCGATTCGGCAAAACGGCCTCTTCAAGGATTTCTATAAAATGGCGGAGGACACGAGCTGTAGAGAGAAGTTTCTCTATGTGTTAGGTACTGAACACGGAGAAAAGTTCTTTAACGGCGGACGCGCCATGTCCAGCATCTTGAGCCGTAATGTGAAGCTGAGAAACGCGTTCGCTCAAAAATACGGAGATCGCTACCGAACAGTGCGCGACTATTACCTTCCTAGGAAAGGGCTCGTGGTGGTTCAGGATGTTTCGCCGTTTGTGCCGGAATTGGTGGCTGCGTCTGTGGAAGCCGCTGAGGCTGACGAAGAGTGAGCCCGTGCCGTTGAACGCTGGGGTTCTCATCATCGGATCGCTGCTGTGGGACCCGGAGCAGGGTCGCCCGGCATGGCGAGATGACCGTTTGGATCTGGTGTCGTTGCAGACCGTGACGGCACCGATACGTTACGGCCGCCTGTCCGGTAAAAAGCGAGGCCACACCTATACGATGGTGTTTTCACGCTTGTGCGAAGCGGGTCATGCGAAGGTGGCTCGCTGTAAAGGGAGCGTCTCGACGATGGCTGATCTGATTGGTGAAGCCCAAGCCCTATGGAAAGCGGAGCAACCACGTTCCGCCGCGGATCGCATTGCGGCCGATTGGGGATGCGTGGCCCTGCTGTGCAATCCTGATCGGAAGATTCCGGGGGATCTTCTGAAGGGATGGGCGGAGCGCGTATCACGAGAACCTGACTATGGGAACGTGCATCAAACCGACGATGAGGGGCGGCTTATTAGCAAGGAGGGGCTGTTGGAGATTCCCTGGCCCCGCCTCGTCGAGGACGGCAGGGCCGTGGACATGGATCTCCTGCTCGTGACTGCCAATGACCCTTCGCTCGCGGGCACGCCGCGCTCATATCCAAGCGTGGAAACAATCGCAAACGCATGGAATAGCGCAGACGGTCAGTATGCTGAATACTTCTGGAAAAATATCGACTGCGGCATACGCACTTTTCAAGATGACCACATACGTGCGCGGCTCAACCCTAGAGGCCAGCCTCACGCATGACCCCCGACAGAATCGTCGACGACTATATCCGCGACTACCGCCATCGAGCGCGCGCGGAGATGCGTTTCTTTAAGATCCAGCGGAGTCCGTCGAAGGCGATCCGAAAGGCTGCCCTTTGCATTCTGCCAAGCGGAAAACGGCATCCCCATCAACGCCGCATCCCGAAGGCGCTTCTCGAAAAAGCCGAGGCGCGGCTCCAGGCAGTCGGACGAAAGCTTGAGAACGCGTCTGACTTTGCTGCGCTTTATGATCTGGTGAAGCAGCAGATCGGCGGTATGAAGGGCATCGGGGAACTCACGGTATACGATATGGCCCACAGGCTGGGAGCTTATTTCCGAAAGACTCCGGAGCATGTCTATCTTCACGGCGGAACCCGGACCGGAGCGCGGGCGTTCGGCATGACAGGCGATTTGGTTGATCCGAAGAATGCTGCCCGGTTCGTTCTCGCGCCTAGGACCTGCCGAAATTGAAGACTGCCTTTGCATCTTCAAGGACGAACTGCGATCGGCCACAGGCCCGCGCAGTGCCCGACGCGCTTCATGCGTTTCGACGTAGTCGCGTCGCGCACCTCGGCTCTTGTTAGTGTCCAGCCTAAGTCTGTGATGGCGGGTCTGCCGCCTCCTCGACCGAGCGCCGCCAGAATCCTTTGATCGCGCTGTTAACAATACGCTCGAACCATGCGATCGGCGAGAAGACGGGTTCGGAACCCAGTAGCGAGGTCACTATCCCCGCGGGTATCGAAGGGCCGCCTGCATAGGATGCCGAGGCCGGGAACTGTTGGCCAAAATGAGTGGCTTTGGAACGGGCATTGTAAATCGTCCCAAGAGTCTTCTGAAGATCATCACGAGAAGGCGTGGCGTTAGGCAGAGCTTTGAAGAGTTCATCCTCCTTGTCCCAAATCGATTCATCGATGTTGTCCGTCAGGAATTTCTTGAACTTCCTCGTCGCCCACTGCTCCCGCTTGCAGGCTGCAATCGCGCCCGCACGCTGCAAGTGGCTCAGGGAACGCACCGCCGCATCTAGAACGCTCTCACCGGGTGCGAGCTCGATCGCTCGATCCTTTACAATACGCCCTGCCAATATCTTCATCCGTTCGCGTCTCTCGGCAGGTGTCAGTACGTGGAGTTTTGCTATATTGCGTTCTCGCTCGTTCTGAATTAGCTCATCGCGACACGCCTGCTCCAAACGCGCGATCCGTGTCGTTAATCTGGATGGCAACGGTTCA
>Ga0073928_10010026_pt1 | contig 11395 bp, 7 predicted proteins | sample PaiPotPPA55metaG_FD_76969 | JGI IMG/M metagenome (GOLD analysis project Ga0073928, IMG submission 76969) | Iron sulfur acid spring bacterial and archeal communities from Banff, Canada, to study Microbial Dark Matter (Phase II) - Paint Pots PPA... ...
CGCCGCGGCAGAAATACGCCGGCGGAACCGTCTCCGGCGGCACGCCCTCGATCAGTCCGGCCAAGGCCGGCGCATGGAGACCGGCGGCATTGACCAGGATGCGGCAACGGATCGTGGTCGGCTCGTCGCCGCCGACCGACAGCTCGAAGCCGTCCGCAAGCACCCTGCCGCCCAACACCGGCGCCCGGAACGCGACGAAGGCACCGGCCGCCTCGGCATCGCCCTGATAGGCGAGCATCAAGGCATGGCTGTCGATGATGCCGGTCGAGGGCGACAACAGGGCCCGTACGCAACGCAGCTCGGGTTCGAGGCGCTGCGCTTCGGACGCGGTCAGCCATTCGAGATCGTCGACGCCGTTGGCGACGGCCGCGGCCGCGATTTTCTCGACCCCGGGGATTTCGGCGTCCTCGGTGGCGACGATCAGCTTGCCGAGCCGGGCATGCGGCACGCCGTGCTCGGCGCAATAGGCGTAGAGCCGCTTGCGGCCTTCGACGCAGGCCGCGGCCTTCAGGCTGCCTTTCGGGTAATAGAGCCCGCCGTGAATAACCTCGCTGTTGCGCGAGGAGGTCTCGAACCCGATCGTGTAGGCCTTTTCGAGGACGATGACCTCGCGCCCGGCGAGCGCCAGCGCGCGCGCCACGGCAAGCCCGATGACCCCGGCGCCGACAACCACCGCTTCGACCTCGTCCACGCGTACCTCTGAAGTCAGGGTTGAATCCGCCGAAGGAAAGCGGCCACACGCAGGATGCGAATATCGCGGAAAGCGCCGAGGTCAAGCAGATCGCTATCGCCGCTGACGATGAACTGCGACCCGGCGGCAACCGCGCATTCGAGCACGCGGTTGTCATCCGGATCGCCTGCAATGGCGTCGATCGGCTCGGTTGGGCGAACTCGACGAGCAAAACCGCCGACCAACTCGACCGCTTCGTCGAGCATCGTCGCCGACCAACGAAACTTTTCGCGCAGCACGCGCAGGATTTCGTCCAGCAATTCGTCGGAGATGGCCAACGCGGCGACGCCGGCGCGGGCAGCATCCAAGAGCTGCAGCGGCCTGCCGCCGAAAACCAAATCCGAGATAAATATATTCGGGTCGGCCGTAACCGTAAGCACTACGGTTCGCGGCCCGGCACGCGCCGAGCCTCGGCGATCAGCTGCGGAAGATCGGCCTCGGTCAGACCGAGTTCACGCGCCCGGGCCTCGCCATAGGCGACCAGCTGCCGCCAGCGACGGTCGCTCAAATAACGCTGCACCACCTCGCAGACCAACTCGGTCGGCTGGCGGTCGTCTTCGTCGGCAGCAGCCTTTATCTCCCTCGCAAGAGATGCCGGCAGCGTAAGCGCATCCGGACCGCTGACCTTCGTCATCTCGGCAAAGCTCTAAGGTTGCATCAGGAAGGTGGCGGCCTGCTCTCCGGAGTCAATGGATTTGCCGGATGGGCGGTCAGGCCGCCGCGACCTCGACCCTGGTGTCGTTGAAGCAGGCGCCCTCGGCGATGTCGGCGCGCATGTCGGCCGAGACCAGCGCGGAGATCGTCTGCCCGGTGCGGCTGGTCGACAGCCACGCCCCTTTTTCGCTGGCGACGACCCCGGGCGGGACCGCGTCGGTGATGCGTAGCGGCAGGTAGACCTCGCCGCGCTCGTTCCACACGCGGACCTCGCCGCCGGCGAGGCCGCGCGCGGCCGCATCCTTCGGGTGCATCAGCAAGGGCGGCGCCTTGCGCGAGCCGGCGAGGCCGCCGAGGCTCGACGAGATGCGCTTGTCGGAGGCCGGCGAGATCAGCATCAGCGGGTGGTCGTCAGCACCGTCCCGCCATTCGGGATAGAGCGCGCCGGCGCCCCAGCGCTGCGCCAAGGTATCCGATTTCAACTCGATCTTGCCCGACGGCGTCGCCGGTCGGAGGTTTTCGAACAACACGATCGGCTTGCCGTCTGGCGTCGACATCGGCACCGCGCCGGTCGTCGGGATCGCGCTCGGCCGCACCCCGCCCAGGCGCGGGTCGGCCGGATCGACCGCATCGTCCATCAGCTCGGCGTCGCTCGCCGTGAAGCACGGTTCGTCAAAGCCGAAGCGGGCGGCGAGCCGGCGGAAGATTTCGGTGTTGGGCAGCGACTCGCCCTGCGGCGGGATCACCGGTTCGGCCCGTTGCAGCCAATGATGGCCATAGGAGCCGTAAAGGTCGGCATATTCGAAATGCGTCGCCGCCGGCAGCACGATGTCGCAATGCACCATGCTCTCGGTCATCGACACGTCGATACCGACCGCGAAGACGTCGTCGCGGGCCAGGCCGCGGCGCAGCCGGTTCTGGTCCGGGTGCACGACGATCGGGTTGTGGTTGTAGATGAACAGCGCCCGCAGCGGCGGGTCGAGATCGTCCTCGACCAGATGGCGCCCAAAATCGATCAGGTTCAGCGTGCGGGTGCCGGCCGGCGCGAGCTCGGGCCGCTGCAATTTGGCCGGCGTCTTGGCGAAGGCGTTGCCGGCGCCCAGCACGATGCCGCTGCCGTTGCCGAAGCGGCCGAGCAGCGCCGGCAGGGCGATCGCCGCGCGGATGCCGCTGCCGCCGTTGCGGCCGCGCTCGAGCCCGTTGCCGACCGACAGGACCAGCGGCTCGGCCTCCGCCATCCACTCGGCGAGGGTCCGGATTTGCGCTTCGGGTACGCCGCAGGCTTCCGCCGCGCGCGCGATCGGCCAGGCGCGCGCCCGCGCCATGAACTCGTCGAAGCCGAGCACGGTATCGGCGATGAAGGCGCGGTTCAGGACGCCGGCGCGCTCCCATTCCACCGCCACCGCCCAGGCGAGAAGCACGTCCGTGCCCGGCCGCAGTTGCAGATGCAGGTCGGCCTGGTCGGCGATCTTGGTGCGCAGCGGGTCGATCACGACGAGCCGGCCACCGCGCCGCTTCGCCTTGTGCACCTCGCGGACGAGATGGAGGTTCGACACCGTGGCGTTGTTGCCCCAGACGACGTTCAGCCGGGCGTGCTCGGCGAATTCGGGCGGCACCCCGGGCGCCGCGCCATAGGTCCCGGCCCAGGCCTCGCTGCGCACGCCGCCGCACAGCGAGCGGCGGTAGACTAGGCTCGCGCCGAGCTTGTGGAAGAAGCGCGCCGACATGCTGTCGCCGGCAAGAAACCCGTGCGGGCCGGCATAGTTGAACGGCGCCACCGCCTGCGGCCCCCAGCATCCAATCACCTTGGATACGCGGTCGGAGACCTCGTCGAGAGCCTCGTCCCACGAGATGCGGGCGAATGCGCCGGCCCCCTTGGCGCCGGTGCGGCGCAGCGGGTAGAGCAGCCGACCCGGGCCGTGCACGAAACCGGCCATGTCGCGCGCGACCTTGGTGCAGATCACCCCGGCGGTGTAGGGCAGCGCGTCGGACCCGCGCACCTTGACGATGCGACCGTCATCGACGCTGACGGTCAAGCTGCAGGTGTCGGGGCAGTCGAAGGTGCAGACGCTCGCGCGCTCTTCGAGGGCCATATCAAATGCTCCTTCAGCGGCTCAGCGGCCAAGGTAGGGCGACACCGTCCGGCCGGCTAGGTCCAATTCGCGCAATCCGCCCAGGCCGCTCACGCCGAAATCGTTGCCGGAACCGGCGCCTCGCCGGCCATGTTCCGATACTATGGACGAGGTCGAGAACCCGCGCGCGGGCAAGTACCGCGACACTGCCGAGAACCTGCGGCGGCTCGCCGGCCGCCTGCATTTCGATTACAGCCGCCGGGGCCAATTGCTGGCGCTTGCCGACGAATTCGACCGCCTGGCCGATTACGTCGACGGCCTGAAGCCGATGATCGTCGAGGACCCGCAGGAGTAGGCGGCAGGAATAGACGCTCAGCCGCCGAGCAATACCGCTACCGGGAAATCCGCCAGCAGTTCGCCGGCGCGGACGCATTCGCGGCCAGGCAGTGCCCGGCCGGTCAATACCTCGCGCCAAGCTCCGGCGTCGGGCAATGCGATCTCGGTCGTACCCCAATCGGCCGGGCCGCCATCCTTGTAGAGTGCCCAGGTCAGCCGCGGCACGGCGACGACCAGCCGCGTCGCACCGTGCGCTCGGCAGAAGCCGCAGAGCCGGTCGCTGTTTCGGCCGTCGCCGATTTCGAGCGGCTGATAATCGCCGCCGGCGAAGAGCTCGGCGTGGCGGCGCCGCAGATCGAGCAGGGTCTGCGTCACGTAGAGCTTCTCGCGCCCATCCTGCCAATTGCCGGCGAGATCGGCCGCGGTGGCGTGCCGCAGCTCGGCGAAAAGCCGTTGGCGGTAGCCGAAATCGACCGGCCGCCGGTTGTCGGGATCGACCAGGCTGAAATCCCACAACTCGCCGCCCTGGTAGATGTCGGCGACGCCCGGCACGGTCAGCTTCAGGACCAGCTGGGCCAGCGAGGCGATCGCCGCGGGCCGCGCAAGGACAGCAACGAACGCGGCAAAGTCGGCGAGGAACGGGTTGGGCCGAGAGCCGTCGAGTACGCCGCGGACGAAGCGCTGCAGCGCCGCCTCGTAGTCCGGGTCGGGGTAGCTCCAGCTCGAATGCTCCTTGCCCTCGCGCACCGCCTTAAGCATGTAACCGTCGACCCGTTCCGCGAGGGCCTCGACCGCCGCCGCATTGCCCGGATCGAGTTCGGGCGGCCAAACCCCGACGAGGCTCTGATAGAAGAAGTATTCAACGTCGCGCCCGGGCGCCGGCGCGCCATTGAGTTCGGAGCGATGCCGCCGGTTGAGCCGCAGCCAATGGGTGACGCGCCGGCCCCACTCGCGCGGCATCTCCGACAGCAAGGCGATGCGCAGACGGGCATCCTCGCCCCGCTTGCTGTCGTGCGTCGCCGTCGTTACGATCGTCCGCGGCCAGTGCTGCGCCCGGTCCTGGGTCAGATGGTGAAACGCCGCCGCCGACATGCCGAACCGGCGCGGATCGCCGCCGACTTCGTTCAGTGCGATCAGCCGGCCGTAGCGGTAGAAGGCGGTATCCTCGAACGCCTTCGCCATGACCGGTCCGGTCACCTGCTGGAACTGCATCGCGGTGCGCAACACGTCCCGCGAGCGCGAATGCCACGGCAGATCGGCCGTCAATACGCCGCGAATAAAGTCGAGGACGGCCGCACCGCCGGCGCGCGAGCGTGCCGTTGCCTGGGTGACCGCCCAGTCGATATAGCGGCGGTCCTCGCCGCTGCAGCCGCGCTCCGAGACGTAGGTGCGGTAGACCGGGAACGCGGCGATGACCTCTTCGAGCCCACCCAGGATGCCGTTGTAGGTGAAGTCGCGGCTGCGCCATTCGCTCATCGCCAGGCGGTGGAAGCGGCTGGCGAGCACGTTCATCTCGCTCGCAAGGTTGATCCGCATGATCCGCATTTTGGCGGCGTAGAGCACCGCGTCGAAATCCTCGACGCGGCCGGTGACCCGGCGATAGAGCCGCGTCATCGCCTCTTCGGCCGAAGGGTCGACAAACAGCGCCCCGGCCTGACCGACAAAATCGTAGCCGGTGCTTCCCGCAATCGGCCATTCCGGCAAGCGTTCGTAGCGCGCCAGGATCTTTTCGACGACCACATAAAGCGGGGTCGCGAAACGCTCCTGCAACGCGGCGCAATACCCGGCCGGATCGAACAGCCCGTCGATATGGTCGATGCGCAGCCCTTGCACCTCGCCGCGCTCGATCATCGCGAACGCCAGGCGGTGCGCCTCGGCGAACAGCTCCGGCTGCTCGATGCGCAGCCCGGCCAGGTCGTTGATGTTGAAGAACCGCCGGTAGTTGATCTCCTCGGCGGCGACGTGCCAGTCGGCGATCCGGTAGTGCTGCGCCTCGAGCAGCTGATGCAGCAAACGGAAGCTGGCGGCGTCGCCCGCCGTGCCGGCATAGTTACCCAGCGCGGTATCGATCGCCGCGGCCGCGGCGGAATGTCCGGCCGCCTCGGCGAGCCGGCGCTTCAGCGCCTTCGCCTGCTCGTGTGCCTCCCCGGCGACCAGATCGCGCAACCCGGCGAAGTCCTCGGCGATCTCGGCGAGCGGCTCGCCGCCATGTTGCAGGATCACCGGATAGCCGGGCGGCGAGATCGGAAAGCGGTGGTCGTAGTACCAGGCGCTGAACGATCCCTCCTCGGCATCGAAGCGCAACGCGATCTCGCCGCGTTCGAGCACGAGACCGTACTGGTCGCCAAGAACCGGCAACAGCACGCGGCCCTGCAGGTCGGCGCGCTCCGGCGCCCAGTTGATGTCGAAATAGGCTGCATAGGGCGAGGCTTCGCCCCATTCGAGCACATCGAGCCACCAGGCGTTGTCGCGGCCGCCGACGCCCATATGGTTCGGCACGAAATCGAGGATCAGCCCCATCTCGTGACGGTGCAACGCGGCAACGAGGGACCGGAAATCGGCCTCGCTGCCGATCTCGGGATTGAGCCGGTTGTGGTTGACGATGTCGTAGCCGTGCGTCGACCCGGGCCGCGCCTCCATCAGCGGCGAGGCATAGAGGTGACTGATCCCGAGCGCGGCCAGGTACGGCACCAGCGCCTCGGCGTCGCGGAAGGTGAACCGGTTGTGAAACTGCAGGCGGTAGGTTGCGCGAAACTCCGGGAACCCCGCGGCGGGGTCGCTCATTCCCGTCTCGCCTCCGCGGCGTGACGGCGACCGGCGGCGACCGCCGCGGCGACGCGGACGAAATCGGCGCCGGCGAGGATCGCCTCGAGGCTCTGCGCCATGCGGCGGCACCAGTTCGGATGCCCGGTGCTGGTGCCCGGCAAGTTTGCCTGCTCGCACTCGCCGGCGATGTCCTCCACCTGCACCAACATCAATCGGGCCTGCGAGCGGGCGAGGAACGCATGCACCGCGTTGCCCAATTCGGCGGTGAAGACCGGCTCGCCGTCAGCGGGCAGAAACTCGCTGAAGCGCTCGCGCGGCAGCAGCCCCTCCGCGGCAAGCGCCTCGAGCAATTCGCGCCGCGCATGGTCGCGATCGGCTGCCTCGGCTGCCGCAGCCGCGGCGTCCGGATAAGTGCCGAGACGTCGCCGCCAGGCGATATCGCGGCTGACCCAGAACCCTTTCAATGTCGCCAGATCGTGGGTGGCCGCCGATGCGGCGGCAAGCGGCGGATAATCCTGCGGCGGCACAAAGCGCCCGCCGTCGCGGCGCTCGAACGCGAAGATCCGGTACGACAGCACGTTCGCCGCCCGCATCGTCTCGCGGAACCCGTCGGGCACGGTGCCGAGGTCCTCGCCGATCACCGCGCACGCCTGCCGATGGCTTTCCAGGGCGACGAGGCGCAGCAGATCGCCGAGCGGGTAATCGACATAGGCGCCGGCGGTCGCCGGTTTGCCGCGCGGGATCCAGTAGAGGCGCTGCAGTCCCATCACATGGTCGATCCGCAGGATCCCGGCATTGCGCATATTGGCCCGCAGCGCCGCGATGAACGGGGCGAAGCCTCGGCGTTTCAATGCGAGCGGGCTGAATGGCGCCAGCCCCCAATCCTGGCCGGCCCGGCTCAGCGGATCGGGCGGCGCACCGATCGCCGCGCCCGGCGCAACCAGCTGCTGATCGGCCCAGGCCTCAGACCCGTGCGGGTCGACGCCGACGGCGAGGTCGCGGTAGAGACCGAGGGCAAGGCCGCTGCGCCGTCCCGCTTCAGCCGCCGCCGCAAGCTGCCGGTCGGCCTCCCATTGCAGCCACTGAAAGAATTCCACCCGCTCGCGACGCTTCGCGGCGAAGGCGCGAACCTCGGGCGAGTTCGGGTCGCGCATCGCGGCGGGCCATTCGTGCCAGGAAAAGCCGCCGCCCTCGCGTTGCATGAACTGCTCGTGCAGCGCCTCGAAGGTCGCGAATGCCGCGAGGGCGGCGCCGCCGTCACGCTGGAACGCCAGATACGCCTCGCCGAACGGCGTCCGTGCACGCCCGTCGGACCCCAAGTCGCGGCTTCGGAAGCGTCGGAACAGCGCTTCGAGAACCGGCCGCTTCAAGGCCGCCACGGCGGCGTAATCGACGAGTTCGGATGCTTGCGCGGCGGCGAGAGCAGCCGGCGCCGCCGCGCCGTCGGCAAAGCCGGGGACCGCGGTCACATCGATGTAGAGATAATCGAGATACACCCGGCTCGACGGCGAATACGGGCTAATATGCCGCGGCTCGGCGGCGAACAGCGCATGCAACGGGTTGAGCCCGATCGTAGCGGCGCCGAACCCCGCGGCGCGGCGCGACAACTCGGCGAGATCCGTGAAGTCACCAATGCCCCAATTACGGCCGCTGCGCAGCCAATAGAGCTGCGTCGTCACGCCCCAGCTACGGGCGCCCGGCTGCAAGCCCGGCGGCAGATAGCAGGACGTGGGTGCCGCAATCAGCTGCACCTCCGCCGCCCTGCCGCCCGATTCCAGGGCGAGCCGGTGATAGCCGACCGGCAGTTCCGGCAACACCAAGGCAGAGTGGTCCGCCGCGTCGGCGTGATGGGTTTCCTCATCCCCTCTACGCTCGCTGCCGTCTTCAAGGCGACAGGTCCATTCGACCGGGCTGTCCGGCGGCAGGCGCAAGCGCAGATGGTTCGATCCGGCCCCGAGAATGGCGACGGCGCCGAGGCCGAAGGCGGCATTTTGCTCCTCGGCGAGAGCCGCAGCCGCCTGCCCCGGTTCCGGCGGCAGCCCGAGCCCGGCGATCAGGCGCGCCAGCGTCTCTTCGTCCGGCTCGTGCACGACCCCGAGCGCATCGACATGGCGGGTATGAATGCCAACCAGTCCAGCGACGTGGCGAAGCTCCACCAGCCGGCTCATCCCGGCGCCGCCTCGAGAAAAAACGCGGCGCTGACCGGCGCGAGCACTGCGGATGGCGGCTCCGCGGTCGCATAAAGCAGCCGTCCGCCGTGAGCCCGCGACAATGGCGCTTTTTCCTCATCGAAGTTCGCGAGAAGGATCAGGCCGGCCCCGTCACTCAGGCGCCATTCGACCCGAAAGGCGGCTGGGCCGAGCATTTGACAGTCGCCACCTGGCGAGATGCCTGCAAGACGCGGCACGATGTCCTGTCGTCGGATATCGATCAGCCGGCGATAGCGCCCGAGCCAGACCGCGTGCTGTCCCTCATTTCGCTCGGTCCAGTCCAGCTTCGAGTTCTCAAAGTTCGCCAAAGCGGTCGCATCGGGAATCCGCTCCTGCACCGCCGGGTCGGCAAACTCCGGAAATTGCGCGAACTCGCGCCGCCGGCCCTCGCGCACCGCCTGGTCCAGCGGCGGCGACAGATCGCAGAAAAAGGTGAAGGGCCGCGAGCACGCCCATTCCTCGCCCATGAACAGCAGCGGCACCTGCGGCGACAGCAACACGATCGCGACCGCAGCATGGACGGCGGCGTCGGACGCGCGCTCGGTGATCCGGGTACCGAACGGGGTATTGCCGATCTGGTCGTGGTTTTGCTGGAACGAAACGAAGGCCGTCGCCGGCAATGCGTCGGAGCGCTCACCACGCAACTCGCCGCCGCGATACGGCGACGGCTCGCCCTGAAACGCAAACCCTGTCGCCAGCGCGCGGCCCAGCAGAGCCGCCGGCTGCGTCGCGAAATCCGCGTAGTATCCCGCGGTCTCGCCGGTGACCAGCACATGCAGCGCATGGTGAAAATCGTCGTTCCACTGCGCCGTGTAGTCGATGACACGCCGATCTTCGCGCCGCAGCCGGCGCGCCTCGTTGCGGTCGTTTTCGAGCACCAGATGGATCGGGCGGTCGGTGAGGCGGTTGCGAACCGCTCTGCCGATTTCCGTGATGATATCCGGGTCGCTGTCATCGAAGATCGCGTGCACCGCATCGAGGCGGAGCCCGTCGAAATGATATTCATCGAGCCAGTACAGCGCATTGGCGATCATGAAGTCGCGCACCGGACGGCTGTTCGCGCCGTCATAGTTGATCGCCGCGCCCCATGGCGTGTGGTGACGCTCGGTGAAGAAATCCGGCGCGATCGCGTGCAGGTAGTTCCCTTCCGGCCCGAAATGGTTGTAGACGACATCGAGCATGATCGCGAGGCCGCGCGCATGGCAGGCCTCGACCAGCGGCTTCAGCTTCTCGGGACGGCCATAGCACGCAGCCGGGGCGAACAATTGCACGCTGTCATAGCCCCAATTGCGGTTGCCGGGAAAGGCGGCAACCGGCATCACCTCAATGACGGTGACGCCAAGCGCGCGGAGATCATCGAGATGGCCGATTGCGCCGGCGCAATCGCCGGTTTGCGAGAACGTGCCGAGGTGAAGCTCGTAGATGATCGCCTCTTCCCATGGCCGGCCCCGCCAGCCCTCGTCGCTCCATTGATAAGCGCGCGGATCGATGACCTCGCTCGAGCCATGCACGCCGTCGGGCTGAAAGCGCGAGGCCGGGTCGGGGAATGCCTGTCCGTCGACGACATATTTGTACCGCGATCCCGGCCGCGCCCGCTGCGTCACCAGCGAGTACCAGCCGCCGCCTTCGGATTGCATTGGGATCGGCAGCGCCGCGCCAGCATCTCCGAGCTGCACCGCCACCGCTGTCGCGCGCGGCGCCCACAGGCGGAAGCGGACGCCGCCGGCGACCGGCTCCGCGCCGCAGGGCAGTTCAAAATGCCGTTGCATGACCGCCGTTGCGCAGACCGAAGCTGCGCTCCGCCATCCCGACCCCATTCGCCGGACCGGGGGCACGGTTGATGAACAGCACGAAGCTGCGCGGGCGCAGCCGATAACGCTCTCCCGGGCACCATAGTTTCTCGTCGCCGACGAGCCCGCTCGGCTCGGCTGTGTCGACGAGCGCCTGCCAAGCCATTGCCACCGGCAGCTGCGGGATTGCGAAGTCGACCTCCTCGGCATCATTGTTCATCATCACGAGAAAGCTCTCGTCGATGTCGCGCTGCCCGCCCGGGGTGAAGAACTCGCCGGCAGCGCCGCCGAGCACGTAACCCAGCGCATGGGCGTCCGGGTTGTGCCAATCCTCGCCGACCGCTTCCGTACCGGCGGCGGTAACCCAGGTTATGTCCTTCTGCCCCTCTTGCGAGACGACCTCGCCGCGGAAGAAACGCGGTCGGGAAAACACGCGATGGCTGCGCCGCAGCCGCACCAGGTATCGGACAAATCGGCTCAGCGCCTCGTCCTCCGGCCGAATATGCTGCCAATCGATCCAGGCCGTCTCGTTGTCCTGGCAGTAGGCATTGTTGCTGCCGTGCTGGCTGCGCCCGATCTCGTCGCCGGCCAGCAGCATCGGTACGCCAAGCGACAGCAACAGCGTCGCCAGGAAATTCCGCTTCTGTTGGTCGCGCAGGGCGACGATCTCGGGATCGTCGGTCGGCCCCTCGACGCCGCAGTTCCAGCTGAAATTGGCGTCATGCCCGTCGCGGTTTTCTTCGCCGTTCGCCTCGTTGTGCTTGTCGTTGTAGCTGACCAGGTCCTGCAGCGTGAAACCGTCATGCGCGGTGACGAAATTGGTGCTGGCCCAGGGGC
>Ga0073928_10010027_pt1 | contig 11394 bp, 10 predicted proteins | sample PaiPotPPA55metaG_FD_76969 | JGI IMG/M metagenome (GOLD analysis project Ga0073928, IMG submission 76969) | Iron sulfur acid spring bacterial and archeal communities from Banff, Canada, to study Microbial Dark Matter (Phase II) - Paint Pots PPA... ...
ACAACTACTACAAAACGATGCCGAGGCGCCTCCGGGCCTCTGGACTGACTGAGAAATTCAAAAGCAAGAGGCCGTTCCTTTGGCGGAACGGCCAAAAGCAAGAAAAACCAAAACCCGTCGGCCACTTGGACGCGCTTTTGCATCGTGCTTCGATGCTGCCCCAAAGCAGCGTTTATCGAAGCGTTTACGATGCCCTAGACGGCCTGGAGTGTTTCTGAGGGAACTCTCCACGAGGTCTTGGAGCTTGCTGGATGTGCGGGATGATGAAGCCAAGACTCTAGAATTTCTCCAAGTTTTTCTAGGGTTTGAGGTTTGACTACCCGCACTACCCGCAGAACCCGCCGAAACCTGCAAACGCACCCCAAAACCGCCAAAACCGGCCCCTATTTCGAGTCGCGTCCATAGGCCCGGTAAACACCCTTCCTGTTCCCACGGCAGCGACTTAGGCCGAAATTCGGCGTTTTACGCGCCTTCTTCGACACCCACCCCCAGTCGTCGCAACACGCCTGTTCTAACCGGAGGTTAAACACCCTTCGGCGATAGCTTCGAACAGGTTGGCCAATATTGCTCTCCCGAAGTTCGGTGATTTGTGGCTAGGCGGGTCGGCTGACGAAATCGATTTCCTTGGATCTGTTGCCCTTACGACGTCCCCGATGGCGCAAAGGATCGCCGCGCAAGAGTCGGTGCTCAGCGCGATTCTAAAACTGTCGACCCGCAGGGCGAGAATTAGAGGGGAACGAAGAGCGGTAGGGAATGGCTCAATTCCGGGCTGGCGAAAACGTGGCTAGATCCAATTGAGACTAGCGGAGCGATACTACCTTATGGGCCGCCTCTCCAGATCGTCATAAGCTCGGCGCATACTGAGTCAGTATTTGCAGGCTGTTACACGCACAACAGGGTTCACGTACAATCAATCGCATGCCTGATGACCCTAATCAGAAGGATGATTCCAACAAATATATTGGTCTGCATGTAGATTCACTTCCAATGCTCGAACAGTCCGTTTGGGCGAAGTTGCTAACCGCCGACTTGCCAGTCACCCGCTTGGTTCCTCAATTCGATCTTTCTGCCGTAGGCGCGACGTTCGGCGTTTCCAAGCTGGCAGTAGCGGCAAGAATGGCATCCGAGATTTCCGCGCTCGCGGAAACGGCAAGAATGATTCCTGATGTTTCCAAACTTGGAGACGTGGCGAGAATGGCGTCCGAGCTTTCCAAGGTCGCAGTATACGCGATGCCCGATTTCTCCAAGATTGCACACATTGACCTCACCAACGACACGGAGGAAGCGATTGAAAAACTAGCGTTGCGTGGTTGGTCCCTTCCGTGGCATTTGTCCATCGGGAACGCCAGTGATTTGATGGATGAAGACCCGGATGAGATAGATGCATTCTTCGAGGCCTATTTTGAAGACGGGGGCTTAGAGGCGCTCCGCAAGGACATCCTCGGAGATAAGAAATTGGAAAAGTGGAAAGTGCTTCTGGATCAATGCTTCAAGAATTACGGAAGCGGTGATTTTCAGATATGCATTCCTAGCTTAATCTCCGTGCTTGAGGGTAGCTTTGATTATCTGGCCTTCTTCGATGAACGACGTCGCAAGAAATTCTTTGAAGAACGTATCCAAGCAGCAACCAGTTTTCAAAAATTGACCTGGATTTCATTGCACAGGTTTTGTGACGTAATCTTCATGTCGGGAGACTCGCGCCGGGCAACTGACTACATCAATCGCCATAAAGTCATGCACGGCTCAGATGATCCGTCGCGCTGGAAGAAGGTTGACTGTCTCCGGTTGTTTCAGGCATTGGACTCAACAAGACGGCTAAAGCTAAAGTAAAGTCGCATCCTCTACCCACCATGAGAATCGCTACAGGCAAGCAGCTCAGCCAGCAGTTGCGTCGTTTGGCAGATTCGATCCAGCGGCGGCTTTGGATCGTTTCACCGTTCGTTGGAGGCTGGTCGGCTGTTCAGTGCATCCTTGGGGTCGCGTGGAGGAATGATCCGGCAATCGATGTGCGACTTCTGACGGACATTGAAAATGACGGTGCATTGAACGCATCGAGCATCAAGCAATTTGAGTCGCACGGCCAAATTAAGCACCTTAGAGGGCTGCACGGCAAAGTTTTTATCGTTGATGACCATGCACTGATGTGCTCGGCGAATTTGACGGGTGCGGCGTTTTCGAAGCGGTACGAGACGGGCGTATTCTGCACTCCTAGCGAATCAGAACCGCTCATCGACCTCTTCGACCAATGGTGGAACAGCAAGAACACAAGTATTCCTCCCGATGGTTGGACAGCGAAACTAAGTAAGAGAAAAAATAACCCTAATGATGAGGAAGCATCCGCTGCACCCCTCCCGACCATTAATCCGCTTCCACCCAAGCCCCTCGGCGACGCGGTCGTCACATTTGGCGATTATGCGGCGTTTCTCACATGCTACCGTGAACTAGCTGGTATCTACTCGAGTGCTGGACCACCCCTGTGGCCCTCGCTTCCGATCTATTTGGAAACTGATGCATTTTTGAATTTCCTGTTTCACGATGCGCCAAGACGGCCTTCACGGCCTTTCGTGAAGAGGCCACCTCGTAATCTCAACAGCATTCGGCGGGTGGCCGACGTGAAGAAATATCGCGCCGAATTTGCGAGATGGGTCCACACGGATTCGCGTGCCGAGGAATTCAAACAACATCGCCTAGCAACGTGGCAAACCGTTAGCAAAATGCTTTCACGACGGCGGATCGACAAGATCAGCCGATCAGATGTGAAGAAAGTTGTAGAAGGGTTTCACAGTATGAGGGCAGTTGATATTACTCCTGCACGATTCCTTCGACCTGCGAACAATGATTTGCGAACGATTCGACAAGCATGGAAACGCGTCCTATACCCCGACCCTATTCCGCTCGAATCGGCGATGCGCCAATGCAAGGACAGCTTGTACGGATTCGGGAAATCGAGTATCCAAGAGCTTCTCGGCTGGCACGATCCGAAGACATATCCGATCAGAAATGCTAATTCGAACGCGGGCCTCCGCTTTTTCGGCTACCAAGTGGCGGCACATTGAAACGCGGCAAAGCCAATTCAATTGGACTCGGACATAAGGAAGAGAGCACTCTACACTGCCCTACACACTTACATCTGGCTCGCTGAAAGCCAACGCTTCTCGGAAGCGCAGAGATGGGCAATCTGAGCGCGATTATCAAACTGAGCAATTTGGTGCGACTCGCCGAATAGCAGCGTAGAATCACAACGAGGAATTCAGCGAACCCGTGATCTGCGTCTTCCAAACCGACAAGCCGCAAATGAGAAAATTGAGGCGCGTTTCTTTTGATGGTCGATTACTTCCGGTTTGCCCGTCAACCGACCACAATCGCGGATTGGACCCTGCCGAATCTCCTGTAAACACTAATGTACGTCTGGTTTGCGTGCATCCTTAAGGCGCTTTCGGTATTCATGGGCGGCTTTGTCAGCGGCATTCTCGCTGGCGCTGTTGGCAGCCAAGTGTCCGAGTTCATGCGCTACCCAGTATCCGAGGGAGTCATCGCTCACATATCGGTCGTTGTCGATGAACACGCTTCGGCTGGGCAGGTGCGTGAACATAGTGCTGGTATATCCGGCCGGCACATGGAGGCGAAATGTTCTGGCCGTGTCAATGTACTTCCAGTGCGGCACAAAGAGAACTCGCAGAGGATAAACGTCGGGTTGCATGATCCGAATCTGAGCTCGCACCAAAGCCTCTTGTTCGGGCGTGGCTCCCAGAACTGTGTAGCTGTTTGCGGATGGTTCAGGTGCGATTGCATCTTCGCTGACCACTCTTGCGTTCCCGTTTGTTTGACCCCGACCGAACTGTGCGAATCCCAACATGAGTAAAACTGTCCAAATTCTCAGCCTCATTTGCCACCTCCAGGTGTGCGCCGGAGGCGAACTTGGGGCTGGTTCTAAGGAAGCTCAATGGACTGCGGCTTGATTCAGGCTTGATTGCTTCTAAGCAACTAAAGACCGTCGTTTCAGTCATGTAGGGCGTGGGCTTATCTAAACCTTGTCACCTAGCAGGGGGGTGTTAGACTCGCGCTAAGATCTGGGGTTGACGCGGATGGCCCTCGAAATCCGATCTAGCTCAATTCTGCGCTTCGGAGTGTTTGAGGTGGACGTGCGTGCCGGGGAGCTGCGCAAGCAGGGCGTACGGATCAAGCTGCAGGAGCAGCCCTTTCACGTCCTCACAGTCCTGTTGCAACGGCCTGGGGAAGTAGTCACTCGCGAAGAGTTGCGCTCGGAGAACTGGTCAGCCGATACGTTCGTTGACTTCGACAACAGCCTGAACACGGCGATCAACAAGCTGCGGGAGGCGCTGGGAGATTCCGCCGACAATCCTCGCTTCATCGAGACGCTGCCGCGGCGCGGGTATCGGTTCATCGCATCGGTCAGGAGTGAAGACCGGGAAGCGTCAGCCACTGGAGCGGCTGCAGTGTCAGACAAGCGGGCTTGGAAGACCGCGGCAATCATGGCGGGTGTTCTTGCGGCAGCAGTGTCAGCCGGTGGGCTGTACTGGCGCTCACATCGGTCCCCGAAACTGACTGAAAAAGACACGATCGTTTTGGGCGATCTCACTAACACCACTGGTGATCCCGTATTCGACGGGACGCTTCGAGAAGGCCTTTCTGTCGAACTGGAGCAGTCACCGTTCCTGAGCCTTGTGTCCGAAGAGGGAATCCAGCAGACGTTGCGGATGATGGGACAGCCGACGAACGTCAGGCTCACGCCGCAAATCGCGCGTGAAGTGTGCCAAAGGACCAACAGCACGGCAGCACTAGACGGTTCGATTGCTCTGATTGGCACCCGCTACAACCTGATTCTGAAAGCCGTGAACTGTGTTAATGGAGAGTTGCTGGCGAGCACGGACGCGCAGGCGAGCGACAAAAGCCACGTTCTCGATGCACTTGGGAAAGTCGCTTTGGAAATGCGAAGGAGACTCGGGGAATCCTTGAGCACCGTGCAAAAATACAACACACCGCTCGAGCAAGCGACAACACCATCTCTTGAAGCATTGCAGGCCTTCAGTCTGGGTGTTAAGGCACAGTTCGCGGGCGACGTTGCGCCGGTTGCTTTTTTTCAGAGTGCAATCCAATTGGACCCGAATTTCGCCGCGGCTTACGACGCGATGGGCAGCGAGAATGAGGTGATAGGTACTGCACTGGCCGTGGAAAACATCCGGAAGGCCTTCGAACTGCGCACACGTGTGAGTGAGCGGGAGAAGTTGATCATCGAAGGAGATTATTACAATTTTGTGACTGGCGACCTCATGAAGGCACAGCAGAGCTTTATCCTTGGCGAACAAATCTACCCACGCGAGGTCACCTTCCGAAACAACCTTGGTGTTCTCTATAATGCTCTCGGGCACTATGAATCGGGTCTCAGAGAACAGCAAGAGGCCGTTCGTCTTGCTCCGTCCTCCATTACGTATCGATTTCTTATATACACATATTTGTCGCTGAACCGAGACGAGGACGCTGCAGCTTTGGCCAGAGAGGCGCATCGAAAGGGCCTGGACTCTAGTCTTGGGACCACGCTCTATTCGCTCGCCTTTTATCGGAATGACACCGCCGAAATGTCGCGGCAAGTAGCCGCTTGGGCTGGCAAACCGGACCAAGAATACTTGCTGTTGGCATTAGAGGCCGACACGGCTGCTTACTTCGGACATCTTGGAAGAGCGCGTGAGCTATCACGGCAGGCTTCAAGTTCTGCCAAGCGAGCACGGGAGAATGAAACTTCCGCGACTTACGAGGCCGTGGCTGCTTTGCGAGAAGGCCTGTTTGGCAATGCAAACCAAGCTGGACAACGGACAGCGCTAGCAAGGGAACGTTCGGGTGGACCAGATAAGTATTATGCAGTAGTGCTTGCCCTAGCCTATACAGGGGACGGATCGCAGGGATTAGCGGATAATTTCAATGAGAGGTTCCCCGAAAACACGGTCGTACAGTTCAATTACCTTCCTACCCTACGGGCAAGACTGGCATTAAGCCATGCAAACCCTCAGCAGGCGCTTGATACTCTTGAGGTCGCTGCCCCGTATGAACGCGGGTTGCCTACTCTTTGGTTTTACAACTGGCCGAATTTGTATCCTGTCTACGTACGGGGAGAAGCCTATCTTGCGGCGCACCGAGGTGGCGAAGCGGCAGCAGAGTTTCAGAAAATCCTCGACCATCGAGGCATTGTTCTGAATGAACCTATCGGCGCGCTGGCCCATCTCCAACTGGGCCGCGCCTACGCGATGCAGGGCGACACTACCAAGAGCCGCGCCGCGTATCAGGATTTTCTTACCTTGTGGAAAGACGCCGATCCAGACATCCCCGTCTTCAAAGAAGCAAAAGCTGAATACGCAAAGCTGCAGTAGCTCTGTCATGGGTTTAGAAAACTGTCAGCTTTTGCGCCAAGTCTATCGAACAACCATCGTTTCTAACCAATCCACTGCGGAATGAAAAACGTGGCAGTGTTGACCGAGCCGACTAACCGCGTCGCACCGGGCTTCAGGGTGGCTTGTGAGTCTTGAGAGGGTTTTGTTACACGCTCTAAGTCAAATACTTTGAGATGGACTGTAGAATAGTTTTTGTCCGCGCCTAGCGGCACTAACCCCCTAACGAGGAACAAGTTTGCGATAGGCTCTGTTTGGGAGACTTCTTTGTGGCGGCTTTTTTGGGATCGGCGGTAGTTGCGGCTGTTTCGTTTGCTTCGCCTTAAATGTTTCAAAAAGTTCGTGCCTCCGCTCCGACTGCGTGTAATTCGGGTTCTTAATCTTCAACCAGCCGCTAACCGTCGAATACGTTCCTGTTTTGCGCTTCGCTACTAAGCCTTCTAAATTCCGCTGACAGACTTCGTTAAATAAATCGACGCCTCGGCCCTCGACGTATTTTCCGAAGATCACATCAGGTAGACCGCTCTTTTCAATTAGAGCCCGTAGCTTTTCTTTTCGTTCCAACAAAGGAACCTGTCTCAGGTCCTTACTGTTCAAATACAGAAGATCGAACACATAGTGCCGCTTGAACTGTTCCACGGTTCCAAAATGCTCGCAGCGGGATGCACCAGAACCGCTTTAGTCCCGAGGCCCAATTCCCAAATCCGAAGTGTGCGGTTTCGCTGGTATATCTAAATTACCTGCAAAGACTATAGTCGATGCTGCCGAAACGGCACATCGAACGGAGTGGCTCTTGCGGATACTTGTCGCCGACGACCATACGGCTGTGAGGAAGGGTGTTTGCACACTGTTAAGTTCGCGCAACGATCTGGAGGTCTGTGGAGAGGCACAGGATGGCAAGGAAACCATCGAGAAAACACGGGAATTAAAACCTGATCTAATTATCCTCGACATCACTATGCCCGTGCTGGATGGATTCAGCGCAGTCAAAGAAATTAGAAAGTTTATGCCAGATGTTTCGATTCTCGTACTATCCATGCACCGAGGCAAACGGGCGATTCAGGAGGCTAGGTTGCTAGGCGCGCAGGGGTTCGTGAGCAAAAGTCATTTGGCCGAGACGTTATTAAAGGCTGTGGATGTCATCGCGAGAAAGCAGACCTTTTTCGATGGGGATGAAGTTTAACGCCGCCGCTTCTCCCTAAAAGGTTTTTGCCGATGGCCACGGTCGGCGAACCGAGTATACTCTTGCCATGAACTCCCTAGACGCTATGCTGGAGCATCGGATCAGACAGCGCGCCTACGAAATCTATCTGGCGAGATTAGGAAATCCGGCGCTGCATGACTGGCTGCAAGCCGAATGCGAGATTCTCAAAGAGACGACTCATTTCGATCAGAGCCGATCGGTGCCTGAAACTGGTCCCGTCACACGGACGCGCGAGAGAGAGGGTTAAATTTGGCCTGACACGCGCTCGCTCATTGTGTTTCCTATAACGTCTTGAGGGTAATGCTTGTTTTATATAGCTGTAGGATTCTGTGCGAACTTAGCTGAGAAAAGTCGAGTCACCGACCGGGTGTTCGGTCATCAGGCTTCTTCCAGAAGCCTGTTTCCTTGAACGTTATGAGCCGTCAAGAAAGGTGAAAGGGAAGCGTACTGCGCTGCCTTTCACGATTTGTCTGTTTTTTTGGCCCTTTTACGACTTCGCGTGAACGGCTTCAGCGAGCGTACATTCGCCAGTGCAGGCGTAGTCCAAGTATCCGCCCTCCTCGGGAGTGTGCTTGCATGTGCCCGACCCCTTGATGCCTTTCATCTTGCCGGTGCCGCCGGTAATCTGCCACTTATTCTGCCCTGACTGAACTGCGCCATTTTTCGTGGTCACCGAGCCTTGATAGGTGTAGAAAACCTTGTCGCCGCTATCAAATGCTTCCACGTAAACGCCCCAAACTTTGGTGAGGTTTCCAGCGACCTCTTGATGCTCGGAATACGCACCCTCTTTGCTGGTGGCACCGCCGATCTCTCCCTTCGTAACACATTTCCCCTGCGCGAGCTTGAAAACATGGCCTTCCTTGTCACCGGCAGGGATATTTTGTTCGACATCGGCCTTGTTGCATTTGCCTGAAATAGAGATTTTGGTTTGCGCCGGGGTCATTGCCACCGCAAAAGCAAATATCACACAGCCGTACAGGATTTTATATTTCCTTTCTTCTCCGTCTGGAGATTCCCAGGATTGAGCGGAATGTACTCCGAAGCGCTGACAATGTCCACCAAACCTCGCTTCAGACCTGGCCTCCATTTGTCTGATTAGCGCGTTGATCAGACCATGTCGCGCCAATGTGGCTGCCCGCAAACTTGTAGACCGCTAATGATACGCAGGTGCAAATACCTCCTTGACGAATGATTCGAGAGTCGTGGGTGTCGTATTTCTTGCCGAGCGCGGCTCCTGGAGCACAATGAGGCCCGCATTCGCACCATCCCACATTTCGATAAGCAGTCCTGCGGTCTTTTTAGGCAGTCCCATGTTCACCAGGGCCGGCTCAAGCATCACGCTTGGTATTTGCACGTATTCAAGATTGGGCTTGCCGATGGACTTGCCAACAATGGAAGCCGCCTCCGTCATGGAAATGTCACGCTCCCCGTGCAGTTCCTGTATTGAAGAGTCGGAAAAATCGCGGGCAGCGAGACGAGTGGCGGCATATGCGCCAATATCTTTCGTGGCTATCCACGGTATTGGCACATCGCCTTGCAAACCGCCTGGTAACGTCCCCGTCGAACGCAACGACGCGATACTCATGAAAAGATTTTCCATGAAGTATGCTGCGCGCAGATGGAGAACGCTGAGCCCAACAACTCGATTGAGCTTTTGCTCCTGATTGTGTAAGCCGACGATGGGGCCGGTGTTTTTCGCGTGCTGAGCGCCGATACTGCTTAGATTAACGACAAACCGCACATGGGCGTTGTCTATTGCTGCGGCGTAGGAATCGGAAACCCGCTCTTGGTGCGCGCGCAAATCTTGTTGAGAGGTGTCTTCAGGCAGAACCAGGTAGACGGCGGAAGCGCCGTTGAAGGCTGTTGTCATTGAAGCGACATCTTCGACGTTGCCGATAAAGGATTCCGCACCTCGCTCCACGAATGGTGCAAGCTTTTTCGCATCTCGCCCAACCACGCGAACTTTTTCGCCTTTTGCGAGCAACGCTTCTGTGGCGGACCTTCCGGTGCGTCCTGTTGCTCCTGTGACAACGATCATCTCGAGACTCCTGTGGTTACACCAAACAACAATCGTGGAAATATAGGTACCTTGGAATTTTATAACACGCCTTCGGCGAAGTCCTGGGTGGGCACTTTTGAGCCGCCGGGTCAGTCCGGTGAGAAAATGAAAGAAAAGGGTTCCACGGAAGCGTTGTGCTGTAGAGTCGATGCCCTGCCAAGCTGGCGAAGGTGAAGGGAGCCCGCGAATGAACCTGCGTCTCTTACTCGTGGCTATTGCGTTGGTTTTGTCAGCAATGTTACTTGGAACAGGCGTTTATCAGAACGTCGTGGACGCGCCGAATTACATGGGTGCTCCAACTTCTTTGGAACATGCCCGCGGTTTCTACCATGCAACTAACCCAGGGATGTTTTTCAGATGGTTAGTGCCCGCCACGCAACTTTTCCTCCTGCTTGCGTTAGTGGTCAACTGGAAGCCGGTTCCTGGTACGCGATGGAAGTTGGCTGGAGCGCTGGTTTTTCTGGTTTTAACTGACATGATCACATTTCGATTTCACTATCCCCGGAACGACATCCTGTTTGTCGCTCCGCTGACACAACCGGCGGCATACTACGATCGGATAGTGAGAGAATGGGCAATCGGAAACTACGCTCGTGTCGCTTTGATTTTGATTACGGTTGTTTTGGTGATGGTGTCGTTGATCCGCATCGCTCGCGAGACCGCTACCGGAGAACACCGATTGCCTTGAAACGCGACTTGCGTCGTTAGCGGACAAGTGGCGATGCCAGATCTTAAAGCACCGATTGAGCTATTAAGTACGGCTTAAACATCCCTGCACCAATAGGCCCAACGACTTCCCCGAAATCTCAAATTTCCAAATTTATAAATCCGCGTCGGAGGACCCCAGTCATTGCGATTAGGGGGGCCCCACCGACACTAAGCCTAAATTCCGACTCATTTCTCTCGCGCGAGGCGCTCAGCGCTTATTAGGGCCACAAACCCTAATTGATTTGAGAGGAGATCGCTTCAATGGCTACGCAACCAAGTCACGGAGTCGTTTTTCGCAAAAATGGCGAAGCGCTTTTACGCGCTACGTCCGGCATGAGCATGAGCAACTATCCGACAATCTACGGCGGATTCATTCAAAAAGGCATCCCAGAGTCCGAGATCAAGCCGCGGGAGAACGTCTTCACCTATAACGCTTGGCGAGCTCTGGGCCGCCAGGTTCGACGCGGAGAGCACGGCGTCAAAGTTCTGACGTTTATCGACTGCCAGAGGAAGGACGAAGAGACGGGGCAATTGAAAGAGCGTTTCCGCCGTCCATTTTCTACGACCGTCTTTCACATCTCCCAAACGGATGAGATTCCAGGGGGGTGCGCGATGAGCACCCCCTCTTTCGCATTCCCTCAATCCCTCGCGGACAAATACCGGCCTCGCACAATCGCCGATTTCGTCGGCTTGGAAAAACCAAAGAAAATCCTCCGCAAATTCGCTGCGAATCCGTACCCATCCGCGTGGCTTTTTGTCGGGCCTCCCGGAGTGGGAAAGACGACAATGGCGCTCGCACTCGCAGAGACGCTGTCAGCCGAGCTTCATCACATCCCTTCACAGCAATGCAATGTCTCTGCCGTCGAGGACGGGGTCCGCCAATGCTGGTACATCCCGCGATCTGGATTCCATCTCGTCTTGGTGGATGAAGCCGACCGCATGAGCAACGCCGCGCAATTGCAGTTTCTAAGCAAGCTGGACGCAACCGCCTATCCGCCACAAACGATTTTTATTTTTACGTG
>Ga0073928_10010028_pt1 | contig 11391 bp, 9 predicted proteins | sample PaiPotPPA55metaG_FD_76969 | JGI IMG/M metagenome (GOLD analysis project Ga0073928, IMG submission 76969) | Iron sulfur acid spring bacterial and archeal communities from Banff, Canada, to study Microbial Dark Matter (Phase II) - Paint Pots PPA... ...
GGAATTTCCTGCCGATAACCCCGAACAAGCACTTCGCTTTTGGGTCGGCGTGCTGGGCGTTGAGCTCCAGGAACGCGAGGCCGGCGAGGGTGACGGATGGCAGACGCATTCAGACGAAACTGAACTCGGAATTCACCGCCGCGGCACAGGGCCCGGGGACCGCTTCTCGCTGCCCTACTTTTCCGTGCCCGACCTGTCGGCGGCATTACGGCGAGTGGAGGAGTTGGGCGGCTCAGTCATTCATCCCAGACCGCCGTGGGCGATCTGCCGTGACTCAGAGGGCAACCCCTTCGCCCTGATGGCGGCTCAGCAACGGCAGCGGGCTCAGTAGCAGCTGCGGCCGGCCAACTACCTGGGTTCGATGACGTCTAGGCGACCGAACAACGTCATTTCATTCCGTTCGGGGTTACCCGTCCGCGTTGACCTTCGCCGGCTACCTGTTCGGGGATACCAGCATCCTCCAGGTAGGCACGGCCATCGCCGTGTACTGCCGCTTGATGCACCGGTACACCTCGCCGAGCAGGCCGCCCTGCTCGATGAGGCTTCTGGCGGTCGGTTCGATCTCGGTGGTTGTGGGGTTCCAGAAGTCAGCCTGCGTCGCTGACCTGGGTGATCGGTGTGGCCGGCTGGCAGGGCATGATCGTGAGCCGTGTCCTTGCGTCTGCTCTACCTGATCTTCTGTCAGCTGGTGAACCTGTTGTTGTTGCTCACCCGTTCGTCGATGTCCAAGGACGTCGAGCTCCTGGTGCTGCGTCACGAAGTCGCCGTGCTGCGCAGAGCTAACCCCAAGCCCCGCCTGGACTGGGCGGATCGAGCGGTGTTCGCCGCGCTCGCCCGAAGGCTGCCGCTGATGCTGCGGGGGCATCGATTGATCACGCCGGGCACGATCCTGCGTTGGCACCGGCGCCTGATCGCCAAGAAATGGACGTATCCACACCGCGTCGGGCGTCCACCCGTCAAGGACGCTGTGGCCGTGCTAATCGAGCGCATGGCCCGGGAGAATCCCAGCTGGGGATATCAGCGAATCCAGGGTGAGTTGCTCAAGCTCGGCCACCGCGTGGGAGCCTCAACGATCCGCCGTGTTCTCCAGCGGTTGCGGATACCTCCGGCGCCGGTCCGGGACACCGACAGAACATGGCGGCAGTTCCTGCGCGCCCAGGCGTCAACGATGTTGGCCTGCGACTTCTTCCACGTGGACTGCGCGGTGACGCTCCAGCGGATCTACGTGTTCTTCGTGCTGGAGGTCGGCAATCGGTCCGTGCACCTGCTGGGCATGACCCCGAACCCGGACGGCAAGTGGACCACCCAGCAAGTCCGCAACCTGGTCATGGATCTCGGCGATCGCGTCACCCAGTTCCAGTTCCTCATCCGAGATCGAGCCGGTCAGTTCGCAGCATCGTTCGATGCCGTCTTCGCCGATGTCGGCATCCGCGTGGTCAGGATTCCTCCGCGTTGCCCCCGGGCGAACTGTTTCGCCGAACGGTTCGTGCGCACCCTCCGAGCCGAACTCACCGACCGCATGCTGATCTTCAACCAGCGGCAACTGCGTGTGGTACTCGCGGAATACGTTCTGCACTACAACGGTCGACGGCCCCACCGTGCCCGCGACCTTCGCCCACCACGGCCGACCTATCCCGTGGTCGACCTCAGCCAGGAACGGATCAAGCGCCGACCGGTTCTAGGTGGTTTGATCAACGAGTACGAACGGACAGCCTGAAGCCGCTGCTCACGACGGGTGGCCGACTTCTGGAACCCCACACGCTGGAGATAACTGGACTGAACCGTCTGTTCGAGGTCCTGCCAGATCCACCCACCGCCAGCGGCGACCAGAGCTGACAAACCGCGTCGCCGCCGGTGGTGGGTTGCCGCCAGGACGGCAGTACGAATCAGGTAGCTGGAGTCTGCGGCGTGTCTTGGGCCTTCCCGACCGATCCGGGCGGCAGACCAGTCCCTTTCGAACGTCCGGTCCCTTTGTCTGCGTCCTCCGGAACACCTGCGGGAAACGACCCGGCTCTGGCCTTTTCGACCTTTTCCTCCGGAGTGTCCTGATCGCGCTCGTCCACTGTCACATCGCTCCTCACGGTTGTTGATCTCCTACCGTTACTCCCCCTGTTGCGAGATGTACCCATCGCGACTGCCGCCTAACCATCCCGAGGCGGGCAGCGGTTTCGGGTACGGGATGTACGCCGACGCAGCGTGCGACGATCGGAGCGTGCCTGCTGACTGGGTTGCCCCCGTGATGGTCTGGCTCCGATCTAGCTCAGTCCAATCCTCCGGCTCCGGCCGCGGTGTCGGGAGCCCCTTCCTTGTCCCGGTTTTGTTCTCCTGCCTTCAGGTCCGCTCGGCTTCGCTTCGTGAGCAGATACACGTGCATTGACCCGTGTGTGGGGGCCCGTTACTTTCTTTTCAATGCGCTGTTAGTGAATCCGTTCGGGGCAGGGCGATGGCGAGTTCGGTGACTTCGCCAGGTGAGTCGGTCCCTAGCGGCGGTGACGTGGCGGGGTGACCTGCGCGGGGCCCGGTGGCGGTGCGGCGGTCCCGGCTGCCCAGCCGGTGATGCTGGTTCGCTATCGGCCGGCGTGAGCGGGCAGAGCGCGGCCACCGTGCATCTGGTTTCGGTGCCGCAGCAGCTCCAGGCGGGTGCGGCCGCCGCGTTGTGCGGTGCTGTGCTGTGCTTCGTCGAGATCGAGATCGAGATCGTCGGCCCCGGTCAGGGCATGCCGTGCACGGTGTGCCTCCTCCACCGGGTGAGCGTCGCTAAGGTGGTCGCGCAGCCACCCGTGGTCAGCCCCGACAGTGGAGGTGCTGGGCTCCTGGGCGGGGCCGCCTACCAGGCGTGGGGTTGGCCGGTGGCCCAGCATCGTGACCAGATAGTGCTGGACCTGCACGGCGACGTGTCGGCCATCGCGATCCCAATCCCGCTGTGCGCCGAACTCACCCAGATCCTCACCGCGCGCCACTGCGCCCCGGCGGTGCTGGCCCACCCCGACATTCCCGAACACCACAACCTGCTCACTGGGGAGGGATATGGGTGCCCGCTGCCCTGGCCACCGGGCGTGCACCAGCTCACCGGCACGCTGATGCTGCCACCCACCACGACGCCGCGGGGGCCGATCACTTGGAGACAACCCCGCGCCAGGACTCCTTGTGCTGTCTCGGGAAATCGACGTATTCGGGGTCCTGCGCACCGCACTGAGCGCCCGCCTACCTGGTGAGGACTCCTCGCTTGACGGTGGTCCGCGCGCCTGAGAGCGCGACGAGCCCATCGATTTGATTCCCAGGTCGTGGCTGTGCGGTGCCGTGGGTGGTGTGGTGCAGGTCCCGAATGAACGACCAGGTGCAAGGTAGAGCGTTATGGCTGGTCAGTGCTGGTGACGTGGCTGTGGTTCCGGCGATCGACGTAGGGGCTACGGTCTGCGTTCGTGAAGCTGGCTTGGGAGCCGGAGGAGCTGATTGCCTGCTGGACACTGGGCGAGGACGACTGGCGCCGGTTGGGTAATAAGACGGGTGCGACCCGGCTTGGGTTCGTTATCTGGAGCCGTTGAGTACGTGTCTTTGACGTCCACGACGAGGGGTGAAGGGTTCCCGATCAAGGTCGTGGATGCGATTACCTTCCGCTATCCATCACGGAAGCGGGAGGCTCAATGCGCGTGCAGCGTGTGCTCATGCCGGACTCCACCGAGGAGTCCTGGACCTTGCTCGGTGACGACTACGTCCCGGTCGAACCGGTGGAGCGGTTCCTGGGCTATCTGGCATCGATCGAGAAGTCGCCGAACACGGCCAAGGCCTACGCCCACGACTTGAAGGACTGGTTCACCTACCTGGTTGTGCACGGCCTGGATTGGACGACGGCCACGCTGGAGGACGTGGCAGGGTTCGTGGCCTGGCTGCGGCTCCCGCCCGAGGCCCGTGACGGCAAGGTCGCGGTGCTGCCCGCGGTGGAGCATCACTGTGCGGCGGCCAGCGTGAACCGCAAGCTGGCGGCGTTGACGTCGTTCTGTGAGTTCCATGCCCGGCATGGTGTGGCGTTGGCCGGGCTGTTGGTGACGATGCAGCCGGCGGGCCATCGGCGCGGATCACCGTCGGGGACGTCGTACAAGCCGTTCCTTCACCACGTCACAAAAAGCGGGCTACAGCGACGGCGCACCATCAAACTGAAGACATCGCGGCCACGACCTCAAGTCCTTACCGTGCACCAGGTTCAGACGATTCTTGATGCCTGCGATCACCTGCGGGACCGCCTGCTTTTTGCCCTGATGCTGGACACAGGCGTGAGGATCGGTGAAGCCCTCGGACTACGCCACGAGGACCTGGAGATCGCCGGACGGATCGTGACGGTCACGCCGCGAACGAACGACAACCGGGCCCGCGCCAAGGCCGGTATCTCCAGGACGATCCCGACCAGCGCCGAACTGATGCGGCTGTACGCCGATTACCTCAACCGCGAGTACGGCGCCCTGGATTCCGACTATGTCTTCGTCAATCTCTGGGCGCAGCCGCACGGCCGCCCGTTGACCTACGCCACCGCCTACGACCTGGTCCTGCGGCTGCGTCGCCGCACCGGCATCGAGTTCGAACCCCACCACTACCGGCATACCTACGCGACCTGGCTGCTACGCCGGGGCGCCGGGATGGAGAGCGTGAAAGAACTTCTTGGCCACGCCTCGATCACCAGCACGATCGACACGTATGGCCACCTCACGGTCGAGGACGCCCGCAAGACCCTGGAAGCCGCCGGCTGGTTCACCGGTCGGGAGGTGCAATTGTGACCGCCGCCGGGAGTTCCCTGAACCGGGTGGGGCTGCTGGAGAAGCTGATGGCGACGGTCCGGCCCGAGTTCCGCGTGGACATCCTCGTCCCAGACCAGGGCGACCCGGTCCTGGGGTGGAAGTCCTGCGGCGTGACCGGATGCGACCGGCCGGCCAACGACTACGAGCTGTGCAAGGGACACGGCGGGAGGTGGCGAAAAAGGCAAGACCACCCAGACCGCGCCAGCTTCCTGGCCGATCCCGGCCCACCACTGCGCGGCCGGATCGAGCTGACCAGCTGCACCGTGACTGGCTGCCGATATGGCACTAGCGGCCGTGGCCTATGCGGCCGACACCGCGATAAGTGGCAGCAAGCAGGACGGCCGGAGCCCTGTACGTAGGTGGCCGCCGTCCCGGCTGTCGATCCAGCGGGGCACACCGAGTGCCGACTGTCCTTCTGTGCGTTGTGGGTCGAGAACGACCACAGCCAAGACCTATGCAAGTCGCACGGAACCCGATGGAGGGGCCTGGGATTCCCCGACATCGAGGAGTTCGTCGCCGACTGCGAACGCCACGGCAAGGCATTCATCGACTTCCGCGGGCTGCCGCCGCAGCTCAAGCTCGAGCTGCAGTACGCCATCCAGGTCCGCCGCGACGAGCAGTCGGTCACCCTGCCTCTGCACGTGGCGAGCTGGGCGATCAACCGAGCCAAAGAGTGCGGCGTTTCCTCCTTGCTGGACCACTCGGAGGAGCAGTGGCGGCAGATGGCGCGAGCACGGCACCGCACACCTGGCTGGGACAAGTTCCGGGCAAGAAACGAAACCTTCCTCATCTACGCCCGGGACGTCATCGAGGCGCTCCGCGACGGCGCTGGCTGGGAGGTCGAGTACCCCCGTGATATCTGGCGCCTCTACAAGCTCAACGGCCTCAAACACAGCGCAGCCCGCCCCCAGGCCCGTATCCAGCTGCGATTCGATCGCATCGCCCAGCAGTGGTTGAAGGAGCTTGGCAAGCGGTGGGTGCGTTACCGGCTGGCCTCCGGACTTGCCGTTGCGACCTGCGAGGGTGATGTCCAGGCCCTGACAATGTTCAGTGAGTTTCTGGCTGACGCCGGCCCCGAAGTTGACGGCTTGGCCAGCATCGATCGTCCGCTGCTGGAGCGCTACCTGGCCTGGCTGACCGAGCAGCCGGGCGGGATGAGCGCTAACGAGGGACGCGTCGGTGGACTTCACACGTTCTTCCAGGCCATCCGGCGGCACGGCTGGGATCACACGCTGCCGACGACGGCGGCGTTTTTCACCGGTGACATCCAGCGGCGCAGACCGCGGATCACGCGCCACCTGGCCGAGTACGTGATGGCGCAGGTCGAGCAGCCTGCCAATCTAGACCGCTGGCCCCACCCCGAGGGCCGTCTGGTCACCGTGATCCTTATCCGGTGCGGGCTGCGCGTCGCGGCCGCGTGCACCCTGCCGTTCGACTGCTTGCTCCACGACGGTCAAGGCGCCCCTTACCTGCGTTACTTCAACACCAAGATGGAACGCGAGGCGGCGGTCCCCATCGATGAGGAACTCGAGGCCGAGATCCGAGTCCAACAGGGCCGGGTGCTGGAGCGCTGGCCAGAGGGGAATCCGAACCTGTTTCCCCGGCAGAAGGCCAACGCCAGCGGGCAACGGTCATTCGGTCCCGACAGCTACCGCAGCATGCTCAACCGCTGGTTGCAGACCTGTGATGTTCGCGACGAGCACGGCCAGCCGGTCCATTTGACGCCCCACCAATGGCGACACACCTTCGCCACGAGATTGATCAACCGCGACGTTCCCCAAGAGGTCATCCGGGTCCTACTTGATCACGACTCCATGCAGATGACGGCGCATTACGCGAAGATCACCGACCAGACCGTTCGGCGCCGCTGGGAGGCGGCCATCAGGGTCAACATCAATGGCGAGAGGGTCACAATCGACCCGGATGGCCCGCTCGCCCAGGTTCAGTGGGCCAAGACCCGATACGGCATGGCCACCCAGACTCTGCCCAACGGCTACTGCGGGCTGCCAGTCCAGAAGAGCTGCCCGCACGCCAACGCCTGCCTGACTTGCCCGGTCTTCATCACCGGCCCGGAGTTCCTACCCGAGCTCCGCGAGCAGCGCCAACGCACGCTCACCCTCATCGACGCCTCCGAGGGCAAAGGACACTCTCGCGTGACCGAGATGAACAAACAGGTCCTCACCAACCTGGACCGCATGATCGGCGAGGGCGAGAAAGACGAGGAGACGGGAAACGCCGATGCGAGTTAACAACTCCCACCATGTCATCGCGGCCGCCCGACGCCGGACCGAGCTGACCCGTGACCGGGCCATCGCAACGCTTCGGCGCATGGACAGCAGCAGCCGGGCGATCAACTTCGACACGGTCGCCCGCGAGGCTGGTGTCTCCCGATCGTGGCTCTACACCCAAGGCGATCTGCGCGCCGAGATCGAGCGTCTTCGTCAACACCCTCGCCCGGAAGCGTCCTCTGCGGTGCTGCCCGACAGGCAGCGGGCGTCAGATACCTCGCTGCTCAGACGCCTGGAGGCTGCCACCGATCGCATCCGACGCCTGGAGTCCGAGAACCACGACCTCCGCGACGCTCTCGCCCGAGCACTCGGCGAACGCCGCGCCGCCGATGTCCTCGGCCGGACGACCAGCCGCGACACACCGAAGAGACGAACTTCGAAGATCATCGGACCGTGCTGAGACGGAGCACTGCCTCGCCCATCAAAGACACTGTTCACGTCGAATCATCACAGGTCAAAGCCATGATCAAAAATGAAGCTCAAGATAAGTTTCGCCCTGATGCTGAAGTTCTTCGAGCAGGAAGCCCGGTTTCCCCGGCGGGAGGACGTGCCGAAGGCGGCGGTCGAGTTCGTGTCCGGGCAGGTCAAGGTCGACGCGGCGCTGTTCGCCGTGTACTCCTGGTCCGGCCGGACGATCGAGTATCACCGGGCGCAGATCCGGGAGTTCCACCAGTTCCGTGAGCCGACGGTCGGCGATGAGGACAAGCTGATCGCCTGGCTTGCCGGGGACATTTGCACAGTCGAGACGACCCGAGACCGTTTGCGCAGTGCGCTGCTGGCTCGCTGCCGTGCGGAGCGGATCGAGCCGCCGAAGACGGGACGGCTGGAGCGTCTGCTGGGCGCGGCCGAGACCATGTTCGCGTGGCAGTTCACCGCGACGACGATGGCGCGTCTGGGAATGGAGTCGATCCGCAGCCTGGAGGAGCTGATCGCCGTCGACGACCCCGACGCGCCCGGTGGCAGGCGCGGTTTCCTGCAGGAGCTCAAGCAGGATCCGGGGCCGATCCAACTGGACACGTTGCTGGCCGAGATCGTCAAGTTGGAGCGGGTGAAAGCGATCGGGCTTCCACCGGGCTTGCTCGAGGGTGTGTCGGAGAAGGTTGTGGCCGGGTGGAGGACCCGGGCGATGAAGATGTACCCCTCTGACTTCGCCGCCGCCCAGACCCCGGTCCGTCTGACGCTGCTTGCCGCGCTGTGCTGGGCGCGTAAGGCCGAGATGATCGACGGCCTGGTCGAGCTGCTGATCCAGCTCGTCCACAAGATCAGCGTCCGTGCGGAGAAGAAGGTCGAAAACGAGATCAACACTGAGTTCCGCCGGGTGCATGGCAAGAACGGCATCTTGGTCAAGCTGGCCGCCGCGGCGCTGGCGCTTCCGGAGGAGATCGTCCGCAAGGCCCTGTACCCGGTCGTTGGGAAGCGGACGTTGGAAGACATCGTCGCCGAGGCCACAGCGAACGAGAAGGCGTTCAACATCCGGGTACGGGTGAAGCTGCGCGGCTCCTACTCCCACCACTACCGGCGGGGCCTACCCAAGCTGCTCAACGCGGTCAGCTTCCGCTGCAACAACGAGGCCTTCCGGCCGGTGATGGATGCCCTGGCCCTGCTGAAGCGCTACCAAGACAGCGACATGGACTTCTACGACCCTGCCGAGACTGTTCCGCTGGCGCACGTGGTTCCCGAGGACTGGAAGGAAGCCGTCGTTGATCCCGACACCGGGTTAATCGAGCGCATCCCGTACGAACTATGCGTGCTTGTCGCGCTGCGCAAGGCGATCCGTCGGCGCGAGATCTGGGTCGAGGGTGGCAACATCTGGCGTAACCCCGAGGACGACCTTCCACCAGACTTCGAGGAGAACCGGGACGTCCACTACGAGGCGCTATCCAAGCCCCGCGACCCGCAGGCGTTCATCGCCGACCTCCAACAGTGCCACACCGGCGCGTTGACCAGGCTGAACACGGCCCTGAAAAACAAATACGCGACCGCGCTGCGCCTGGGCACCGCCGAGGCCCACCAGATGCTGCGCCGCTTCACCCGCGGTGGCCCCAAACACCCCACCTACCAGGCCATCGAGGAACTCGGCCGAGTCATGCGCACCATCTTCGTCTGTGACTACCTGGCCAGCGAGGAACTGCGCCGAGAGATCCACGAAGGCCTCAACGTCGTGGAGAACTGGAACAGCGCCAACAAAGACATCTTCTACGGCAAGGCCGGCGAGCTCACCGGTGATGACAAAGAGCACGTCGAGGTCTCCGCGCTGGCGCTGCACCTGATCCAAGCCGCGATCGCCTACCTCAACACCATCATGATCCAAATCGTCCTGGCCGACTCGAAGTGGCGGAAGAAACTGACCGACGAGGACCGACGCGGCCTGAGCGCGCTGTTCTGGACCCACCTGAACCTGTACGGGAAATTCGAGCTGGATATGAGCAACTTCCTCAACCTTGCGGCGGCCGGCGATCATGACGACCTGCGGATTGATCCTCCGGTGATGACCGCGACTCCGGGACGTTCTGTGTCACACCTCCCGGGAAGGCCCTGGCATGTCGGTCACCCCACTGCCCTCGCCCGGCGGCATCGTCCCGCTCGGCGAGGCGGTCGCCTGGTTCCTCGAGCGCTACCGCGACGAACTCGCCACCGCGACCACCTACGGCGAGACCTTGGCGCACCTGCTGGCCGTTGCCGGCGACACGCTGCCCGTCGCCGCGCTCACCCCCGAGTTGTACGCCGCAGTGATGCAGCGGTGGGACCAGCGCGCACCCGCCACCTGGAACAAGCACCTTGCCGCGCTGCGCTCCCTCGCCGGCTATGCGCTGCGCCAGGAATGGATCCACACCGACCCCACCCGACATCTGGAGCGCCGCAAGATCACCAGCCGCGGCGACAAGACCATCCCGACTGCCCGGCTGGACAAGCTGTTCACCGACGAACGCACTGCCCTACGCGAGCGGGTGCTGTGGCGGATGCTGTACGAGACCGCCGCCCGCGCCGAAGAAGTCCTCACCCTCGATGTCACCGACCTGGATCTGGAGTTCCGCCGGGCGGTCACCCGGTCCAAGGGCGGCGACCGAGAGTACCTGCACTGGGCCACCGCCACCGCCCGCCTGCTGCCCCGCCTGCTCGCCGGCCGCACCACCGGCCCGGTGTTTTTAGCCGACCGCCCGCGCGCCGAATACCTTTTCAAACAGACCTCCACGCGGCATGATCCGCACGGCATCGGCTGGACGCTGCACCAACTGCGGCACTCCGCGCTGCGGCATCTGGCCGCCTCCGGCCGCACAGCACCGGAGTTGCAAGCTAAGTCCCGCCACAAACACCTGGCAACCCTCGGACACTCCGTGCGCCTCGGCGAGGAGACTTCCGCCCGCATCACCGCCGAACACGACACCCATAACCGTCGACGCATCCGCTGACAACACGTCCGCGCTATGGGGTGAGGCGATGGAGATCGCGGGGGAACAGCGTTGTTCGTCGGATGTTGTCAGCCTCGATCAGTCGGGCGGTCCACCGCTCCAATCCCAGAGCGAAACCCCCGTGTGGGGGCATGCCGTGTCGAAATGTCTGCAGGTAGGACTCATAGGGCCCCGTTGATTCGCCGCGATCGGCCAGCGCCCGCTGGTAGTCGGCGTACTCGTGCAGCCGCTGGCCACCCGTCACCAGCTCCAGACCGCGGAAGATCAGGTCGAATGAGTTCGTCCAGTACGGCTCGTCAGGCTGCGGGTGAGTGTAGAACGGGCGCTTTTTGGCCGGGTATCCCTCCACAACCAGAAAGTCGGACCCGAACTCCTCCCTCGCCCACCGCCCCAGATGTCGCTCATGCTCCGGCGCCAGATCGGGTTCGTCGGGGTCCGCGCCGACCAGCCGCACAGCGTCGCGGAAATGCACGATCGGAATCTCGTCGGGCACTTCAGGCAGGCAAGCCCCCACCAGCTGGGCGTCGTCGCCGGCGGTAGCCCGAATCTCGGCGACCATCCCCGCCAGCACATCACGCAGCACGGCCACGACGTCGCGGTGATCAGTGATGAAGCCGACCTCGACGTCGAGTGAGACATACTCGGCGAGATGACGCACCGTGTCGTGTGGCTCGGCGCGAAACACCGGACCGGTCTCATAAACGCGCCCGAAGACTCCGACCATGATCTGTTTGTAGAACTGGGGCGACTGGGCCAGGTACGCCGGTCGACCGAAGTAGTCGACGGTGAAGACGTTGGCCCCGGACTCCGTCGAGCTGGCGACGAGCTTGGGAGTGTGAATCTCGGTGAAGCCCTGACCGTCGAGAACGCGGCGGAACCCGCGCACCGAGGCCGCCGCTAGCC
>Ga0073928_10010029_pt1 | contig 11390 bp, 6 predicted proteins | sample PaiPotPPA55metaG_FD_76969 | JGI IMG/M metagenome (GOLD analysis project Ga0073928, IMG submission 76969) | Iron sulfur acid spring bacterial and archeal communities from Banff, Canada, to study Microbial Dark Matter (Phase II) - Paint Pots PPA... ...
CCGGCTTTTGCGGCCACCTCACGGGCGGCGGCTCCTCCGCCAACCTGATGGGTTTGGCCATGGGTCGCGAATCCAAGGCGCCAGCCAACGAAAAGGGAGTGGTTTCCGGAGGCGTCGTCTATGCCTCTGACCAGATTCACATGTCCATTCCGAAGAGCCTCGCCCTACTGGGAATTGGGCGCGACAATCTGCGGCTGATCCCGACCGATAAGGCCTTTCGAATGATTCCCCAGGAACTCGAAGCTCGCATCCTCGAGGACAGATCGCAGGGCCGGATAGCGATAGCCGTTGTTGCTTCCGCCGGCACCGTGAGTACTGGCGCAATTGATCCCTTTCGACAGATTGCAGCGGTCGCCCGCCGCCACGGCGCTTGGTTCCACGTCGACGGGGCCTACGGTGCTCTGGCGGCAATGGCCGAACGAAGAAGATTCGACGGCCTGGAACTTGCCGACTCAATCTCATTGGACCCGCACAAGTGGCTTTATCAACCTCTGGACTGCGGCTGCCTGCTGTATCGGTCGCCTGAGGTGGCTCAGCATACCTTCGCGCACAGCGGCGACTATGCGCGTTCGCTCAGCGCCGACCCGATCGAAGGATTTGTGTTCTTCGAGGAGTCCATGGAGTTGTCCCGGAGATTCCGCGCCCTGAAGCTTTGGCTTTCCTTGCGCTATCACGGAGTTGCGGCTTTTCGACGGTCCATTCAAAAGGATCTGGCTCAGGCTCGACGCCTGGCGAACGCGATTGGGCAAGAACCTGAACTGGAATTGCTGGCCCCGGTGGAATTGAGCGCGGTGTGTTTCCGCTATCGCGGAACCGGCGGCATGGCGGAAGAAGAGATGAACCGCTTCAATCTGGAACTGCTGAAACGCGTCGTCGCCCGTGGTCGCGTCTATCTGTCGAATGCATCTCCGGAAGGCAAGTTCAGTCTGAGGGCGTGCATCGTGAACCACCGCACGAAAGACAAGGATGTTGACGCCGTGGTGCAGGAGGTGTTGGCGGCGGCAAGAGAGATCCGCTGAAGTCCGTTGCTCGCCGCCCGTCCCTTACTCTTAACTCTTACTCTTTTATTCTTTCAGGCTGATCGACTCCTTCAGCGGAAGGCTCTGCGACGAACCTCCGACCATGAACCCGTAGTCTCCCGGAAGTAACTGCCACTCGTTGTGCTCAACATTGAAGATGGAGAGATACTTCGCGTCCACTGCAACCGCAATCTCTTTACTCTCTCCTGCGTTGAGTTTGACCTTGCTGAAGCCCACCAGCCGTTTCGGAGGCTCCGCGGCCGCCGCCGGAAGGGAGGCGTACACTTCCGCGACTTCCGCTCCCGCGCGGCCGCCCGTGTTGGTGACCGTGAAGCTCACGCTGGGATTCCTTCCCGGCGTCACCTTGAGATTGGAGTACGAGTAGGTGGTGTAGGAAAGGCCATACCCAAAGGGAAACAGCACCGGCTTGTTTTCCGCGTCGTACCACTTGTACCCGACCTTGACTCCTTCATCGTACGTCACCTGGAATGCCGGCAAGCCAGCAGCGATCCGCTTCCAACCTTGGCGATCTGCGTCGGTCGTGGCCTTAGGCGGTTTGACCACCGTCGGATGTGGCAAGTCGGCTTCGCTCTTGGGGAAGGTGATAGGCAACTTCGCGCTGGGGTTCACGTCTCCAAAAATAAGGTTCGCCAGCGCTTCCGCTCCGCGACTGCCCGCAAACCACGCTTCCAGAATCGCGCTGACCTGATCGACCCAAGGCATCGTCACCGGACCGCCGCTCTCAACCACGACGATGGTGTGCGGATTTGCCGCCGCCACCCTTGCGATCAGTTCATCCTGACGGTGAGGAAGCGACAGGCTGTCCAAGTCCATGCCCTCGCTTTCCCATTGGTAGGCGAAGACGACGGCCACGTCGGATGCCTTGGCCAACCCTGCGGCGGCTGCTGGATCCGCACCAGAATCGAACTGAACCTTGGCCCCCGGAACCTTCGCCCGAATCGATTTCAGAGGCGAAGTCGGAAACCACATTTCTTCGAGCCAATGCGTCTGGCCCTTGCCCGGAGGCATGATCGCGTTTCCGCCCGGAGGATCGACCTGCGCGGATCCGCCTCCGGAAATCATTCCCACGTCCGCATGCGGACCGATCACTGCGATGCTGTGAATTTTATGAGCATCCAGTGGAAGCTGCGCGTGATCATTCTTCAGAAGCACGGTACTCTGTTCAGCGATTTTCTGCGCCACATCGAAGCCCTTTACCACATCGACTGCGCTTCTCTGCGGGGGATCGTCAATTACGCCGGTGGCGAACATCGCCCGCAGCATGCGATGCACATGATCATCGAGTTCCGTCGCCGGCACCTTGCCCGATTCAACCGCCTTTTTCAGATCGTCTCCGTAAAAGATCCATCCCGGTTCCTCATGATCCATGCCAGCAGCCGAAGCCTTTGCCACGCTGTGGGCTCCTCCCCAATCGGTAATGACGAACCCCTTGAAGTTCCAGTCTTTCTTTAAAACGTCGGTCAGCAGGTACTTGTTCTCGCAAGCATAGTCACCGTCAAACCGGTTGTAGGAACACATCACGGCCGCCGCGTCCGATTCCTCGAGCCCGATCTCAAACGCCAGCAGATCGCTCTCACGGGCCGCGCGTTGGTCGATGTGAATATTGACGGCATTGCGCCCGCTCTCCTGGTCGTTAAGGGCGTAATGCTTGATGTCGCCCAGCACGTGCTGCGCCTGTAGCCCCTTCATCACCGATCCCACCATCTTCCCCGCTAGGATAGGATCTTCGCCCAGGTACTCGAAGGTCCGTCCGTCGCGTGGTTCGCGCGTCAGGTTGACGCCTCCACCCAGCGACATGTTGTAGCCTTGGGCGCGTAACTCGCGACCAATCAGCGCGCCATATTCGTAGCCCGCCTCCACGTCCCAACTCGCTGCTCCCGCCACGTCCGCGGGCAGCGCCGTCGAATAGCGGCCATTCTCGCCGCTGCTGCGGACCCCGTAAGCCGCGTCCGACATCTGAATAGCGGGAATGCCCAGCCGAGGAATGCCGGGGACATATCCCGCACCTCCGTTCGAGTGGATGGCCAGCGGGCTCATTGGACTGAGTCCAACCATACCCGTGCCGTGCAGCAGCGAGATCTTTTCTTCGATCGTCATCGCTTTGACAACCATCGCCGCTCGCTCGTCAGCCGACAGGCTGGAGTTCGACCAGGGATGCGTTTTGCTGGCTGACTGCGCGGATGAAAAATGGGTAGTCGTCAGGAGTATGACAGCGAGGCCGAAAAAACGATTTAGTAGCGAAAAAACTTGCAGGGGCATGATGGTTCCTCGGGCGCAGTTGGTGTTGCCAAATCGTTAATGTTACGCCTTTTTGCGAAATTCCGGGCTGGTTAATTTTTGAGTTCTGGTTCCGGCACCAGGGAATGAGCACGGGCGAACAAAAGACGACAACCGTTGCGCAGCGCCGCGCGCCGATAACTTGACAAAGCAGCGCCGCCGACTCGGCGACGGTTGTTCTCATCGCTCTCGTCACTTGGCCCCCTTTGGTTCCCAGCTTTACACTAGAGAGGTGAAGATTGCGCTCGGCCAAATCAATCCCACCGTCGGAGACTTCTCTGGCAACGCTTCGAAGATCATTGATTTCGCGGGGCGTGCCCACGCCGGTGGCGCCGGCTTAATTCTGTTCCCGGAGTTATCGGTGTGCGGCTATCCTCCGCGTGACCTCGTCGAACGCCCCTCTTTCGTTGCCCGCAATCGCGAGACGGTGGAACGTCTAGCCTCCGAGACTCAGGGAATCGCCGTGATCTGTGGTCTGGTCACGCCCGCCCACTCCGACAGCGGCAAGGCAGTTATGAATTCCGCCGCCCTCCTCATGGACGGCAAGGTGGCCTTCCTCCAATCGAAGATGTTGCTCCCCACCTACGACGTCTTCGACGAGATGCGCAACTTCGCTCCCGCCAAGAGTCAGGAACTGTTTTCGTTCTGTGGCAATCGCATGGCGCTGACCATTTGCGAAGATGCCTGGAACGACAAACGTTTCTGGCCCAAACAGATGTATACGGTCGATCCGGTCGAATCCCTCATTCGGGCAGGCGGGAACTTCGTTCTCAATATTTCCGCCTCTCCGTTCTGGATTGGCAAGCGCGAACTTCGCCGCGACATGCTGGCCAGCATTGCGCGCCAGCACAAGGTTCCAGTCGTTCTCGTCAACCAGGTCGGAGGCAACGACAGTCTCGTGTTCGACGGTTCCAGCCTGGTGCTTAATCGTGAAGGACAAGTGATCGCCCAGGGGCGCTCCTTCGAAGAAGATCTCATCTACTTCGACTCTCAAAACCTGTCCGGCGAAATCCACGGTCAGATGGCCGGCGAAGAAGCGAGCGTATATTCCGCTCTCGTCCTGGGCACACGCGATTACATACAGAAGTGCGGTTTTCTGAAAGCCATCATCGGTCTGAGCGGCGGTATCGACTCCGCCCTGACCGCTGTCGTTGCCGCCGATGCCGTCGGTCCGGAAAATGTGATCGGCGTCGGGATGCCCGGGCCCTATTCCTCGCAGGGATCCATCGATGATGCGCGCGCCTTGGCCAAGAATCTGGGGATCCATTTTGAGTTGCTTTCCATCAATCCGGCCTACCAGGCGTATCGCCAGACCCTAGGTGAGGTATTCGCCGGTCAGAAAGAAGACGTAACTGAGGAGAACATCCAGTCGCGCGCCCGTGGTACGTTGCTGATGGCGCTGTCGAATAAATTTGGAGCCATCGTGCTCTCCACCGGCAACAAGAGTGAGTTGGGTGTTGGCTACTGCACGCTCTACGGAGACATGGTCGGCGGCCTGGCCGTCATCTCCGACGTACCCAAAACCCTGGTGTATCGGCTCAGCGAATATGTGAATTCGCGCCGCTCTGTGATTCCCCGGGCCACACTCGAAAAGCCGCCCTCGGCGGAGTTGCGGCCTGACCAGAAAGACAGCGACTCGCTGCCGCCCTACGAGGTTCTCGACGCCGTGCTCGAAGATTACGTGGAGGACTCCCATCCCGCCGATCGGATTGCGGCTGATCGTGGGCTGGATATTGAATTAGTGCGGCGCGTCATCCGCATGGTCGATCGTGCCGAATACAAGCGTCAACAGGCTGCGCCCGGGATCAAGATTTCTCCCAAAGCTTTTGGTTACGGACGCCGTTTCCCGATTGCTGCCAAGTGCGAAGCTTGAATTTCAAAATTGCAGTATCTTAAAAGATCGCCATTCTAAGTCCCAGAATCCTGAACTCGAAAGGAACCAATGCGTCGTTTTCTGAACTCGATCTTTGTCTTTTTACTGGCCGGCAGTCTGGCCGCAGCTCAGACCACCCCGGCTGCGCCCAGTGCTGCTAAACCTGCGGCGAAGCTTGGAACGCACGCCTCTGCGGAGCTTCCCTCGGAAGCCACGGTTGACGCCTTCCTGCATCAGCAGTTTGGCTATCAGGCGGATTTGACGTGGAAAATCTCCAGCATTCGACCTTCCTCCGTCGAAGGATTGGCGGAGGTTACGGTCGTTCTTGCCAGCCCACAAGGCCAGCAGGTGACCAAGTTCTACGTTGCCCCCGATGGCGAGCATGCCCTGGTCGGCGACATTATTCCGTTCGGCGCTCACCCGTTCGATCCCGCAAGAAAGCGACTGGAAAAGGGAATCACCGGCCCCGAGCGCGGCCCCAAGGACGCGGCCGTCATCATCGTTGAATTCGGCGACCTGCAGTGTCCCGCCTGCAAAGCGGCACAGCCTACCATCGAGGCGCTTGTGGCCGCCGAGCCCCATGCCCGTTTTGTGTTCCAGAATTTTCCGCTGGAGATGCATAATTGGGCCGCCAAGGGGGCGGCTTATGCGGACTGCATCGGCCGGGCTTCGAACGATGCGTTTTGGAAATTCGTCTCCAAGACCTACGAAACTCAATCCGACATCACCGCCGAAAATGCCGACGAGAAGTTGACCGCGATCGCTGACGGCGCGGGCGTCAAGGGCGCCGACATTGCTGCTTGCGCGGTTAAGCCGGAGACCAAGACTCGGGTCGATGCCTCGATTGCGCTGGGCAAGTCGGTTGATGTCACCGGTACACCCACTCTTTATATAAACGGACGCAAGGTCGGAAGCTTCGATTCCCGTATGACGGACATTTACAAGAGCCTGGTCGAGTTCGCCGCGAAACCGGGAAAGTAGTCGAAGCGGGCCGGCCAGAGAGTTGACGGCTGGGGTCCGCGGTCCGAAGCTTTTTCCTACTTCTCGCTGAGCCAGATTTCCGGCGTCGTCCGGCTGAAGTTAGCCAGGACGTGCGGCGTGATGATGATCATGAGTTCATCGGTCTCCTCCTGCTTGGTGTTATTTACCATGGCCTGATTGAGGAGCGGCAAGAACCCCAATCCGGGGATCCCGCTCATGGAGCGCGTATCGCTCCGCGAGACTTCGCCGGCCACGACCGCCGGTTCACCATCTTTCAGGTTGATGCTCCCTTTGTATTCCCGGTTCGAGATGACCGGCACTCCGTTGTTCGATTGTCCCGTGAGCGAGCGGACTTGCAGTTCCAGTTGCAGGCTCACTGAGCCATCGCCGTGAATCGTCGGTTTTGCCTTCAGGTTCAAGCCGAGATCTTCGTAGCTGACCGAGGGGAACGGCGGAATGTAACTCTGATTTCCGAGGACCTTCGAAATCTGCGGCGAATTGTAGATTGGCGCATAGCTGGCATTCAGAATTGGATACTTCTCTCCCAGATGGAAAGTAGCGTCGTTCCCCTGGCTGGCGCGCATGGTCATGTTCTCAAGGCTGCGCACCCAGGATTCATTGAGAGAAAGAGCTGCGGCCAGCCGGTCAAGACTTACGCCGCTGAACGTGAGCCCGCCTCCAAACGTGGCCAGGGGTTGGCTAAAGATCGAATTCTGCTGTCCCCCCAACTGAGCCAGGAGTCCGGACAAAGCCGTACCGCCCGCCTGGTTGATGCCACCCGATGCGATCAATTGGTTGATGAGGTCCCCAATGTTCTGCCCGGCCAGCCCGACCAGCGCCACCGCGGGAATGTTGAACATGTTGAATGTATTGGGAATATGCACCCCGATATTGCGCGTGAGTTGGTGATTGATCTGGTACACGCGGATATCGAGCATCACCTGCGGCCGCTCGTTGCTGAGCTGGCCCAGCAGCTTGGAGCAGGCTTCGAGTACGGGTTGCGGACCGCGCAATTCCACCGTGTCCGAGGTCTGTCCCGAGTTGACGAAGCGCAGGTCGAAGATGGTGCGCATCGTGGCCACCAGGTCGGTGGCTTCCTGCGGCGTGGAATGCGGAGGCAAAATCAAAGTCCGCAATGACATGCGGTCAAACTGCCTGTGGTTCTCCACATTCTCTGCGGCAATCAGCATCTGATGCGCGTCAAGGGCCGCCCACATCGATTTGCTGACCTGGCATGCCAGCTTCAGCGCGGTAAAGAAATCCACGTCATCGACATTGAATCGGACCTGCCGGGTCTGCATCGAATCGTCGAATTGCGAAGCCACGCCGTAGGCTGCCGACAGTTCGGTGAACAGCCCGCGAACGTCGCCACTGTAATGAAATGTGGCGCGGTCCCCTTTCGGTTCGAGGTGAATCTCGCCGGAATCCGCCAGCCCGACTGGCAGGGCTCGAGGCAGCGCGGGCGCCAGTTCCCGGGTAGCTTCGGCCAGCCGCTCCCGGGCGAATTCGTTTTCCGCATCGAGCTCGAGGGCCGCGCGAAATTCTGCTCCGGCATGGGCACGAGCATCCTCCAGGAGGAGAAGGTTTCCCCTCTGGATATGGTCGAAGATCAGCTGCGCCTTTACCAATTCACGCGCGGTCAGAAACTGCATATTCTGCGGCGCCAAACGCGACGCTGTATTGAACTGGGTGAACGCTTCTTCCAACCGTTGATGATCCTGAAGCTTCATGCCCTCGCGGAATGCGTTTCGTGCTTGTTTCAGTTCTTTCTTCGAAACCAGGCAGTTGATCCCGCCCGGAACTCCGTTCCCGCACGAAATTGGCGGGGCGGAGGAATCATTGCCGCTGTCGCCGAACGCGGGCATTGCCAGCGTAGCCGCCAGAAATCCCATCGCCATGATGAATGTCGTCCGCCGCATCTCGTGATTCTAACGTGGTTTGTCTAGGAAGGGCACAGGCCAATAGGACCTCGTACCTTTGGTTTCAATGGCCTTGGAGTTACCACAAACAGGAGAACGAGAGGCAGACTCGACCTTGCATTCCATTTTGTAGAGAGGTAGCTAGCTACGTCTTGCTATGCAGGCCCAAAAGACGATGTAGGTCTGAACGTCTACGACAGCATCAGCCGCTCGATCTTATGGGCCTTGCCGGTGCTGTCGTCACAATCAATCACCACCGCGCACAAGCGCACATCGCCAGTGGCCGGTTCGAATCGTACCGGCATTCCATTCAGGAACTTGCCCACTACCAGTTCCTTTTTCACGCCAATCACGCCGTCGTAGGGCCCGGTCATGCCGACATCGGTGACATAGGCGGTGCCGTTCGGCAAAACCCTCTCGTCGGCCGTCGGCACATGCGTGTGCGTGCCGACCACTGCTGTAACGCGGCCGTCCAAATACCATCCCAGCGATATCTTTTCCGATGTCGCCTCGGCGTGGATATCCACCAAAATCACCTTGGCCTGAATCTTCTCGAGGAGCCGGTCTGCGGTACGGAATGGGTCGTCATTCGAGGCCATGAACACGCGCCCCTGTAGATTGATCACGGCATACGGAACCTTTCCCTTAAGCCCCTCATACACGCCGGACCCGGGCATGTCCGCGGGATAATTCGCCGGGCGCAGCACGCGCCGCGCCGGCCCGTGACCATTGCCCTCAACCATCTGAAAATAGTCGACGATCTCCCGCTTGTCCCACACGTGGTTCCCGGTCGTGATCACATCGATGTTCAGTTCGAAGAGATCTTCCGCCAGCGCCGGAGTGATTCCAAAGCCCGCCGCCGAATTCTCCCCGTTCGCAACGATCAGATTGATGGCGTGATCGCGGACCATGCCCGGCAAGCGGTCTTTAACGATATTCCGACCCGGCCGTCCGAAAATGTCTCCAATAAACAGAATTCGCATAATAACGCTGGCCGCCCGCCGGTTGCCCGGAGAGAGCATGGAGGGCCCTTCCAAAATTCGATGGTACCACGTGTTTCGTGATCGGCTCTGCAGCCCGCGCGGGTTCTGGAGCTGCCGCTCAATGCGGCCGTTTGGGAAGATCGGCGCGTGCGAGCACCGCGCCCCACGCGTCCAGCACGTAGACCTCAGTCCACTGGCTACCTGGTTTCGGCGGCATCAAGGTATTTGCCAGGTTGAAGGTGATGGTGGTCCGGGGAGAAGTGCAGCCGGTCAGTTGCCGCTGGTTGGCGTCGGATCCTGGCTCATCCGTCGGCGCCGCCATTCCACGAGAGGAGCCGGAGCCCAATACCACTTCTACCGCGCCCGCCAAGTTCTGACAGCGCATGGGAATCTGAATCTGCCATTCCTTCGCGCCGGTCTTTCGGAACGTAGGCTCTTCAGCAAACACAACCACTGGTGGATTTCCTCCCGGCGACGCATACCACTCCGGCCAGCGGTGCGCGAACTCGATGCTTGCGGTCACATAGGCGCGGGTCAGTTCCTGGTCGCGCTCCTCCCAGCAGGGATGCATCGCGTAAATCGACGCCTGGTTCGTGCCCAAACCCCGCGCGTGCAGCAGGTGATGCAACGCGGGGACGAAGTCGGGATGGTACCCGGCACGAGCCATCATCATCAATCCTTCACGGTCGGCTTCCACTTCCATCTGCCGCCCGAATCGCCCCATGTCGGCGCTGGCCCTCTCCGAGTCTTGCCATGAGGTTGAAGGCAGACTGGGATCGCCCAGCACCAAACCGGCACCACCGCCACTCTCTAGATACTTCTGATAGCGATAGCGACGCGCCCAGTCGCGGCGCACGATGTGAGCGATCTCGTGCGACAAAATTGCAGCCCACAGTCCGGCCCTCGAACCGGCCAGCCGCGCCAGTCCGCTCTCCACATAAACAGTTCCATCCGGCGAAGAGTAGGCATTCAGTTGACCATCTTCGACTATCCGCAATTGCCAGGAGAGGTTGAGAGTCGATTGCGTCGCAGCCTGCGCTGCCAGTCGATCAAAAACCAGGCTTCCCGTGGCATAGCGCGCTGAAACAGCAATGCTTAGCGCGGTGAGCTGAGGCCTTAATCGCGCCGCAGTTTCCATGTCGAGCTTGAACTGAGAGGGAACTTCAGAAACGTCGAGAGCCTGCTGACCTGCCCCTGAAACGGCGCCCAGCAAACACAGAAATATCAGGAGAGGACAAACGCGCTTGGCCGCATTAGCTTCCACGGGGCTCCTCCGCGAGGATCATTCGCAGCTATTATGCTCTCCGCAGAGGCGGCCGGACACAACAATGTTAACAATAGCGTCGCCCTTCAGTCTCGGGACGCCAGTTCCGCAGTACGCAGAAAATCGTAGTTGCCCGCAGGATTCAACTTCAGATTCCTCACCCGGCGCGTGTGCACCAGCACGTTATCGAAATACCACAGGTCGATGTAAGGCAGATCGTCCGCCAGGATACGCTGTACCTCGGTGTACAGAGGCTTGCGCACCTTGGGATCGATTTCACGGCGTGCCTGGTCGATCAGGGCGTCCACCCTGGGATTCGAATAGTAGCCGCGGTTGGCCCCATTTGGCGGAAACTTTGCAGAGTGAAAGGCGTATTCGAAAATGTCAGGATCTTCGTTCCCTCCGATCCAGCGCAGCGAATACATCTGAAACGCCCCATGCTGCACATCGGAAAAAAATGTGGCGAACTCGAAGCTGCGAATATCGAGGGCAATCCCCGCTTGGCGTAATTGTTGCTGCATGACCGCGACCATCAGGCGGGTGTTCTCGTCCGTCGACGTCTTCATGGTGATGTGAAAGCGGACACCATTCACCGCCGGATAGCCCGCCGCATCGAGCAACTGGTTCGCCCGGTTCGGATCGTGGTCGTAGGCCGGCACGCCTCCGTAATAAGCCCAACTCTGAGGCGGCAGCACGCTGCGAGCCGCTTGCGCTTGCCCCCGCCACAGGTATTCGATCATCGGCCCCCGGTCGAGCGCATAAGCAATGGCCTGCCGTACTCGCGCGTCCTTCAGGATCGGATCGCGCAGATTGAATCCCATATACGCCAGCCGGGTTCCGGCCGCGTGCTCCACCAACAGATTTGGGTTCCGGGCCAGCGTGAACACGTTGTCCGGCGTCAGCGAATTGATGGCGACGTCGCCACTGCCTTTTCGGAGTTCAAGCGCCTGTGTGGTGGCGTCCGGCACCACTGCGAAGCGCACTCGCACCAGTTTTGCCGGCTCGCCCCAATAGCCCGGGTTGCGTTCGACCACAATCTCCCGGTCGGTCTCA
>Ga0073928_10010030_pt1 | contig 11390 bp, 14 predicted proteins | sample PaiPotPPA55metaG_FD_76969 | JGI IMG/M metagenome (GOLD analysis project Ga0073928, IMG submission 76969) | Iron sulfur acid spring bacterial and archeal communities from Banff, Canada, to study Microbial Dark Matter (Phase II) - Paint Pots PPA... ...
GCCGGAGATAAAGGGGAAACACGGTTCACCGGGACGCGGTGCGACCCGTCCGGCAGAATCGGTTTTGGCGGGGTGCCGCCACATGACGTAATAAGCATGACGAATTGAATAATCAGCATGATCAGGGAAATATTTCTCACGGTTGCGCTCCGTCAGTTCCCGAATGTGGCGGGGACCATCTGGTCCTGCAGCCGCGTCGTGTTACCTGCCCGGCTGAGCACCAGTTCGCTTTGCTGTTCGGCGATCAGCTTGTCCTCGCTCTGAGCGAGCATGTTGAACAGCTGCAGCTTCGTCATCTCGTTGCCGACTGTCGTGCTCTCGGACTGAATGCGCGCCTGCAGCTCCGCGACGCCCTTCGGGTCCTGCGTCACATCGATCTGCTGCATCAGGCTCTGAATCTGGTTCAGTTCCTGCAACTCCGTCTGATACGCCTGCATCCCGAACGCCTTGTCCTGAAACGGCTTGTTGAGCGCACGCTGGCAGACCTGCGCGTCGACGCCGCTCTGGTCCTGGCAGTTGTAGATTTCGCTTGCCGAGCGCAGCGCCTGCGCGCTGCCTGTCAGTCCCGAGTAGCCGCCGTTCTGGACCGAGGTGTAGACGCTCATCCAGTTCGATGGCAGCGAGTTGGCGAGGACTGGGTTGCCGAGCAGTTGACCAAACCCGCGAGTGCCGTTCATCGACTGGTAGAGCTGGATTTCCTGCTGTACTTGCTGTTCGAGTTTCGCCACCGTCGCGATCGCCTGCGCGACGTTCTGCGCGTCAAACACGGGAATACCCTGCGCGCTCGCCGAGGGCATGACGGCTGCGCCCGTGACCAGGAGCAGTGCGACGTGGGTGGACAGCCTGTAGCGTGTCGTCATGATGTTCACCTGTGGTTCAGTCGCTGTGATTCACTCGTCCTGCTGCCCGAGGTGTTCCCGGGCAGCCCGCTGATAGGCCGGCACCGATCGGTCTTCAGGCGCGCTCCCGCCGGAACCCGACTGGTGATGGATCGTGCGGCCAGGCCGCTGCCCGCTGCCTGCGCCGCTGAGCGCACGGCCAAGCGCGCCGGCGAGCCGTTGGGACATCACGCCGGCAACGAACGCACCGAAACCGGACAGGGTCGCACCTCCGGCAAGTCCGGAGGCCACAGCAGGGAGTTGCCAGCCGACCATCGCGAGAAACACGCCGCTCACGAAGAGGCCGATTGCCGCCACGTCGGCCGCCGACCCTTCCAGCGCGCTGGTGACGCCCGACATCAGCGACGCGGCATCCGATGCGGGAGAGGCATCGGTGACGTGCAACGGCGCGAGATAGGTAGAAAAAGCGGTCAGTGCCATGCCGAGAAAGGCAGCGACAAGCACCTGCAGGAGCGCATAATTGGCCACCTTCGCGCTCCACGCCTCGAAGAACCGTGCGGTCGGCGCGAATGCAGCGCACGCGATGAAGATCGGGCCGAGCCCGAGAACAAGCTCGAGCAGCATCCTCGCCATCACGACCTCGAACGCGAGAACGATCAGGAAAATGGCGCCGCCAAGCGCAGCCACGAGCCCGCAGAGGAAATCGCCGATCCCGGCAATCATCCCGCTAAAGCTCAGGCCTTCGTGCGCCGCCTTGTCAAAATAGGCGTCCATCACGAGATCGATCTGCTGGTCGTAACAGTCGAGCGTCTGGTAGATGCTGGTGGCGCTCGTCCCCGTCACGCTGGTGCTGTTCACCGAGCCACACCCTGGGTTGCCGGCGCCACTCACGGCGGCCGCGTTCTGGATCGTCTGCGCGAGCCCCACTGTCGCACCGTTGATCGCCGTGACCACCTGCGCCTGGTACACGCCGGTACTGAGCGCAAACGCGAGCGTGATGGCGAGCTTCAGTGCGCGCCACGCAAATGCGGGCACGGCCTCATGCGCCTCGCCACGCACCACCGCCAGTCCGTAGGTAACAATCCAGATCGTAACGGCCGTGGTCACGACCGGTACCAGTGCGCTGGAAAGCGCCGCTGACACGCTCGTCACATAGGAGGCCGTGCCGTTTTCCAGCGTCCCGCCAATCGCGGTGAAGAGACCGCTCATTGAGCACCTCCCCTCACCTGTACCATCGCCTGTTGCGCCATAACCTGCTGCGCCGCGCGCATGCTGGCTTCCATGGCCCGGCGTTTCGCAAGCTCCTCGTGAAAGACAGGCAACCAGTCTGCCGGGGCGTCGCCCACGCGTGCGCGGATCCTGTCGAGCAGTTCGACGTTGTCCGTCGTCCCCGACAGCACGTCGAGCACGTCACCAAGACCTGCCAGGTCCAGCCGGCCGATCGCCGAGCGGTGCCCCTGTTTGACGAGAAAGAGCCGGCTGTTCTCGCCCAGCGTGCGCACAATGTTGAATTCAGCCTCGGTCAGCTTGAAGCCATGCACGTAGTCGCCATAGTCCGCGCGCGGGTTCGGCAGAAAGAAGAAGGTTGCGCTCTGTTCGATGAGCGCGCGCGCAATATCGCTTCTGAGCACATCGGCGGGCGACTGCGTATCGAAGATGCCAAGTCCGTTCTGCTTGCGGATCGTCTTCTGCTTGTTGTTCGCGAAATCCGTGAAGACGGGGTCGCCCAGCCGTTTCCAGAATTCCGTCATCACATAGATGAAACGCCGGCCGTCGATGAGGCTTTCAGTCAGGTGCAGCAGGTACATCGTGACCGGCGTCGACACCTCCGCATCGCCCAGCAACTCCGTATCGTCGAATCCAAAGAGGCCCGTACGGGTGAAATCGAGCCGCTCGACGGGGTTATCGAGCACCCACCCCAGTCGAGCGCCGGCACACCATTTGGCAAGCCGCGCGTGCAGGCTGTTCTCGCCCACGTTCGGGAGCAACTGGCGCACCATTGACAGGCGCCGCAAGGGCCTTGCCATGCGGGCGACTTCCCGCACTGCACGCGAGACGTCCATCTCGTCCTTCGCCGAAAGGGGCGAACCGCTATCCACCAGCTTGCGCACGAGCCGCTCCCAGAAGTCGAGCACGGTCTCGTCGGGCTCCATCTGGAAGGGATTGAGCCCCGTCGGCTCGCCACGCCGGAACACGGTGTAGATGCCGCCCATCGCGCGGATCGCGATCTCGGTGCCGCGGTCCTTGTCGTAGAGCACTGCCGTGATGCCGTACTTCATCGCCATCGCGAGCAGGAACAGTTCGAGCACTGTCTTGCCCGCGCCTGCCTGGCCAATGATCTGCGTGTTGGCCAGAGCCTTCTCGTCGGCCGAGTCCTTCTTCTCGGGGGTCGCGTGGAAATTCAGATAGAGCGGCTGCCCGCTCGGCGTCTTGACGATCGTGATCGCCTCGCCCCACGGGTTGCCATCGCGCTTGCCCGTCGCGAAGTTGTGCAGGCTCCCGAGCCCGCAGAAGTTGCGCGATGTCAGCTTCGCTTCACGTGGCCGGTAACGCCAGTTGCCAGGCAACTGCGCGAACCACGCCGCATCGGACACGAGGTCAATGAGCGCGCTCTGAAATCCGACGTCGGCCAGTTGTGTGCGTGCCTTCGCAACGTGCTTGGTTACCTCCTCCGCCGCATCGCCCAATACCGCAAGCGAATAGTGGTATTCACCAAGGACGAAGTCACCGTTGATCAGGTCGTTGAGCGCCTGATCCATTGAGGCCACCTGCGACACCGCTACATCCTCGCCGGCAATGAGCTGGTTGCGCTGGCGCTCGAGCGCTTCCTTGGCACTTGGTCGATCGAGAATGGCGAAGCTCTGCGTCTCGATGTACTCGAAGTCGCCGTACAGCAATCCGTTGAGCATCCCCGGCTCCGTCTCCTGCGGGTAGTCCTTCAGATCGATCAGCGCGGCATAACGCGTGGCTGCCGGCATGCGGATCTCGAGCTTCTCGGCGCCGAAAAAAAGGCGTGAGGTCGGCAACGCCTCCCGGATCCGGCCCGCGGGCACCGGTACGGGCTCCCACACAGCGTTGACGAGGTAACCCAGGAATTCAAGCGACGATGAATAGGCGCGCGGGCGCTGCGTGTACTGGATCTGTTTCGTATAGACACCCAGCGCCACCGGATCGTAGGGCTTCAGGCTCGCTTCGACCTGCGCGGCGAGTTCGGCCATCGCCTTCAGCGCCTCGTGCTGGTCTCGCCGGATATCGTCGAGCGTGCGGCGCGCCGCGTGACTGAAGATCCGTCCGAGCCTTGTCCGGTTGGGTCGATAGACGAGCGTCAGGTACAACTCGTTGGCCATCATCCGATAGCCCGCGAAGCTCGCGTAGTACCGTGTCGCAAGTTCCTGGCAGAACCGCTCGCCGTAAGGGGTGGCGAAGTGATCCGACACGCGCCGTCGCAGCCGGTGCGACCACAGCGCCACATGGCCGCCGGCCAATCCCCGGATGAGCTGGTTGAGCCCCTCGTGGCGCACCAGGATATCTGCGGGGTCCGCTGCCTCGAACGCGATGCCCGCAATCCGCCAGATGCGCAGATAATCGCCTTCGCGCGTCTTGATGACGTGATCGGTCACATGTGTCGAATAGGGAATGAAGTCTGCAAGCTGCACTTCCCGGCGCGCCACGGCTGCGAATTTCGCTTGGGCGTGCATCTCAGGTCCTCCTCTTCAGGCGCACCGGCACATATGCGTGCGCACCCCAGAACCCGCGGTTGCGCTGCCGCAGCTTCATGCGCACGCGCAACGCACGCTGCGCGAGGCGCTGATCGTCGTGACGCGTCATCGCGCGCATCGTGACGAACACCGCGATGATCAGAAAGAGCACGGCGACACCGACCGGTGGACTCGCGAGCAGCGCCCAGATGGCCGGGATCAGCATGCCGCCGCCCACCATCAGGAAGGGCACAAGCGGTACTCCCCACAACATCGCGGGCCGGGTACAGCCCTTGAACACGGGATCCTTTAACGGGTTCATGATTCGCTTTCCATCTCGCCTGGATCACGTTGTGGAGATCAGCATCGCGGCGATGACCGTCGCGCAACCTACGAAAAGCCCACCGATAAACACGTTCGCGATGTCGCCGAAGCGCGCGTGCTGAAACATCATCTTGAAACCCGCCCAGATGATCGAGATCGAGCACACCACGCCCCCGACGCCAAGCAACGTCGTCTGAATGGTCGTGAGCAGTGTATTGACCTCGGAGAGCGCCGCGTAGGCTGGTGAAGCCATCACCAGCATCGGGAGGCAGCCGGCCATCAACCTGGCCGACGGGGCAGCCAGAGAACACCCCTTTCGTACCATTTCACGCATGCTTATCGAACTAAGGATGACTGATTTCATGGATCACTCCTGCACGCCCGTTGAACAAAATCCGCTATTGACTCGATCTGTCTCTAGAACACGACCGCGTTGCTATCCGGCTTCTCCTCTTGGCCGCCCTGCCGCGGATCGGTCCGGTGTGTGCCGGGTTGACCGTGTTCCACTGTCTGCCTGCGCATTGGGTCCACAAGACCATTTGAGTCCAGTGGCACCACCGGGATGGGTGAGACGATCGGTGAGACGCTCGGTGCAATCGCCGGTACCGTGGGAAGAGGACGTTCTGCGGCGCTGACAGTGGCGTGGTCAACGACCCGCTGCACATAGCCGGTGCGATAGCCCGTCGAGAAATCTCCACTCGCGTAGCAGGACAGGCTTTGTCTTAACGCCTGCTGGACGTCCGCCTGCGAAGCACGCGCCTGCCGAAAGCAGTCCTGCAGGATGGCCGCTCCGGCCGCCAGATTTCGGCAGGGGTCGAATGCGTTCTGCGGTTTCAGTCCGAGTCGCGGCCAGTTCGACCGGTTCACCTGCGCAAGTCCCACGCTGTAGTTCCAGCCGTTTGCATCCAGCGCACGAACCGTAGCGATCGCCTCGTCGAGACTGGTTGGCTGGCGTAGCAGCCGGCCTCGCACCACGCCAATCGCATACGGGTTGAATCCGGACTCGGTACGTACGATCGCAGCAAGTGTTGAGGATGCGACCTGCGGGGCACACTGCAGCGCGAGCGTTATGAAGTCGATCGCTATCATCAGCCGCCTCCCCCACCATTGCTGCCATCTTCTCGATCCGCGGGTTCGAACAGGCACAGGATCACCTGGCAGCCCGAGTCGTCGGCATGCGCGAGTCCCGGCGCACACACCGAGGCCCCGACGGCAAGCGCGAGAGGCCACCATAGCGCGCGGCCCGCCCGCAAACGAATGAGTCGATCACGCACGGAACACCTCCTTATCGAAGGCTCTCCCGTCCGGAAGACCCGGCTCAGCCCAGTCGAGCCGACGCGCGATGACATCGAAGCAGGCGCGCATGGCGCGCCACGGCGTGCGCGCCACCTGATCGGCACGCGCAAGGTCCAGCACCGATACGCCAGCGGCCTGCGCCTTCGCGATCTCATCCAGGCGCGGCATGTGGAGATATCCATGCGGGCCTTGGGGATCGGGGATCAACCAGGCGCTCAGTCGTGCCTCGAGCGCGCGGGCCTGCGCCTGCTGAAACGGCGTCTGCTCCACCATGTTCGGCAACAGGCCGATAAAGCGCAGCGACGGGTTGAGTCTGGCGCGTACGTCACGCACACCCTGAACCCCGTTGATGAGCTCAGCCGCACTATCGAATGCCTCTTGTGACAGCAGGATGGGGCTTAGGATCGCGTCCACCGTCGCTTCGACGCAGACAGCGCGCATATCCGGCAGTGGCGGGCAGTCGATCAGGCAGACGTCGGCGAACGGCGCCACGACACTCAACAGGTGCCGCACGTTGGCGTGATAGCGCGCGCCACCATCACCGAGCTCGAACGTCAATCCATGGATGGCGCGCGCCGGTAGCACCTGGATGCATCCCCTTGACGTGCTGCGAGGCGGCTCGCCTGCGAGCGCAGCTGCCCATTGCCCACCCAGCACAACCGCCTTGCATGCACGCGCGAGTGACACGGTGCTGCACGCTGGCTCCGCGAGATCAATCACCAGCACTCTCAGTTTGCTCACCAGACAAAAGTAATGGGCGAGCTGGCACAACAATGCAGTCCTGCCGGTGCCGCCTTTCTCAGCGGCGATCAGAAGTGTCTTCATGCTCAGTTGCTCCATCGGTTTGCGCTCCGGGCGACCGACATGAAAACTGCGACGTGAAAAAAAGAACCCGCGGCACGAGAGAGGCTGAGCGCGGGCTCAACGGGGGATTGTTCCAACGCCAGAAAACACAAAAAGCCTGCAGATGCAGGCTTTTGATTGTCTTGCGGCACACCACGTTGTCGCAGTAACGTCGCTACGTCGGGGTCGCTAACGCGTACTCGGTCGTGCTTCGCACGTTGACCGGATCAGATTGTTAGGTTCAATGTAGAAGGGATCCGGCGCACAGACAAGGGGGGAGAAGACCATTAGGCACGGCTGCTGTTCCGTCCTGCTCCGGGTTATTCCTCGCTGTTCCTAAATTTATTTTTTCAGGCGGCACGCGATATCGCGCAAGCGATCTCTCTGAGCATGCGACGGCCTCGCTTTCCAGCCAGATGCGGGGTGCCCAGGCTAGCGCAAAAACCCCGGGCCCTTTTTCTCGCGCTGCCCGTCCAGGCTTGCCACATCGACACCCATAACCCGTCGGGAGATCAAGCTTTTCGTTGCCGAGAGCGGAAAACAGACTGCCAACGCCACGCCACAGAGACTGACGAGAACTGTATGAGCATGGTTGAGAACACCCGGCGCCCGGTGTCGCTGCCAGGTGGGTGTGGTGCAAGACACTGCTGGCAACGCGAAACCGGCGCGTGGTATTGCGGGCGGATCGTTGCGATTCCGCACGGACGAACTCGTCAGCATTTAAGGTAGCACAAGGGCACGGGCGAGTGCTGAGCGTGCCGCCGCAAGCTCAAGCTCCAAAAGATCAGGTGGGTGTCGCGGTATTCGCAGGCGGCGGCATACGACTTCGCGATTGGCGTGCCAGAGATAAACCATGCGCAGCATTTCCCGATGACGCGGCATGAGCGTGCGCCACGCACGCGTGAGCCGCGCGGCATCATTCGCGTCAAACGCGCCACGGTTTGAGCACCCCCAGTTCGTCAGGCGATCATCGAGGGTGGACACGCCCTTACTGGCCGTCATGGTCGCCACCGTCCTGATCCACGTCACCCGATATGCGTGGCGCGCGATAGCGTGAGGGGTTTGCCAGGAAACGCTCGATCTCCCCCGCACGCCACCCCACCATACGTCTACCTAACGATACTGCGGGCGGAAACGTGCCCTCATTCATCCGTTTGTAGATAGTGGAGCGGGACAGCCCCGTCTTCTGCTCCACCTGCCGTCGCCGCAGGATGCTCTGTGACGCGCTCTCATGGTCGGCCATCGCTTGCCCCCGGTTACGCCGGCCGCAACATGGCCGGGTCACAGGAGCATTCAATCAATAAAAGCCACCGTCCGCAAAACCCGCCTTATCGACGGGATGATCCGACGGACGTGTGCAGACGAACCATGGCGCACATCAACTTTCTCGCACGCGATCCTGCCAATAACGGTATCGCATGCATTCTGGCGCCTCGCGAACGTCGAAACCATATTCGCAACATCCTGGATGTTCGGCGGAAACGATCAGGCATTTGACGCCGGCGTCGACGACAGGCATGGCGAGCCGTGTCGCCGCAATATGAATGCCGGGCCGGCGCTCCCCAACGAACGGGATGATGACGCCCATCGGACGCTCGGCCCAGTCGCCCGGGCGAAATACCTTGCGCTCGTGCGTGAAGCCCTTGATCAGATAGTGTCCGGTGCTGTCGGGCGTCGTCATGCGTCCGCGGTCGACGGCTCGGGCGCCATCCAGTTCTGCCTGCCGGGTTCCCCGGCAAACGGCTTGTCTGTTTCAAGCAGCCTGAACACTGCGACCGCATCGTCGAGCGCGCGCGCCTGTTCTTCGAGCGACGCAGCAGCAGCCGCGGCTTGCTCGACCAGGGCGGCGTTCTGCTGAGTCGCGTTGTCCATCTGGGTCACCGCGCGGTTGATCTGATCTATGCCGCGTGACTGTTCCTCCGAGGCCACGCTGATTTCGCTGACGATGCCGGTTACTTGACGCGCGGCCTTGACGATTTCGGCCATTGTCGCGCCAGCGCGAGCCGCGAGTTCGGCACCGTTTTCCACCTTCGCAACCGAATCGCCGATCAGTTCCCTGATCTCTTTCGCCGCAGCGGCCGAACGTTGCGCGAGCGCGCGCACTTCGCCTGCGACCACCGCGAATCCGCGTCCCTCTTCGCCGGCACGCGCAGCTTCGACAGCCGCATTCAGCGCGAGTATGTTGGTCTGGAACGCGATGCCTTCAATCGCGCCAATGATGTCGACAATCCGGGTCGAACTCGACGACATGTCCGCGATGACGTCGACGACCTGACCGACAACGTCTCCTCCCCGCGCCGCAATCCCGGATGCGTTTTCGGCCAGCGTGCTGGCCTGCCGCGCGTTGTCGGCGTTTTGCCGAACCGTCGCGGTCAACTCCTCCATGCTCGATGCGGTCTCCTCCAGAGTCGCTGCCTGCTGCTCGGTGCGCGCCGAAAGATCGGCATTGCCGCTCGCGATCTCGCGCACGCCGTGTGTGATCGCCTCCGTGCCGCGCCGAACCTGGCTCACGGCAGCGACCAAGGCCGCCTGCATTCGAGCAAGCGCGGCCATCAGCCGGCCCATTTCGTTGGTGCGCGACATATCGACCGGACTCGTCAGGTCACCAGCCGCAATGCGCTCGAAATGATGAATCGCTGCATCGATTGGCCGCACGATCGAAGCCGTAAGCGCGAAGCGCGCGAACAGACCGAGTGTGATCGCAGCAAACCCGATCGCGGCGAACAGCCAGACCAGTAGATGGAAATGCTGTTGTGCCGACCCAAAATGCGCCTTTTGCTGCGCGACCTGAAATTCCTCAAGCGCGAGTGCCGCACCTCGATAGTCGTTAAACACAGTGTCGGGTGCCTTCCTCTGTGTCATCCGGAACGACATGAAATCGTTCTGGTCGAGCGCTGTGATTTCGGGGGTCAGCACCTGCTTCATCAATAGCGCGCGCTTCGTGCGCAGCGCGTTAGCCAGCACCGTCTCGGCTTCATCGGATCGCGGCCGTGCCTCATAAGCGGCCAACTCCCGAGCGCTGTCAGCAAGTTCCGCATGCACTCGCGCGAGCACTGCGTCGGTGGATTTTCCTTGTGTGACGAGCGCTTCGTACGCACCCAGGTCAACTCGCACTTGCAGGAGCGCTTCGCTGCTGGCAGTAAGGTGTCGCAGCGCCGCCGTTTCTTCGCTGTACATCTTGTCGAGAGCGGTGTTGGCCGTCTTCAGCCCCGCGATCGATGCTGCGATGACGAGCATCAGCGTGGCTGTATAACCAACGATGGTGATCGTCAGAGCGACTCGGATAGTGGCATTTCTGAACATGGTTGTCCCGTCGACCGCTGAACATGAAAAAAGCGGCGAACGGATAGGTCCGCCGCCGCAAGTTGGAGAGAAACTCGGCCATGCATCCGCTGCAGGGATCGATTCCCCGATCAGAAGCGGGTGCGCACGCCCGTGGTCAGTTCGGCGCCTGCCAGCAATTCGTTTTCAGCGTCGATGCCAGCCGGTTGTGACAGTAATGCGACGTCGAGCCCCTCGTCCTTGAAATAGCCCAGCTGTTCGGTCAGGCGTGCCCGCGGGTAGATGAGCTTCGTGATACCGCCGACCATGATCGTGATCGCGCCGCTTTCGGCCGCCGTCGCGTGCTGCGATACAAGGCCGAACAGCAGGCTGGAAGCGATGGCGACATGGCGTAACGCGAGAAAGCTCCGGGTCATCGATAGTCTCCTTTATTGTCTGTGGCGGCGGAATGCTGCCTGTCTGCATCGATGGGGCGATTCTAGGGAACCCAATCCTTCTCTCCGCTTTCATGGATATCCACGTTCCATAGGTAATTTCCATGAGGACGCCTTCTCTATCGGAAGGACGCTGGCGGCGGTTGGCCACAAACATACGTGCGCCCCGTAGGGAATTCCTGACAGGGGCGAGCGGCTTGGCACAGCCTATGTAGGTATCGAAGCGATATGAAGGCCGCGAAGCGGCCCCAGTGGGTACACGCGCAGACGTCCTGGCGCGAGCTTTATGCCGCAGCCATCCCGAGCGCCTCGAGAAACGGCCAGGGGAAAATTCCCTGCGCGTGACCGTCGCTGAAGCTGAGCTGCACGCCATACACCATCGAATGAATATCGACGACTTCGACGTCCTCCGGGGCCTGCACGAGACCCGCGGCGAGGCGGATACGACGGCATGCGGCGCATGGGCACGCGCGGCGCAAGGCCGAGTGACTGACACACTGCGCCCGCGGGCCAGGCCAGCGCAGCGTCAGGGTATGAGCGCGCGAATCGAGGTCGATACGTTCGAGCACGTTCACGCCGGAAAACCTTCGATCTGTTGCAGCGCGATGCGAATAGCCTTGCGTACTTCCGGATCGGCGTCGCCAAGCCCTGCCTGCAGTACCGGCAGCAAATCA
>Ga0073928_10010031_pt1 | contig 11390 bp, 12 predicted proteins | sample PaiPotPPA55metaG_FD_76969 | JGI IMG/M metagenome (GOLD analysis project Ga0073928, IMG submission 76969) | Iron sulfur acid spring bacterial and archeal communities from Banff, Canada, to study Microbial Dark Matter (Phase II) - Paint Pots PPA... ...
ATCGCCTCAAATGCCGACTGTGCCGAGGCCAGGCCTTTCCATTACGACAGCGGCTTTGCTCTCACAACGGCGAACGAGGCATCGCTGACTGCTGCCATGGCGATGGCATGCGCAATCTGCGGCTCGCTCATGCCGAGAAGCCGACCCGCGGCGGCATTGAGCGAAAAAGCGAGTTGCGTGGTGTGGTCGAAGCCGCGTGTCATAAAATTGGCATGACCGACAAAGCGCGATTGCACCGTGTACGATAGCGCCACCGCGAGCATCAGATCGCGCCCGCTGCCGCCAATGTAGTCTGCAATAGTCAAAGCTCCGCCAAAATTGTCGGCAGTGTGGCAGGTCTCGGTCGGGGCGAGGAAATTGTCCATGAAATCCACATAGCGCACCAACGCTGTATGCCAAAACGCGGCATAGACCGGGTTGGCCTTGCCGCCGCCGATCAGATCGCAAGGGCCATCTCCACCGAAGTCCGCGACCTGTGCGCGACATGCCTCAATCGGGCCGGCTCCCAGGGCGGCAATACAACAACCGAGTGAATCCAAAATGTGGACCGGCAATTGCTCACGCGACTGCGCCGAGAGATCTGCAAATGAGGCACGTGCGGCATATTTGGCCAGGGCTTCGACTTGGGTCACGACGGATCTCCTTTTGATCGAGTTTTGTTAAGTGACCTGGCGGGTCAGGGCGATGAAAACGCCCATCGTAAAGATCGAGCCGACCAGACTGAGGAACAGCGCGGAAGAAGCACGGGCTTCGGACACGTGGTATTGGACCGCAAGCACAATCACGATCGGCATCGCAGGGATGGCCGTCGTCAGAACCGCCTTTGGGACGATGGTGCCGCCGTAGCCGAGCGAAAGCAAACCACCCAGCACCAATGCCGGCTGCAAGAGGTTCTTTAACAACACCAATAGGACGACTTGCCGATCGATGTTTATTTTGTATCCGGCAAGCATGACGCCGGAGGCGAACAGCGCGACGCCGCCCGATGCCTGCCCTAAAAGTGAAAGTGCGTGCCTCAGGAGTTGGGGAATACTGACGTCACACAGCACAACCACGAATGCCAGCAAGGGCGCCCATACGATCGGCTGTTTGGCCGTTTCAAGAAGCTTTTCGGCAAAAGCACTGCGGCCACTGGGGTGCGGTGTCGATGCGAGAGACGCTCTCCCCAACCCGAGACCAAGAATTGTGACCGGCACCGCGACAAGATTGATGACGAGAGCGGCGATCGCAATCGAAACGGCACTGGCTTTGCCAAACAGGTCGCCGAGGATGGCCGTTCCCATAAATGGCGCAGCGGGGGCAGACGCAGTCAACGCCGCCAATACGCTCTCACTCAGCGAGCAGCGGAATGGGAAGCGGAAGAGCAGAAACGCAAGGGCGTACACGCCGACGATGGCCACGCCGAGCGTAATGGCGAACGGAACATCCTGAACCAGATCGGCTTTTGGCGTGCTGACCGTGCCCACGAAAAGTGCAATCGGCACGGCGTACAACAACACCATACGATTGAGGACCGAGGCATCCTTTGTCTCAAAGTCGTGATGCCACGTCGCAACGAAACCGAGCAGCAAAGTGACGACGACCGGAGACAGTGCGCTCAGAATGGTCTCTACCACCGTGATCTCTCTTCGAATTGCATGCCCCGGTCGGCGTGCAGCACAGAACATGGGCGGGGATATGAAGCCGAGGCGCTCATTAGGGCTGGCAGACGGTGACTGGATTTTCTTCGAACAGTTTGGTGACCATGGCCGAGTCCAGGTAAGCGCGGACCCGCACGATCCTCTCAGCCTCGAAAAACACGATCCAACAGTAACGATTGTCGAATCTCATACCGTTGTTCGCCGTCGCCAGGGAGTGAAGTTCCACAGCTGCCTGGTCGCCTGTGACGATCAGATGTTCCAGATGAAGCTGGGCCCCCTCCGGGAGCACTTGGCCTAGTTTGGCGAAGGTGCCGGCGATAAAATCCGATTTACTGCAGTAGTGACCTGCGAGCGGATGACTACCCATCACGGTCCAATCGACGTCGTCAGCCACGTGCGCGAAGAAGGCAGCTCCGTCGCCGTTCTCCAGACCTTTAAACAGTTCTCGGACATGGGCAGGTGTAACGGTCATCTGGCTTCTCCTTGATCTGTCACCGATCCAAGGACCGGCTGCTGTTTTCTCGAGGCTTAGGAGGCTTTGCGAAAGTTTACTCAGGTCCCAATTTGGCGGTGCGAGGGCTAGGCTCTTTTGAAATCGTCATATGAGGTGCTGCGCCTTAGCGGCCCGCCTGAGGTCGTCGCGGAATTCGGGGTGCGCGAGTTCGATCAGCTTGAACGCCCGCTCGGTGGATGACAGGCCCTTCAGATTGACCGCTCCGAATTCCGTCACGACGTAATGCGTGTCGATGCGGGGTGTGGTCACTGGACCATCAAGCCGCGGGACGATGCGGGAAACTTTGCCCCCCGCGGCCGTCGAGCGCGCGGCGATGATCGACCTGCCGCCTTTCGACGCAAAGGCGCCGCGCACAAAATCGAGCTGCCCGCCCGAGGCGCTGTATTGGTGACCGAGCATATGCTCGGAATTGCAGGCGCCGGTGAGGTCAATCTGGATTGTGGCGTTGATTGAGATGACGTTATCGTTCTGCGCGATGATCCGGGGGTCGTTGACGTAATCGACCGGGGCGCTTTCGATCGCGGGGTTATCGTTCAAGAAGTCGTACATCGCCTTCCGCCCCATGGCGAAGGTGAAGACGGTTTTGCGGCGATCGATGGCCTTCCGCCGGTTGGTCACCACACCAGCGCGAATCAGGTCGACCAACCCCTCGTTCAATGCTTCGGTATGAATGCCGAGATCGTTGCGATCTCTAAGCGCGGCGCAGACGAGATTTGGTAAGGTGCCGACGCCCATCTGCAGGCAGGCGCCATCGGGAACCAGGCCCGCGATCGACCGGCCGATCACCTCGTCCTCCGGTGCGGGTGCGCGAACAGGAAGCTCCAGTAACTGCACATCGTTCTCGACAATCGCGGTGACCTCTGACACGTGCAATTCCGCCCCGGCGCCGTTCACCCTTGTCATATTCCTGTTCACCTCGACGATCAGTCGCTTCGCCGCCCGCCCGACTTTGGTCGAGTAATCGTTGCCGGTACCGAAACTGAAATAGCCGTGACGATCCATCGGCGAGACGGTGCAGACGAAGGTGTCAATGCCGATCTCGTCAATGAGCAGCCGGGGAGCCTGGTGAAAGTTGTTGGGCACGTAGTTGACGACCTTGCGGTCGCCATCCTCTGCGCCGCGCTTGATCAAGGTGCGTTCGGCTGCAGTGACGAACATGCAGTAGGGCCGGATACGATCGTTCAGCTCGTAGCGCAGCACGGTCTTGGCGGCGATCGAGGTCGCCTCGAAATAGTAGAGGCGCAGGTCGTCGACGAGGCTGGACGCGGCGCGATCGGCGAGCGCCTTCAAAATCGCCGGCGGCTCCGCCATCGCCATGCCCATCGACAGGCGGCTGCCTGAGGGTATCGTCGCCACTGCCTGGTTGGGCGTGGTCAATTTCGCTTGATAGAGCGAGGCTGCGTCCATCGTCGCTCCTCCTTGTCTTGACGAACTCAGTAGTTGGCGGCTTCTTCAGGCGAGTGGCCGCGGCGATGAACCAGCATGGTGCGCTCGAAGCTCATCACTTCCTTGCCGTCCTGGTTGATGCCGCGGGTGGACACCGTGACGATCCCCTGGGTCGGCCGGCTTTTGGACTCGCGCTTCGAGAGGATGGTGCTCTCGGCGTAGAGCGTGTCGCCGGCAAACACGGGATGAGTCGCCTTCACCTTGTCCCAACCAAGATTGGCGACGACCTTGGCGCTGACGGTTCGCACGCTCATCCCGGTGAGCAGCGCGAGTGTTAAGGTCGAGTCGACGAGCATCTTCTTCCACTCGGTCTTGGCGGCATAAGCAGCGTCGAAATGGACCTGCTGGATGTTGAGCGTCAGCAAAGTGAAGTAGGTGTTGTCGACGTCGAGGACGGTGCGGCCGGGACGGTGCTCAAACACGTCGCCGGGCTCGAAGTCCTCCCAGTAGAGGCCTGAGGTTTCGCGGTACCGGCGCTCGCCGACGGTCTTATAGGCGGGCAACAGGGTTTCCATCGGATCGTCTCCTGCGTCGGGGTGGGTGGGAGAAATCGGATGCCTATTCAGGTATCGAACCCGACAGCGGCGAGGGTGCGGCGCGCGTTGCGGGCGATAGCCTCGTCGATCATCTGGCCGGCGACCGTGCCGACGCCCTTGGCGTTCTCGGCGAGGATGGCACGGGCCTTGTCGACCGCTTCCGGGGTGGGCGTGAGAGCCGCATTGATCGCGCCTATTTGTGCGGGGTGAATGGCGGCCTTGGCGCCAAAGCCGAGCGCCACCGCGGCGGCTATTTCCTGCTTCAGGCCGGCCGCGTCGTGCATGTCGAAGAAAGGGGCATCGATCGCCAACACGCCACTGAGGGCGCAGGCGGCTACCAGACGGCTGCGCGCCCCAAGCAGCGGCTCCCACGCCGTTGCGGCAGCCAAATCGGCGGCCATATCCGCGGCCCCGAACATCAACGCGTGAAGACGCGCGGTCGCGGTCGAGATCGTCTCGACGGCTGCCAATCCGCGCGCACTTTCGATCAATCCAACCAGACGGGCCGTCTTGCCCGATCGCACGAGCAGGCGGTCGAGGATGCGCAGATGCGCCGCCGACTCGGTCTTCGGCAGGACGATCAGATCGGGAGCGGCGGGCGAGGCGAGCAAAGCCGACAGGTCAGCAAGCCCAGCTGACGTGTCCAAAGCGTTGACCCGCAACGCCCGGGCAATACCGCCCTCGCCTGGCACCGCAAGGTATTTAAGCGCCGCTGCCCGCGCACCATCCTTGTCGGATGGCGCGACAGCGTCTTCCAGATCGACGATCAGCACGTCAGCCCCGATGCCCGACGCCTTTGCGAAACGCTCGGGACGCGTCCCCGGAGTGAAAAGCCAGCTCCGGGTGTGACACAGCAATTGGGCGGTCATTGGGTTCCTTTCGTCCCTCGCAGTCGCCGTGGAGCGACACTTCACCCGTCTCCTCGGTGGAGGCGAATGTTGGCCGCCCGACCATTCAAGCAATGGAGAACGTGATATCCGTGATTATTCCTGTTGATGCATCAATCGTAGCTTGTCGACCGGACCGAGCGAATGAGCATCGAGATGCCTATGGCAGTGGGAGTTGGCTCGCGCACCTTGAGCGTGACGAGGCCCCGGTTGAGCGAGAGCGTCAGGCCCGAATGCTGGTGCCCTGGCCGAGATCGCTCGAGAAGAGAAATTGACATGGCTCACCTCCAGATGAGCTATCATGTCGAGATTGACGCATCCAATCCTTGGGCAAATTCCAAAAAATTCAAAAATCCGTCCAACAGAAACAGCGGGGTCACGGCATTGGCGGCACAGCGCCGACGATTGGATGGCGATCCTGGACCGTGGGAGATGGACCTCACGCGGCGTGAACTGCGGACGCATGGAGTTCCTGTCCCGTTGGGGAGCCGCGCCTTCGACATCGTCGAGGTTCTCGCTCGATCGGCCGGTGAGCTCGTCACCAAGGACGAGATCATGCGCGGGGTTTGGTCGGGAGCGATCGTCGAGGAAAGTGCGCTTCAGGTTCACATCTCGGCGATCCGCAAAGCGCTCGGCTCGGATCGAGGAATGCTGAAGACGGCGTATGGTCGCGGCTATCGCTTGCTCGGGGCGTGGACCATTCGGCAAGAGCCCATTTCAGCTGGTCCGGCAGTCCTGCAAATCGTACCGCCGACCGAATTTTTGACGAACTTTCCGTCCCCGTCGTCCGAGCTGATCGGCAGAACCGGCGCCAGGGAGCATCTGGGCGATCTTCTGTCGGCATATCGCGTGGTGACGCTGACCGGGCCCGGTGGGATCGGGAAATCCGCACTGGCGCTCGCGGTTGCGCGCAGCATGTTCCCGATTTTTCAAGGAGACGGTCGGCTTGTCGAACTGGCCTCGCTGTCCGATCCCGGACTTGTGCCATCCGCGGTCGCCAGCGTCCTCGACTTGAAGCTGGGCGGCGACGAGATTTCCGCCGAGAGGGTCGCCCGGGCCATCGGCGACAGGAAACTCTTTCTCATTCTCGACAATTGCGAGCACGTCATCGACGCGGCAGCGAACTTGGTCGAAACGGTCGTGCGTTTGTGCCCGCGCACCACCGTGCTTGCGACCAGCCGAGAGGTCCTGCGGATCGACGGGGAGTATGTCTATCGCGTTCCGCCACTCGCCGTGCCGCCCGAAGATCAAATGGAACCGGAGGTGATTCTCCAACACGACGCCGTGGAGCTTTTCATCGCCAGGACCAGGACACAGGCCCCGGACATCTCCTTGCATGGAGAGAATCTTCCGGCGATTGCCTCAATCTGTCGCCATCTCGACGGCATCCCGCTTGCCATCGAGTTTGCCGCAGCTCGTGCGGCCACGCTCGGGGTTCAACAGGTTGCCACGCGCCTGGATGATCGATTTGGGCTGCTCACCAGTGGCCGCCGAACGGCGCTGCCGCGACACCGAACGCTGCGCGCGATGCTCGACTGGAGCTATGAACTGCTCCCCGATGAGGAGCGATTGCTGTTGCGTCGTCTGGCAATCTTCTCCTCAGGCTTTACCCTAGAGGCAGCAGCGGCCGTCATGAGCGATCGGGATAACACCCCGCCTTATGTCGCTGAAGGTATTGCAAACCTCGTTACCAAATCGCTGATAATGCGAGATACCACCTCGGCAATCTCCGGGCGCTGGCGGCTTCTTGAGACGATCCGCGCATATGCGCTCGAAAAGCTCCGCGAGAGCGGGGAATTCCAGCGGTTGGCGCGCCGCCATGCCGAATACTACCGGCACCTTTTCGAGCAAGCCGAACGCGAATGGGAAACGCGGCCGACCGCTGAATGGTTGGCCGATTACGGCCGCCAGATCGACGATCTCCGCGGGGCGCTCGACTGGTCCTTCTCGCCCGACGGCGACTGGTCAGCTGGCGTAGCGCTGGCCGCCGCTGCGGTGCCGTTGTGGATGGAGTTATCGCTGATGGCGGAGTGTCGCACCCGCGTCGAGCAGGCGCTTTCCGCCCTACAGGCTGGTGCGGACCGGGACGCGCGTCGGGAGATGAAGCTCAACGCGGCACTAGGCATGTCGCTGATCCATTCGAGCGTTGGCCCCGGCCCCGGGATCGGCGCCGCTTGGACAAGGGCTCTCGCGATTGCGGAGAGCCTGGACGATGCCGAGTACCAACTGCGCTCGCTTTGGGGTCTATGGTTATTTCACAGCACCAGAAGTCCCATGGACGCGCTTCTGGAACTGGCGGAAAAGTTTCGCAGCGTCGCGGCGGGCCGACGCCTCTCGAACGAATTGCTCACCGGCGACCGACTGATGGGGATCTCGCAGCATCTCCACGGCGAGCAGGCGGGCGCGCGGCAGCATATCGAGCATTTCCTTGCTCACTTTGTCCCTCCTGCGCAGCGTTCTCATGCCATGCCCTTCCAGGCCGATCAACGGATGATGGCGTGCGTCTTCCTTGCGCGCATCCTCTGGCTGCAAGGGCTTCCGGATCAGGCAATGCAAATAGCCGAAAGCAGCGTCGAGGAGGCGCGCGCTACCAGTCACAAAACTTCGGAGGGTTACGCACTTGCCCTGGCAGCTTGTCCGATTGCGCTGTGGACCGGTCATCTGACGGCGGCGGAACATTACGTCGCGACGTTGCTCGACCTTTCGGCACGGCATGCGTTGGCGATCTGGCATTCTCCCGGCGTCGGCTATCAGGGAGCTCTTGCCTTGAAGACCGGCGCCGTCGCCGACGGATTGCAGTTGTTGCGCGCCGGCATTTATGGAATTGACGGGTCCCGGTCCGCCATTCGCTTCATCCCCTCTGTGGCTGAAATGGCAGAGGCCCTGGGCCGCGCCGGGCAGATCCCGGATGGGCTCGCCGCGGTCGAGGAGACGCTCGCGTGGAGCGAGCGCACCCAGCACCGCTGGGCTATGCCCGAGTTGCTGCGCGTTAAGGGCGAGCTTCTGCTGTTGCAGCGCTCGCCGGAGACTACGGCAGCGGCGGAGGATCTCCTCCGGCAGGCGCTCGATTTGGCGCGCGAGCAAGGCGCGCTTTCCTGGGAACTGCGCGTAGCGACCAGCCTGGCTCGGCTGTGGTACAAGCAAAACCGCAGCGCCGAGGCCTCCGCGCTGCTTCAGCCCATCTACGATCGCTTTACCGAAGGCTTCGACACGGAAGACCTGAAAGCAGCAAAAGCGCTTCTCGATGCCCTGCCGTAGCGCGGGCGCCCGCGCCCAGATGGCGGCCCTTCGATTACTCATGCAATGGAGAAAAGTGATATCAGTGAGTATTTCTGCTCTGGCATCAATCCCCGAGTTGTCGACCAGACCGAGCGAATAAGCATCGCGATGCCTCTGGCTGCGGGAGTTGGCTCGCGCTCCTTGAGCGTGACGAGTCCCAGATTGAGCGAGAGCGTCGGGCCGGTGATCGGCAGCGTCGCAAGCCCATCGGTATTAAAGCCGGCGATGGCCCCCTCGGGCATGATGGCTACCCCAAGCCCTGCTCTGACGAGGCTCATCACCGTTGCTACCTGGTTGGCGATCACCGCCCGCTGCAGGGTTATGCCCTGCCTGGATGCAGCGGCGTCTATCAGCCGGCGGGTCCGAGAGTCGGTGGGCAACGACACGAGAGGCTCTCGGGCGATCTGCTTTAGGGTGACTCGCCGCAGCCTCGCCAGGCGATGCTGGCGCGGAAGCACGGCGTGCAAGACTTCCCGACCGAGCGGCACCATGGCGACCGTATCGGGCAGTTCGTCCGTATAGGTGATGCCCAGGTCGGCTATCCCGCTGCGGACATCGTCGAGGACGGCGCCGTGGACGCCTTCCCTGACATGCAGCTCGATCGCTGGCTTGGCGATGTGGTACTCGGCAACGATGCGCGGCAGTTGGTTGCTGGCGATGATCGAGGCGAGGATGACCTGCCCGCGCTGCTGATCGGCCAGTTCGCGCATGCCTCGGACGGAGATCCGCAGGTCGTTCAACACGCGCTCCGCGACGGCGATGAACTCCCGCCCGGCCGGGGTCAGCTGCACCCGGCGGGTCGTTCGCTCGAAGAGGCTCATGCCGAGGACGTCCTCGATCCGCTTGATGGTGCGCGTCAAAGCAGGCTGCGACGTCTTCAAGAACGCGGCTGCAGCAATGAAGCTCCCGTAGTCAGCAATTGCGAGCACGGCGAGTAACTGACGCGACCCGAGGTCGGGGATGTTCGAGAGGTCCATGGCCATTCATACCCGAATCGCAAATAAAATGGATATGAGATCATCATTGATATGAGCCAAGGCTGTCAGACGGCACGCAATCGGGCCCCCCGATTGGAGTGCGCCCCTGAGGGTGGACGGGTAACGGTTTAGGAATTGACCAGGGCTGTTGGGCTTTCAGAGGATGAAGGCCATGCCCAGGCACCGTTCCCATAGCATCGAATTCAAGCGGCAGGTGGCGCAAGAATTTGTCGCCGGCGAGACCCTGCAGGGTCTGGCCAAGCGCCACGACGTTTCGCGCAATCTGATCCGATCTGGGTGGCCAAGTTCGAGGCCGGCGCCTTCGACGAAGATGTGCAAGCTGCCGACCTGATCCAAGAATACGAGGCGAAGATCGCGGCTCTCGAACGCCTGGTCGGCCGCCAAGCCCTCGAGATCGAGTTTCTAAAGGGGGCGCTGAAAAACGCACCACGGTCGCGCGGCGCCACTACATCCGTGATTGCCGGCCCCGTGGCCTCTCTGTCGCGCAAGGATGTCGGCTGATGGGAATCCCGCGGTCGACTTTCTATGACGCGCCGGCCGTCGCGACCGGTGACGCCGAGATCGTCACGAAGATCGTCGCCATCTGCGACGAGTTCGAAAGCTACGGCTATCGACGGGTAGGGGCCGAGCTGCGTCACCAGGGCGTTATCGTGAATTCCAAGAAGGTCCGCCGCCTGATGCGCGAGCACGATTTGCAACCGAAGCGCCGGCGCCGGTTCGTCATCACCACCGACAGCGATCACGATAGCCCGGTCTTCCCAAACCTCGAGCCCGACATGGCGCTGGACGGACCCAACCAGCTCTGGGTTGCCGATCTGACCTACATCGCGATCGCGGCCGGCTTCGTCTATCTGGCGGCGATCCTCGATGCCTGGTCGCGGCGGGTTGTCGGGTATGCGATTAGCCGGTCGATCGATGCGCGGATCGCCGTCGCGGCCCTGAAGGCAGCCGTCAGAGCACGGCAACCGCGGAGGGGCTGCGTGCACCATTCCGATAGGGGTTCGCAATACGCCTCCAAGATTTACCGAGCGCTCCTCGACGAGCATGGCCTGCTTGGCTCGATGGGTCGACGCGGCAACCCTTACGACAATGCGAAGGCCGAGAGCTTTATGAAGACGCTGAAGGTCGAGGCCGTCTACCTAATGGAATACGAAACCTTCGAGGACGTTGGATTGACCCGGTCAACCCGGACACCAACGGGTTAAGAAAGAAGAGCGATGTACTCGCGGGGTGAGCGGTAGCCCAATCGGGAATGCGGATGCACGGTGTTGTAATCCTCCATCCAATGGTCGATCAGAGCAAGAGCAGCGGCAGCATCCGGGATCGGGTTCACCCGGACGTAGTCGCGCTTGAAGGTCTTCACGAAGGCCTCGGCCATGCCGTTGCTTTTCGGGCTTTCAACGGGCGTGAAGCACGGCACCAGGTTGAGCGCGGCGGCGATGTCGAGGGTCTTGTAGGCCGCGAAGATCGAGCCGTTGTCGGAGAGCCACTGCACCGGATGTGGCGCGCGGATCGCGCCGAAGCGCTTCTCGACGCAGCCGACCATCATGTCGCGGATCATCTCGCCGGAGATGCCGGCGGTGCTGGCAAGCCAGCCGATGATCTCCCGGTCATGGCAATCAAGGGCGAAGGCGACGCGGACGACCTCGCCGTTCCAGCAGGTGAACTCCAGCGTGTCCGAGCACCAGCGGCAGTTCGAGCGGATTGTCGCCACCTGGCCGTCATGTTCGCGCGGCCGTCGGCGTCCAGTGTGGCGTTCAAGCAAGAGACCGTGTTTCTTCATCAGCCGATAGACGCGCTTGGCGTTGACCTGAGGCTCGCCGGCGGCACGCCGCTCGCGCCGGAGCAGGGCAGCGATCCGCCGATAGCCGTAGGTCGGGCGCTTGTCGACCAAGTCGCGGATCGCGCCGGCCAGTTCGACGTCGCCAGGACGCTCCTGCGGGCCGCGTCGAGGTCTGTGGCCGTCTCGGCGTTCGATGACGTTCGAGCGCGCCACGCCCAGGGTGGCTACCACGGTCTTCACCGGGTATCGCCTGGCAGCGGCGAGTGCGACAGCAAGGTCGGTTTTTTTGCCCGTGCGAGGTCGAGCG
>Ga0073928_10010033_pt1 | contig 11389 bp, 8 predicted proteins | sample PaiPotPPA55metaG_FD_76969 | JGI IMG/M metagenome (GOLD analysis project Ga0073928, IMG submission 76969) | Iron sulfur acid spring bacterial and archeal communities from Banff, Canada, to study Microbial Dark Matter (Phase II) - Paint Pots PPA... ...
AATCGCGCCGAGCGGGCACGCGACGTCTTTGCCGGCGAGTGAAGGGGCCGAGCCATGAATCGGCTCGTAGAGGGCTGGTTCGTTCTCTTTGCCGCAGCTCATTGAGGGAATCAACCCAATCGAGCCTGCGATCGCGGCGGCTTCATCGCTCAGGATGTCTCCAAACATGTTCGAGGTGAGAATCACGTCGAACTGCTTGGGATTAAGCATGATCTGCATGGCGGCATTGTCGACGTACAGGTGCTCAAGCGTGACGCCGGGATAGTCGCGCGAAACGGCTGCGACGGTCTGGCGCCAGAGTGCCGAAGTGGCTAGCACATTTGCTTTGTCAACGCTGGTGACGCGGTGATTGCGCGTCGAGGCGCGTTCGAATGCATACCGGGCGACGCGCTCGACTTCAGCGGCGGTGTAGGAAGCCACGTCACGAGCGCTCGCGTTGTGGCCTTGTCCACTGGTTTCGTGTTCGCCGAAATAAATGTCGCCGGCGAGCTCGCGGACAATTTCGAAGTCGCAATCCACCAGCCGGTCGGGTTTGAGCGGCGAGATAGATTTCAAAGCGTTGGAGAGTCGAATCGGACGCAAATTAATGTAAAGGCCGAGAGCTTTTCGAAGCTTCAGGAGGCCACTCTCGGGCCGTTTTTCAAGGGGAAGAGAGTCCCATTTCGGACCGCCGATGGCGCCCAGCAGAATGGCATCCGCAGAGCGACACCCGGCGAGAGTTTCGGCGGGCAGCGGTTCGCCGGTGCGGTCGATGGCGGCTCCCCCAAAAGGCAGTTCGCGGAACTCGAATTGGTGCCCGAACGCGGCCGCACAGTCGCCCATCAACAGCACGGCCGCACGTGTGACTTCGGGACCGATGCCGTCCCCGTGCAAGACCGCGATGGACTTCCGCACTGCCGTCATAGGGAGGCCCTTCTTTGTGTCATCGGAATTCTCTCAAGTGGCGGTCGCAGCGCTCGATTCACGGGTGGCCGACGAATGGGCTTGTCCGCGGCGCACCTGATGGATGATGGCGAGCAGATCACGATCGGTCAGTTGCTTTGCCGCGTCCGCGCGCGCGATTGCCGCCGTGTAGCAGTCAGCAAGTTCCGCATCCGTGGTTTCGTAGCCAAGCTCTTCCAGGCGCGCCCGCAGCGCATTGCGTCCTGAATGCTTCCCCAGCACTAGCTGTCTGGCGGGAACTCCCACTTTTTCGGGAACGATGATCTCGTAGGTCAGCGGATTTTTCAGAATGCCGTCCTGGTGAATCCCTGCTTCGTGGGCAAAGGCATTGGCCCCCACGACCGCCTTGTTGGGAGGCACCGGAACTCCCGTGATCGTCGTGAGCAGCCGGCTGGTGGCATAGATCTTGTCAAGGGTGACATTGGTGGTGGCGTCGTAACGGACTTGCCGTACGTGCAAAGCCACGACAATCTCTTCCAGTGAGGCATTGCCGGCCCGCTCGCCGATCCCATTGATGGTGCACTCCACTTGCCGCGCGCCCGCCCCAATCGCGGCGAGCGAGTTCGCTACTGCAAGGCCAAGGTCATTGTGGCAATGCGCGCTCAGAACCACGTTGGGGTGCGCGTGAAGATGCGCACGCACCCGGCGGAAAAACTCGGCGTACTCTTCGGGCGTGGAGTAGCCCACGGTATCGGGCAGGTTGATGATCGTCGCGCCTGCTTCTGCGGCCGCGAGCGCCACTTTGCAGAGAAAGTCGATTTCGGTGCGGCTCGCATCCTCTGCTGAAAACTCCACTTCTTCGCAGTGCTCCGCGCCAAAGCGCACCGTTTTGGCGATTTGGTCGAGCGCCTCGGATCGCGAAATACGAAGCTTGTGCTTTAGGTGCAGATCTGAAGTGGCGAGGAAAATGTGCAGCCGGGGTTTGGCGGCGGGTTCGAGTCCGCGGAGGGCCGCATCCACGTCGTCCTGCCGTGCGCGGGCAAGAGCAGCGACGCGGCAAAACTTGATTTCGCTGGCGACCGCTCGAACGGCCTCCAGGTCGCCGGGCGAGGCAATCGGGAACCCAGCCTCGATGATGTCAACTCCGAGCTGTTCGAGTTGGCGCGCCAGGAGCAGCTTCTCTTCTCGATTCATTGAGAAGCCGGGCGATTGCTCGCCGTCGCGCAGCGTCGTGTCGAAGATGTGGACCCTGTCCATGGATACTCCTTTAGCCATGTACAGTGAAGCGCGGATATCATGAATAGTCCAATTTATAATTGTTGCATGCACAATAAACCGCGCTTATGCAGTAAAATACACTCACAAGGAGAATCGATGGATCTGGCATCACTTCGCGTCTTTCAAACGGTGGCTCGCGAGCATAGTTTCTCTCGCGCCGCCGAAAAGCTCTATCGCACACAACCGGCTGTGAGCATTTCCGTTCGAAAGCTCGAGGATTGGGTCGGGCAGCCCTTGTTCGTCCGCGGCTCGGGAGCGCGAAACCTGACGGATGCCGGCGTCCTGCTGCTGGAGTACGCCGAGCGGATGCTCAATCTTAAGGAGGAAATTCGTAAAGGAATCAAGGAGTTGCACGGGCTCGAGCGCGGCGAAATCTCGATTGGGGCTAACGAAAGCTCGATTCATGCCTTGTTGCCGGCGCTCGATCGCTACCGAAGACTTCATCCTGGAATCCATATTCGAGTCCATCGCGTGTTTTCCAGGGATATACCCCGCGAACTGCTGAACTACCAGCTTGATCTGGGTGTGATCTCATATATTCCCGAGGAGCGCGAACTGGGAACCACGGAATTCCTTCGCGATTCATTGGTGCTGGTGGCGTGGCCAGGTCACCGCCTGGCGAAGCGGCGAGAGGTAGAGATCGCGGAGCTTGGCGAGGAAAGCTTTGTGGCCCATATCGTTGAATCGCCCTATCGCCAGCGCGTGGTGCAGATGTTCGCCAAGCATCATGTTCCGCTGCGAATGGACATCGAGTTACCGACAATCGAGAGCATCAAGCGGTTCGTCGAAATGAAACGAGGCCTAGCCATCGTGCCGCGGATGTGCGTGGAGCGCGAGATTGCCCGCGGCGATCTGCGTGAATTGCGCCTGAAGCAAATGAGCATGCAGCGGCATCTTTATCTGGTGTACAGGCAGGACCGTCCGCTTTCAGCGGCTGCGCAAGAGCTCGTCACAATCCTTCGAGGGAAACCCGCTGCGCGGCGCTCTCAGGAGCCAGCCGATTCCAACCGCACGTAGCTGCTGGCTAAGCTTACGCATGCCATTCGCGTCCGATTCGTCTCAGGCTTTCGCTGCGAACTCGTCGAGCGCGGCGCTGACGCGAGACAATGCTTCGCGTAGGTTCTCAGTGCTCCCGCCGACGCCAATCCGGAAGTGTTCTGGAGCATCGAAGAAACGGCCGGGGACCACGCTCGTCTCATACTTTTCCATCAACAGCTGACAAAAGGCGTCGGCGTGTCCCGTCGTGAGTTGCGGAAACACGATCGTGCCGGCCTCGGGCCAGATTGTGACGAGGTCAGTTCGCGAATCGAGGAAAGCCCTCAAAAGTCGGCGGTTCGTATCGAGCAGCCTCTTCGAGCGTGCCGCGATTTGCGGCAACTGATCCAGGGCCACCACGCTCAATAGATCCGACGGATATGGAGAATTTGAGCCGAAGAGGTCGTTGAGTCTCCACATGCGCTCCGCCAGAGCGGGCGCCGCAAACACCCAACCGCAGCGCAAAGCCGTGAGGCCGTAGGCTTTCGTCAGGCTGCTCGTCACCACGAAGTTGGGCCCGAGATGAAAAGCCGATTGCCAGGGCGAGTCAAAACACATTTCGAGATAGACCTCGTCTACCAACACGTGCGCGCCGACGCTTCGCGCAATCTGCCCTACCATCTTGAGCGCTGAGTCGGGTGTGCGCACGCCGCTCGGATTGTGCAGATTTGTGATGGCGATCATCCGGGTTCGCGGGGAAATAGCTCGCTCGATTTCGCGGGGATCCACTTGGAACCCTGTCTCTATTTTGCGGGGGAAGCGCCGGATTTTGGCGCCAAGATACTGGGCGGCGGCAAAGATGGCCTCATAACCGGGCTCTTCGAGCAGCACTTCGTCCCCCGGTTCGAGCAGCGCCGCCATCGCCAGATGGTTCGCCATGGAGGTTCCCTGCGCGTGGACCACAGACTCGACGGGCACGTTCGCTCGGGCGCCGAGTCGTTCTAAGAGCGGCTTGTAACCGTAGCCGCCCGGAGCGGAAAGCGACAGATCTTGGATGCGAACATGGATATCCGCAAGGGGGTAGTGCATGACGTCGCTAGCGGACAGTCCAAACGGGGCCTTCGAACGCAACTTTGCCCACTCGAGATAGACCGACCGAATTTCACGCCGGGAACTCATGCGAACCTGACTCACTTGGTCTGGCCGTGGGCCAGCCTTTGCAACAGGAAGTAGACGGGCACCCCGGCAAAAAGGATACACAGAGCGATGCCTGAATTTCCAGGGTGCTTATATATTGTATTTATAACAATTAGCCACGCCAAAGCGACGAACAATCCCGTGGTCCAGGGGTGTCCTGGCACGCGATAGCGGCGGCCTGCGTCGCTGTCGTCGATTGTCGGCAAACGCTTTTCACGCGCACGCAGCACGAAGATGCAACTGGCAGTCAAACCGAAAAACAACCAGTCCATTACGACCACGTAGTTGAGAATCTGTTCGAAGGTTCCAAGGAGCATCACAGCGATGGTTACGACGCCCTGAAGGGCAATCGCGAGAACCGGGGCGCGGCTACGTGGATCGAGCCATGCGAAGGCCCTCGGCAGCACGCGATCCTCAGCCATAGCAAAGTACAGGCGTGGATAAGTAAGCATCGCCTGGCTTAAGAATCCGAGCGTGGAGATCGCTATTGCAACGTCGATGATCCGGGCGCCGAAACTGCCGAGTGCGTTTCGCATCACTTGCGAAGCGGGCGTGGTGGTCGCGGCTAGTCCAGCGGGGCCCAGCACCCAGACATAAACGAAATTGACCGATACGTAGAGCGCGATGACACCGAGCACTCCCAACAAAAGGGCGCGCGGAAGATTCTTCCGCGGCTCGCGGATCTCGCTGGCGATGAAGTTCGCGGTTTGCCAGCCGCCGTAGGCGAACATTACCGGGACCATTGTGGCGCCGAAGACCGTTAGCAGATCAAAAGAGACTGGGCGGTCCAGGAAGGGGTGCAAAGCGGGACCTTGCCCAGCATGACGCGAGATGAACCACACTCCGCAAACGACGACGAGCGTCACTCCCACTATGCGGAGCACCATGAACAGGCTCTGAACTCCGCTTCCGGCGCGAACGCCCAGGCAATTGATGAAAATCAGAAGTGCGACGGAGCTCACCGCTATGAGGTTCTCGGGAATGGTGGTCTGCGTTAGTTCTCGAAAGTATTTTGCGAATGTGACGGCAACCACCGCCGTGCCTCCCGCGCCGATGACAAATAATTCCGCCCAGCCATAGAGGAATCCGAGCGCCGGATGGTATGCGTCTCGAATGTAGGCGTATTGCCCGCCGACCTCAGGCATTCGGTCCGCCAGCTCCGCGTAGACGAATGCTCCGACCAACGCGAGCACGCCGCCGGCGATCCACGAGCCAAGAATTAATGCCGGTGTGTGAACCAGCTTCGCGACGACGTACGGATTGATGAAAATGCCCGAACCGATAATGCCGCCCATCACTACCATCGTCGCGTCAAACAGGCCCAAGCGCGCGGCAAGGCGCGGAACTGCTAGCGAATTGATGGGAGCTTGACTGCGATGATCGGTTTCATGCATAGGCTGCTAGGCCGCAATGGCGTTTGTGCGCCTTTGGTGCGAACCCCAGAACGAATAGAATGCGATGAACACATAGGCGACTAAGGGCACCGAGTAGGCTAACGCAAGGCTGTGGGTCTTCTCGGAGATGAGGCCCATCAGCGGCGTCAGAACCGCTCCGCCGACGATTGCCATTACCAACAGCGAGCCGCCCAGCTTCGTGTTCGTCCCCAGGCCTTTCAGCCCGAGCGCAAAGATCGTCGGAAACATGAGCGACATAAAAAAGCTGGTCAGAAAGACGCACCATAGACCCAGCCAACCGGGGCTGAGCACCCCAATCGCCACAAGAACAATATTGGCGACGCAATACGCGCCCATAAGCTTGCTCGGCTTGATGAAACGCATTAGCCAGGCGGACGCAAAACGGCCCACGCCAAAAGCGGCGAGCGTCCCGATCAGAAAATAGCCCGCCACTTTTTCGGGTTGATGAGCGTACTCCTGGACGTAGGAAATGAAGTAGCTCCACGTTCCCACCTGCGCGCCAACGTAGAAAAACTGTGCAACAACCGCGAGCAGAAAGTGGCGATAGTGGAAGAGATCGAGGAAATTGCCGTGGTCGCCTGATTCGTTTTCATGCTCGCTGCGAATGGACGGGAATTTCGTGCGCAAAATAAGCACCGCCCAGATCAGCGCAATCGCGCCGATGACCAGGTAAGGCTTCACCACGCGCAGCGTTTCGGAACGAAGATACCCTTCGTAGGTGTGGTGCGCTTGCTGCGCCGCGATTTCCTTGGGCGTCAACTCGACGCCGGAGAAGATGAAGATGGTGCCGATCCACGCTCCGGTGATCGCCCCGATTGGGTTGAAAGCTTGGGCGAAGTTCAAGCGGCGCTCCGAACTGTCCGGGTCACCCAACTGGGCGATGAACGGATTGGACGCCGTTTCGAGGAACGACAAGCCGCTGGCGATTACGAAAAGCGCAAAGAGAAAAAAACCGTAGCTGCCCGCGAGCGCGGCAGGCCAAAATAAGAAAGCGCCGGTTCCGAAAAGAACGAGGCCTGTGACAAACCCCGATTTGTAGCCCGCGCGGCGCATTAGAAAAGCTGCCGGCATCGCCAGTAGAAAATAGCCCATGTAAAAAGCGGATTGCACGAGGCCAGCTTGAAATCGACTGATGGCGAACGATTTCATGAAATGGCGGATCAGGACGTCGTTGAGATTGTTCGGAATACCCCAGAGGAAAAACAACACCGTAACGAGGACGAAAGGAACAAGTTGTCCCGCCGGAAACAAATGGGAACCAGCCGGGATATCGGGCCGGGAGGACAAGTCTGGCGTCACGGCGGGCAACGGCGCAGATTCTACGGCCTTGGGGTTCATGTCACCACTCTCACGGCGTCAGTCTATATAGCACGGTCCCATGGGCCGGGAGTTGTAGTTCGAGCGACCCTGCAGAGCCCAGGTCCTTGCGCTCCCACAAATCACGCGTGGCGTAGTTCCCCTCCGGTAAGCCGAGCTGCTGCCATGTAAACTGAACGTTCTGCGGGGAAGTGGTCAGATTAAATGCCGCGACGTAGAACGAAGTTTCCGTGCTTGATTGCGCAGTCCAAACCGTCGTTGTGTCGCCGCTGAACGCCACACGATTCCCCTTTGAGCGCTGATCAACGGCGAGAACCTCTGGATCCGTCAGCAGCGACAGAGTCCATTCGTCCGCCGACGGCAGATCACTGCCTACCATCAGAGGCGACGGAAAGATCGACCACAAGGTCATCAGGGTGCGCTGCTCGTCGTGCGTGAGACGCGTGGTCCGTGGTTTCCCCCAACCCGGCGCAGGACCGAGGAAGCCAAGCGGCAGCATGTCTGCATCCGGCCAGTGGCCCGGCTCAGCCATTCCTGCCCACTTCGCCACGTTCGCAAACTGGTCACCTAGCCCCTGCGGATATGCGACTGTGCTATGCCACAGATCCCAGACGTCGTCCGAAATTCGCCACATCTGAGCGTACTTTCGCAGCTCGTCCACTTTGTCCACCGGCGCCGGCCCCGGCGAAAGGCTGAGCACAATGGGTCGTCCCGTTTTCCCGAGCGCCGTGCTCAACAGCCGGATTTCGTCGGGGCGATACGGGTGGCTGCTGATGCAATCCACTTTGACAAAATCCACGCCCCAGCTCGCGTACAGGGTCGCAATGGAATCGTAGTAGGCCTGCGCGCCGGGTTTGGCTGCGTCGATTCCAAAGTTGTCCGGATTCCACGGACACGTTTCCTTCGGGTCCGCCGCATCCACCGCGTGGTAGTTCGAGCCTGCGATGGGAAGATTTGCTCCAACTGCTTTCTTCGGAATGCCACGAAGGATGTGAATCCCAAACTTCAAACCAAGCGAATGCAGATAGTCGCCCAAAGGCTTGAAGCCTTTGTCCGGCAAGGAGGAGACGAACCGGTTCGGAGCGGGCGTATACCGGCCGTACGCGTCCATGGAATATTGCGCGAGCTTGGAGTTGCCTTCCGGCGCGGGGTTCGTCACGAACCATTCCATGTCGACCACAATGTATTCCCAGCCGTAGGGCTTCAGATGTTTCGCGAACCATGCGGCATTCGCTTTCACATGGTCCTCGTCAATCGCGGTTCCGTAGCCATCCCAGCTGTTCCATCCAAGCGGGGGTGTCTCGGCCAGCAAAGATGTTGCGGCACTGGCAGGCTCCGCAGCGAGTCCCACTGAAGGAGACGACTCATGTTGCGGTTGTGCTTCGGCTCTTGCCGGCTGAAACAAATGAGCCCTGTCCTGTCTCACAGAGATGAGAAGAAGCGCGAGCAGGAGGCCGCAAGTCCCCACAGCCTTCTTCATCATTGTCCGCCTCTCAGGCTCGGCAAATCGCGAAGTGGAATTCTCGCTTGAACCGCAGTGTGGATTCTACAATCGTCCCCGGACGTTATGGCTAGCAGTATTTCGCGGCCTCATTCGATGGCTGGCAATTCGAGCAATCAACGAGTTGATTGCGAGTCTGCTGCGAACGGCATGTCCGGGCGTTGGCTTGGGCCGGGAAGAATCCAGGGAAAGCGCTAACCTACGTGCATCGTCGCAGGCCACAACCGATAATTAGCTGGGGAAGGAAGAGCCTGGTGGACGTGACCGGATCGAACCGGCGACCCCCTCCTTGCAAAACATGAGACTCGGTTTCATTCCCTCTATCCATCATTAAAGTACCAACGTTTCCCACAAATCGGGGAACCTGCTTTTCGCTCAAAGCTAACTGCAATGTGTTGAAACGATCGATTTGTGCACAATCGGTGCACAGTGGATCTCAGTAGAAATCTCCGAGACTGAACCCCCCCGCTGAGACAAAGGCGTGCATCACACCCTGCTTCAGAGAGGGATTGCGGTTCCAATGTCATGTCTTATCCACCAAAGAACAAGCGGTGTGTACGCCGCCCATAATGAAACGACCTTCAAGTCGAGCGCAGCGCCGTGAAAATCAATCCACGGCGGCGCGGCAGCGGACTTGTTCGGAAGTTAGGCCATAGAGTGGCGGCGTGGCGACGCCGAGCAATGACAGGTAAATGTAAACTTGCCCGCGATGATGTATCTCGTGCTCGACCATCAAGCGCAGCCACTTCCACATAGTGATGGGCACATCATCGGGTGTCTTGCATCTCTTCTGTAGATCTTCATCGGTGAGTCGTCCAAAAATGTCCATGGATTCCGCGTGCAAGCGTTCGACAAACGCCATCACATTGTCGTAACCGTCCGCCAGCTCTTTTCCGTGCGTCGTGTAACGAGCCGGACGCCTTTGCACGTTTTCCGCCCACATATATCGTTCCGTGACCGCCAAATGCCGCAACAGATCGCCCAAAGTAAACTTGTCCGGTGCGTAGGTCCAATCGACCTTGTCCGGCGGAATACAACGCGCCACGCGCATAGTGCGCTCCCGCACGTTGCCAAGATAATGAAGGAATGGGCCGATCGTCCGTATCTCCATGATCCTCACGTCAAACCGAACAGCTATCGGCCGTCTGTCCCCGATTTCCCGATTCCCCGATTTCCAGATTTCCCGACTTCCCCGAAGAAACTTCAGTGCACTCCCTCGGATGGCGCCATCACAATAATGTAAGCGTCCGGCTGACCCACCCTAATCACGCGAGGCATGTTCGGCGCACTTGGCGGAGAACCGATATCCTTGTCGGTGACATAAGGCGCATAAAACATCAGATGCGGCCGAATGTGAACCAATTTGTTCGACGTGGGAACCAAAAGGTAGCCCAGGTCTGAAAGCATGTAAACGATTCCGGGCTTGCGCGGAGCCTGGAACTTCCCAGTCCGATAACCCTCATCGAGATCAGCCTTGATTTGATCCTCGTTCTTCCCCTGCGCGCGTTGCGCCTCCACGAAGAGCCGGGTAAGGAGCGTCGTTGCGCTTCCTTCGGCGTCAAAACAAGTGGGTTCCAGATTGACCGGCGCTTGCCGATCCACAAAGCAGGAGAAGCCATTGCTTCCGTCTCGGACTTTTACGTAGCCGGTGCTGTCAAGAACATAGACAGTAGCCTTGCTGGAAACCTCGGGAGGGCCCGCGCTCTCGGCCAGCTTGATTTTCTCTTCGCGCGAAAGAGAAAAATCGTACGCTGGCTTGACGGTATTGGTCTGGGCGACGGCGGCCAGATTGCTCATCGCGAGAATCGCAGTTCCCAGCACGATTTTGCAGAAAGGCGTCGTCATAGCTCACCCTCTGAAGGTTAGTGGCAGGCCGGAAAAAGTCAGCCGCACCACGAAATAATCTCCCTCTAAGTTGCGTGACACCTTGAGTCTTATTGGTGCGATTCGAGATCACCTCAGGGGCCATCCTTTTCCAATTCGACGACCGCCACCAAATTAGCCGCCCGAAATTCAGGATGCGAGCGCTACCCATCACGCAGGGCGACGAGCGGGTCCACTTGCGTGGCGCGGCGCGCAGGGACGAAACACGCTAGCAACGCAACGGCGGCGAGTAGCGCAGGGAGCGCCGCGAACGTGAGCGGATCATTGGGCGAGACAGCATAAAGCATAGAGCGGAGGAAGCGCGTGAGGATCAACGCTCCGACGAGGCCCGAGCCGAGGCCGACGGCGACGAGCGTCATTCCTTCACTTAGAGCCATGCGAAGAATGTCGCGGGGCTGGGCGCCGAGAGCCATGCGGATGCTAATTTCGCACCTCCGTTGACTGAAGGTGTAAGCCATGACGCCGTAGATTCCGATTGCGGCCAGCAGAAGGGCGACGCCCGCGAAGAAACCCAGGATTTGGAGTGCAAAACGGCGTTGCGCCATGGATCTTGCCATCACGTCTTCCATTGTACGCACCGCGTAAACCGGCACGTTCGGGTCAACGGCCTCTACTTCACGCCGAATCGCGTCACCGAGAGTGCCCGGATCGCCGGCTGTGCGAAGGTAGATGACCGAATTGTAGGAGGGAGCTTGGAAGTCAGAGAGATAAATATGTGGCGCCTCCTGGAGCTCGAGCGAATCGGTCTTCACGTCACCCACGACGCCGATGATATTCAACCAAGGATTGGTGGACTGGATGGGACCGGACTTAACGCGTTTTCCAATCGGATTTTCATTCGGCCAATACTGGCGAGCGAGGGTCTGGTCCACGATCGCAACGGGGAGGGCTTTGTCGTCATCGGAATCAGTGAAGTTTCTTCCCGATAGGATGGGGATCT
>Ga0073928_10010036_pt1 | contig 11388 bp, 7 predicted proteins | sample PaiPotPPA55metaG_FD_76969 | JGI IMG/M metagenome (GOLD analysis project Ga0073928, IMG submission 76969) | Iron sulfur acid spring bacterial and archeal communities from Banff, Canada, to study Microbial Dark Matter (Phase II) - Paint Pots PPA... ...
CGAGGTCGGGCCGGTGGCCTTGAACACCTCGTCGCGGCTCATTGTGATCTTCACCGGACGGCCGGATTTCTGCGACAGCAACGCCGCCACCGGCTCCAGATAAACCACGGTCTTGCCGCCGAAGCCGCCGCCGATCTCGGCCGGGCTGCAGCGCACGTCGCCGACCGACTTGTTCAGGATCTTTGCCGTCAACGCGCGGACGACGAAGTGTCCCTGGCTCGACGACCAGACATCGGTTTGGCCGTCGGGGTCGACTTTGACGACGCAGGCATGCGGCTCGATGTAGCCCTGGTGCACCGCGGCGGTCTTGAACTCCTCCTCGACGATCACATCGGCCTGGGCCCAGCCGGCGTCGAGGTCGCCGGTCTTGAACTCGAGCTTCTTAGAAATGTTCGACGGCTTTGTCGGTTCCGGCTCGACGCCGCGGGTGATCATGTCTTCGAACAGCAGCGGCGCCTCGGGCTTCATCGCGTCGTCGACGTCGATCACATGCGGCAGGACCTCGTAATCGACCGCGATCAGCGACAGCGCCTGCTCGGCGGTGGCCGTATCGGTTGCGGCGACCGCGGCGACGGCATGGCCCTCATAGAGCACCTTCTCGCGCGCCATGATGTTGCGGGTCACGTGCCAGAAGTTCACGGCGACCCGTTCCGGGCCGACATATTCGAATTTCTGCTCCGGAAAATCCTTCGCGGTCACGACCGCCTTGACGCCGGGCAGCGCCGCCGCCTTCGACGTGTCGATCGAGCGGATGCGCGCATGCGCATGCGGCGACCGCAGGATCTTGCCGACGAGCTGCCCCGGCATCGCCAGATCGGCAGCGTACATCGCCCGGCCGGTGACCTTCGGCACGCCGTCCGGACGGATCGGCCGAGTCCCCACCCACTTGTAGCGGCTTACGACATCGTTCACGGCTCTTTCTCCTCGTCCTGCGCGGGCATCGCTTGTTACCCAGACTCGCGCGCGACACCGACAAATTCAAGACCCCTCCCCCGGACCGGGGGAGGGATCGGGCATGCGTGCCAGCCTTAGCTCGGCATCTGGCCCAGATAGTCGCGCTTGCCGAGCGTGACGCCGACATGGCGGACGATGTTGTACGCGGTGGTGCAGTGGAATTGCACCTGCAGCATCGCGAAATGATAAAGGTAGTTCTGGCACTTGAAGGCGCGCGGCTGGCCGCCGACCGTGACCGTGACCTCGCTGTCTTCCTTGCCGTCGAGCTGCGCCGGGCGGAGGCCCTTCAGGAAATCGACCGTCTTGTCGATGCGCGACTGGATCTCGGCAAAGCTGCCGTCGGCATCCGGCAGGCTCGGCAGATCGACCCCGGCGACGCGGCCGGCGCCGAGCGCATGGTTGCAGACCTGGCGAACCTGGCGCTCGAGCTGGAACATGTCGGGGAAGAGCCGCAGGTTCAGCACCACGCCGGTATCCCATTTCTGCTCGGTGGCATGCGCCTCGGCCTTCTGCAGCACGTTCTTCAGGCCGCCCAACAGCTGCAGACAAACCGGAACGAAGCCGCTGTACATCGAGATTGCCATTGGAGGTTTCTCCTGCTCGGGGGTGAATGCGACGCGGTGATCTTAGCGGCGCGACGCGGCGGCGGGAAGGCGCGCGGTAGCCGGCATCGGCCGGCTTATCGGCTGGCAAGTTACAAACTGTTAACCATCTTTCCTTTAGACTTCCTCTCGGAAGATCGCTTCGCCGGCAGGAAACCGAGGCCAACTCTTGCGAAACCTTAAAAATCGCGGATACCGGCCGGCTTCATTGCGTTTGTAACGGAATTTTACTATTTTTGACGATGCGAGCGATTGCGCGCCGAACAGGCGGGGTTTAACGCTCCCAATACGGAGATTGCCGACCTTGGACGCACCCGACTCTGCGGCCGCGCAGCGCGCGGACGAGATCGAATACCAGCCGGTCGAGCCGTTGCCGCCGGCGATCGCGGCTCCCGAGCCAGCGCCGCCCGTGCCCGAACCGCCGAAGCCGAGCCGGGCCGAGCGCCGCGCCCGGCGCAAGGCGGCGGCCAAGGTCGACCCGAGCCTGACCGGCGTCGTCGCCTCGTGCGAGACGGCGCTGTCCTGCCTGTTCCGGCTCGGCGTCCAGCAGGGCGTCTATGCCGAAATCGGCGCGGTGCGGCGCCGCAACCTGATCGAGGGCGAGACGATCACGCTGTCGCGGCTGATCGAAGTCGCCGGCGAATTCGGCCTTTCCGCCGAGCGCGCGCGCCTCGATTGGCAGGCGCTGCGCAACCGGCCGTTCGCCCATCCGCTGCTGCTCGTCCTTAAGAACGCCAATGTCGTCATCCTGATGGGGATGCGGCGCGAGGGGGCCGAGGAAGTCGCGATCTCCGACCCGCTGCATCGCGACGGCGAGATCTTCTTCCTTGGCCGCGCCGATCTCGAACGCGCCTGGGATGGCGCAGCGCTGGTCATCGCGCCGCTGCCGCCGAGCAAGGAAGACGCCACCTTCGGCTTTTCGTGGTTCACCTCGAAGCTGTTCGCCGAGCGCAAGCTGCTGCGCGACGTCGTCATCGCCGCGATGACGATGTACATGATCGCGCTGTCGGTGCCGATCTTCTTCCAGCTGCTGGTCGACAAGGTCGTGCCCAACCAGGCGTTCTCGACCTTGTACGCGATTACCGCCGGCGTGTTTGTGCTGATCCTGTTCGACGGCGGCTTCAATTACCTGCGCAACTATCTGTTGGCGTTCATCACCCGCAAACTCGACCATGTCATCGCCAACGAGACGATCGACCATCTGTTGAAGCTTCCGATCGACTTCTTTCACGCCAATCCGGCCGGCGTGACCGCCTATAAACTGCAGGAAGCCAACAACGTCCGCGAGTTCCTGGCGAGCCGGCTGTTCAACGTAGCGCTCGACGGCATCGGCATCATCATCTTCCTGCCGGTCCTCTTGCTCTACTCGTGGATGTTGACGCTGATCGTGCTGGCGGTGTCGGCGCTCGCCTTCATCGTGCTGGCGGTGATGTCGCACGAGTTCCGCGCCAAATTGCGCGACGTCAACGAGATCGAGGGCCGGCGCAAGGCCTTCCTGTTCGAGATCCTGAACGGCATCGCCACGATCAAGACGCTGGCGCTGGAGCCGCGCTCGATGATGCGTTGGCGCCGCTACACGGACGAGTCGGCGACCAAGATGCTGTCGCTCGACCACACCGCGGCGAGCGCCCGCGCCCTGATCGGCAGCCTGGAGCGCGGCATGAGCGTCGGCATCGGCGCGGTCGGCGCGCTGTTCGTGCTGAACGATCAGATGACGGTCGGTGCGCTGGTCGCCTTCAACATGCTCGGTCTGCGGGTCGCGCAGCCGCTGATCAGCGCCTCAACCCTGATGCAGGAATACCAGAAGGCGCTGCTGTCGCTGAAATTGCTGGCCCAGCTGATGCAGACAAAGCCGGAGCCGACGACCGGACAGTTGGCGCCGACGATCCGCGGCCACATCGAATTCGAGGACGTGACCTTCCACTACCCCGGCATGGCCGCGCCGGCGATCAAGGACATCAACTTTGCGATCGAGCCCGGCCAGATCGTCGGCATTGTCGGCCGCAGCGGTTCGGGCAAGACGACGGTGACGCGGCTTCTGCAAGGCCTCTACCAGCCGCAGGCCGGGCTGGTCAAAATCGACGGGCAGGATATGAAGGAGCTGGACCTCGCCCATCTGCGCACGCAGATCGGCGTGGTCTTGCAGGAAAACTTCATGTTCCGCGGCACCGTTCGCGAAAACATCGCGATGACCAAGCCGACCGCCTCGCTCGAAGAGGTGGTGCGGGCGGCGCAGCTGGCCGGCGCGCACGAATTCATCCAGCGCCTGCCGCACGGCTATTCGACGATGCTGGAGGAGAGCGCCACAAACCTCTCGGGCGGCCAACGCCAGCGCCTGGCGATCGCCCGCGCCCTGATCCACAACCCGCCGGTGCTGGTGTTCGACGAAGCGACGAGCGCGCTCGACCCGGAGAGCGAGGCGATCATCCAGCAGCATCTCAGTGCGATCGCGCGCGGCCGGACCATCGTGATCATCAGCCACCGGCTGTCCTTCGTCGCCCGTTCGAACTTGATCATTGTCGTCGATCAGGGCCGTATCGCCCAGATCGGCACGCATGAGGCGCTGATCCGAAGCTGCCTCCCCTACAACCAGCTGTGGGGCCAGCAGTCGAGGACGTTCCAATGAGCATTACCGAAGTCGTCTCCCGCGGCCCGGTTGCGCCGGCGGTCCCGGACTCGGCCCCGGCGCCGCGCGCGCTGATCGACTACGATTTCCAGAGCATTCTCGCCGCCCCGCCGAAGCAGCGGTGGATCCTGTGGCTGATGGCGGCGCTGATCGCGATCGCGGCGGTGGGGCTGTTCATCGCCAAGGTGGACATCATCGTCTCCGCCAACGGCAAACTGGCGACGCGCGACAGCCCGCTGGTGATCCAGCCGATCGAAACCTCGGTCGTGCGCTCGGTCGCGGTGCGGGTCGGCGACAAGGTCAAGGCCGGGGACGTTCTGGCGACCCTCGACCCGACCTTCACCGAGGCCGACGCCGCCGAGCTCGACACCAAATTGCGCCACTCGCAGGCGGCCTTCGACCGACTGACCGCCGAAATTGCCGGCCAGGTCTACAACCCGGCCAACCTGAACGACGAGCAGCGCGAGCAGCGCGAGATCTATCGCCGGCGGCAGGAGGAATACCAGGCCAAGATCGCCTCCTCCGAAATCAAGGCGCAGCAGTACCGGGCCGATCTCGAAGCGCACAAGATCGAGGCGCAAGGCCTGCAGCAGCAGATCGGGCTCGTCGGCGAACAGGAGCAGATGTACAAGACCCTGGTCGCGCAGAACCTCGCCTCGAAGCTGAAGCTGCTCGACACGACCCAGCGTCTGGTCGAGGCCAAGGACAGGCTCGCGACCAATGTCGGCGAACAGAAAAAGCTGCAGGAGCAGATCAACGGCGCCATTGCCGAGCGCGACGCCTTCAATCATGAGTGGCGGCGCAAACTGTCGGACGAGCTGGCCCAGACCAGCGGCGACCGCGATGGCGCCGCGGCGCGGCTGTCGAAAGCCAGGATGCGGCATGCGCTGTCGGTCATGCGGGCGCCGGCCGACGGCACCGTGCTCGAGATCGCCGACCGCCCGGCGGGCGCCGTGATGCGCGAGGCCGAGACGCTGATGCGGCTGGTGCCGAGCGACGTGCCGCTGGTCGCCGACCTGCAGATCGACACCCGCGACGTCGCGCGGCTGCATACCGGCGACAACGTCACGATCAAATTCGAGGCGCTGCCTTGGCAGCAATTCGGTCTCGCCCGGGGCACCGTACAGACGCTGACGCCGGACGTCTTGAACGACGAGAACAAGAACGAGACGGCCGAGGACATGTCCGCGCCGGACATGAAGACCCAGGCGCGGCAGAGCCCGATCCACTACCGCGCCCGGATCATTATCGACAAGACCGAGTTCCGCAATCTGCCCGACGGGTTCCAGCTGCGGCCCGGCATGCGCCTGGTCGGCGACATCAAGATTGGCCGGCGCTCGGTGCTCGAATACATTCTGAACCCGATCACCCGGGTTATCGACGAAAGCCTGCGCGAGCCCTGAGCCGTTGGCGAAGCAAAGGAGTTTGATGACCACCTATTTCTGCGACGGCATCAAGGAAGTCACGATCCTGAATGGGGTGGCCCGACTTGAGTTCCACCGGCTGCAATCGACCGGCGGCGCGCCGAACCGCGACGTGCAGCCGGTCACCGAACTGATCCTGGCCCTGCCGACGCAGGGGTTTCTGCAGGCGCTGACCGTGCTCGAACAGGTGCGCGACCAGATGATCAAGGAAGGCGTGCTGAAGCCGGCTTCGGCCGAGAACCAGCCGCAGCCGCCGGCGCCGCCGAGCAAATCGCCGAATTTTTCCTGACCCGCACCGGTCAACGAGCCCGGCAGCGTTACGGCCGGGGTAACCTCGCCGACCGGCGCAAGCCTCCACGCGCGGGATAAGCCGGTGCACCGATCGGGGGGAAACGGGGATAAGTGTCGTTTCCGGTGGATAGGCCCGAAAACCGCCGAGATCGCGATTGTCAATCGGTCGAAAGCCGTTACCCTTCGTTACGTGGATCGCGGCGATGATGGTGCCGCGGTTCGCGGAAGGAAGGGGGAACGGGCGGCCCTGGGGGCGGGGCCGCCCGCTTTTTTGCTGGTTCCCGCTCTAATCCGAAATTCTCGTTGACCTCGCTTCGTGCCGGGCTCAGCCTTTTCCGGGGTGGGAGGTCTGATGATTGTCGAGGGCAACAGCAATAGGCGCCGTGCCGCGCGGGGCGGCGCCGAACCGAGTGGCCAGGTTGGCGGCGTGCCGGACCAGGACCCGTTTGCCGCCTTCGGCCCGGTCGACATTCTGAGCCTCGTCGCGAACGATGCCGAGATCACCCGGTTGGAAAGCGGCCAGGTCCTGTTCGCCGAGGGCGATCCGGCCGATTGCATGTATGTGGTCAAAAGCGGCCGGTTGCGCATCCGCAGCGGCAGCGTCGTCTACGAGGATATCGGGCCGGGCGGCATCGTCGGCGAGATGGGGCTCGTCGAACGCCGCCAGCCGCGCAGCGCGACGGTTTATGCGCTGAGCGACGCCGAACTGATCGCGATCGACGATGCCAGGTTCTTCTCGCTCGTCGGCGCGACGCCGCGCTTCGCAGTGACCGTGATGCAGGTGCTGTCGCGCCGCTTGCGGGCGATGGACCGCCGCTACCGCCCCGAGCCCAGGGCCTGAGCGCAACATTCCGATCTCCCTTGACGGTTGGTGAGTGAGTGCTTACTTAGCGCCTCGCCATGCCCCATCCGCGCCTCGACAGCGACGAACGCCGCATCGCCATCGTCATGGCGGCGGTGCCGTTGTTCGCGTGCAAAGGCTTTGCCGGCACGACGACGCGCGAGATCGCCGAGGCCGCCGGGATTTCCGAGGCGCTGCTCTTCAAGCATTTCCCGTCGAAGCAGACGCTCTACGCCGAAATCCTGCAGTGGCTCGGTTGCCAGGGCGACCCGGCCTTGGAAAAGCTCGCGACGCTGCCCGCCTCGACGGACACCCTGGTGTGCATGATCCGGTTCATGGTCGGGCGTTTCGTGCTTGGCAGCGAGAAGGAGCGCGCCGAGCTCAGGCCGCGGCTGCGTCTGGTGCTGAACAGCTGGCTCGAAGACGGCGGCTATGCGCGGCAATTGTTCGACGGCGTCAGTGAACGGGTGATTCCTTACTTCAAGGCCTCGCTTGCGGCGGCGGAGGCTGCCGGCGATGTGATCCCGACCGGGGACGCACCGGAGAACCGGTTCTGGTTCGCCCAGCATGTCGCGGCGATGATCGCGTTCGCCGCATTGCCGCCACAGGGCTGCGTTCCCTATCGCGGGACACTGGAGCAGGTGGCCGACGAGGCGACGGTTTTCATCCTGCGCGGCATCGGCATGACCGAGGCGGCAATCGCCGCAATCGGCGAAGGCGCAAACCCGCTGCAGGCTGCGGCGGACTAGGACGAGGTAAGGGGTTCATGGACGGCGAGCTTCACCCGATGGCGGCAACCGGCAGCGTCGGCACGGATACCCTGGCGCGCGGCTCGATTTTACCTGACCGGCGGCCGGCCACACGGCGGCGCCGGATCGTCTGGTTCGGCATTGTCGCGACGCTGTTGGCGCTGGTGCTCGGCGGGCTCTACGGCTTCAACTGGTATCGCAACAAGATGACCGCGAGTTATTTCGCGCAGTTCAAACCGCCGCCGGCGCAGATTTCGGCGGTGACGGCACAGGCCGCGGCGGTGCCCCATTCGGCCGCCGGGATCGGGTCGCTCGCGGCGGTGCATCAGGTGACGATCAGCCCCGAGGTCGGCGGCCGCATCATCAAAATCTTCTTCGAGGCCGGCGCTGCGGTCAAAGCCGGCGCTCCGCTGATCCAGCTCAACGACGAACCGGATCGCGGCGATCTGGCGAATTACCAGGCGCAGTACCGGATGGCGGAGGTCACCCTGTCGCGCAACACGCATCTGGCACAACGCAACTACGCGACGCTGGAAACCGTCGACCAGAACAAAATGCAGCTCGAGCAGATGCAGGCGATGATCGCCAAGACCGAAGCGATCATCGCACAAAAGCTGGTGCGGGCTCCGTTCGCCGGCAAGCTCGGCGTGCGCCTGGTCGAGCTCGGGCAGTACCTGAACTCGGGGGCACCGGTCATCACCTTGACCGACTTGGCGCATCTCTACGTCAACTTCACGCTGGCGTCGCAGCGGCGCGCCGAGATCAAGCTCGGCCAGAAGGTAAACGTGACGGCCGACGCCTTCCCCGGCCGGGTCTTCACCGCCGAGATCGCGACGATCGAGCCACAAATCCGTTCCGACACGCGGACGATCGCGATCCAGGCGACAATGGCGAACCCGGACGAGGCGCTGCTGCCCGGCATGTTCGTCAACGCCGCCGTGGTGCTGCCGCCGCAGCCTGACCAGGTGGTCGTGCCGGAGACCGCGGTCGACTACACGCTTTACGGCGACAGCGTCTATGTGGTCCGGCAGGGCGGTGCCGACGCCAATGGCAAGCCGGTGCTGACCGCGCACCGCACGGCGGTGACGACCGGTGCGCGCTGGAACAACAACGTCGCGATCCTGTCGGGTCTGAAGCCGGGCGACCGCGTGGTCGCGGCCGGCCAGGTCAAATTGCAGGACGGTGGGCCGGTCGTCGTCAGCGACAACCCGCCGCCGCAGCCGCCCGCCAATCCGACGCCGCAGTGAGCGGCGGTGTCCGGTAGGTCCCCCGGTAGGTTCATAGCATGAGATTCACCGACATCTTCATCCGTCGGCCGGTGCTGTCGCTGGTCGTCAGCCTGCTGATCCTGCTGATCGGCTGTCGGGCGATGTACGGGCTGACGATCCGGCAGTATCCCAAGCTGTCGAATACGACGATCACGGTCACGACGACCTATCCGGGCGCGTCGCCCGAGTTGATCCAGGGCTTCATCACGACGCCGATCGAGCAGGCGGTGGCGACGGCCGAAGGCATCGACTACCTGACTTCGAGCTCGATCCAGAGCACCAGCACCGTCACCGCCTATATCAAGCTCGATTACGAGCCGAGCCGGGCACTGACCGACATCATGGCCAAGGTGCAGCAGGTCAAATACCTGCTGCCGACCGAGTCGCAGGATCCGGTGATCCTGAAGGCGACCGGCCAGACCACGGCGGTCATGTATATCGGGTTTTCCAGCAACGAATTGTCGAGCGCGGCGATCTCCGACTATCTGACCCGCGTCGTGCAGCCGCTGTTGGCGACCGTCGACGGCGTCGCCTCGGCCGACATCCTGGGCGGCCAGACCTTCGCGATGCGGCTGTGGCTCGACCCGGCCCGGATGGCGGCGCGCGGCATCTCGGCCGCCGATGTGGCGACGGCGATCCGATCCAACAATTACCAATCGGCGCCGGGCCAGGCGAAGGGCTTCTTCACGGTCAGCAATGTCGAGGCAAGCACCGGCCTGACCGACATCGAGCAGTTCAAGAACATGGTGGTGAAGTCGGCGGACGGCGCCGTCGTCCGGATGCGCGACATCGCCGATGTCGAGCTGTCGGCGCAGAGCTGGACCTCCAGCGTGGCGTTGAACGGCCAGCATGCGGTCTTCATCGGCGTGCAGGCGACCCCGGACGGCAACCCGCTGACCCTGGTCAAGGGCGTGCGCACGCTGTTGCCGGAAATCGAGCGCAACCTGCCGGCCTCGATGAAGGTGCAGGTCGCCTACGATTCGACCAACTTCATCCAGGCGTCGATCAACGAGGTCGAGTCGACGCTCGGCCAGGCCGTTATCATCGTCGTCGTCGTGATTTTCCTGTTCCTCGGCAGCTTCCGCTCGGTGCTGATCCCGGTGGTGACGATTCCGTTGTCGCTGATCGGGGCCGGCATCATCATGGCGGCGCTCGGCTTCAGCCTCAATCTGCTGACCTTGTTGGCAATGGTGCTGGCGATCGGGCTGGTCGTCGACGACGCGATCGTCGTGCTGGAAAACGTCTATCGCCACATCGAGGAGGGCAAGAGCCCGGCGCAGGCGGCGCTGATCGGCGCGCGCGAAATCGCCGGCCCGGTCATCTCGATGACGCTGACCCTCGCCGCGGTCTACGCGCCGATCGGCTTTCTCGGCGGGGTCACCGGCACCCTCTTCCGCGAATTCGCCTTCACCTTGGCCGGCGCGGTGATCATTTCCGGCATCGTCGCGGTGACGCTGTCGCCGATGATGTGCTCGCTGCTGCTGACCCGCACGATGTCGGAAGGCCGGTTCGCGCGGATCATCGACCGCGTGTTCTCGCGTCTTGCCGATGCGTATGGACGGCGGCTCGAACGCTCGCTCGACTACCGGCCGGTGACGGCGCTGTTCGCCGCCGCGGTGGTGGTCGCGCTCGTCTTCATGTACATGAACACCAAATCGGAGCTCGCCCCGGAAGAGGACCAGGGCGTGCTGTTTGCGCTGACCAAAGGGCCGCAATACGCCAATCTCGATTATCTCGATTCCTATGGGGCGAAGCTGAACGAGGCGTTCAGCTCGTTTCCCGAGGGGGATCTGGTGTTTGTCCTCAACGGCCGGCTCGGCCCGAACCAGGGCATTGCCGGGATGATCCTGAAGCCGTGGAACGAGCGCACGCGCAGCGCGCAGCAGCTCAAGCCATTGGTGCAGGCAAAGGTCGGTGGGGTCGAAGGCATGAGCGCCTTTGTCTTTTCGCTGCCGCCATTGCCGGCCTCGATCGGCGGCTTGCCGGTGCAGATGGTGGCCTATTCGACCGGTGATTTCGTCTCGATCTACAATGCGATGGAAAAGATCAAGGCGGCGGCGCGCAAGAGCGGGCTGTTCATCGTCACCGACAGCGACCTTGCCTTCAACCAGCCGACGGTGCGGATCGACGTCGACAGCGCCAAGGCCGGCGAGCTCGGCATTTCGATGCAGTCGATCGGCAGCACGCTGGCGCTATTGGTCGGCGAGAACTACGTCAACCGCTTCAACCTGAAGGGCCGCTCCTACGAAGTGATCCCGCAGGTGCCGCGCACGGGGCGCCTCAATGCCGAGACATTGACCCAGTATTACGTGAATTCGGCGGCCGGCCAGCCGGTGCCGCTGTCGAACCTGGTCTCGATCAAGACGGTGACGGCGCCGAACGCGCTGAGCCGATACAACCAGCTCAATTCGGCGACGTTCCAGGCGGTGCCGATGCCAGGCGTGTCGATGGGACAGGCGGTCGATTTCCTCGAGCAGCAGGCGGCGCAGTTGCCGGCCGGGTTCAGCCACGACTACCTGTCCGATTCGCGCCAGTATGTCCGCGAAGGCAGCCAGCTCGTCGTCACCTTCTTGTTTGCGCTGATCATGATCTTCCTGGTGCTGGCGGCGCAGTTCGAAAGCCTGCGCGACCCG
>Ga0073928_10010038_pt1 | contig 11388 bp, 12 predicted proteins | sample PaiPotPPA55metaG_FD_76969 | JGI IMG/M metagenome (GOLD analysis project Ga0073928, IMG submission 76969) | Iron sulfur acid spring bacterial and archeal communities from Banff, Canada, to study Microbial Dark Matter (Phase II) - Paint Pots PPA... ...
GAGCCATCCGTGCACTCCGCCAGGTCGAGACGACGAAGACGGGGCGTGCACATCTCTCATTATTTCTTCGCGGCCCGTGACGCTTGCTCGACGGCCTGTTGGGTCGCTTTCGACGCCGCGGCAACCGCTGCATTGAAGTTGCTTTCGGTGACTTCGACCGCGTGTCGGGAGGTGCGTTGGACCGTCTCGTAGAACGTATTGGTGGCCGTGATGGTCGACTTCAGCGCGGCGACGGCGGCTTCCGACCCCACCGGCGCGCTTTGCCCGAGATTGTCGACCAGTGCCTGCACCCGTCCGTTATGCGCTTCGTATTGCGACTCGGCGACCTTCGCGAACTCGGTTTGCGTCGCCGCCACGATCGCGAACACCTGACGGCTGTAGGACTGTGCCTTCTCGGCAGTCGGCTGCATCAGGCGCGCCTGCAACGCGGCCAGCTCCTGCGGATCTTTGACCGACAGTGCGCCGCGCACCGCATCCTGGCTTTCGAAGAGCATCGATTTGACTGCTTGCACGTTCAGTCCGACGAGCTTTTGAAAGCCTTCGAGCGCGGTGTTGGCCAGACCCAGCGACGTGTCCAGATTGGCTTTTTGCGTGGCAGCGATTTGCTCGGGTGACAACAAACTCATGATGAAGCTCCTGAAGATGATCCGTCGCGTGCCCGAGGAATCGGACACAAACCTTGACGCGATGGACCGGTTGATCGATGACCGCTGAATCCCCTGCTCAGAACCGACGCACAAAAGTTCTGATTCCGATCATTTATATGTATTACTAATCATATAAATGACGCTAGACCGCCAGTCGGAGGTATCAATGGGGACGCTCAGGTGTAAATCCCGCAGCCTGGCCGTGCGGCAGCTGTTACTTGGGGAGAGTGAATTCTCAGCGAGCCCGTGCCACTGCGCAAAGGATCGCCTCGCCGTGGCGAGTGAGGTAAGGGCGCAACTGGCCAGGTGGGTCTTTGTCCAGCGCGATGAGTTGATGCGTCAGCAACGCATCAAGGTCCTCATGACTCAGGTCGAATTGATAGGAGGCGTTCTTGACCAGCATCAGGGTAGCGAATTCGTGAGGACTAAGCATTCTCTCGTCCTTGTCGTTATATTTTAGCTGCAGCAAAGCGCGCATATTCGGTGCCGCGTCGCCAGCGGTCGGCCGATACTGCGATTCATACACGCGTTGCTTACTGCATCTCTCAGAAGGGTCCATGGTAATGCGGTGCAGTACGATGAATCAACCTCTTTTTAGTACATCATGTTGTGATCTATTTTGTCTGTAGATTTACCTACCCGGCTGTACTCCCCGATGTTAGCAGCGTTTGAATTCTATTTTGGGACGCCCCAAAAGCCTTGTCGTGCGGGCCGAAACAAGGGTAAACACCCTAGTCGGCTTGTTTGAATCTTTGTTTTAATTATCGCCTGCCTGCCGTCTGTCACCGATTGGTGCAGACCGTCAGACTTGCCAACATTCCGCGTGTCACGCTGCGCTGATCGCGCTCGCGCGTGGGTTTACTTTTCAGGAATTCAAGATGGCAACCGGCACGGTCAAGTGGTTCAACGATGCGAAAGGCTTTGGTTTCATCACGCCGGACGACGGCAGCGAGGACCTGTTCGCGCACTTCTCCGAAATTCGCGGAGAGAGTGGTTTCAAATCACTGCAGGAGAACCAGAAGGTCAGCTTTGATGTAAAACCCGGACCCAAGGGCAAGCAAGCAGCGAACATCAAAGCGCTGTAGCCACTGCACGACAAAGCGCTGCATCCCAAGAGGTCAAGGAGCATTTCAAACCGGCGGGGATGTGACCTGACGCAAATGCAAACGTCCGAGGCCGATAGCGTCACATAACCCGACGCAGAAGCAAGGCTGGCGTCGACGGCCTATGGCCGAGCGAAGTCGTGCACTCCGTGAAGTTCCGTTCGCGGCCCGCGTCCTGCCCGTCAATCGTGAACGTTGAACACGCCAACACGCCGGCGCTGATAGCCTCTCCCCCCGACGGCGCGCCCGCGTAACTCTGGTGGGCCTTCCCACTGGCGGGAAATGCCAATTGCGGCCAACTGCGCGACCACATCGAGCTGAGCGGCACGCGGCAGTAGCGGCGCCCATCCGCAATGCTCGACGATCGCCCGGACTGCGTTGTACCCTACGCCTGACAGGACAACCACGTTGTGCAACGATAGTGGCTCGCCACGCGTTGCGAGAACACCGTATGCCCACCACGCTCGACGAGCACGGAAGTGCCACGTCGATTCGCGGTTCTCCGCTATTCGCGCCAAGGTCCTGGGGTAACGCGCCCGATGCGAAGCAATATCGGCGAGGCGTCGAGGAAGGGCCTCAAATAGTCGACTCTTAGTCACCTGTTCCGGCTTTCCAATCGCCGCGATGAAGTCAGCCACAGCCAGATCAATTTTTGCCGCGAAAACCGTATCGTCCGGTGAAACTGCCTTAGTTAGTTTTTCCGGCGGGGCTTGCACCTCCCATACCAGCGACATCGTTCGCGAGAGCCACGCCCGGTCGTGATCGTAAAGCCACGCAGTAGCGCGATTCGACTTTCGCCAAAGATCTTCAAGGGTGATGGCAGAGTTACGGTTGAGTTCGGCTTGAATCCGACTTCGATGTAGAGCACGCAGCATTGGTGTCCCGTCGTCCTTGGACGAATCGGAGGGGTCGACCGCCGGTCTGCTGCGCCGAGTTGTCAGAAGGTTGGTCTCTGCCATACGTCGCAGACCAAACGCAAGCTGATCACGTGTCTGAAAGAGAAATAGCGACAACAGCAGGTGCCGCGTGATCGGCATGTCCCATCCCGCGTTACCGTCCGGCGTGAAGCGCAACCAGAAGCGCATTCTTTGCGCAGCATATGCGGGATCAACGGAGGCAAGAAACGCGTCGCCCAACTCCTCGATCATATGGGCCTGAAAGTCCCGGATGCGAAGCCCCGCACCGTGGGCGAAACCTAGCTCGCGGATGCGGTGCCTGTATGTTGCCCGTAGACATTCGGATGTCGTCCGATCGAGGGGCCGCTCGAGAAGATCGCGGGCGAGGCGCGCATAGCCAAGCGCGACCGTTTCGGGTAATGGCTCCGAGTGCTCCACTGCAGCTACCTGCCATCCGCACCGGCATGCTTGCCAGGGTTGCCTCAGCAATCGATTGTAAAACTGGAATGGTCTGCGGCAATCCGGGCAACTCGACAGGAGAGTCAATTGATGTTTCCAGCACACGCTAACACCGGGTACTTGGTGCGCTCGGTGCCAATACGCCATCCCATGGACGCTCACGTCTTCCACCACGCAGGCTGCGCATAGTTGAGCCTCGCCATGCAATCCGACCACGTGGCGCGGCAACCGCTTCGATGCCGACGCTGCTGTGAGCGAAGCGCTCTGCGCGTCACTGTCCTCGCCCATAAAGGGCGTAAAGAGCGGGAGCAACGTGTTCTGCACGAGAAGCGTTTTCAGTGCCGAACCTGAGTCATCCGACAGGCGAGCAGCGAGCCGCGTCAGGCCCGGCGGAACGATCTGCTGCAGAGCAAACGGCGGGCTGTCAAACAAATCGAGAAACGTGTCCGCCTCGGTTCGGTTCCCGGCCAGGACGTGATGCCGCGCGACGCGCGACTGAATTGTCTCGTCAGGTAGCGAGGGGGCGAAAAATAGAAGACTTGGCATCCGATTTCGAACGATGGTGGCCGAACCGACATGTCGTTGTCGGCGGCCGTTAAAGCGGCAAGACGCGTCCCACGCTGAGACTAATCGCCGGGGCCGTTCATGAAGCGGAATAGACGGAGGAAAACTCCAACGCGTCCGATGACACCCATTCAGCCTCACGGAGCGCAGTAAGCGGATCTTCGCACGCGGCAATGCGGCCCGCTTCCGACGTCGCGACGAGTTTTGGCTCGCCCGCACCGGTCGCCACGGACGGTTCTGGCGCGACATCTTCTTCCGATGCCGTAACGTGACTGGCTTGGGGCCGCCGCAAGGCGTGAAGAACGGATAGCCGGGTCGAGACCATTTCATCCTGGCCCTGCGGGCCCATCATCGCGGCGATCTGCCTGTTGGCCGGAAGCAGGTCTTCGAATTGCGCCATCCGTTGCGCGTCGCCGCTGCGCAGGGCGCCGAGCGCAGGTTTGAGTAACTGCATGCGCGCATCAGCAATCGTGCGCAGTAATCCGACGGTCAGTCGTTCTTCACCTGTATGGATCGCGTGCCGCTGGGCAAGCACCAGCAGTTTGATCAGAAAATCCGTCACGCCCTGCGTCAGGTCGTACAGAACCGCGCGCATCTCCAACGTCAAGGGCTCGACGTGGTGAACCCATTGGTACTGCCATGCTGCTTCGACCAGCAGTGTCCATGCGGGATCGTCCGCCATCGGCTGCTTGAAATCGCTCAGTCCCAGTCCTGTCGCTCGTCGGGCGTTGCGCATCACATCGGCAAACAGTCCGATCATCGAGTTCGTGCCGACAAACACGACCGGGATGCCAATGCTGTTAATCAGATTGACGAAGAAGTTCAGCATGTTGTCCTTGCCGCCCGTTTTCGCGGCACGCAAATGCTGCAGTTCATCGATGATCAAAACACCGACGAAGTGCGTGCTGGCGATCTGCTCGATCTGATGCACGAGTTGTACGATGCCCTTGACCGAGCGGTAGCGCCTCGCATACCGGTCTTCACCAATTGCACGGTCCAGCGAGCGAAAGAAAGCGTGACACAACCCGGACAGTGAGCCGTCGAACGGACACTCGACCTTCAGCCATGGAATCTGAACCTGGATCAGTTCCTTCCCGCGATACTTCCGGTGCCGGATTGCCTGCGGGTAAAGTCGCAAGATGGATTCCAGGGCGGTTGATTTGCCGATTCCGCTTAGCCCCACCACGCTCAGTGTCGATGCGCTCGACCGGAAGCCGCTGTCGGGGCCACCATTGACGGCCAGCGAATACACATGCCGCCAGGTCGACGGCATCGCCGGATTGCGTCCGACATAGCCGCTGCGAATTAGCGAAGACATCGCTGATTCGAGTTCGAGGTGAATCGGTAGCGGCTGGATTAGCTGCAGCAGTCGATCAATGCAGTGCAACCGGACTTCTTTCGAGAGGCTGCGTTCATCGCCGGGCTCGTCTGGGAACAGAGCCATTGCGGCAGCTGCCTCCGCCTCGGTCCGGATCGCCGGCAGGGCTTCAATCAACGGATTACCCTGATACTGCGCAACGGCCAATTCACGATACATGGCAGCGACGAGATTTCCGCTCGACGTCATGTATTCCTGCCCTTCTGGCGCAACCGCCCCAGTAGGCTCAACACTTCCCCGCCCCGTTCGCCCGCGTAAGCCTCAGCGACCCCGGACGGGGCCGGTTTCGGTGTATCGATCCGTTCGCCGGCTGCCGCTGCCGGAGCGGCGGCAATGATGGATCGCTGCTGTTCAAGACGCTTTTCGAAGGCCCGATTGCCTTTGATGTTACCGATCTGTTGACTGGCGGGAATGGGGACTATCGGCCGTGCCTCTTTCTTTATACGACGGGCGCGTTCGACCGTCGCCTCAATGTGCGCGTCGAGATGAATTTTGTCGTTGAGCCCGGAATAGGTATGTTCCACTGTCGGCGTTCCTATCATCGCAAGCATATCCACGACTTCCTCGAGACGATGCTCCACAACCCGTTCCTCTGAGGCGAGTAGATCGCAACGAACGAAATTCCGTTGCTCGTCCTGAAGCCAAATATGGGCGGTAGAGTTTGGGTCATACCAGACCGTGACCGGTCTGCGGCCATCCTTGCGCGACTTCGCGAACCAGTTTTGCTCCATTGCATGCGAACACGTGTAATACATCCCTTTGAAGCAGATGCCGCCTCGCTGGATTGAGGCAGTTTCACGCGGCAAGAGATGCAGATAGACGAGATCGTCCGGCTGCACGTTGGGCGTCGCAAGGCCATTCTCCATACCCCATCGCCATAGGTTGATGGGCGAAGGTTCGAGTTCATCGCGGATCATCTCAGCGGTAAGTCGTTCGGGCCGGCGGCTATGGTCGTTGTAGTGCAGCACGCTGCGAATCATAATGCTCGTAAATTCGGCCAGATCGAGTGTGGCATCGAGCCGGTAGTCGCGCTGTCCTCGCTCCGCAATGCGCTCCCTGACCGCACCGGGAATCCAGTGAATCTGCGAGGTTCTGTTCAACAGCCTGAACCGGCTTTCGACGATTGACTTCCAGTCCGGACGAAATGGCGGCGCAATTGCAATATCGATATTAAGTCCCGACACAATGCCTTCGGCCGCCTGCCCGAGCATTTCCGCCCGGTCGGCCATGAGCTCCTGCGGCAAGTGATGGGATGGCCACGCGGACGAAGCCGCGTCTACGCCGTACTTCCGACAGAATGCTGCCTTGTCGGTGAACGCGTTGAACAAGGCGTGGCGCGCACCGTCCCAACTCGGACCTTCCAGCCCAACGAAAATGCCTGCGATCATTGTGGAGAACACGTCGACGACGACGTACACAACCGGACGCCCGATAACCCAATTTCGGTTATAGCGACTGACAAGGTAAATGTCAGCGATCGTCGAATCAATCTCAAAGCGATGACAGGGTCCGTACACGCCGTCGGCGGCACGCCCGGTCAATCCACGATGGTCCTTCTGCCAGCGACGTTCTCCGGCCCGCGATCGCAGGATCGTAAGATCATCGAACGCTTTCTTGCCCCAATAGCTGAACTGCCTCAACGTCGGCAACTGGTCCAGCGGCTTGAGCGTCAGGTCGTCTGTCGTCACGCCCGGTACGACGTGCTCTTCGACATAGAAACGCCGCAGGGTCTGGTGATATGCGTCCGTCACCGTCCCAACAGCATTGCTCTTGTACAGTGAATATCCGATCTTGATGTAGCTCTTATCGTCCTCGCCGAGCGTCTTGCCGACTCGCTCCCCGGCTAACGCCAGTCGGCGGGGTGGTCGACCCGGACGCTTTCCGCACGCAAACGTACGCGCCTTACCAGGCGCGCCCACGTTTTCATAATCCGGCAAAAGCGCATTGCGAATCTGGCCGTACATCCAGTAGCGATACAGCAGACGGTATAGGGTTTTGCGCTGCGTCCCCGTCACTTTGGCATGTGCCGCTACTAGCGAACCCATCGCACGCTCCCGAAAAAGCTCCCCGGCAACCTCTGCATTGACTAGCCCGGCGATGCGGAGCCAGCTACGATCGCGGATTGCTTTCTCGGCGTCCGAGATGTCTTCCTCGATCTGTAGCATGTATGCGGGCAGCCGCACCTGGCTGCATCGGATCTCGCCCCGCTGAAGCCACGCCCTGACATCCTGAGTCGCTACAGTCCACGGGCGCCGCGGAGTCTCCGCCATGGTAATGAAGGTCATCGATGACGCGTGCTCGTCGACCCATAGGACGCGCGCAAGCTTTTCGAACGGCAACGCATCGATCATCGCTTCAATCACGGAATTGACGACAGGAAGCGTATCGCTCATGTCAGGCGGCTCGCCTCACGGAAGACGCATCTGCCGGCGTGATCCGCATCGTCGGCGCCGGCGACGTCAGCAGCATCGGGACGGAAAGGTCCACGACGATCACCTTGTTCCACACGAGATACTTGAATAGCCTTACCGCATCGGGATAAGCCAGATTCAGTCGGTAGCAGACGGCTTTAAGCAATGAAGAAAGCGTCCGGTCATGGGTTCCGGCTTCATCGAGACATTCCGCAAAACTAGCCTGTAAATCGTCGCGCTCCAACCCGCGCTCGATTTGCGCACCGCCGTACAACCAGATGAGATTCTTCGCGAGCGTGGGCGCGACGCTGCGCTCAGTCACAATCTTCCAGTCGACGCCTCGTGCGAGCCAGTAAGCACGTTCGAGCTCGAGCTTTTCGAGGGTGCGCGCGAGGCCGCGTCCGGGTGAGAATTCGACTTCATATTTGACTGTCCGGGCGAATTCACGGAGAGACTCATCTTCGGCTTTCACCGTGACGACGAAATCGGTCGTCATCACGTAGGGAACCTGGGTGCCTGCGTATCGCGGATAGCGAATACTTTGCCGCCGTGCGCGTTCCTGGATCGGCTCAATCGGGAACAAAGGAAACTGCTCGCGGATGTCCACAACCCGCTCGGAAAACTCCAGCGCCAGCAGATAGGCGTATTCAAGATCGGACAGGACGTGGTGTATTCGACCAGTCTTCAGACCGTGCACCTTGCGGGACCGGCCTCTCGATGGGACGTCCTGTACTCGCAGCCAAGGCTTGTAGTCTGCCCCCGTACCCTGCCCATAGCCCTGAGCAACATATCGGTCAATGTCTCCCTGCGTCTTGAAGCGCCGCGCCCGCATGCCATGCCTGATCGAACGAAAGCGCGCAGTATATCGACCTCGGCGTTCGTGTCAAACTCTATTGTCTTGTGTCAAAGTATATTGTTTTGTGTCAAACACTATTGTCCGTTCACAGCGGCAGTAACGAACCGCCATCGCATCGCCATGACCTTCCCCTTTTCCGATAGATCAGACCGCGCGACTAGCCGTGACCGAAGAGCACCGACGCGTCGTACATGTTGACGAGCGACGCAAACCCGCCGCTACCGCAGATCTGGACTTGGACGTAATACGCTTTACCGACCCGGATGAAGTTGTTTGCCTGCGAACGGGCCGCGTTGGACAGCTTGCCTATGTTCGTTGGCACTGACCACTGGTTTCCATAGTGGTCGGTGAAGCGGAAGCTTTCGAGCGACCCACCGCTCGAGGAGAACTGTATTCCCTCGACTTTCACGAGTCCAATGAACTGCTCGCACCCGTCTCCCGGTTTGTTCATGAGATCAGTCATGTTTACCAGCCCCGAAACGATTGCTTCCGGCGGCCGGTTCGGCACGTCTCGGTATCTGTAGATTACGTCGCCCGCATGCACCGAGAAGGTCGCGCACAGGAGCGCGATGCTCGCAACTGTTGTTCGAATCATGTTCTCAATCTCATCGTGGATAGACGGAGCGGCTGCGCTCTGTTTTCCTTGTCTCGCAGCCGAAGCCGCTTTTCCTCGTTACTTGCAGAAGTACGTTAGCGCGCAACAAGCGCAGCAATAATCTGGAGCACAAACCCGACTGCCAGGAGCGCGGGTCCAGCCTTGCTCCAACGGGTATATCGTGCTCCGAGTTTGTCGCCATCTTTCGGTGCGTTTGCCACGAACGTGATGCTCGACTCGCCACGTTCCGTAAGCACGGGTACACGTGGCGGATACTGGATCAGCACGATGGACCCAAACGAGTTGAGAATAAGCCCGAACAAATTCATGGTTGCGATCGTGTTCATTTTCTTTTCCTTCGCTCCAGTCATTCTTTGCGGCCAATGCTCCCTAGCAGTTCAGCGCGAAGCTTCGCGGTTTCGGCCTCCGTCGGCTCTCCACGGTCTCGCATTTCAACCGGACACGCAGATGCTCACTCTGGGCGAGAACGCCCGCAACGGCGTCCTTGTGACGCGCCCAACCGAAGCGGTACGCCGCTGCAAGCGCGGCGTGAATGCGTTGCTCAATCAGGCCCCCGGTCACAGCGCATTTGCAGCTGGCCAGAAGCTGCTCGATGTCACTGTCTTGAATCGATGTTGAGTAAAAATAAAGTCGTATAGTGGCAAAAACAAAGTTGTATAGTGCCGCGATCACTTGCGCTGTCGCTTCAAAGCCTCGGCCACAGACGCTTGCGCGACGGACACGACGCCGCCGGGATGCCCTGTGTTGAGGAGTTTCGGATACTCATCCGGCGTCAGCTCAAGTTTCTCGTAGCACGCCCGTTGCTCGGGTGTAGGGTCGTTTGCGGGAAAAACCATGTTTGCGATCATCATTTCATCTCGTACTGGCAACCTGTAGCGACTTGCATTTGAAAACGGGCGTGCTTGCATTGAACGCAGTTTCCCGCTCGAATTACTGTAACTGCAACTGCCCGGGCACGCGTACTCGGATTATCTGCAACTGTGCTTGGATTCCATCGCCGCGTGCTCGCGTTATCTGCAACCAATGAAAGCTTGCTTCGGAGCCGGCCGGCAAACAAGATTCTGTTGGCTTATTCAAGATGCAGGGTAGTTGGCCATCGCCAGCCGATCGACTATCGCCGTCGCCGCCCGAAACGCGCCCACGGCCTTCATCAGGTCACCGGCCTCGCCTACTTCGAGGAGCCAGCCGAATACACTGCCCGGCGTTGTTGTGGGTGACGCTTCAACGTACTTGAAGGTGTCCTCCTCCCCAGCGATTGCTCCCTCCATCTTCGCCATCATTTGACCTGTGCTGAGCCCACTCAGATCAACTTTCTTGACGCCCGCCGACTGTGGCTCAGCGCCCATGTTGGCGAGTGTTTCTCTTGCGACGCTGAAGTTGCAGTGGAGTATCTTGTTCCGCAACTGGCGACACTGGGTAAAAGTGGCTTTTTCCTCTGCTGTCAGTGCCTCGCCGAGGTGTTTGATCAGCTCGTTTTCAACCGCTTCGAGACGTGGAGCGTGGGCGAAGTTCTGCAATTCGGGGATCTTGTCGACGAGAAGGCGCAATTTCAGTTCTAGAACGGCTCCCTCGCTCGCGGCAGCACTGAACTGCTCAATGTACTTGTCATTCGGCGACATCATCGCTGCATCCTCCTGTGTCGAGGGCACACGCCGAACATCATGCTGCCTTGCTATCTCTGCCAGGTCCTCGAAGAGGGAATGCATCTGCTCGTCCGCCTTGAAGCTATTGGTTTGCGGCGTGCTCCCAAATATCGGCGATTCAGATTTGGGGGAATACATGTCCAACGCTGCGTCCGCCGCAGAATACATCCTCATTCCTGCAAGAATTCCGGTATGCTCACATATGGTCATGACGAATGTCATCTCTTTCGCTAACGTTCGAATCGATGCGTCGTACTTTCCCCCGTCCTCAATTCGACCGAAATAGGCTAAAGAATCGTCGTGGGCGTGTTCGCGCTTTGGAAAGTTATTCTCACGCAAAAACCGGAGAGCCTTGTCGACCAAGATCTTCTTTCCGCAAAGCCGCCATGAGAGACCGCTGCCAAGCGTTTCGATAATGCTAAAGAAGAGGCGGATGGCTACGAGTGCCCCCAAGGCAGTCCAGAATTCGCTTGCTTTCCCATTGACAAAAGCCATACATCCCCACGCGACAAACAGGTAAGGGACGAAGGAAAACAACCCCATTGTGATGTTGGACCGTGTGCCGTTCATCGTGCCTCCTGACTCACCCTGGAATTTTCGGACCAGCTGAAACTTGAGAGAATGGCTTCCAACGGAGAAAGAAAATCAAGTAGAAGAGCCAGTTTACCGACGAGCAGATGGTCACGATCCAGCGTGTGAGCGGCGGTCAGAAAGCGCAATTAGACGGCGGCGGATACGTGCAATGTTGAACGAGACGTATTTGCTGTTTGCTCGGGAATCGCTTGTTGAGGCGTAATCGGACTGCGCTGCGGTGC
>Ga0073928_10010039_pt1 | contig 11387 bp, 11 predicted proteins | sample PaiPotPPA55metaG_FD_76969 | JGI IMG/M metagenome (GOLD analysis project Ga0073928, IMG submission 76969) | Iron sulfur acid spring bacterial and archeal communities from Banff, Canada, to study Microbial Dark Matter (Phase II) - Paint Pots PPA... ...
AAGCGCGAGATGGTGAGCGTCCCCATGTCTGTGCCGCCGCGAATCAAACGCTTCAAACTTTCACCCACGAGCGGGACTTCGCTGACTGCGTTGGTTCCCACGGCAGTGGCGAAGTAGGCTCGCTGGTCCCAGGGAAGCAAATAGCCGGTAAAGGCCATGGCCAGGACGAGTCCGAAAAGAACGCAACCAGAGAGCCAAAGCAACTCGCGTCGGCCTTTGTACGCGCCGTAGATGTACGTTTGCGAGAGATGCAGCAATAACACCACAACCATCGCGCTCGCGCCGTAAAAGTGGAGACTGCGAAGGAAAGAACCGGCGGTAACGCTCTTTGTAATGTAAGCGACAGTGGTGTGCGCGTGGTCGGCAGAAGGAACGTAATAGAGCGCCAGGAAAACTCCGGTGATGATTTGCGAAATGAAAATGAACAACAGGCCGGATCCGAATATATAGGCGAGCCGAGCGCCTCCAGGAATCGGCTCGTAGAGCGCGGTGCGGAGCAGAGTGTCCAGGCCGGTGCGACGATTCAGCCATCCGCGAAAGCCGGTTTCAATATTTTGTGAAGAGGTATCTTGCTCGTCAGTGGAAGCCATAGTCTGCCGATCCTTCAGCCTATGACTTCTTTGTCCGCAACGAGCTGGCGGAAATACTGGAAGCGCACTATGAGTTGGCCATCTTGGATCTGAGATTCGAGCTCGTCCATATCACGCAGCGATGGCCCGCCAACACGCTTTCCGTCCGGGGAGAAGGTGGCACCGTGACAGGGGCAGATAAATTCGTGCTTTGCACCCACCCAGGGCACCGTGCAACCCAGGTGCGGACATACGGAGGAGAAAACGCGCGGCGCTGCTCCATCGCCTTTTGTTACGTAAACTGTTTTCTCGGAGACTGCTTTGCGCCAACCGTCCACTTGTTCGATCTGAATGGTTCGCGCCACAGGCTCGTTGAGCGATGAGAAATCGCGAATAGGTCCGACCAGCGAACCTTTGAGCTGCGTGGTACGACGGATCAGAGGAAACAGTGTAAAGCGAATTAACGGCACAGCGAGCAGCGCGCCGACGCAGAAGGATCCCAGGGCAAGCAAGGCTCCCAGGAACGAACGTCGCTTTTCAGATTCCGGCCGGGAAAGATCGGCAATCACTGTCATCAGCTCTCTCGCGTCGCGCGGGGATTCTCAAGGGAATTTTATTTTTTCGCCATCTGCCGAATATAGGCAACTAACGATTGGATGGTAGCGGGCGGCAGTTTCGATCCGAACGCAGGCATCTTCCCTTTGCCCTTCGCAATAATTTCGGCCAGCTCTGCGTCGGACATCTTCTGGACTTCGTCCGAGCGGAGATCCTTGGCCTTGAGCGATTTGCCTATGGGCGAATTGCCGCTGCCATCGGCGGAATGGCATAGCTCGCAGCGTGCTTTGTAGACCTTGGCAGCATCATCCTGCGCTCGAGCTGATCCCGGCGCGGACAAAATCACCAGGCCTGCAACAAGTGACGCAAGCGCGCAATGAAGAGGGTTTTGCATTGACAATCTCTGAGTACGGCAGGCCGATAACGACGCATCCGCGTACGAATTCATTCAAACGCGCATCGACAAGCCGATAAGGGATTTCCGTATTGACCGCCCGGATGAGCACACTTATACACCCGATGCCCTTCGAGCGCACGCAATTGCGCTTAGCCAAACGATGACTCGAAAAGCGGATCCCTCGCGTGAACCGCTCGGGATGACGGCCCTCGTCAGGTCGTCACTTTTTGGGGCGCGACTCCGGTGGAATTTGGCCGCTGGCGCGATAGTAGGCGACCAGTAAGCCGTAGTGTTCGCCCATGTGCTCTATATAGCCAATCCAGTAATCGAGATGCTTGAGCACACCCGCGTCGCCTTCCTTTTGGATTTCCGCAGCCCCGTCGGTGATGGATTTCTTCAGGTACTCGACGGTGGCGGCTTTAGTCTTGTAATTCATGACCGCAGGATCGTTTGACGCTTCGCCCATTTTCGAGCCACTTACCTGATTCAAGAAATCATAGTTCGAGCCCGCTACGTGCAAGAGAACTTCTTGGTAAGAGCGAACGTTGGGAGTGAGTTTGTAGGTGTATTTGTCTTCGGCCCAGTCTTGGGCCATAGCCATGAGGCGGTTGCCAACGTCATTCCAGCCTTCGAGGACGGCTTCGCTCGGGGTCTTTGTTTTTTTCGCGGCGTCTTGCGCACGGACGGCGCTTGCCCCGGAGAACAGCGACAGCGCGAGTAGAACGAAAATGGAGCGAGAGATATTTCTCATGAACGATCTCCTTCTTAGGATGGTCCCCGCTGTGCGCCCCGGGTGCGGGTAGCGTACCGAGGAATGGGAACGAAGTCCAGTGGCTGAAGGGTCCATAGGGTCCATAGGGTCCATCGTAAGTCAGCTTCCGATTTTACGGTCTGTTCCGCCGTACGGCTCCAAATCCCCGTCGCGAGCAGTCCACAGCCCAGCCTATTGCGATATTCCGCTTCAAATAGTCCGACAACGACCGAGCAAGGCTTACGCGTCAGAATAAGGCGTGCCGGAAGTGTTAACATTCACAAGTACACGCATGGAACAGAAAGACAAACCATCGGACGCAGTGAAGACGACCGGCGCAAGTCTGCGCGAAGAGGTTGAACGGATCGTGCGCGGCGAAGCGGAGGATGCGTCGAAGATTCTAGGCCCGCATTGGATCGAGCGCGATGGGAAAGGTGTGCTGGTGGTTCGCGCGTTCCGGCCTGGGGCCATAGAAGCAAGTATATTGTGGCGCAGGAATCCGGAAGCGCAGCCGATGATGGAAGTTCATTCCGATGGCGTGTTTGAAGGCCTGGCGCCTTCGTGGGCTGCGGCTTTGCGCGAAGAGGCGGTGGTTGTGCTCACCGCTGCCGATTCGAGCGAGAGCAAACCTGCACTGTCTTCGATTGCCGCTGTTCCAGGCCGCGGCGAACCGGTCTCGCCGACGGAGTACCGTTTGCATTTTCGTTTTGCGGATGGAAATTCGTGGGAGGGTTACGATGCTTACGCGTTTCCGCCGCTGCTTACCGACTACGACTTGTATCTTTCGGGCGAAGGCACGCACTACCTGAAGTACGAAAAACAGGGCGCGCACGTGCGGGAAATTAATGGCGTGCGAGGCGTGCATTTTGCGGTGTGGGCGCCGAACGCCCAACGCGTGAGCGTGGTGGGCGATTTCAATTTTTGGGACGGGCGCGTTTACACCATGAGGAATCGCGGCGTGAGCGGGATTTGGGAGCTTTTTATTCCCGGGCTGGACGAAGGCGCGCTGTATAAGTTCGAAATACGTTCGCGCTACGGGAATTTTGTGCGGCTGAAATCCGATCCCTACGGATTTGCGGCCGAGTTGCGGCCGAAAAGCGCGTCGGTGGTCAGCAACATTGATACCTACGAATGGAACGATGCGCAGTGGATGGAAGCTCGCGCGGCGCGGGACTGGCAGCATGCACCGATGACGGTGTACGAGCTGCACGCGGGTTCTTGGCGACGGAAAGCTTCTGAAGGAAACCGGTGGCTCACCTATCGCGAACTGGCGGAGGAACTGATTCCCTACGTGAAGCGGCTGGGCTACACGCATATCGAGCTGCTGCCGATCATGGAGCATCCATTCGACGGGTCGTGGGGGTATCAGACGGTTGGCTATTACGCGGTGACGCCGCGGTACGGATCGCCGGCAGACTTTATGGCTTTCGTGGATCGCTGCCACCAAGAAGGAATTGGCGTCTTTCTGGACTGGACGCCGGCGCATTTTCCGCGAGATGCGCATGGGCTGAGTTTTTTTGATGGCACGCACCTTTATGAGCACGCTGATCCGCGGCGTGGGGCGCATCCGGACTGGGGTACGCTGGTTTTTAACTACGGACGCAACGAAGTTCAGAATTATTTGATCTCCAACGGGCTTTTCTGGCTGGACAAATATCACCTGGATGGTCTGAGAGTGGACGCGGTGGCTTCGATGCTCTATCTGGATTATTCGCGTAAGGCGGGCCAGTGGATACCGAATCCGTATGGCGGGCGCGAAAATCTGGAAGCGATTGATTTTCTGAAACGGCTGAACGAGGTGTTGCACAAGCGCCATCCGGGAGCGTTGACAATTGCGGAGGAGTCCACGTCGTGGCCGGCGGTGTCGCGCCCTACCTATGACGGCGGGCTGGGCTTCGATCTGAAATGGAACATGGGATGGATGAACGACACGCTGCGTTACTTTGCGCTGGACCCGATTCACCGGCAGTTTCACCACAATGAGCTTACCTTTTCGATGATTTACGCGTTCAACGAGAATTTTATATTGCCGCTCTCGCACGACGAAGTGGTGCACGGCAAGCGTTCGTTGTTGGAAAAAATGCCCGGCGACGATTGGCAGAAATTTGCGAACTTGCGGCTGCTGTACGGCTACCTGTATGCGCATCCGGGGAAGAAACTCTTGTTCATGGGATGTGAATTAGCGCAGCGAGACGAATGGTCGGAGACGGCGTCGATTGATTGGCGGCTGGAAGAATCGCCGCCGCATCGCGGAGTTCAGCGGCTGGTGGAGGATTTGAACCGGCTGCACAAAACGGAAGCTGCCCTATATGAAGTGGATTTTGAATGGCCGGGATTTGAATGGCTGGAAGCGAATGACGGCGCCGCGAGCATTCTTTCGTTTTTGCGACGCGCGCGCGACAAGAGCAACTTCGTGGTTGCGGTGTGTAACTTTACTCCGGTAGTTCGCGAAAATTACCGCGTGGGAGTGCCAGAAGAAGGGTTCTATCGCGAGATCCTGAACACCGATTCGCAATACTACGAAGGCAGCGGCAACGGGAACGAAGGTGGCGCGGCCGCCGAGCCTGTGCCGTGGAATGGGCGTCCTTATTCGTTGAAGATCCGGGTCCCACCGCTGGCGGCTGTGTATTTCAAGATGCAGCGTTCCTAGCTTCCCACCTCTAACTCCCACCCGATCACGGGATCCTCCTGTTATTTTAAATCACGGAACATTTGTGGACCCGTCTCCGTACCTAGGAGCAGGAAGAGCACGGGAGGCTTCCCCCAAATGAGAACACGACTTTGCGGGATCGGAATGATCTGTGTGTTGGCAGGGACGATGGCAACCGCGCCGGCGATGGCTACACCAACGGAAAGATACCTTCACGTGAAGGTGGAGGATGCGACGAAGGGCGAAAGTGTGAATGTGAACGTACCTCTGTCAATGGCTGAGAAGATTTTGCCGACGATCAATAAGGGAAACATGCACAACGGGCATGTCACGATCGGGCATGCGGATATGGACGATGTAGACATTCGTGCGCTGCTGGATGCGGCGCGCACTGCTCCGGACAACGAGTTCGTCACGGTGAAAGAAAAGGATCAGGATGTGCGGGTGGCCAAATCGAACGGAAATTTGGTGGTGCACATTCGGGACGGAGCGAAAGGCGGCCAAAAGGTGGACGTCACCGTTCCGATGAAGGTTGTAGATGCGCTGCTCTCTACCGCGAAGGACAACGAGCTGGATGTATCCGCGGCGATTCGGGCCCTCAGCGATGCGGGCGATTCTTTGTTGGTTACGGTAGAAGATGCGTCGCAACATGTTCGCATCTGGGTCGATTCCAAAGGCAGCTCAGAATAGCCGGCCAAAAATTTTGGCGGAGGTGATTTGTGCTTCTATTTGGGAAAATTGCGTTAGGCATGGTGGGCACAGCGGTGGCGGGCGTGGGACTGCTTTGCAGCGAAGGAATGGTGCAGGTGAACGTTGTGGAGCGGCAGCCGGAGGTGCATCACCTGTATGTGGTCGCTCCTGCGATGCTGGCGCCCATCGCCATGCACTTCGCGCCGCGAAGGGGTGTATCGCAGGCCGCCGCTAAGATTCAACCTTGGATGCCGACAATTCGAGCGGCTTTGGAGCAATTGCGCGACACCGACGACGTGACGCTGGTGGACGTAAAAGAGCCGGGCGAACATGTGCGGGTATCGAAACAAGGTGGCTCGATCGTAGTGGACGTGGAAGATCGAGATGACACGGTGCACGTCTCCACGCCCATTCGCGCGATTTCGAGCACGGTGGAACAGCTTGCCGCTGCGGGCCCCTCGACTTAAAGAGAGACGCAACGGAAGCTCCGCGCTGGCGGGCACGGCAAGGCCCCTTGCAGGCCCCTCAGCGCCGGAGAGTCTTTGGCGGAATCCAAAACACCTCTTCTTTCAGCGATCGTTTGTCGAAGCCGCGCCGGAACAGAATTCCCTTCCCTAGTTCGATCATTTGAGGATGGCCGCAGAGATAGCCAGTGGTGTCCGCGCCTGTTAAATGCCAGAGGTCGGTGTATTTTCGGATGATGTCTTCGACGCGGCCGGTCTCACCGCGCCATGCCGTGTCTTCGTACGGACGGCTGACGGTTGGAACATACGTGAGCCAGGGGATTTTTGCTGCCAGCTCCGCGAGTTCGAGGTGATAGCCGAATTCCCAGGAGCGGCTGGCACCGTTGATCAAGTAAAGATGGATATCAGCCGGGAAACGGTTATCGCTCCAATCTTTATAGAGCGTGCGGAGGTAAGACAGGTATGGAGCTACGCCGGTGACGGTGCTGAGCAATAGATGATTTTTGCGACCGCTCTTCAGATCCAGGGTGAAGCGCCCTTTTGCAATCTTACGCATGGAAACTTCAGCGCCAGCCGGAAGAGCGTGCAGCAGCGGAGTAAGCTCACCTCCGGGAACAAGCTCGATGAACAATTCGAGTTCGCGTTCGTAAGGCGACGAAACGATGGAGTAAGCGCGCTCGACAAGCTTCTGCGGAGTCTGCACGCCGAGTGTGGCAAACTGTCCGGCTACGAACTGGTATTCCCCGCCGGGATCGATATGAATCTTCCAGAGACCGGCAGAAAACTCATCGCGACGTGTAATCCGCGCACGATAGAATTTTTCTTCTGCGGAACGCATGTGCCTTGCTCTCTGAGAAGTTCGACGTCGCTTCAACCTCACAAATCTTTACAAATAAAATGAACAGACGTTCCGACCGCATCGGAACACCCGGGCATCGAAACAGTCCTACTGTGCTACTGGTTGGGCGATTGTTGCTGCTGTTGCATGAACATTTGCGGGTTAAAGGGCTGAGGCGTGCCGGTGATCTGGTCCTTTGCGCCGGTTACAACCTTGGTCAACTCCATGGACGAATCATTGGTCTTGGACTTCACCAGACCGTACGGAGAAATCTTTTGCGACACCCAGACATCGCCGCCGTTTTTCGTGCGGTAATGCTCGCAGGTGAAAGTGCCGGCGGGCACGGTGATTATTTCACTGCCCAAATCTTCTGCTTCGGAGCGGACGTCGGCGGGCTGCGCTGCATGATCCTGACGCATCATCTGGGTAGGCATTTCCATGGGAGCACGGCCGGGCATCTGCATGATCATGCGCGAAACGCGCGTATCGGGGCCGTTGAGGACCATCAAACTCTTCATGATCATTTGACCGTTTCCGTGGTTAAAGGACATCTCGTACCAATAAGCGTCTTTTCCTTCGACTTGTTCTTTGCCGACGATGGCAATCTGCATTTCGGTCTTATCGCCCTTGGCGGGTTGCACTAGGTAGGCTGCGCCCGCGCCAACTACGGGATTCCAAAATCCCATCACGTGAGGCGCAGAGAAACGTCCCATCTGTGCGGCTGCACCGGTGGTCAGCAGGCTGCAGAACAGCGCGGTTGCCGCGAAGCCTAGAGGACTGTTTTTCATCGAAACTCCTCAGGGATGGGATCCATTCCAGAATTTCCGGTTAGAGGTCGCGTCCCTGGTTATCCTGCATTTTCGAGATATCGAAACCGACATGAATTTTTGCGCTGTTTATATTGCAAACGAAATCGACGCTCTTCTCGTCTTCGGGGATGGCCGGTTCGCCGTTACCGGCCTTCTTGGGGAAAATGAAGGCGACCGCCTGGACTTTCTTGCCATCTGCAGTACGACTAATCTGAACTTTCGTTGGCGAAATTTTCTCTTTAGATTTCTTGTCAATCAACGCTGCGCTGAGCTTTAGCGTATCTTCGTCCGCCGATTGAAAAGGCCTCATGTCCGGTCCGCTGACGGCAATTTCGTAAACATCGGGGACATTGGCTAGTTGTTTTTCAGCGTCTGCTGGTGTCATTTGGCCGGCCAGTTCGGCGCTGCGTACCGCCGCTCGCTGAAGAGTGCGCGAAGAAACCCATCGCAGGGCAAACGTTGCCTGTGGTGTGGAATTGCCGGGTTCTAGGGGGCCCGCAGCGGGCGGTCCTCCGGCAGCCGGGTTCGTCGTAGGTGACTGAGTACCCATCTTCGAAGCCGGAGACGCCGTGTTGGTAGCAGGCGGCTGGCTCGAATCGTCGGCTGGGAGATCTTTCATGCCTTTCCAAGTCGCTTCGATTTGAACAATTTTCGACCACGGAGAATCTCCGAGGATTTTTCGAACGTCTTTCTCGTCCCATTGTTGATAAGGCTTGGCTTTCCAGGGATCGTTGCCGGCCAAAACCACGGCTGCCAGGATGATCGCTACGGAACCAATTAAAATAGCTTTACGCATCAAAATTTTCCTCACTGGAATATGCAGCAAAGTCCCCGAACGCAGGGCGTACTCTAACGACTGACTGCCTTGGCCGCAAGCGAATTTTCACCAGAGCGCTGGGCAGCTTCTGTTGTTTGCGTTGCGCCAAAGACACGTTCCAACCGATAGACGGGGTTCTCGCGAGACTCAAAGTGCGTGCGCATGAGTAACTCGCCCACCAAACCGACAGCGAGCAGTTGCACACCAAACAAACATAACATCATTCCCAAAACCAGAAGCGGGCCGTGCTGGACGAAGATTGACACGCCCCAGAAAAGCTTTTCAAGGAGCAGACCAAAAAGTATTACGCCGCCCACAAACATTCCCACCAAGCCGGTGGGACCGAAAAAGTGCAGGGGCCGGGTCATGTAACGCATCAGGAAGCGTATGGTGATGATGTCGAAGAAAACTCGCAGCGTACGCGAAATTCCATAATGGGACTTGCCGCCGGGGCGAATGATGTTGCGTATAGGGACCTCGACGATCTTGGCGCCGTTCCACGCGGCTAGCGCTGGGATGAATCTGTGCATTTCGCCGTACAGCGGGATATCTTTTATGATCTCGCGGCGGTAGGCCTTGAATGTGGTGCCGAAGTCGTGAATGTCCACGCCGGAAAGCTTGCTCATCATCCAATTTGCGATTCGCGAAGGCAGGCGGCGCAGCAGGAAATTGTCCACACGTTTTTCGCGCCAGCCGCTAACGATATCGGAATGAGTGGCTTCGAGAGCTGCGAGGAGCTTGGGTATGTCCGCGGGATCGTGTTGAAGGTCGCCATCCATAGAAATGATGATGTCGCCCGCGGCAAAATCGAAGCCCGCTGCTAGCGCGGTGGTCTGTCCGTAATTTCGCTTCAGGCGAAGGACAGCGACACGGGGATCTTCGTCGGCAATGGCGGCCAGTATTTGGGGGGTGGCGTCGGAGCTTTGGTCGTCCACAAAGACAAATTCAACGGGATCGTAGCGCCCGGTCATTACTTCGCTTAGGCGTTGATGAAGTTCGCGGACACTGTCCTGCTCGTCATGGAACGGAACGACGATGGAATAGCGGGGTGGCACAGCGCGCTCGGGCTGCATGGTGTTAGTTTAACTCGCGATAGGTAATTAGGCGAATATCCCTTTCCACCACGGCACTCTTTACGCTGGGATCGAGGAGGGCGGACATTTCGGTGTCACGATGCATTTGGAGGCGCGAGCCGGATTGCGCCAGGTGGTCGTCGCAGATTCCGGGATGGAGCATGATTTCAGTCGAACCGTCCGGGAGTGTGTCAATCATGCGACGCAAAGCGGCCGTACCGAGACTGCCCGTCATGGCCAAGCCCAAGAAATGGTCGGGCGTGAGCAAGCCGTAGTTGCGGACGATGGCCCGAAACCACGGCGTGACGGTTCGTGCGGCGGCGGCGGCTATCAGCTCCAAGATATGGCTGGAATTCTGCTGGCGGGTGCTCTGCCACGAATCTCGAAGATTCTCCATGGGCTTACGAACACGCGTGATTCCAACTTCATTGGCCACACGTCCCAAACATTCCATGACTTTCGGATGGGCGTGCGTGTGCTTGTGAGTGTCCAGGTGCGTGGGCTCGATTCCAGCCGCGCGGATTCTTTCGATTTGATCACGCATTTCGCGTTCGATGGATTTCGTTCGTATGAGTCCGGCGCTTAGTCTTGCAACAAACAGGCCGAGCGATTCAGGAAGATTTCCATTTCTATCCGCCAAGGAAGAAATCTTCTCTTTAGGTGCAACCGCAAGGCCGCCGACGAGAACTAGATGACATCCCACGCCCAATTGGGGATTTAATTCCGCGCGCGCGACGGCGTCGTCAAATTCCGGGCCATTGGCCATTAAAGTGGTGCTGGTCAGAATTCCTTCAGCGTGGGCGCGGATAATTCCTTCATTCACACCCCGGGTCATCCCGAAATCATCTGCGTTGAGGATAAGTTGTTTCATTTGGCTGGGAGCATCTCGATGCGGAAAATCCATGATAGCACGAGGGCCTGAACGACAATGCTAGTTGCGCCCGAGTGCCAGCAGCGATTCTGTTGGTAAGGCTCTGTGAGTGCGCGCTTAGGAAAGAAAATGAAATTCTCGGGGAAGGCAATTCGGAAGCCAATCGTCTTCGAAGGCGAAAGGAATGTTAACGCGTTGTAAAAGTTTTCAACAGTTCTGTTGAAAACCGTGTGGAAAAGAACGGCATTAGAATCGGAATGGTACGCCTGGCAATGGCTTAGTTCACTTTGCACTGTTTCTGTGCAGTTGGCACATGTAAATAAAAAAGAAAACTGCGGTGATTGGTTTTCTTTTTTCCTGCAGAGGCGAAATGGCATTATGGCGGTGCAACGGTCCATGGCCGGAAGAAATTCCCGTTTACCTTATAAAACCTTCAGTACCAGTGTGGCGGGGGATCTAATTTGATCTGGACAGTTTGCGCCTCGGTGTTGAACTCGTACCATTTTCCGAACGTGTGCCAGCCTTTTGCTACTACTTGAATCAAAATTCTGCCTTGCGGAACGTCGGGCACCTTCACCGAGCCGTCCTGATTGGTTTTAAAGTTCAATTCAGCAAGTTTCTCGCGGTGAAACAAACCTCCCGACTCGTTAAATCGGACATAAACGCTGGCATTGCCGACGGGCTTTCCATCTGCGCCGGTGACTTCAATGCGGAGCTTTACGGTGGCGGGGTCGGACGATTTCTTGTCCTTTTCCTTTTTATCCTTTTCCGGCGGAGGCGTCTGGGTTTGTGCGGCTGGTTGCGCCGGCGTGGATGACTGATTCCGGATGGCGGTTGCAGTAGCGGGCCGTACAGAGGAAATCAGGAGCATGGCCAAGAGAATGAAAGATGGGACGATGGGCG
>Ga0073928_10010040_pt1 | contig 11386 bp, 7 predicted proteins | sample PaiPotPPA55metaG_FD_76969 | JGI IMG/M metagenome (GOLD analysis project Ga0073928, IMG submission 76969) | Iron sulfur acid spring bacterial and archeal communities from Banff, Canada, to study Microbial Dark Matter (Phase II) - Paint Pots PPA... ...
GATCGTGAGCGGGTCGGGCCTGATCGTCAGGAAATTGCCGCCTTCGCCAAGCACCAGCGCCTTCATATTGAGTTCCAGGGCGTGCCGGTACACAAAGACGACGGGGTAAGCTGCGAAGTCCATCAACGGGAACGGATCAGATTGGAATGCTTCAACCAGCTTCTTCGCCGCATACTGGAACGAGCGGGGATAAATCCAGAAATCGTGCTCCAGGACGTTACGGCAATCCGGCTGTTCATCACGTAGTCCGACATTGGGACGGCTGCGCTTCTGCATAGCTTCCTTCCAGACTAGACCGAATGCGGCGCATCAGCGGTGGTCATCGCCCACCGATCTCTTAAACGCCCTTCAGCCGACGATGCCCATTACCATCGGCAGTCCTATCAATCCATACACGGCTCGCCGAAGTTCCGCAGGATAAAACGGTTTCTCTAATATAACCACGGAGTCAGAGGGTAGTTCGCTACATTCCGCAGCGCCCTGGTCATCCCATAGGTTCAACGGAAATCGACATATCAGGATGATCCGCAAGAAGGGGCGTAAGAATAGAAGCTCCAACGCCACTTGAACTCCACTGGGTCCGCAGGGCAAGCTGACCTCGGCAATCAGTAGATTTAGACCTGCGTCGGCTTCCCGCAAGCGGAGAAAAGCCTCGTGCGCACTGGCCGCTTCAAGGATCACATGCCCGAGTGGATCAAGGGTATGACGGATTAGCGTTCGAATTGCCGGTTCGTCGTCGAGGATCAGAATTGTGCTCACGTCGTTTCGTCTGCTAACTTTGGTCCATCCAATAGTCGCCGCTTACCCCCCCGTATTCATAACATGACGACCCTCACGCCAGTCAATATTGGTCGCCTCCCCTAAGATTTCATCTGCCTTCGTCTGCGCTTCCTTCTGGGCCGCTTCAACAGTGGGATACGACTTCCGTCCCTCATGCACGAATTGAAAACTGTTGAGATCGCAAACATAGGCACGCCAGCCTTCATTTTCCTCTTCAACGAACAAACGCAGGTGCTTGTACGTAATATTCATAACTCTCCCCCACTTTACCTCTGCGCTACCCGCTGCTCCAGCTATGATTGATGAGCGCTTTTAGTGATTTTCTGCCTTTGTATCCGGGTCGGTTGAGCCAAACTGCAGTCGCTGGCGGGGCGGTAAAGCGCTCGGCCACTTTTTTGGCGGCTCGGCCACCAATAACCTACCAACCGCCCTTACGGCAATACGTTTTGAATCTTGTGGATTCGTGTGTAACCACTTGTCAATCTGCCCGATACTAGTAAACGAAATACCGCACTTTGCACTGGCACATGCGAGAACGGCAGACTGCCAAATAGAAAGTGTTGGATTTGTAAGCAAACTAGGGCGGACGTAAGATTGTTGTACTGCCTGACGTTGACTTGGCATTCCGTTCTGGTTTGAGAATAGACCGCTCCCCGGAAAGTGGCAATCGGCAAAACTTCGTAGGCCCACGTCCTACATCACTATAGGTAATTCTATGTAGGACGGGGCTGCGACGCCGAGCCAAGTTGTGTCCGTTGTGCGCCGGCTGGTATTCCGACTCACTAATCGGAGGTTCTTTATTTCTTGCTCGCCCCCGGTCGTGGTTTGACGCCTTCTTGGCTGGTACACGCGGCGGTTTGGCGACGCCTGTACTGTTCAAGCGAGTAGATGGCTGTATCCAACGAGGCTTTGGCTCCGCGGAGCGCCGTCAGTCTGCGAAGGATGGCAGTGCGAGTTATCTTCGGACTGCCAGTCATTTGGAAGCTCCGAAGGTGGAATAGGAAATGACGTCAGGTTGCGCCGATACATTCATTATGGCTCCAATCCAAGAGCTGCTTGATTCGCGGCCATCGAAAATAGCCGCCTTCTCGCAGTCGGAGTATTTACCTGCACCGTAGAGCTGATCCGGAGTCTTTTAAAAGAGAGGAGTTCTACAACCCAATCCGCATGAGAGCCGCAAACGTAGGAACTCACGATCAATGGCTGGAGCGGGTTTCAGACACCGGATCACTCGTGAAAGCTCCTGCTATGGTTCAAGAATAGAATGCTTTCTGGAGAGTTTCAATCGGCAAGACTTCGTAGGCCCACGTCCTATATCGCCTTTGGTAATTCTATGTATGGCATGGCGACGATGTAAAGGCAGGTTCAACGTGTTCAAATATCGACGATCTTGTGCCGGATGGCAAAATGAATCAGGTTGCTGAGAGTGTGAAGACTGAGCTTTCGCATGATGTGGGCGCTGTGCGCGTCCACGGTCTTCACGCTGATGTCGAGGTCGTAAGCTATTTCTTTATGGCTTCGTCCTTGCGCCAGCATCTTCAGGATTTCGAGTTCTCGCGAGGTCAGATCGCCGGGCGACGGCCCTGGCTTGCTGGTCGTGACCAACTGTCCCAATATTATATTGGTGACGGCCGGCGACAAAAAGGGCTTACCCTTTTCCAGGGCCTTCACCGCCATAACAAGGTCGCGGGCGGCGTCGGACTTCAGCACCAGGCCACGCGCTCCGGCGGCCAAGACCTTAGTGGCGACCTCCCCCGAGTCGTGCATTGTGAGGACGAGAATCTTGGCGGCCGGACAGGCGTTGAGAATTTGCGTAATTGCTTCTAACCCATCCATGTCCGGCATGGTGAGGTCGAGAAGCACCAGATCGGGGCGGAGTTTCCGCGCGCTTGCAACGGCCTCGCGGCCGGTAGCCGCTTCACCGCAAACCTCCCACTGTGGCTGGGCCTCAAGAAGCGTGCGGACGCCTCGCCGAACCACCTCGTGATCGTCGGCGATGAGGATGCGCAGCGAATTCATACACCAATTGGTGAAATTGGGATAACGGCCTTAACTGTGGTCCGCCCATTGGCCGAACCAATATCCAGCCCACCACCGAGTTGCTGGACCCGCTCCCGCATGCTGGCGATGCCCACGCCCGGCGGGGTGTCGCTACGTATCCCGCGGCCTGCATCGGTCACTGCCAAGGTTACGTTAGTTGGGCCGCGAACCAGCTGAATACTCGCCGTGCTGCTGCCCGGAGTGGCGATGGATGTTGGCGAGAGCCTCCTGTACGACGCGAAATAGCGCCGTCTCCACCTCCTGTGGCAATCGACCCAAATTCGGCGCCACCTCAAGATCCACCTGGATTCCGCTGCGCTGCGCAAAACCGTCAACGTAGGAGGCAAGCGCGGACTGCAGGCCCAACTCATCAAGTTCCGGCGGGTGAAGCAGGTAGGAAACCGTACGAATGTCTTTCAAGCAGCGGCCTGTCAAGGTGCGGCTCTCGTCCAGCACTCGCCGTGCGCGGGGCTCCAGCGCGCCGGCCGATTCGTTGACGACCGAAAGATTGATGGCGAGGCCAGCGAGTAGTTGTGCGGTGCTGTCATGAAGCTCGCGAGCCAGGCGCCGTCGCTCCTCGTCCTGCAAGCGCAGAAGGCGGCCGGAGAGCTTGTGCAGCGCGGCCGCCGCCGCTTTGCGTTCGGTGATATCACGGTAGATTGCATATATCGCGATCCGCGCGCCAGGCACCGCGACGGGGACATGCATGATCGAAACGTGTACACGAGTGCCATCCTTGCGCCGGCGAACGCCCTCCGCATCCACACGTTGGCCGTGCGCTATACGATCCGCATATCTCTGGAACTCGTCTCGCGCCTCGTCCGGTACAATCAGTTCGCTGAGACCACGGTCGAGCGCCTGCTCCGGAGTGTAACCAAAAAGCCGGGTGAACTCTCTGTTCACACGGACAACGCGATAGTCCAGGTCCATTAAAATCACCGCCTCCGGCGCTTGTTCGAACAACTCGTCCAGGAGGGCTTTCTGTTTCTGAAGCCGATCTGCCAGAGACGTCAATAGAGCAACCACGAGGACCATAGCGGCGACGATGCCGATGGCGACAGTACCGAGAGAAGAGATGCTCACGGCGTGGGATCGATCCGGGACGGCGCTAGATTGCGTAAAGCTAGCAGCCGCCATGCCCGTATAGTGCATGACGGAGATGGCCGCCCCCATCAGCACGGCACTGGCCCCCTTTAGCCATGTTTGGTGGGTTTCCTCGTCCCGGAAAAGAAATGCCAGCCACAATGACAATAGAGAACCAGCGATCGCCAATAAAACCGAAAGAGCGACGATCGCTGGAGAATAGTGGCACATTGCCGGCAGCCGCATCGACGCCATGCCAGTGTAATGCAGCACCGCAATACCGCCACCCTGAAAGGTGCTGCCGGCGAAAGCCCACCCGAAACCCATTTCACGCCGGCTCACCACGAACAGGGCTACAGCCGAGGAGAGGACGCCAGCCAGGAGGGAGACCAATACCATGGGCCAGTAGTACAAGACTGGAACCGGCAAGCGGAACGCAAGCATGCCGGTGTAGTGCATTGACCAAATGCCGATTCCCATGGCGGTGGCGCCGCTGATGAGCCACGCCAGCCGGGTTCCGCCGCGAGCGACGGTTACCCGCTCCGCAAGATCGAGCGCGGCGTAGGAAGCGAGTACCGCGATCAAGACCGACAAAACTATTACAAAGTGGTCGTACGACCCGGCCAAGACAGCACCGTCAGCAGGGGTCATGGCTTCGCCCTAAGTGCAAAAGCCTTCCACTTGATTTCCATTCGGCCTCGCGAACTGCAGTGAGTATACATCTTGAATACCCGGCTGTGCCAGGGAAAAAGTGGCTTGTGTCCGAGTCACCCGGATTTTATCGCCAAAACTGAATGGATCGCTTTGTACTTATTGGCGACGATTCGGGATCGACGAAGTGCAAGGCGACAAAAGGCCAGGATGTCCGGCACCCGGAAACGGGTCGGCTTGACCTGAAACACGCTGTCCCGGTACCACGATGATTCCCCATTGTTTTTCCCGATTGGAGAGGTACCGGCTCAGCAGCATTTGCAGACGGCTATGATCCCATTCGCCGACGTTTTCGTTCCAAGAGCTCGCCATCCAGATATTCGCGGTCGGGACGGTAGCTGGCCGCCAGATATTCACTGAGAGGCACGACATTCCTCAAGCGGCCATTATCCAGGAACGCCCTTGTCTTTCTCCGACATTTGACGGATAATAATGGACAAATGGCGCATGCAGCCTCCATCAATCCACCTTTCGATGCGGTTCGGAAGGGTCTTCCGGCCGACAGGCTTACCCAAATGGCGCGGGTGCTAGGCGTGGACCGCGCGTTTCTGTTGCGTATTGTGGGTGTTTCCGAGCGCACGGTGCAGCGCAAACATATACTTGCGGAACGGCTGAGCCCGGCCGCTTCGGATCGTCTCTCGCGGGTGGGGCGCATCTATATGCTGGCCACCGAGGTGCTTGGCAGCGGCGAAAAGGCGGCGGAATGGCTGAAACGGCCCAGCCGGGCGCTGGCCAACGAGTTGCCGCTGCGGCTGCTCGATACGGACGCCGGTACGCAAAAGGTGGAGCGGGAGTTGCACCAGATCCAGTACGGCTTTGTGTATTGATGTTGCCGTTGTGGAGGCTGTACCGAACCCGGCATGGGGCGGGTCTGGACGGGATCGGCGGCACGTTCGCGGACGGGCGCTGGCACAACCGGGGCGAGCGGGTGGTTTATTTCGGAGGATCGGCCGCCATCGTGGTGCTGGAACGTCTGGCCCATACCGATCCCGATTTGCTGCCCGACGATCTGCAACTCGCCAGATTCGAGTTTTCCGAGCCGGTGGCGGAATCCAAGATTGAGGAGTATGGTGCGCTTCCGGCGGATTGGATTCAGGATGAGAAGGCCACCCGCAGGATAGGCGAGCGATGGCGGCAACAGGGCTCTCGGTGCCTGTTGGTGGTGCCGTCGGCGATCCTCCCGGAAGAATCCAATTTCGTGCTGAATCCGCAACATCCTGAGGCGAAGGGGTTGCGGCTGGTCCGCGAGCGGCGATTCAGTTTCGATGCGCGGCTGATTGGTTAGCCTATGAGTCTCCACAGGTTGTTATCGGATCCCAGGCGTCGGCAGCTGCAAGCGGTTGCTCCGCGACCCTGGCCGCCTGGCAGACCAGATTCGCCAGGAAGCAAGAAGAAAGGCATCGACAAGATGCCCATGAGCGAGATCGATTCGTCCGCTAAGCGACCCGTGAATGATCAGGGCCGTAATCGACAGCAGCGCACTCGTTTCCGCCGTCATCACTTCAAAAGAGGGGATTCGGCAGAAGTTGTGGGGCGGGTTGTTAAGCCGCTGACCGCCTGTAAACAGGACAATTAGCGCCGGTTGGCAACCGGCGCGCAGGATACCGTCCTGCTTGCGCGGGTTGCCAAGCGAAGAGGCGGCCTAGGAGGCCGCCGCAGGCTGGGGAGCCTGCCCCACAATTTATGCAGGACTCCCGTTTGCAAACGAGATTAGCCTATTACTTATTAACCTATTAGTAACCGCGAAAAATAGGAGACTGTATCCAAGCTGGTTTATAATCTTTAGATACCTGGTGCCGACGGGCGTTCGGCCCCTATATCGGGATAGGTCCCATGCCTACCCCCTTCCACGGTGAAGTAGGGCGAAGGATCTGCATATATTCCGTCACAGGTTAGCTTAGCGGGGAACGGGAAGAATGCCGCCACAATTTGAATTCATCATATTGAATGCGCCGGAGCGCCTTCATCAGCCAAGTGTTCGCAGCCTCTTGGGCGTCAAGCTGGATGCCGGGGGGTCTGCCCTTGCGGGAGGGGCCGAATGGGTGATCGTAAGCGCCAGCGGCCGCAAGCGGACCAAGGAATTGTTGAAGCAGGCGCGGACGCAATCCCGCCGCGTTCTGTTGGAAGCATCGACGCCCGAAGAGGCCGCTTTGGCGGGGGATCTGGGCTTTGACGGAGTGGTATCTCAGACACCGCTCGATTCGCCCGTTCCGGTGTGGGGAGCGGGAGAGATCGGACTACACTCGGCGGCGGCCTGGTATGCCAGCGGCGCGGCCGGGGTAGTACTAGACGCCGCGGATGCTTCGTGGACGGCGCTTGCGCAGAGGTTCCGGACCGTTCCCGCCGTTGTGCGCGGCCTGCGCGAGTCCATCCGGCAGCATGTGCAGTTGGCCAAGCAGCATGCGCGCCTGGAGCCGGCGGCTCAAGGGAAGGCCGAGTCGCCTGGCGATGCGGCGGTCGAAGCGGCACTAGCCAGCGGCCAAATGGAAATCGTGTTTTCGGGCGTGAGGGATGGGCGGTCGGCTGCGATGGTAGCCGTGCTGGCGGCGCCGCTGGCGGAAAAAGGTGTGCGCATCGGTATTCTGGCGGATGCGGCCGTGGCCGAAGAAGGCGCCAGGCTGGTCGGCGAACTGGCGGTGCCTTTCGATCCACCGCGGGTGGAAGAAATGCCCGCGCCCAAGCCGTTCGATGTGGCTATCGTGGGCATGGGCTGCCTGCTTCCCAAAGCGCCCAACGTGCGTGCGTTTTGGGCCAACATCCTGAACAAGGTCGATGCCATCGGCGAGGTGCCCAAGGAGCGCTTCAATATCGACCTGTATTTCGACCCAGATCGTAAAGCCAAAGACAAGATTCACTCGCGTTGGGGTGGTTTCCTGGATGCGGTGCCGTTCGATCCCATGCGCTACGGCATTCCGCCCAACGCGCTGCCGTCAATCGATCCATTGCAATTGCTGGCGCTGGTGACGGTGGACCAGGCGCTGCGCGATGCGGGCTATCACGACCGGGAGTTTTCACGCCAGAAGACCTCGGTGATTCTGGGCCTGAGCGGCGGTTTAGGCGATGTGGGCCTGCAATATGCGGTGCGCTCCATGCTGCAGCAGTTCATCAGCCAGCCTCCGGCCGAATTGCTGCAGGAGCTGCCCGAGTGGACCGAAGATTCTTTCGCGGGCCTGCTGCTGAATGTAGCCGCGGGACGCGTGGCTAACCGGTTCGACCTGGGCGGAGTGAATTTCAGCGTGGATGCGGCCTGCGCCTCTTCGCTGGCGGCTGTGTACCTGGCGGCGCGCGAGCTCGCCGATCACTCGAGCGATATGGCCATTGTGGGCGGCGTGGACACGGCGCAAAGCCCCTTCGGGTACCTATGCTTCGCGAAAGCACAGGCGCTTTCGGGGCGCGGCCGCTGCCGCACGTTCGATGAATCGGCCGACGGCATCGCCATCAGCGAAGGCATCAGCATGATGGTGCTGAAGCGGCTGGAAGATGCCGAACGGGATGGCGATCGAATTTATGCGGTGATCAAAGGCGTGGCCGGATCGAGCGATGGTAAAGGCAAAAGCATGACGGCGCCGCGTCTGGAAGGCCAGATCCTGGCGCTCGAGCGCGCCTACGCACAAGCGGGCATACGTCCTTCCACCGTGGGGTTGATCGAGGCGCACGGTACCGGTACCACATTGGGGGATGCCAGTGAGCTGGCGGCGGTGGCCAACGTGTTTCAGGCTGACGGCGCCACGCCGGCGAGTTGCGCCATTGGATCGGTGAAATCCATGATCGGCCATACCAAATCCGCCGCGGGAATCACCGGGCTGATGAAAGTGGCGCTGGCGCTGTACCACAAAACGTTGCCGCCTACGCTGCATGTGGAGAAGCCCAACCAGAAGCTGCTGGAACCCGGCACTCCGATTTTCGTGAACACCGAAACGCTGCCGTGGATTCCAGCGGCCAGTACGCCGCGCCGCGGAGGCGTGAGTGCGTTCGGCTTCGGCGGGACCAATTTCCATGCGGTGCTGGAGGAGTTTCAGGGCGACTTGAGCGATCCGGCGGATGTGGCGCAGACCGAGAAGTGGCCGGCGGAACTGTATATCTGGAATGACCCGTCGGCGGCGGATTTGGTGGAAGGACGCGGCTTGGGCACGCGCGTCTCTTCGTCGGCGCAAACCCGCCTGGCAATCGTGGCGGTTTCGCCGGAGGATCTGCGCGCGAAATTGGCGAAGGCGAAATCGGCACTCGAAGCGAAGCAGCCGCTCAATGATGCGCAAGGCATCTACCTGGCGTTCGGTCCGGCGCGGGGGAAAGTCGCATTTCTCTTCCCGGGCCAGGGTTCTCAAAAGACGCACATGTTGCGCGACCTGGCGCTGCACTTCCCGGAAATGCGCGCCAGCTTGGAACAAGCCGGGCAGTCCCTCGCCGGACGTTTGCCCAAGAAGCTCGCGGCTTACATTTATCCGCCGCCGGCGTTCAGCCCGGATCAGGAAAAGCAACAGAACCTGGAACTCACCGATACACTGATCGCGCAACCGGCGCTGGGTGTGGTCGAGATCGGGTTGTGCCGCACGCTGGAACGGCTGGGTGTGCGTCCCGACATGACGGCGGGCCACAGCTACGGCGAGTACGTGGCGCTGGCCGCCGCGGGCGTGATTTCCGATAACGCGCTGTTCGATCTTTCGGAATCGCGTGGGCGTGCCATCAAAGACACAACCCACGACGAAGCCGGCACCATGGCGGCCGTAGCGGCTGGTGCAGAAGCCATCACCAAGGCATTGGACGGCATGGAAGGCATCACGCTGGCCAATCACAACAGCCCGCGGCAGACGGTGATTTCGGGATCGAATGCGGCTGTGGCTGCGGCGATGCAGAAGCTGGAGGCGGCCGGCCTGGCGGCGCGATTGATTCCGGTGGCGTGCGCCTTTCACTCGCCGCTGATGGAACCGGCGCGCGAACGTTTCGCCGAGGTGCTGGCGCGGCAAACCTTTGCCAAACCCGCCGCGGCGGTTTTCTCGAATACGCTGGGCGGGCAGTATCCCGAAGATCCACAGGAAATCGCGGCACTGCTGGCCAGCCACCTGGTGCGGCCGGTGAAGTTCGTGGACCAGATTCGCGCCATGTACGAGCAGGGGGCTCGGGTATTTGTGGAAGTAGGTCCCAAGGGGGTGCTGACCGGGCTGGCGCGGCAGATCCTGGAGGGCAGGGAAGTCCGGTTTATTCAGATCGATGGCGACCGCCACGGTTTGGTTCAACTGCTGCACGCGCTGGCGCAGTTGGCGGTGGAAGGGGCGCCGGTGGATGCGGGGCAACTGCTGCGCGGCCGGATTGCCGCAGGCGAACCGCCCGTGCGCGACAGCGGTTGGATGGTGAACGGTCAGAGAGCGTTCCCCAGCAACAAGCCGCCGCAGATCGTGAAGCCGCTGGACCTGGTGATGCGTTCGGCGGTGCCGCCACCGGCTCCCGTGGTGGCTGCTCCAGTGGCTGCGCTTGTGCCGGCGGCGCCGCCGGTACTGGCGCCGGTGTCCACGGTCAACGATGACGTGATGCTGCAATTCCAGCAGCTCATGAAGCAGGTGCTGCAGACGCAGACCACCATCATGACGGCGTACTTGCAGGGTGCTCCGGCGGCGGGTCCGGTGGCGATGCCGGCGCCTGTGACTGCACCCATGCCGGCACCCGCGCCGGTAATTGAGAAGGCAGTATTGCCACAGCCACCGCCTACGGTTGTGGCTGTGGCGATGCCTATGGTGCCAGTCCCCGCTGGGCGCGACTTCGTGACGGAACTGCGCGCGGTGGCTGCCGAGCGCACGGGCTATCCGCCGGAGATGCTGGATTTGGATGCGGGTATTGAATCGGACCTGGGCATCGATTCGATTAAGCGCGTGGAGATCCTGACGGCATTGCAGAAGCTGGGCACACCCGAACAGCAGCAAGCTGTGCAGGGCATCATGGCCAAGCTGACCAGCGCGCGCACGCTGCGCGAGATCGCGGATCTCATCGCGGGATGCGCAGGCGTGGAGCGTGCGCCTGTATTTGCGCCGCCGCGGGTCGCGCCGGGGCGTGATTTCGTGACGGAGTTGCGCGCGGTGGCTGCGGAACGAACCGGCTATCCTCCCGAGATGCTGGATCTGGATGCGGGGATCGAATCGGACCTGGGCATCGATTCTATTAAGCGGGTGGAAATCCTGACGGCATTGCAGAAGCTGGGCACGCCCGCGCAGCAGGAAGCTGTGCAGGGCATCATGCCCAAGCTGACCAGCGCGCGCACGCTACGCGAGATTGCGGAGCTGATTGCAGGATGCGCTGGAATGGAGAGTGCGCCTGCATCTGCGGCGCCGCCGGTCGCGCCGGGGCGTGATTTCGTGACGGAACTGCGCGCAGTGGCCGCCGAACGAACCGGCTATCCGCCCGAGATGCTGGATCTGGATGCGGGGATCGAATCGGACCTGGGCATCGATTCGATTAAGCGGGTGGAAATTCTGACCGCTTTGCAAAAGCTGGGCACACCGGAGCAACAGCAAAGCGTGCAGGGCATCATGACCAAGCTGACCGGTGCGCGCACGCTACGCGAGATTGCGGAGCTGATTGCAGGATGCGCTGGAATGGAAAGTGCACCTGCGCCGCCGGTCGCGCCGGGGCGCGACTTCGTGACGGAACTGCGCGCAGTGGCTGCCGAACGAACCGGCTATCCACCCGAGATGCTGGACTTGGATGCGGGCATCGAATCGGACCTGGGCATCGACTCCATCAAGCGGGTGGAAATTCTGACCGCATTGCAGAAGCTGGGCAC
>Ga0073928_10010042_pt1 | contig 11385 bp, 6 predicted proteins | sample PaiPotPPA55metaG_FD_76969 | JGI IMG/M metagenome (GOLD analysis project Ga0073928, IMG submission 76969) | Iron sulfur acid spring bacterial and archeal communities from Banff, Canada, to study Microbial Dark Matter (Phase II) - Paint Pots PPA... ...
CCGGCCAATCAGATGTCGTCTTCCACGAGCAGCTCATGACTTCGGATTTAAAGCCCGATCGATCGTGAGTCATGAAACGCGTACAGCGGCCCCTCAGTCTGCCGAGAATGGACCGGATATTCCGAATTTCCTGTCGAGGTAAATTGAACTTGCCGTCGGGCAGGGCCGCCGAATGGAATTTCGATAGCCCTCTCGAATAGCCGCCAAAGGCGGTGCGGTCGGCAAATTGCACGCCGGGAAATTGGGACACAGGCGCACGACCACTCGCTCGACCACACATGCTCATTGGCGTGACGTAATAGATAGCACGCTTGAGGAGATCGATGTCTGGGAGTTCATAGAGGAACGGCGACGGCAAAGGCTCTTCAAGCATCGGGCACCATTCCACAGGAAGCTGGAACGAGGTCTCGTTCTCCTCACCCAAAACAAAAGACAGTGTGTTTTCATTCTTGTCTAACTCAAATGCGATCACGGTATGTTTGAATGCCCTGCATATACCCTTAAGACGTTTTCGATGGATATCGAAGCAAATGGGATTCGGGCCTATCGCAGAATCCTTGGAGAGGGGGATGAATGAGGAGCACGAGAAATTCATGTCCAGCGTATTTCCCACGCATCGCAGCTGAGAGCTCGTAATTTCGATGAGAATATGATCCGAGGCCCTGTCAGGAATTGTTATCGCATAGACCGCAGAGGCGAGCTTTTCCATGTCTACCGTGAAAAGAAATTTTCCGAGACGGAACAGATTGGGATCGTATGAATTCCACAGCGGGAACGCTAGCTGGCCGTGAAGCTCCAACGCGGCTTGGTCGGCGAGTTCGAGATCAGCCGGATTAACGTCCATCGATGTCCTCCTAATTTGTCAGGGCGCGAAAGTTGTTGAAGGAAGCCACCACCCCGGCCACGTCCGCCGTCGAAGGCGAGGGTTTGTCGGAAAGGAAGCATGCAGCTTTCGGAGCTCGCCCGTCCGCCGAACGTTTGCAAGCTCGGTTCCTCCGGCGAACATGGCCCGAATTTTATCCTCCTCGTCCAGCCGACGTTTGCGTTCGAGATTACGGTCTGCATATTCGCGAATCTCCCATCCGATATAGAGGGACGACCAAGCTCGATCATTGAAAGCGGACAGAAATTTCATTTGATCGTTAGCCGCCTCCCGTCGCACCGTGGGGCCGAGGGACTCTGAGGTCCCGAAGACCTTCCGACATTCCGCCCCCCCAGTCGCGGCTCGCAGCCGGCGCGGGATTACGAGGAGTTCGATCAGTGGCATGAGCCCGTTCGACGCCGAGCGCTCGAGGACCGTGGGGTTGAGTCCTCGCATTTGAGCGCGCACGCTCAACCAATGAAACTTTAAGCGCGCATCAAGCGATTCGCGACGCACCCGGGCGACGCTAAGTGCATTCGCCGGTGCTTGGGGGAAACGCTTGGCGAAAAAGCGATGACGCACCCAAATCAGGATTTCCTCGATGTGATTAGGAGAGATGTAAGCCGCCATCCGAGTCACCAATTGTCCTCCCTGATCTCGTTCATGAACGTGCGACCAATGGAACCCGTTGACGTTCGGGGGCAGTCGATATTCGAGTTTGAGTCTTATCGCGTGGGTCAGAGCTGAAGCGAGGCCAACGGCGTCGTCGTGTCGCTGAACATCCAGCTTGCCGTGATGTATTGAAATCCGCGCATTGAACAGGGTCCCGTAGTGTTGAGGAAGAAACGATCCAACGTGATAAATCTGCGCTACTTGCTGGCGTGTGAGGTAATGCGCATGAGCGGACGGCGCGCCGCTGGAGCGCAAGCGCGTGAAACCCTGACCTGCTAATTTTTGAGAGTTGACGGGAATAGCGGCAGCTGCCGATCGCACGGTGCTGGGCGCTTCGCCATTCACCAAGAAATGGAACGCGGTGAGCCGCGTGAGTAAAGCGCTGGCGGACACACGTCCTTCGGCCACCAAGCATTCCAGCGCGCTTTGCCAAAAGGCGTTGATCGGCAAGCCGAGTTTCTTGGCGCGTTGCGCGAAGCCGTCTACGATCTCGGCTCTCTGAGCGGGAGCGGACGGGTCGATGAGCGTGTCGGCGTGCTCGACGCGAAGTACGTCATTCAAATAGATAAATGTCAGGAGGCGATGCACGAACTCAAGCTTGCGCGCTGGCTCTTCGTGCCAGTCCTCGACGATGTTCAATTGAGCTTGCAAATCTCCGTTCAGGAGCGCGATCGCATAGTCGAGAAGGGTGTTCGTAAAATCGAGCCGCAACACACGACGAACGTTGGTCTCGGTGATTGCGCCAAATTCGCCAACCTGCTCAAGGTGCTTGATGAGATCACGCGGATGACCGGCGCTGGCCGAGGACAGAACGTCCAATGCCTCGATGTCGAAGGTAAATCCTTCCCGCGTGCATATATCGCGCAGATAGGTCGTGCATTCAGCCCGCGAAAAGAGCTGTAACTCAAGCTCCTTGACACGCGAGCGAATTGTGCGCGGCACCTTGTCAAGCTTCGTCGTCGCTAGAATGATGGTCGGCCCCCATCTATGGTGGGTTTCAAGGGCCTTCAGCAGGGCATCGAATCCTCTTGGCGAGAGGTTATGGACTTCGTCGAGAAAGAACACCCGATAGCCAGTATTGAGCGATCCTTGACGTGCCAGATCGGCCAGGTTGGTGATGTCTTCGATTCGGCTCCTTTCGCCGCAGTCGAGACGCGTAAAGTCCGGCAGGTTCTGACCGCGCTCACCGAATTCGTTGCATGACGCGCAGGCATCGCACGGAGACATATCCTCGGTTGGCGACTCACAAAATCGCGCCTTCGCGAAGATAATTGCGAGGGATGTTTTTCCTACTCCGATTGGGCCGCTGAACAGGACGGATTGGCCCTTCTTCGTTCGAATTTGGTTGCGGCACCACTCGACAGCCAACTCCTGCCCGCGGACTTCATTAAAGTGGGTAGGCCGATATTTTTCCGAGAGGTCAGTCATATTTGCCTCCTCACACAACCATTGCGGCATTGGCTTCGCCACTGGTCGAAAAGAGGCCTGTTTTGGGGGATAGCCGAAATTTGGAGATGAAAATCATTTATTTTCAAATACATATGTCTCTGCCTCGAAGCCACATTGGCGAGATTCTGTTCGAAATAAGACTTACTATTTTTCATTATAGATATTATTCGAAATACCCACAGTCGCCGGGAATTGAGTAAAACGGACTGATAACGGGCGCGAAACTGCGTGCGGCGTGATCGCTGGTCCACTGATTGACGTGCTATGTCGGCGCGAGAGATAAAGGCATCCGGGAGAGCAGCCATGCGCGAGATTCCAAAGCCAGCGCGCCTACGGTGCGGGCATCAATCGAAAAAGAGATTGCTTGCTGGAAATCACGCGGCGCAATGCCACGCCGGGAGCTGATCGCTTGGCGATCTTTCCATGCTCCGTCGGGACGCTTAGCGAAACACAGTCACCCTATGAGCGTCAATAAATTTTTCGCCATTGCCGAGAATTCGTGCCGGTCCCTGTCAGATGCGGCGCAAGCGTGTAATTTTGCTGGCGGCTGTTACTGCTTCGCCAACACCTCAAACGCCCCGTTGGATGCCCCTCGAATGACGTGCGCCGGTCCTACGCAAGCTTCACCTATCAAGCAGGAAGCAACTACGCGCCATCCTGGCGGCGCAGACTATTAAAGCTTTAGACCGCAAGCGCCTGTCAGTTCCGCAAGGCTGCGGAACTGACAGGCATTGCCGCCGCCGATTTTTCCCGGATTCGGAACGCGATCGGACGGTTCACGGTTGACCGCCCGATGACGGTCCTGGGCCGTTTGGATCAGCGCGTCGACGTAAACTGAAAGTGCGGCCGAATGCAAAACGGGCAATCCTTGTCTCATCTCATAGATGAGGGTACTCGCCAGGCATTACCCATCGAAGATGTGGTCGTGGGGCTGCCTGGGTCTACGAGCATGCTGCCGTTCAATCCGGCATTTAATGTTTTTCGATAATGTCGGGACCGCCCCAAGGCGACCGTTCGAGGGTCTCAAGACTTAGCCTCCAAACCTCTCCCGGCAGATGTCCGCGAGCGTTGGAGGGCGGGCGATTGTAGCGATGGCATCACCATCAGGAGACCAATCGATTATTTTAAGAGCACCGTCGAAGTGCTGCATTAATTTGACCTGATATCGATGTGGGATACCGCGTTGTCGCCACACCCGGATCGCGTTGGGCGTTGCCCCGAGTTCGAGGGCCGCCTCGGCGAGTTGTTTGAAGGTTAGTTGGACTTGCTGCATGGGCGGAATATAGCACAAAGCGTGCCGAGTGGATAGTACAATAGTAGAAAGATGTTAATCGCCCAAGACCTAAGTCTCGGCGAGCAAGAACAGAAAGTCAATAATTTCCAAATACATGGCCAAACCCCCCATGTTGAATATTTTCAAACAGATAAGACAATCCTAGAGTTAGAGTTGGGGAAGACCGTTTTGACCCCCTCTCATACCGGTCCTGGAGGGGAAAAATGTCGCATCGCGTGCATAATGAGCCAATGAAGCTTGCAGCCAATAGATGACTCCCAATGAATAATGGCCCCATAAGAAAAGGGGAAATATCTCGTATCATTAACTTGACCTCGATCCTCGGGGGTGGGGTATCAGAAAATCGGCCCATTGCTGCATCAATTGCCGCCGTTTGTTGAACAAATCAGTGCGGCTGTCGACGGCTTTGCGCGCGGTCTCAATGCCGGCCACCGGCAGACCCGCAGGATCGAGTAGCCCAACCTGCACCAGGACTGAGGCTTGGTCCCAGTAAATGTGCTCGTGCGCGACCTTGCCGGTCCACAAATCGCACGATTGCGATGAGGGGAATCTCGACCCTTCGGCCAGTCGGTTTGACACCCGGCAGCATCCAGTCGATCTCGCTCGCATGGGTGCAGGGGTCAAAGTTCAAGGCCGATTGACACCGTCCCGTGACAAACCGTGATCCCCCGTTCGCCAAGCTCCCTTGCCAGACTGCGCAAGGTGACATTGGGATCCTCCGCAACACGGGCAAGCAGCCAGGTCCGGTGCTCCCCCGATACGCGAAGCGACCGATGCCCGCCCATCTTGCCGGGCGCAACACTGCCTGTCCGGCGTTGGCGCTGCGCCCATTTGATGATGCTCGAAACGCTCACCTTAAGAACCGCCGCCTCCGAATGCGCGCTCTCACCGGCTGCAACACGCCTCATTGCGCGCTCGCGCAAATCCATTGAATAGGGCTTCGCCATCGCTGTCGGCCTCCGTTTGGAGGACAACTTGAATCTGATTCGCAGCCCCTTGGGAATCCCCCGCCGATTCAATCAGGAGGCGACATCCTCTAATGTCTTCCTGTAGTTTCGCGCATCCCCTTTCGGATAGCTACGCAAAAAAACCGTGTCATTGCCCGCCGCGCCGGAAAGTTTGGCAGTAGGGATCAACCGGCGCACCGCATCGCTGCCAATTTTGAGGCTTGATCCGGCGGTGTGTTTGTGAGCCTAATAGGGGCGCGCGGCGGAAGCGCTTGGAACGCTCGCCGCCGCACTTGGCCATTACCTTGAGTCGAAGGATAACAGCCCTGATGCGCACTCTGGCGCCAATTTCTCCCGCCGTCCAGTCTGAAATCGACGCTTGCTTCGAGGCCCTTCTCGCGAATCCAACCTTGTGGCCGTCCTGGCCCGGGTGTGATCCGCTCGCCGGGATGGACCTAGCCGGCCTGCTCAAGGATGTGAAGCCGGAGCCGCGCCGCGATATCGACAAAAATCAGCTTATGCCGCTCGCCGAGGTTGCACGTGGGTCCGGGCTTTCGCTTTCGGCGTTGCGTACTGAGGCCCGCAAAGGGACTCTTGCCGTGGCGCGCATCGCTGGCAAGGACTTCACGACGCTCGCCGATATTGAAAGGATGGTAGAAACATGCCGCGTCGCCGTAAAGGCTCCCGCCTATGGCTCAGACCAGCCCGGCGTGGTGGAACCGAAGCCGCTGCCTGGATTATCCTCGACGGGAGAAGACAGGTTAGCACTGGCTGCGGCATTGATGCGCGCGAAGAAGCTGAAAAGCGGCTCGCCGATTACATCGCCAATAAATACGTCCCGGAACGTTGTGAGCGTTCGCTTTCCAAAACCAGAATCTCGGACGTGATTGGGATTTATCTTGCCGATGTCGCGCCCGGACAAGCACGCCCTGAAAAAGCGGGTGAACGTGCGGAGCGCTTATTGCAATTTTTCGGTGATCGAAGGCTAGACCAAATCACCGGCTCGCTCTGCCGCGAATATGCCGCGTGGCGCGATGGCAAAGGACAATCGGTAAAAGGAACTGGCGGCGGCGCCAGGCGCGATCTGCAAGACCTGGCGGCGGCGATAACCCACCATCATCGGGAAGGGTTTCACCGCGAAGTCGTTCGCGTCGTGCTACCCGAGCGCGGCGAGGCCCGCCAGCGATGGTTAGAGCGCCAAGAGCTTGCGCGCTTGCTCTGGACATGCTGGCGCACGCGTGAGAAGCAGGAAGGCGTTGCCACGAACAAGCGGCCATTGCACCATCTTTGCCGTTTCCTCCTGCTCGGTGTCTACACGGGCTCACGGCCAGGCGCGGTTTTCAATGCGGCGTGGGATCGCGGACCGGGAAAGTCGTGGGTAGATGTTGAGCGCGGCGTTTTCCATCGTCATGGAGAAGGTGCCCGTAAAACGGACAAGCGCCAGCCGCCCGTCAGAATATCCCCGCGATTGTTGGCCCATTTGCGCCGCTGGCAGCGAATCGACGGCGGTTGTGGTTATGTCGTCACCCATGACGGCCAGCCGATTAAAAGCGTCAAAACAGCGCTTGGGCGCGCTTGCAAGCTCGCCGGCCTTGAAGGGGGCGTTATGGCCTACACCATGCGCCATTCATGTGCTTCATGGCTTGTCGCCCAAGGCTTGGCGACACGGCTCATTGCCGAGTTTTTGGGAACAAGCGAGGCGATGATCCTGAAACACTACGGCCACCTTGCACCCGACTATCAGGAAGAGGCGGCGCTGGCGATTGGGCAAAAACACCGTATTATTGGGGGAAACATTGGGGCAGTAAAAACCGGGTCCTGACGCAATGCGACAAACTATTGAAATGGTTGGTGGGCCGGGCAGGACTCGAACCTGCAACCAGACCGTTATGAGCGGCCGGCTCTAACCGTTGAGCTACCGGCCCCGGCAGGCCTCGGTCGAGGCTGCTTCCTAGCTTGGGCCGCGTGCCCGTGGGGCCCTTCTCGAATATCCGCCATTCAACCAATGAGAAAAATTCGAGGCAGACCCTACGGTCATTTTTTATGACCTTTGGCACACCGGGAAGCGCGCATTAAACGTATTTCGCCACGTGAAGCAATGGCCGCGACAGGGGCTCCAGCAATTCCGGCTCGCAAGGAACTCTGCGCGCGAACAGATAAGTTGGCGCATGCCCGTGTCGAAAAATCCGTCCACTGTTTGTAGCGATCGGTTTTAACGTGGTGCCTTTTTCGCCAAAATGCGCTGCAGCGTGCGCCGGTGCATGTTGAGGCGGCGCGCCGTTTCCGAGACATTGCGGCCGCAAAGCTCGTAAATCCTTTGAATATGCTCCCACCGCACCCGGTCGGCCGACATCGGATTTTCCGGGAGTTCGGCCTTATCGTGGCGCGTGGCCATGAGAGCATTGAAAATTTCGTCGGCATCGACTGGCTTGGCCAGATAATCGAAAGCCCCAAGCTTTACGGCGGTCACCGCGGTAACGATATTGCCATAGCCAGTCAGGATGATGGCCCGCGCTTCCGGGCGCTTCGCCTTCAATTCGCGAATCACATCGAGCCCGTTGCCGTCGGCAAGCCGCATGTCGATCACCGCGAAGGCCGGAGCGCCTTCGCCTATTGCCGCGAGACCTTCGGCGACCGAGTGCGCGGCAGTCACGGTGAAGCCGCGCGTCTCCATGCTGCGGCAAAGGCGCGTCAGGAAAGTATTATCGTCGTCGACGATCAATAGCGAGCGATCTGGCCCGAAACCGCCTTGCATACCTTGATCTTCGCTCGGCTTTCCCGCCTTGGCAGGCTCGGGGGGGGCATCTGTCATTGCAATCGCCTCGGTTGAACCATTTCCAGGAAAAACACGGCAACGCCAAAGAGAATCAATAAGTCTTTCGCGTTATCTTGGCCGTGAAACTGCCCCGGCCCTATCTTAAGAGAGCGGCCGGAGCTCGGCTCCGGGTTTGGCCGCGGCGCCGCCGGCAGGTAAACGTTTGGCCCCGCGTTCGAATGCCGGCCTCTCCCACAAAATTGTAACCATTGCACCGGTCGCGGGGGGCACGCGATTCTCGGTCTTAACGATCGCGCCGGAGCGTTCCAGCAGGGTCTTAGCGATGAATAAGCCAAGGCCCAGCCCCGCACCTTCGTCCGTTTTAGCGCGCCTGTCATTCTTGGTTGTCACATAAGGCTCACCCACCCGGCCAACGACATCGGGAGAAAAACCTGGGCCGTCATCTTCGATGACTATCCTGACCCGCGCCCCATTCCATTGCGCCACGATACGGACTTCGGAAACCGCGAAGTCTATCGCGTTTTCGATCAAATTGCCGAGCCCGTACAATATTCCCGGGTTCCGCAGGCAGGCCGGCTCCGGCCCTTTCCCATCCTCGACAATCGAAATGTGAACTCCGAAATCGCGGTGCGGACCGGCAACCTCTTCGAGGAGCAGACTCAAACTCATTTCATCGAGAATATTGCCGGCATCGCCGCCAAGGGAGGCGAGCTTGCCTAGGATGGCGCGGCAGCGGGCGGTCTCTTGTGCGAGCAGGGTGAGATCCTCTTCGAGGGGATCGCTGGCGGGAAGTTGCTTCTGGAGATCCTTAACAATCAGCGTGATCGTGGCCAGGGGCGTGCCGAGTTCGTGCGCCGCCGCCGCCGCCAATCCGTCGAGCTGCGTTAAATGCTGCTCGCGCGCGATCACGAGTTCGGTCGCGGCCAAGGCGTCGGCGAGTTTGCGCGCCTCGACGGCAACGCGCGACGCATAGATCGCGATGAACGCCGCTCCGAGTACGATCGCGACCCAAATCCCTGTGTTATAGATCAACGGAAGCTGCAACTGCTCGCCCGAAAACCAAGGCAGAGGGTAGTGCTGGAAGGTTAGGGCCGATACCGCGCCAATCATGAGCAGGGTCAGGATCAAAGTGATACGGCCCGACAGCGATACCGCGGAGATCATGATCGGCGCCAGGTAAAGCACCGAAAAGGGGTTTTCGATCCCTCCCGTCAGATAGAGAAGAGCCGTCAACTGAAGGATATCGTACGCCAGCATCAATGCCGCGGGCACATCCTCCAGCCGTTCGGTGCGGCCAAAGCGCAGCCGCAGGCCAATGTTGAGCCCGGCCGAAGCCGCGATGACAAGAAGACAAGCGCCAAACGGAAGCGAAAACCCGAGCCCGAAATAGGTGACGACAAGCGCGACTGCCTGTCCGAGCAGAGCCAGCCAGCGCAATGTGACGAGCGTATCGACGCGGAGCCGCCGCGAGCGCCCGCCTAGGTCGATGTTGATTAATTCGGCCATGTTACCCGCTTACACCGGTCGCTACCGAAGTAACAAGGCTCCGGCCGTCGTTTGGGCCTTGCGAGATTTGTTGCAGCCCCCCGATTTTGTTCGCCGCGAGGAACCCAAGCACTTTAGGATGGGCGGAGCATCCGCGATTCGGCTTAGCCCATGCGTCTCGACTGGAACGACATCAAGGCCCGCGCGGCGAAATTCGCCGAGGATTGGAACGGCGCCCAATACGAGCGGGGCGAGACGCAGACTTTTTACAACGAATTTTTCGAGCTGTTCGGCGTCACCAGGCGGCGCGTCGCTAGCTTCGAGCATGGCGTCGATCTGCCTGAAAAGAAGCGCGGCTATCTCGATCTTTTCTGGAAGGGCAAGCTCCTCGTCGAGCAGAAGTCGGCCGGACGCAGCCTGATGCCCGCGCGACGGCAGGCGCTGGATTATTTTCCGGGCCTCAAGGAGCACGAACTGCCGCGCTATATTCTCTTGTCGGATTTCCAGAATTTCGAGCTTTACGATCTCGACATCGCGCCGGACCGGCCGGTGTGCTTCCGGCTCCCGGAGCTGCCGGATCACGTTCAGGATTTTGGCTTTATCGCCGGCCAGGAGCGGCGGGTTTTCCGCGATCAAGATCCGGCAAATATTCTCGCTTCCGAAATCATGGGCGCGCTGCACGACGCGCTCGATGAGGCGGGCTATCGCGGCCACAAGCTCGAACGTTTCTTGGTGCGTCTTTTGTTTTGTCTCTTCGCCGACGACACCGGCATTTTCCAGCCGCTCGGCATTTTCGAGGAGTTTATAAAAGACCGCACGCGCGAGGATGGCGCGGACCTCGGCCCGATGCTCTCAAAACTTTTCGAGGTGCTCGATACGTCCGAGCCGGAGCGCGGCAAGAAACTGGACGGCGATTTAGCCCGCTTTGATTACATCAACGGCGAGCTTTTCCACGAGCGCCTCCCGCTGCCCGATTTCGACCGCGCCATGCGCGAGAAGCTCTTGTACGCCTGCGGCTTTAACTGGGAAAAAATTTCGCCCGCGATTTTCGGCTCGCTGTTTCAGTCGGTGATGGACAAGGTTGCCCGCCGCAAGCAGGGCGCCCATTACACCAGCGAGAAAAACATTCTGAAGGTGATCGAGCCGCTGTTTCTCGACGATCTTAAGGGCGAATTCGCGCGGCTGAAGGCGCGCAAGGATACCGGCCGGAGGAGGGCGCTGGAGGATTTTCATACGAAACTCGGCGGCCTCACTTTTTTCGATCCGGCCTGCGGCTGCGGAAATTTTTTGGTCATCGCCTATCGCGAATTGCGCGAGCTCGAAATCGCCGTTTTGAAGGAACTCCATCCCGGCGAGCAGCGCGTCACCGATATCGGCCTCTACACCAAGGTCAATGTCGATCGTTTTTATGGCATCGAGATTTCCGAGTTTCCCGCCCGCATCGCCGAGGTCGCGATGTGGATGATGGACCACATCATGAATGCCCGGCTTTCCGCCGCCTTCGGCGAAAGTTTCGTGCGCATACCCTTAAAGACTTCGCCGAATATTCTTAACGCCGACGCGCTGGAGACGGATTGGGCGAGCGTGCTCGCGCCCGAAAAATGTTCCTACATTCTCGGCAATCCGCCGTTCGGGGGCGCCAAATATCAAACGCCGGCCAACCGCGAGCAGGTCAGAAGGATTGCGGCGCTCGGCGATTCCGGCGGTACGCTCGATTACGTCTGTGCCTGGTTCGTCAAGGCAGGCGAGTATGTTCGATTTGGTGAGCCCCGCCGCCCTCATCCTGAGGAAGGCTTGCAACGCAAGCCTGTCTCGAAGGATGAGGAGCCGCGAAGCGGCGTCTCATCCTGAGGAAGGCTTGCAACGCAAGCCTGTCTCGAAGGATGAGGAGCCGCGAAGC
>Ga0073928_10010043_pt1 | contig 11384 bp, 8 predicted proteins | sample PaiPotPPA55metaG_FD_76969 | JGI IMG/M metagenome (GOLD analysis project Ga0073928, IMG submission 76969) | Iron sulfur acid spring bacterial and archeal communities from Banff, Canada, to study Microbial Dark Matter (Phase II) - Paint Pots PPA... ...
CGCCTTTCGCGCCGCAGCAATTCAAGCGCCTGCTCGGGTCCCCAGCTTCCCGCGGCATAATTCGGAAAATCGCGCGGCGGAAGAGCTTTCCATAAATCAAGGATAGGCTGCACGATGGTCCAGGAAGCCTCCACCATATCTGCGCGCTGGAACAAAGTTGGATCGCCCATCATGCAATCGTATAGAAGCGTTTCATATCCGGTGGATGGCGTGGTCCCAAAATAATCGGAGTACTGAAAGTCCATATTCACCGCGCCTAGACGTACCATCGGGCCCGGTATTTTGGCCTCAAAGCTCAACGAGATTCCTTCATTCGGCTGAATATTTATGACTAGTTCGTTGGGCGCAATTTTTTCAACCGAAGTTTTGCGAAAGAGCACAAAAGGCGGGCGCCGGAAGCGAATCACGATCTCGGTAGAGCGCGTGGCCAGCCGCTTCCCGGTGCGGAGGTAGAACGGCACGCCAGCCCATCGCCAATTATCGATATTCAAAGCCAGCGCGACGAATGTTTCCGTGCTCGACGCTTGATCCACGTTTACTTCCGACCGATACCCCTGCACAGGTTTGCCGTCAATCACGCCCTCAGCATACTGCCCCCGGACGGCATGATCCAAAACTCTTTCAGGATTCAACGGTTGGATAGCGCGCAAAATCTTCGTCTGTTCATCGTGGACCGCCTGCGCGTCAAACGAAATCGGCGGCTCCATCGCAGTCAGCGTAATGAGCTGAAAAATGTGGTTGGGCACCATATCGCGCAACGCGCCCGCATGTTCGTAGTAATCGCCTCGCAGTTCGACGCCAAGTTCCTCCGCCACCGTAACTTGCACGTGGTCCACGTAACGCCGATTCCAAATCGGTTCGAAAATGCCGTTGGCGAAGCGGAACGCCAAAATATTCTGAACCGTCTCTTTGCCGAGATAATGGTCGATGCGATAAACCTGATCTTCCCGCAGCACTTGCCCGATCTCGTGGTTCAACGCCACGGCCGACTCGAGATCGTGCCCGAATGGTTTCTCGATCACCACGCGCTTCCATTTTCCGTTCTGCTCTTCAGTAAGCTTGGCTGCGCCGAGCTGCTTTACAACAATCGGAAAGAAAGTGGGGCTGGTTGCCAAATAAAAGAGCCGATTCCCCTGCGTATTTTGCTCATTTTCCACCTGCCCCAAAGTTTCGCCGAGCTTCTTATAAAGCTCGGGATCCTTGAAATCTCCGGAAATGTAATAGAGCCGCTTGACGAACTGATCCCACGAAGCTGGCTCCACTTCACCCGTTAAATATTGCCGGATTTCCTGGCTCGTGCGCTGCCGGAAGTCATCGGACGAGAATTGTTCGCGCGACACGCCTATGATCGCGAATTCCTGCGGGAGCAATTTCCCCTTCGCCAGGTTATACAGCGCTGGAAACAGTTTGCGCTTGGTGAGATCGCCGCCCGCGCCGAAGATAACCATCGCGCAGGGAGGAGCGGGCCGGCCGAGCGTTTCCTGGGACACCTTCGCTGCGTCAGAATTCTGCGTCAAGTGATCCTCCGGTTAGTGTCCGCTGCTGTGTAAATTACGAAAGCGCTTGTTGGACCGCTTGCTGCAAAGTTTTAAGACCCCCGGTTAGATCGCCTGTGAGGTGCACGCGCAGGGCTCGCCGGCCGCGCTCGGTAAGAACGTTAAAATCACCACGGGCCTGCGCTGCTTTCACAATCCCAAATGTATACTTCTTACCCGGCACCGGAAGATCGGCAGCATCGTCGCAAGTTATTTGCAAGAACACGCCGGAGTTGGGACCGCCCTTGTAGGCCTGTCCCGTGGAGTGAAGAAAGCGCGGGCCGAATCCTAGACAGGTAGCCACGCGCGTTTTATCGCGAACGGCTTCGCGAATGGACTGCAGCTCGGTGCGGTTCTGCTCGTTGCGTTCGATGTAACCGAGTACAGCAAAATAATCGCCTGCTTGCAGGCGATTCAAGTGCGCGCGCAAATACGAAATAAGTGTCGCATCCTGGCCTGCCGCTTGTTTCAGTGCTGATGCATTCTTATCATCGGAGTAGAGCTTGAAGCCGGTTTCTTCGTAGAAAGGCGTCTCCTGGGGCAGCGCTCCGGACTTTTCGTACTCATCAGTTAATTTGCGCGTCTCGATCTTGCTGGCTTCCACGTCCGGCTGGTTGAATGCGTTAATCCCGATAATCGAGCCGGCTACTGCCGTGGCAATCTCCCATCGGAAAAATTCTTGTCCCAGTTCGTAATTATTCGCAACCTGAATTCGCACGACCGGTTGGCCGGCTTTTTCCAGAGTAGCTATGCCCGCGTCTTGCTTTGCGTCGGCTCCACTTTCGAGCCGCATATAAACGAAGACGCGATCGTTGCCATAAACATCCGGCGCACCAATGGATTCGCGGTCAACCGGAATCAAACCTTTTCCTTCTTTTCCGGTGGACTCGGCGAGAAGCTGCTCCAGCCACGCTCCCAGATCGGAGATGCCAGGCGAAGCGAATAGTGTGACTTTGTCGCGGCCACTTTTCTGCAGCGCTCCCAGGATTGCCCCCAGAATTGCGCCGGGATTTTCATCCGCCGGCACCGCCGAGGCGCACGCCTGAACCATTTCTTCGGCTCGGTCGAGAAACTTTGGCACCTCCACGCCCTGGATGGCAGCTGGAATCATTCCAAAATTTGAGAGCGCCGAATATCGCCCGCCGATGCTGGGCACGCCGTAGAAAATACGGCGAAAGCCATGACTCTCGGCCACTTTCTGCATTTGAGAGCCTGGATCGGTGGTGGCGATGAAACGCTTTCCCGCTTCAGCTGCGCCGACGGATTGCTTCACTTTCTCGTAGAAATACTGTTCGAAGATATTCGGCTCGAGCGTAGTGCCTGACTTACTTGCAACTATAAAAATAGTTTCGGCGATGTCGATCTTGCTCTCAAGCGTACGGATTTGAGCCGGATCGGTGGAGTCAAGGATATGAACCTGCGGATACCCACCTTTCTTCCCGAAAGTTTTCCCGAAGACTTCCACGCAAAGGCTTGAGCCACCCATGCCAAGCAGAACGAGATGCGCAAAGCCGCCGTTATGGATTTCGTCAGCAATCGTTTTGAAATCGGAGTTGTGGGCGATCTGTTCCTCCACGATCCCCAGCCAGCCCAGCCAGTTGCCCTCGTCCTTATTGGTCCACAGCGAAGCGTCGCGAGCCCACAAGCGCTTCACTTTATTGTTTTTTTTCCAGTCCTCTAGAGTGGCCCTCACATTTTGGGCCAGATCGCCCGGAAGATTATAGATAAGGGAGTTCACGGTCGAGGCGCCGCTTTCTGCGTTCGGGCGGTGACCGCAGCCAGCAGCTTGTCGAAAGCTTCTGCGAACAGCTTCACGCCGTCTTCGGTAAGCTTGTCAGTAGCCGCCTTCATCGAAACTCCCGCGCGCGCTAGAGCGTCCATGATTCCGCGTGCACCGGCAATATCCTCTTCCAAACTTGCGCGTGGCTTTCCATGATCGCGAAATGCATCCAGAGTCGCTGGAGGAATGGTATCAACCGTGTCCGGTCCGATCAGTTCTGCCACGTAGTATGTGTCGGGAAATGAGGGATCCTTGGTGCTGGTGCTGGCCCACAGCACGCGCTGCGATTGCGCGCCGCGCGCATCGAGAGCCGACCAGCGAGGTCCGCTGAATATTTTTTTGTAACTCTGATAAGCGAGCTTGGCATTTGCAATCGCGACTTTGCCTTTCAACTTGCGCAATTCTTCCTGTTTGGCTGGATCGCTGCTGTTCTTGCTCTTGTCGTCGAGTTGGCCATCAATCAGCGTATCGATACGGCTGACGAAGAAACTCGCTACGCTAGCCATCCGGCTCAAATCACCGCCTTTTTTAGCAAACTCTTCTAGGCCAGCGATGTAAGCCTCCGCTACCCGCTCGTAAACATCCTGCGCGAACAAGAGCGTCACGTTGATGTTGATGCCCTCGCCGATGAGCTGCTGGAAAGCTGGGATGCCTTCTTTTGTTCCGGGGACTTTTATCATGGTGTTCGGACGGCCCACGAGTTTCCAAAGTCGTCGCGCTTCGTCCACGGTCTCTTGTGTTTTATGCGCCAGGTAAGGAGACACTTCCAAACTTACGTAACCATCGCGCCGTTTCGTCTGTTCGTAAACCAGCTTAAAGGCATCGGTGGCATCCTGGATGTCTTTCACAGCGAGGATCTCGAAGATGCCTTTGGCGTCCAGGTCCTTCCTATTCTCAAGTTCTTCGAGTGCTTTCGTATAATCCGTGCTGCCGGCGATCGCTTTTTCAAAAATCGAAGGGTTCGAGGTCACTCCGCGCAGACCGTCTTCATCGATCAGTCTCTTGAGCTCGCCTGTCGTGATCAGGTTGCGGCGAATGTAATCGAGCCAAACGGATTGGCCAAAGCCGATCAGGGCCTTTAGCGGATTTTCTGATTGTTTGCCTTCCTGCGATGCGGGGGTCGGTTTTGCGGTTATGCTCATAAATAAGTCTCCTTCCACAACTGATTTTCTGTTAGATCTGCGGCGCTTTTGGGCTGGTGCGAACGGTTATCATTCTCGGGGCTTTGTTTTCCGCGCTAACTAATCTACGACGCCATGGCGATTCGAGCAACCTTCAATAGTAAAGCTAATTGGTGAGCGATGTCACTCTTCCAAAGCGCGTGCGCGCGCGAGAACAGCGAGCACAGGTTCTCACAATACATTAGAGTAATCTTGTAGCCATTTAGGTTCAATCTAAACAAAATTTCATACGATGTTTGTTCGGCCAAAAGGATTGTCCGCACGCCGATTGAGGTCGAGTGGCGGAAATTTGTTTCTAGCGGGACAAGACGCGCTTGGCGAAACAAATTGGGCGATATAAAAGCGGACTCATTGGCGAAAAGTGCGCCAGGACGCGCCCGAGAAAAACCTGGGTGAAAGATTCCAGATCGATGTGACGGTGCCCGCGATGAATGCGCGTGGCGCGGCCCAGAAATTCCGCCGCGGAAACGGGGGCATCTACTCCATCCAGAGCATCGCCCTTTGTAACGAACTGAGCCACGCCTTTCCGGGCGGACACGTTATGCGCGCGGCCAATAATCCGATGCACAAAAAATCGGTCATCGCGTTCAAATAGAATTACATGGCCGGTGGATACTCTGTCAAAATCAAAGCGCTTGATGAAAACAAGGTCTCCGGATCGTATCCACGGAGTCATGCTTCCACCCAGCACTCGCAGACACACGGAGCCCTGCGACTGTATTTTCCTGGAGATTTCTGACCCTAAGTCCGCCGGAGAAGAAATGAATCGTTCTTTTTCTCCGATTCGCGGAATGCCTGCTGTAGCGGCCATCAGGGGGTCAATTCCACCGTTTGACTCGCAACGACCTGGCCGTCCAGCGAGACGCGCGCCGTCCACTCACCCATCATGTGCCGTTGTTGAATCCAGGTTCCGGCCACGGGAAGGGTTTGGATGGCGACAAGAGGCTCGTTAGAGCTTTGCTCCACACCGAAAGCCATCTGCGTTTGTTGATACAGATTGCCACCAGGAAGCAGAATTTCCAAAGTTTGGACGTGATTCCCCACCGGCACGTTCTGCCAGGAGACTTTCACTTCCAAGTCGCGAGTCGCGGTCGCGCTGAAGCTCGTTTCGTTCTCGCAGCTGGGAGCTTCTTTGTCACAAAATGAAAATGTGGCTGTCGCCGGCGGAGGAGTTCCTCCATCCGCTGAAGTCATCTGGCAACCGGAGAATTGCAATGCGGCAAAGAGCACAACGGCGGCCAGCAGAATCGGTTTCCAAGAATGGCTGTTTAGTCGTGTTAAGCGAAACATAGCGTCCTCAATTTTAGAATGGGAATGCAAAAGCATAAGCGCGTTGATCGGTGGTCGTTACATAGATGCGCGACATCACTTCATCGATCGAGGGGTCGCCGACCGTCCCCTTGGTCGCTCCGATGTTGGTAACTTCGTCTTTAACGTCGGCCCCGGTCGTCACCATGAGTTCGTGGACCTTGCCGTCGCTTGATCCCACAAAAACAAACTGTAATCCAGTGGACGAGATCGGCGCGGACGGGTTGGCGACTGGTGTATTCCATACCGGCGCGAACAACGGCGTCGGTCGCGAGGTATCAATGGAAAGCGCGTGAACCGCCGTTGCTCCTGAGTAAATCACCGTGTACGGCGGCGAAGATCCCAGAACAACCGGGTAGCTAACTGCGGGACCATCGGAAGTTACAAAACTAGCGATAGTGGCCCCGGTCGTTGGATCAATCGCATAGATAGTGCTGTTGCCTGCTGTGCACGTTGCTCCACCCGAATCACCCACAGTAGCTACAAACAATACGTCGCTGCTGAAGGTTAAGGTCGGAGAGGCGTCGATGTCGCCAAGATTTGCAATTGCCTGCACGGCTCCTGTACTTGGATTAATCTCCCACAGGCTGGGCTGTAATGCAGCACATGCGCTACGGCTGGTAACCCAAACGGCGTTGTGAACGTAATCAACGAGCGGTGTCGAATTGATGATGTCCAAGTTTTGTACGCCGTTGTTCGTGGTGCTGACTGGCCCGGTGATGGGCGACCAGGATGTATTCGCGCCGGTGTTGCCGTTCAACCCAAAAATCTGATTTGCAGTCGTCGTTGCCGCGTTGCGCGTACCGAAGAAAACTTGGTCATTTGTACCGCCTGCTATGGCCTTCAATTGAACGGCAGGGCCACCTTGAAGCAACAATTTGCCGCTTCCTATCGGGTTTACAACCCAATCGATCACACCGGTATTCGTGAAAATAGCGTAGATCAGTCCGTCCTGGTCCGTCACGTAATCCACACTTTGCCCGGTGGATGAAAATGCCGCATCGATGAGCGGTGAACGAGAAGCTATGGAGCCGCCGAGCGATATTGGAACAAACTGCCGGATACCAGTAACGGCATTGATAAAAAACAAAAGGTTAGTTTGTGAGCCCATAGCCACGGTTGCCCCAGGAACAAGGGACGGGCTGGCCAAATCGGTGGCGAATGTTGCGGCGATCCACTGTGTGTTCTGCTGAGCAGCGAGAGTCGCCGCAGGCGTTGCCGAAATTTCCTGAGTATAGGTCGAACCCTGCGCTATCGGCTCGTAGGAATAATAGTTAGAACTGTCGCGCAAGAATACTTTGTAGAAATATGTGGTTCCGTTGACCGGCGCGCCACCCGGAGCAGCGCACATATCGGTGGCTGCATTGTCGGTGAAGCTGGTTTGGCTCGTCGCGTCCACGAACACCACCGTTCCGGTTCCCAGCGTCGAACACAAAGCCGGCACCACGGTATCTGTGGGAAAGGAGGCCTTGTCGACTGGAGAACCGGTACGACGAAGGATTACGACTCCGGTATAGCTCTCACCCGGGACTGCCGTGCCGATCAGAGCAGGGATGGTCCAGCTCAGCTTGACGCTGCCATTGCCCGGCGTTGCCGTGAGACTGGCAACATTCTGCACGAAAGTGACGTCAAGTTCCGGCGAATTCGCGTTACTAGCCGCTTTGGCTTCGAAAACCGTTGTAAAAGTATCGTTTGCCGCTTGGTCCTTGATCAACGTTCCGTAATTCGGACTGCCGTTGTACCAGTTTTGTACATCGGTCGTAATGTTGAACTTGGCGGTTGTGCTGGCGGCGGTTAGATTTGCGGTGCTAGTGGCAGCAGCCGCAGTGTCTCCGCCAGCAGTGTTCCAGGCCGTCGTGGCCACGCGAGTATTCCAGGTCGCCACGTTCGCCTGCCAAAAATCAGAGACGTTATAGGCACCGTACGTCACGCTACCGCCCGGCGCCGAAGTCACGTGCAGCGTCAACATCGCTTGCTTTACGCCGACATTTGGAATGCGCGACAGATCAAACTCAACGATGGCGTGTTGATTCGCACCGGTGGCAGACGCGACAGTCAGGGTGTTTCCCACATTATTGCCGTTCGGCAACGCTTGATTCAGCGTGGCGTCCGCGCCGCGCGCCTGTAGATCTGTGGCTGACTTCTGCAACACGATTGTCTCGCGCGCAATCACCGGCGCAGCGATCAAAAGCATCACCACCAAACTGCTCCACCGGCGCCAGCGAGTCCGCCGAAGTTCGATCACCGGGTGTTCTGTGTACATGGCCCTATTGCCTCCGCCTAGATTTCGCCGAAACTTGAAGGACGCTCACGAACGCCGCGGCGCCGCGTTACAAACTCCGCCCTGGCCCGACAGCTTCCCACACGCCAGCGCCAAAGTTTCGTAAATCGGCTCCGAAAGATATTGTGGCTTCACGTAAGCTCGTTTCTTCTTCGGATGCTTTCTGTCGTCTTGCGCGTTTTTTTGCGTTCTCTCCATTATTCCCCTGGGGTCAGTTACTGCCGATCCTCACTTCCGTCGTCGCGTTCGGCAACGGAATCGAGCACGCTCCTCTAGTGTTTAGTTTTTGTGCATGCATCGCGCTAACAGGATTGGTGACTCCGGCAATCCGCGCGTTCAATTCAGCCAGCTCGCACGCGCGCTCGTAGGCCCCCAATAAATCGCCGCCTTCCATTTGAGCCAGGCCCGGGCAACGTTCGCAGTACTGCCGTATGGTGCATTTTGAGCAAACCGGCAATTGCGATTCGCGAACAGCTCGAACGCGATTCATCTCCGCCGATCTGAACCAGATGTCTTCAAACGATTGTTTTCGCAGGTTTCCCGTCGCAACTGGCATCTGCACGCACGGAAAAACATCGCCATACGGTGAGATATAGCAACTGTTATGCCCTGCGCTGCACGGGATGTCGTCATACGCCTGGCTTTCAATCCCGCTGGATGTCGCGCTGCCTGTGGGAAAAGCCTCAGCCTCAGATCCGTCCGTTGAGCAGGCCCGCGGATTCAGCGTTGCGTCCTGCAGAATGGGCAACAATTCTTTCGGCGAGCTGCGCAGCTGCAGAAGACCCATGTCGCCGTCCATTTTGGGAGTGATGGTCATATCCAGAACGTAAGGAACTCCCAGCTCGGTCGCAAGCGCTTGCACGTTTCGATAAGCCATCAGGTTCTGCTTCATCAGCGGACACGCAATTTTCACTTTCAAACCTTCCGCCTGAAGGAACCGGATCGCAGACAAGGTCCGCTCGAGTGACCCGCGCACCTTGGTAATCGCATCGTGAACTTCCGCCTCAGAGCTGTAAATGCTGATTTGGATTTTCCGCACGCTCAACTCTCGAAGTTTGCTCGCACGTTCCCCATCAATTAGCAGCGCATTCGTCTTCAAACTGATATCGAAGTGAAGCGACCGCGCGAATTCAAGAAGCTCGAAGAGGTCCGCACGCAGGAAAATTTCACCGCCGCTCAAGGTAAGAAACAGCGTGCCGGACTCCGCAAGCTGCTCGAACACGTTTTTGATCTCCGGCGTTTTCATCTCGCCATGATCTTCGTGATCCAAATAGCAGTGGATGCACCGTTCGTTGCAACGGTAGGTGAGATCCACATGGACGCTCCAGGGAAGGTGGCGTTGCACCGTCCTGCGAATCAAGCCGTCCATCACCGGTGTACTCGGCATGCGCTAGCCTTTCGCCTCGGGCGACACGAACATCAGTTGCTTTTCTCCCAACGCTGCCAGCAGTTCTTCCAGATCAGCCCTGGCCGTTTCCCGGGCCACTTCATACTCTGCCGAGATTTTCTCCGCCAGTTCGTCCAGCGTTTTGCCTTCGGCGTGCTTCCACACCAGGCTCGCCGTCTCGTTCAGCTCATGCACTTGGCTGTCTTCCGGCGAGATAATCACCATCTCACCATCGACCTCACGCCATGCCAGCTTTGGGTTTCGGGTAATTTGTCCATTCATGCAGCGATCACCTTCCAGAATTCCGCGTTCCGGCGAAAATGCAGCCGGTGGCACGGTATTTGTTCAATCAGCCCCAGCAGCGTACGCAGCAGGGTTTCATGCGCGGGCTTTTCGTTTGCAAAAAATAAAACGCAAGGCAGCAGCGCGCGTAACGCTTGTCTTGCGTCCAACGTTTCCACGCGTTCCTCGCTGGCCTGCTTCAGCAAATACAAACCCGCCATGGGAACCAAACGGTTTTGCCCGGCTGCGCGGAATTCACCCCAGAAAGGTGTCCCGTGTGCTTGCCAGCAGCCGTTTGAATATCGCAGCAAAGAAATCTCGTCCGTTAGCACACTACCGTTCGGAGACAGCGAAGCAACCGTGCTCTTACCCGCCCCCGAGCGCCCAAAAAATATGTATGCACGGCCATCGCGCACCACCGTCGCCCCATGCAGAAGAAAACCGCGTTGTGGCAGCAGCACCATGGTCAGCAATATGCGCAGCAACGAGTCCAGAGCGTATTCATGGCGCACGCCGTGAAATTCGGCGCCTTGCGATCGCAAAATTAATCTCGCGTCGTCGAGCAGATATGAGAATTCCCCGCGCTCTCGCGTCCGTGCCTCTGGTTTTTTCAGAACGATTGGAAATCCGTTTTCGGAGTCGTGCGCAAATTCCCGGTAACGTCTGGTAGCAGGTTCGAGCAGCGCTTCTTCTCGAATGAAAAGCGAAAGCGGAACGCTGCCGATTGATATTTGTAGCGGCAGACAATTATCCAGCGGTTCGACTGGATGAACTAATCCGGACGTTTTTCTCAAGTGCACTGGCGGTGATATGCGCAGCAGCGGGATCTGAGAGGATCCGCGCAGCTCCCCCGAACCATAGATTCGCCCAATAAACACGGGCTGCCCATAGCCAGTCTCGTTTGCTATCGCAGGATGCGTCAACGCCGATAGACGAAGTTCGTTCGTACTTGTCAATATCGCTACGGAAACTTGATTGGGGACGAGCGCGGACGGCTTTTTAGGGGTTGCGTTTGCTCCAACCGTACTTTCGCAGGAGCCGTAACGGGCGCAGGGCCACATACAGGGGGGCTAGCTGGGCAGGCAAGCGCATCATTTCATAGTCTTCTTCCGCAGGAAGCACCGATAGCCGCATCGCGTAGCGAAATCCAGCCAGCCTTCCGCGGCGCATGCGGCGGCGAAAGTTGAATCGTCCCCGTGCATCGAGCGGGCGATATGCTCGGCTCATCAAGCTGGCTAAAATCTCGCCAGCGACGACATTTGCGGCCCGATCCGCTTGTATTCTCCGCCGGACTTTGTCCGGGACGGCAACATCCAGCAGGCCCGTTGCGAGCAAAAGTCCGGTGTGAAGCATGCGCTCTGCGTCCATGGCTTCAGCACGCTGGATCGTCGCGTCCCAGTCCAAGTTTGGATAGCGTTGCACCAGCTCGGAGATGTCTGCAATCCACGAAAATCGCTCCCAGAAATCCTTTGCCCCGTGGATGGACAGAACGATCAGCGCATCTTCCACCGAAAAAGTTGGAACTTCCCGCTCGTTAAGCTTTACAGGTACCAGGCGCTTCGAAAAATCCTCCAGGTCGGGAACACTTGGAAAGTGTCGAAGCGTTAATTCCGTGTGAAGCTCAACCATC
>Ga0073928_10010044_pt1 | contig 11384 bp, 7 predicted proteins | sample PaiPotPPA55metaG_FD_76969 | JGI IMG/M metagenome (GOLD analysis project Ga0073928, IMG submission 76969) | Iron sulfur acid spring bacterial and archeal communities from Banff, Canada, to study Microbial Dark Matter (Phase II) - Paint Pots PPA... ...
ATCACAACCCGCAACTTGAAATCCGCGAAACACCAGCTTGTAGGGCACACCCAGCTGATCAGCGCGCTGGCGGGACATCAACAGAGTGGCCGAAGCGCCGTCGGAAAGTTGCGAGGAGTTGCCAGCCGTCACGGTGCCTTCTCCGCTGTACGGATCAAAGTGAGGCTTCAGCGCGAGCAGGGCTTCCAGCGTGGTGTCGGGCCGATTGCACTCGTCGCGGTCGCAACAGACCTCCCGCGTCCCAACCTTCTCGCCGGTTTTCTTTTCGAGGAGCGCCATCGTGACCTTCATGGGCGCAATCTCGCCCTCGAAAAAACCCTCTCGCTGAGCGCGAGCGGTGCGTTGCTGGCTCAGCAGCGCGTACTCGTCCTGCACTTCCCGGCTCACCTTGTAACGCTTGGCGACGATTTCCGCGGTGTCGCCCATGCCCATGTACAAGCCGGGCAATCGCTTCTGCAGTTCCGGGTGAGGATTGCCGGCAGCCGGTGTCATGCTGATACTCTCGACGCCGCCGCTAATCGCCGCCTCCACGCCCTCGCTGATGATCTGGTGCGAGGCCACAGCAATCGCCTGCAATCCCGAAGAGCAAAACCGGTTTATCGTCGTGCCCGCGACTGAAGTGGGAAGACCGGCCAGCATGGCGGAAGTGCGAGCGATGTTGTGACTCTGTGGACCGTGTGGTTGAGCACATCCCAACACCACGTCGTCTATTTCGGCCGCGTCAAGCTGCGGCACCTTGCGCAGGACGTCCTTGATGCAATGTGCTGCCAGATCTTCGGGGCGGGTTATGTTGAACGAACCGCGAAACGATTTCCCGAGGCCGGTCCGTGAGCTGGCAACCACTACCGCTTCTCGCATATCTTCTCCCGCTAAGCTCCCAGTCGTGCTCCTAATTCTTAAGCCATGACCGCCTGTTCCCGGTTCAGTTCGGCGAAGGTCTTGCCTTCCTGGGCCAGACGCTTCAGCAGAGGGGCAGGTTCCCAAAGTTCGCCGTGTTGTTGATGAAATTCTGAGATGCGGCGGTAGACCTTATCCAGTCCCACGGTATCCGCATACCACATCGGACCGCCGCGATAGGCCGGGAATCCGTAGCCGTTTAGGTAAATGATGTCGATGTCGACGGCGCGCAGAGCGATGCCTTCGTCCAGAATGCGTGCGCCCTCATTCACCAGGGCATAGATACAGCGGTCTACGATCTCTTCGGATGAAAGCTTGCGTTGCGCGATACCGGCTTCTCGGGCCCACCCGCGCACCATCTCGTTGACTTCAGGATCGAGAATCGGACGCCGATTCTCGTCGTACTTGTACCAGCCTGCTCCGGTTTTCTGACCGTAGCGCCCCAGTTCGCAGAGGCGGTCCTCCGCGAACGGCTGGCGCACTCCAGGTTTTTCAAGGTGCCGGTACTCCTTACGGATACGCCAGCCCACGTCAAGGCCTGCCAGATCGCCAGTCGACATGGGCCCCATCGCCATGCCGAAGTCGAACAGCGCCTTGTCCACGGATTCGATAGTCGCGCCTTCCTCCACAAGGAACTGCGCTTCACGGCGATAGGGGCCGAACATACGGTTTCCCACAAAGCCCCGGCAGTTACCGACTAGCACCCCGACTTTCCCCAATTTCTTAGAGAGTTGCATGCAGGTCGCGATCACTTCTTTGCCGCTCGCCTTACCGCGCACGATCTCGAGCAGACGCATAATATTCGCCGGGCTGAAAAAATGCGTGCCAATGACGGCATCGGGCCGCGACGTGGCTGAGGCTATCTCGTCTATGTCGAGGGTTGATGTGTTGCTTGCCAGGATCGCGCCTGGCCGGCACACGCGATCCAACTGGCCGAAGACTTCTTTCTTGAGCGCCATACCCTCGAACACGGCTTCGACGACCATATCGACCTTGCCGAAATCGTCGTAGCTGAGCGTCGGCTTGATAAGTTTCAGGCGTTCATTCACGGATTGCTGCGTAAGCCGGCCGCGTTTAACCGAACTCTGATAGTTCTTCTGGATATTGGCCAACCCACGATCAAGAGCCGGCTGGTCAGCTTCTTTAAGCAACACCGAAATGCCGGCGTTCGCAAATACCATTGCGATTCCACCGCCCATCGTTCCTGCACCGACCACCGCCGCGGAATTTACCGGGAGAGTCGGAGTTTCTTTCGGTACGTCTGGAATCTTGGCGACTTCGCGCTCGCCGAAGAACGCATGAATAAGGGCTTTGGATTGATCCGAGAAAAGGCACTCGTCGAACAGCTTTCGTTCTACCTGGCATCCTTCTTCAAAAGAGAGCTTAGTGGCGGCTTCCACCGCATCGATAGCCGCAAGCGGCGCCATCATGCCACGCTGTTTGGCGTGAGCCTTTTCGCGCGCGGCAGCGAAGACGGGTGAATTCTGCGAAGGAGTGCCGAGTTTGTCGTTGCGCTCACGAGTTTTGAGTGTCGGCTTCCCAGCGATTTCACGGGAGAAAGCTATGGCGCCCGGCAACAGATCGCCTTCGATCAGATGATCCACGAGACCGAGTTTCAGCGCCTCCTGAGCGGTAATCGGATTACCTTCTGCGCACATCTCGACGGCCTTGGCGACGCCCACTAGCCGAGGCAGCCGCTGAGTGCCACCGGCGCCGGGAATAATGCCCAGCTTCACTTCGGGCTGACCGAGTTGAGCATTCGGAGCCGCCACACGATAGTGGCCGGCCATCGCCAGTTCCAGACCGCCACCAAAGGCAGAGCCATGTATGGCCACCACCACTGGTTTTCGCACATCTTCTATCTGAAGCAGGAGCGGAAGCAGGCCCGCGCCGCGCTGAGCCTTGCCGGACGTGATCTTGCCGAATTCCTTTATGTCCGCGCCGGCAACGAATGTACGCCCGCCGCCGATCAGTACTACGGCCTTTGTCGCATCGTCCTTGCTTACCTGCTCAATGGCTTGGGCAATCCCCTGGGCGACCCCAGGGCTCAAGGCGTTCACCGGAGGATTATTGATGGTAATGATTGCGACATCTTTATCTTTGGAAAGTTGAACTAGATCGTCCATGGCACTGAACTCTCTCCAGCATGTTCAAAAGTTCACTTGCGCGCCGTAAATTCGTGCGCATTGTGTTCCTGTTCGCTCCAATATTTTTTGCGCAATCCTTTTTTCAGAATTTTCCCGGTGGCAGTCTTGGGCAAGCTCTCCAGGAACTCGATCGACCGCGGGCACTTGAAGTGCGCGATACGAGAGCGGCAGAATTCGAGCAGTTCCGCTTCCGTTGGGCTTGATCCGGGTTTCGCCACAACCAGCGCCTTGGGCACTTCGCCCCATTTTTCGTCCGGGACTGGAATGACAGCAGCCTCGTAAACCGCGGGATGCGCCAGCAGCGCCTTCTCCACTTCGAGCGACGAAATGTTCTCACCGCCGCTGACAATAATGTCCTTCTTGCGATCAGCGATGAGGATGCGTCCATCTTCGCTGATGGTGGCCATGTCTCCGGTATGAAACCAGCCACCGCGCATCGCTTCCGCTGTGGCCTCCGGCTGTTGCCAGTAGCCCTGCATCACACCGTCGGAACGAGCGACGATCTCCCCCATGGTTTTTCCGTCGCGGGCAACATCGTTGTCCTCGAAGTCCACAACCCGAAGCTCTACGCCCGGAATCGCGTACCCGGTCATCGCCCGCGCCGCGTAAAGCTCTCCACCATCGAATTGCTCGCCCGGCTTTAGTTTGGCGGTGGAGAGAACCGGCGCAGTTTCAGTCAGGCCGTATCCGGCAAAACACGGGCAGCCAAACTTTTCCTCGGTCTCGCGCACCAAGGTTGGAGAAGAAGCCGCTCCTCCGATCGAAATCCACTCCAGGCTGCTCAAGTCGTATTTTTGCCGGTCTGGCGAATTCACCAACGCCGTTGCCATGATCGGCACAAGGCTCAGCGAGTCGACGCGCTCGCGCTCGATCAACTGGAAGACTTCCGCGCAGGTAAAGCGCTGCAGCATGACATGTTTCCCGCCCACGAAGGTGACTGAATGGGCAGTACCCCAACCGTTGGCATGGAATAGGGGAATGGTATGCAGATTTACGCTATCTGGCTTCGTTATGAACGTCACAATAACCGAGAGAGCGTGGAGATAAATATTTCGGTGGGTCAGCATCACTCCCTTGGGGTCGGCGCTGGTGCCGCTGGTATAGAACAGTTCAGCCAGGGAGTTTTCGTCGAAGCCCATCACATCCGCCCGGTAAGGCGTCGCCGCCGCCAGAATGTCTTCATAATTTCTTGGCGAGAGCCAGGCTGCCTGCGGCGCAGCGTCAAGCATGAAGAAAGTCTGCACAGTTGAAACGGTTTGCCGAAAAGAATCCACGACTTCAGCGAACTCTTTTTCCAGGAAGAGCACTTTCACCCCGGCGTCATTCAGAATGTAGGCCAGTTCCCGAGGAGCGAGACGGAAGTTCAACGGAAGAAACACCGCGCCGGCTTCCAGTACGCCGTAATACGCTTCGAGAAGCCGATGGCAATTCAGGCTGAGAAATGCAACCCTGTCGCCCGGCTTCACCCCCGTTTCCTTTAGAGCACCGGCGAGACGGCTGGCACGTTCCGCGAACTGCGCGTAAGTGAACCGCTGGTCTCCACAGACGATCGCTGTCTTGCCCGGGTATTGCTGCTCGGCGTAACGCAAGAATCGTACGGGGGTAAGCGGAATATTCATGGCTTATGCGTCACCAGGCTGACTGACCTCCATCCACCACCAGCACATGGCCGGTGACGAAGCTGGAAGCATCTGAAGCGAGAAACACCGCTGCGCCCTTCAAGTCATGTTCATTGCCAAAACGCCGCAACGGAATATGGGAGAGGAACAGATCCTTATGATGCTCCAGGACCCGGTTCGACATGTGCGTAGGAAACCAGCCGGGAGCAATTGCATTCACCTGAATGTTGTGAGCCGCCCATTTGCAGGCCAAGTCTTTGGTAAAGCTGATGACGCCGCCCTTGCTGGCGTGGTAACCAATGGCGGAAAGTTCCGCCGGAGCCCCGCCCAGCCCAGCCACAGACGCAATATTGATGATCTTCCCCCGGCCTTGCCGAATCATGATTTTTCCCACCGCCTGGGCGCACAGAAAGGTTCCGGTCAGGTTCGTCTCGATGACCTTGTTCCAGTCCTCGAGCCGCATCTCCTCGACGGGAGCGCCCCAGGAGATGCCCGCGTTATTGATCAGGACATCGATCCGTCCGAACTGCGAAACAGTCGCGTCTACCATCTCCTGAATGCTGTCCGGGCTTTTAACATCGCAACCCAAGGCGATGGCTTTGACGCCGAGTTGCAGCAACTCTTCGGCGGCCTGCTGGCAGCGCTCTTGTTTGCGGGCGCAAAGCACGATGTGCGCGCCCATTTCCGCCAAGCCCTCCGCCATTTGACGGCCCAGTCCGATGGAGCCTCCGGTAACGATTGCAACGCGTCCGGTTAGATCGAAAAGCTGCCTCACATTCACCGTGGAATCCCGCGTGGTGCTGGCGGCCTCCTTTAACATGAAACCTTCTCCTTCTCCGCCCCGGCATCGCTTCCCGCACTTCCGGCCTGCTCGTTAAGAAATTGCAGAATAGCGTGGTGTGAAACTTCCGTCTGGTCAGTTAAGAAGAGATGGCTGGCATGAGGAATCATCACGAGCTTCGCTCCTGGAATACGCTCCGCGATTAATTTGCCGTTGCCCGGCGGCACCAGCCGGTCTCGCTCGCCGTGGATCACGAGTGTGGGGGCGGCGATTCCGGAGAGGCGGCTATACGCCTCCCAAGCAAGTATTCCCTGTAGTTGCGCCGTGTAGGCTTCTCTCCGCGGAAACCAGGGCCGGCGAATCGCAAGGTCTTCATCAATCCTTTCCCGTGGAGTCGCCGAATCGTAGATAAACGGCACTGCTGTTTCCGCAGCCTGTTCCGGGCTCATTTTGTCACGCGCCATCAGCATCTGAGTGGCTTCCGGTTCGGCGCGCACCGCGGTCCGTCCGCCCGCAGCGGTGCAGCCCAGTATTAGCGACCGCGTTCGCTTCGGATACTGCAGCGCGAACTCTTGCGCAATCATGCCACCCATCGACACGCCGAACACATGCGCGCTCTCGATTCCGGCCGCGTCGAGAACCCCCGCTGCGTCGGATGCCATCAACGCTATCGGATACGGTCCCTGCGGCACATCGCTCCTTCCTACGCCACGGTTATCCAGGGCGATGGTTCGATAGTGTGCCGCCAAAACAGGTCGAATGCGATACCACATATGAGATGTGTACCCAAGACCCATGATCAGCAAGACGGGGGCGCCATGGCCTTGTTCGTCCCAATAGATCCTTGCTCCCTGATTTTCAACAAGCGCCATCGAGTTCCTCAGAAACTGACGCGAATGCCAAGTTGGATCTGGCGCTTGGGGAACGCCGAAGTGTAAGACAGCGGAGTGCTCGGCGTGTCAATCCCCCCACTTGCCAAGGCAGTACCGGGGCGAATTCCGTGCACGTTAAACGTTGTAAATCCGGGCGTAAGACCAAACAGCGGGCTCACTTCGTTGTTTACGCTGGCGAAGTTCGTCCGGTTGGCGAGGTTGAACCCTTCCGCCGTGATCTGCACATTCGCCCTCTCGCCCACTTTGTGCTGCCAGGTCAAGCGGGCGTCGAAGTCGTAATAATTGGGGCCCAGACCGGTGTCGCGCGGCGCCCCGATGGGCCTTTCATTCGTAGTGTGATTGTCGCCGTTAACTTCTCCACCAGCAAGCAAGTTGAAAGGATGCCCACTGTGGTAGGAGAAAATTGGAGCCAGTTGAAAACCCGACAAGATGCTCTGTTTCCACGGGCTGTCGAACACACCCGCGATCACCACTTTGTGCCGCTCATCAAATTCAGAGAGACTGCGGTCTATGTTGATATTGGTTGGATCCTGCGGTCCGTAGTCGCTGTTGAAATCCGTCGATGTATCAAAGGCCTTGCTGTAGGTGTAATTCCCGAACAACGTGAAGTGATCGCTGAAGCGCTTCTTTACTTCGACGATGCCACCCTCGTACACAGCGTATGCCTCAGAACTATATTGGTTGTTCTGTACCACCAGTGGATTCACAAAGCATGCGGGGTTTGTATCACAGGGATACTTCCCTCCTGGGAACTCAGTGCCTCCCAATGGATCGGCCCCCCCGGCCGTCGTATTCCAGTTCCGATAGGAAACGCTTTGGCCATTGGCCAGGGTTACCGTGCTAAACGGTGCTGGCCCCAGATTGGTATCGATCGCAACCGGCAGTCTCTGGGTATGAGAATAGATACCGCTGACGGAGATGGAGAATCCCGGCGTTATCTCACGCTCAATCCCGAACGAAGCCTGTTGCGCGATCGGCGGCCGATAGCCCGGTTGATTCACGAAAACCACTTGCAGCGGGCCGACGGGACCGCTGTTCGTAACATCGATGCCAAACGGAGCCACCGCAGCGGGAGTGATACATGCGGCATTTCCGGGAGCGGGGGTGGTGCACTGAATCAATCCTTGCGCAAACAACCCGGCGAAAACAGTCGGCGCCCCTGCCAACCCTAAAGCTGGAACTCCCCCGATCGGATCTACATAAATAGAAATTTCCCGGTTGCACGGGCTGGAGCCGCTACCGGGGATAATCGGATGACCGAACTGCGAGAACCCGCAGACCCCTGTCAAGTTTGCCACCTGCCCGGCTGACGTGCTGTTTTCGACCGCGGATTTGTTCTGGTTCACCACCCCCAGACTCAAGTCGACGTCAGGAATCTGAGCATCCACCGGCCCGTAGAAGATTCCGTACCCACCGCGGATCACCGTCTTGTGGTCTTTCAAAGGATCCCACGCGAAAGAAATCCGCGGCGCAAAATCCTTCTTATAGGTGGTCAAAGGAGCGAATTGAGAATCCAGTTCGTAGCGCAGGCCGTAGTTAAGCGTGAAACTTGGCGTAACCGTCCACGAGTCCTGCGCGTACACCGAAGTCAGCGGTCGGGTGTAATAAGGGTAGGTTGGATTGCCATAGCCCTGCTGGAAGACCTCGGGAAGTCCGAAAGACGCGGATTGCAAAGAAGTCAAACTAGGAAGCAGCGGGGTCAGCAGGAAGCCAGGAAGCGATCCAAAGACAAAGCGTCCGGGGAAAAACGTGTGCGACTCGCTGTGATTCCCGCGAAGTATTTCCGAACCGCCGAACCTTAACGTGTGATGGCCGCGGATCACGGTAAAATTGTCTGCGAACTCGTATCGGCGCAGGATCGTTTTGTTGGGAAGAAAAATGTTAGTTCCAAGATTATTGATAAAACCAGGAATCTGCAGTCCCACTTCCCCTGGTGCGTTGGGGATCACCCTAAAGCTGTTGTAATCCCATTGCACGCGGGCTTCATTCTCTGTGCTCGGACTGAATTGGTGATACCAGGCGCCCTGGAAATTATTGTCATAGTTATGAATCGAACTGCCCGCCGAAAAAGCGGTCAGCGATTGCACGTCGGGAGATTCCTCCAAGTCATGTCCATACCTGTAGGTGAGAGAAAGCTGATTGCTCGCGTTGATGCGGTGGTCCAGCCGGCCCGACGCCAGGTATTGGTGCGAGTCATAAGGAAAAACCCCTCCATCGCTCTCGAACTGATTCACAAGATAGGCGTCCACAGGGTTGATAGCCGGGTTCACGGTTAGAGCCCCGGTTAGGATTTGCGCACATACCGCCCCGGGCAAATTCGTCGTTGGATTCGGGGCCGGCAAGCCCAGTTGGGCGGCAACAGCTGCGCCCACCGGACCGCTGAGGCACGGCACCACGGTCGCTCCAGCCTGTGCCAGGCCCGCAATCACTGTGTTCTGCGACGACGATGGACGAAAAACATCGGTATTCGTCAGGATCGGAACTGCGTTCTGTGCATTCTGCCGCAACCCCTCAAAAGCCACGAACAGGAATGTCTTATCTTTCTTAATGGGGAAGCCCAGGGCGCCGCCGAATTGTTGGCGGCTCAAAGTGTCCTTGATCGGCCTGCCTGCGGAATCTGGGCTGGCGGGATTGAACGTCGCACCCACCGGCAATGCCTGGCTGAACGAAAACGGATTCTGGGCATCCATGGCGTCATTGCGGAAAAACCCGAAGACCGTGCCATGCACGTTGTTCGCAGCAGACTTGGTCACAATGTTGATGGAAGCGCCTGTGGCTGATCCCAGGTCAGCCGAATAGTTGCTTCGGTTAATCTGAAACTCCTGCACCGCGTCCTGACTCACCGTCAGACGCACGCCACCAGCGTCGTCTCCGGTCTCACCACCATCCACGGTAATGCTGTTTCCTCTGCCATTGCTTCCGTAAAAGGAAAGGCCGCTTTGCGGTGTCTGTTTGACCCGATAATCCTGGTCCCCAGCCAGCCGCGAGGAATCGGAGACGCCAGGCATAAGCAAGGTGAAGGTAAGGTAATCGCGGCGGTCAATGGGCAGGTCGGCGATGTACTCCTGGTTGACTCTGTCCGCCTGACTTCCTCTTTCCGTTTCCACAACTGGCGGTTCGCTCGTCACCTCAATTACTGTCGCCACCTGCGACGGTTTCATGCGGAAGTCCGAAATCACCGTCTGCCCCACGGCGACCGGGACACTTTTGCGAAGGTCGGTGGCGAACCCCGCCAGAGCCGCGCTCACTTCATAGGTCGACGGGGAGAGTCCGGCTACCCGGTACTGACCCGCGCCATCGGTAACGACGGTACGCTTCGCCCCAGTCTGCCTGTCAACCACACTGACGGTCACCTTGGGTAGAACAGCCCCAGCGGAGTCGGTTACAGTTCCAGTAATATCTCCCGACGAGCCGACCCCCTGTGCCTGGGCCAGACTGGTTGCCAGCAGCAAGCACACAAAAGCACATGCCAGTGACTTCATAGGATTCTCCTTACGGAAGTATCTGCACATCACCGCATTGGTCCTGCGTATTCCCCAACGCTGAGCAACTCCCTAAAGCCCGCCCGGTGCCGCGACAACCCTAAAGCCGTCAATGCTGATCCTGCTGCCCATTTCGTCCACGATCAGGAATTCAAATCGTGTCCAACGAAACCGCAGATTGTGAGAGTTAGTATCACATAAGAGTCACTAACGTCAAGAAGTGAAACGTGGATGGCAGTGTCTTATCTCGGTGTTGCCGCCCGTGGAGGCGGCCTAAGCGGTGCGCGACCCATTGGGGTGCTACCCTCCTCCACGGAGGGAGCGTATGACACTCGTGCTTGGCTTGGTCGGCAAAGATCACATCCTAATGAGCTGCGGATACGGATACAAGGCTTGGCGATGCCGGGGGCTATTACGGAACGAAATGTCACAAACTACTGAGCATAAATGGCGATCTGTGGGTTCTTGGGGTCGCCGGAGACGGTTCGGCGCTGGGACTGATTAGTACTATCGCCAGTCTTGATCCGTCCAGTCTAAGCGGGATGAAGTTCGTCGAGTGGTATGCAAAGTATTTGTTTGATTTGTACAAGCAAGACGGACTGACGGAAAGTATGTGGTTCTTGATGGCTGGATACGCCGATGGGAGACCATCATTGTTCAGATGGTCCGTGGAGAAAACTGGTTATGATCCGCAGTTTGTCCCGCCGCATGCCATCAACGGAAGGCATGACGTGGTTGGCGCAAGCACTCATGGGGCACTGTATTTCGTGAACAGACATAACTCGGTCGATATGAATATTGAGCAGCACATTCGCCTAGCCCATTTTGCGATTTACGAGGCAACAACGCAGGACGTGAGGCTTGGATTGCCGGTAGAGTTTGCGGTAATCGACCGCCAAGGGTGTCTGCAATTTACGCAAAGCGATCTGCCGAAAATAGTTAGTGAAAGCGAAGCTATAGCAAAGTCATTTGGTAAACGTTTCGCCAAGCCTGGACCGCTCATTGACCTAGAAGTTCTTCGATCTTCCAAACGTGGTCAGCCAAGCCCCCTTCCATCGCCGGAGTGATGCGCAGGACGAAACTCCGACCTCGTCGCATTCGCGCGGCCGGCCCTTAGGGAGTCAGGACGATTCGGCCGGAGACTGCGCCTTTGCGCAACAGATCCAGCGCCTCGTTGGCTTCAGCAAGCGGCCGCTTAACCACATGGCAGCGTATCTTCCCGGCGGCAGCCATGGCGAGGACTTCCCGCAAGTCTTGCCGAGTACCGACGGTTGACGCATGGATCCGGACTTCTCGTGCTGCCATGAGAATCGGCGGGAAACAGATGTTTTCAGCGGGCAAGCCTACTACAAGAAGCGTGCCAGTTGGCCGCAGGCTGGAAAAGGCCGTGTCGTAAGCGGATTTCGCTGCGGAGGTAACCAATGAAACGTGAACTCCGCCTTTGCGGCGCAACTGTTTAGCCGCATCAGTGGTGGCAGCATTGAGCGTGTCGGAGGCGCCAGAGGATCTGGCGAGTTCAAGCTTCTCCGGCGAAATGTCGATCGCGGTCACCTCCGCGCCGAAGG
>Ga0073928_10010045_pt1 | contig 11382 bp, 11 predicted proteins | sample PaiPotPPA55metaG_FD_76969 | JGI IMG/M metagenome (GOLD analysis project Ga0073928, IMG submission 76969) | Iron sulfur acid spring bacterial and archeal communities from Banff, Canada, to study Microbial Dark Matter (Phase II) - Paint Pots PPA... ...
CACGGTCTCACTTCATCCAGAGTTGCCACGATCTTTGCCGTCCCACGCCAGCTTGATCGTACTCGCGACTCGGCTTAATTTTCATGTCGATGGGTGGGCCGCAGGCCCATGCGAAACTCTTACTTATCTTGTAAAGGAAGGGTTGCCGACCAACCATCCAGAATCGCTGCGTGCGCTGCAACCTGCTCCGCACGTTATAATGGCGCGCAACAATGGCGTGCATCCGTGGCTCTTGCTTCTGGCACAAAACTCGGTCCCTATGAGATTCAATCTCCGCTGGCTGCGGGAGGGATGGGTGAGGTGTATCGCGCTCGGGACACCCGCCTCGATCGCACCGTCGCGATCAAGATCCTTCCGCAGCATCTCTCCGACAATTCCGTGGCGAAAGAGCGCTTTGACCGCGAAGCCCGCGCCATCTCTTCCTTGAATCACCCCAACATTTGCCATCTGTACGACGTCGGCGTGCAGGACGGACTCAACTATCTCGTCATGGAGTACCTGGAAGGCGAAACTCTCGCGGATCGCCTTCGCAAGGGTTCTTTGCCGCTGGCCCAAACTCTGCGCTACGGGCGCGATATCTGCGACGGATTGGAGACAGCGCATCGCAGCGGAGTTATTCATCGCGACCTCAAGCCCGGCAACATCATGCTCACCAAGACCGGAGCCAAACTGATGGACTTCGGTTTAGCCAAGCCGCTGACGTCGGTCCATCCTCCTAGTTCGCAGCTGACCAGAACCCTCAGCACGCCCGATCGTCCACTCACTGCTGAAGGCACGATCGTCGGTACGTTTCAATATATGTCGCCGGAACAGGTGGAAGGAAAAGAGGCTGACGCCAGGAGCGACATATTCTCGCTGGGAACGGTGCTGTATGAAATGGTGACGGGCAAGCGCGCCTTTGAAGGCAAGACGACCGCATCCACCGTCGCAGCTATCTTGGCCTTGGAACCCCAGCCGATCAGCTCCTTGCAGCCCACGTCACCACCAGCACTGGACCAGGTGGTCCGAACGTGTCTGGCCAAGGAACCCGATGAGCGCTTTCAAAGCGCTCATGATGTGAAACTCCAACTTCAGTGGATTACGGATCCTGCAGCCGCTGCGGTTGCGGCTCCAGTTCGCGCATGGTGGAAGTCTGCGAAAGTAGCGTGGGGAGCTTGCGCAGTCTTGCTGATCTTACTGGCGTGGCTGCTAGCCGGTCGTTTGACGCAGTCTGCTCCGCCAAGTTCCTCGGTCCGGGCATCGATCTTGCCGCCGGAGGGCGCGGAATTCTTTTCGCGCGACATTGAGGGTGGCGCTCCGACGATCTCGCCCGACGGCCGGCAGATGGTGGTCGCGGTGCGCGAGAAGAATAACGTGATGTTGTGGCTGAGAGCGGTCAACTCGGAAACCATGCATCCCCTGGCCGGGACCCAGGGGGCGGGACATCCGTTTTGGTCTCCCGATAGCCACACCATCGGGTTCTTTGCCGAAAAAAAGCTGAAGCGGATCGATGACAACGGCGGGGATCTGCGAACTCTTTGTGATGTGAGCGTTGCTGCGCGGGGAGGCAGTTGGAGCCGTGACGGAGTTATTCTTTTCAGTCCGGGTACCTCCGACGTGCTCTATCGCGTATCCGCGAATGGAGGCACACCGGTCGTGGTAACCGAGTTCGACAAGGACCATACCGAGACTAGTCACCGCTGGCCGCAGTTCCTCCCGGACGGCAAACACTACATTTTTTTCCTGCGCAGTTGGGACAAGGAACGGACTGGCATTTACGTCGGTTCCCTGGATTCGAAGGAGCGCCGTTTTTTGCTTCATACCGGCTACCGCGCCATCTACGTGCCGCCGGGCTACCTTCTCTACCTGCAGGACCAAACTTTGGTCGCGCAGGCCTTCGATGCTCAAAAGGCCGAACTCAAAGGCGAACCCGCTCCTTTGCCAGATCACCCCGCCATCGTGGGCCCGAATTCAGCCGCCATGTTCTCCGTTTCTGAGACGGGAGTACTCCTCTACTATCCGAATGTCACCGGTGCTTTCGGATGGCCTCTTGTCTGGCATGACCGAGCGGGCAAGACGCTGGAAACCATTGGCCAGGACTTCTTTTCCCAGCCCGCCATTTCCCCCGACGCGACCAAAGTGGCCGTGGCCACCTATGACTTGACGTGGTGGACTCCTGATGTGTGGATTCTGGATCTGGTGCGAGGAACTAAGACACGTTTCACTTTGGGTACAGACGGCTCAAGCAGCCCTGTTTGGCAACCCGACGGACAGGCGATCATCTACGGTTCAATCCGGAAGGGGCATGTGCAGATCTATCGCAAGGCTCTGAACGGGAAAACTGCTGATGTGCTGCTGGAAACTGACGGCCTCTTCGAGCTGCCGCGCTCCATCTGTCACGATGGGCGGTATCTAACGTACTTGCGGCGGGAAGGCAGCGTGGGCGCAAGAGGAGAAATCTGGATTCTGCCGCTTTTCGGCGATCGCAAGCCTTTCCCTTTAGTTCAGTCGCAGTTCGATATAGAAGGTGCGGCGTTCTCTCCTGATTGCAAGTGGGTAGCTTACACGTCCAGCGACCCCGGACAGCCCGAGGTTTACGTCACGAGCTTTCCCGACGGCGCACGCAAGTATCAGGTTTCTACGGGCGGCGGGCAAATTCCGCGCTGGCGGGCGGACGGGAAGGAGTTGTTCTTTCTCGCGCCGCAGAACTCGAACCTGGTGGCAGTCAATGTCGAGCAGAATGGGCAGGAGTTGAGGCTGGGCACTCCCCATCCCTTGTTTCAAGCGTTTGGAATTGGGTATCGCTTCAACTTCTACGACGTGAGCCCGGATGGCCAGCGTTTTCTGATCAGCGGCTATACGCAGGCGGTGAACAACGTGCCCCTCACTCTGGTAACGAACTGGAGTTCGGAGCTAAGAAAATAGAATTTGCTTTAAAAGTCTCGACGGCATCTTGCATCAAAATGACATGTAGTATAACTACGGAGTGTGATTTGGCTCGCTAATGATCATCAATGCCTTTCCAGATTGCGCCCGAGTCACGGGCAAACAGGAGGTTATCCCCGACAACCCGAGCGGAAATAGGCTCTTAGCCCCGGTGGTCAAAAAGGGTTCTTCCCCAGCAGCCGCAAGTGGATGATTCGATTGATCGAGGAATTTCGGTTCGGGGTGGTCACGCGGGTATACGTTTTGAGACGCGTTCTTCCCGAGTTTCCCTCGCGGGCGCTTTCCAATTGGGATTGCTAAAACGCACGTCAGTGCAGAAGTTTGTGCGGGAGCAGATACGTGAAGCCCACCAATGCCTCCCACTGCGTTGATGTGGATGTCAGCCCGTGATTGAAACCGCCATCTAACACAAGGTTTTTCCTCGCCGTATAGCTCACCGCCCATAGGTTTCCCAATGCGTTGCTTCGCAAGAATGGCTGAGTGAAGTGCCATATCTCACCGGAAATTGCGAACCTCTTGCCCACGGGATGTGAAATCGAAATGCTCTGACCAAACTGAGCACGATGAGTTGTGCCCTCGATAACTTCATTCAGCATGGCGTTGGCGTCGTAGTGAAATCCTTTAACGTCCGCACTTGCCAGCAGAAGCAGCGAATTTCGTGGGCTGCCGAAGTCGAATTCTGGAACACCCCCGTCATAGCTGCGGCGGAAGTAGCTCATTGCAATCGTGGGCTCTGCGCCTTCGCCGTGATGCACGATGCCTTGAACTCCAAAGAAGACTTCTGCCGTTCCGTTCGCGGTTTGATCGTCAGCACGGTACCGGACTAACGGCTCTGAGGCTGCAAGGAACTCGAACCGCCGCGAGACCGAGAACTTGATTACCTCGTTCACGCTCCCCCGTGATGAGAACTCGGGAGAATGCCACGCGTCCAAGAAGCCTGTCTCAAACTGCAAGTAGCCAACGGGGGTTATCGTTGCGGGCGTGGAGACAGTCGGTCTCCCCGGATTCGCTGTCGCATCGTCCAGTGTCTCTTCTTGTGCGACTGTCGACTGGGATAGGACACAAAACGTAACGAAGAGTACGGCAAGAAAGTTCATTCGGGGCGGTGTCATGCTCTCCAGAGAAGGAACAGACCGAGTGCCAACAGCGCAGTGCCGCTGATGCGTTCGGTCCACAAGCCGTATCCCGCCCTCTCCAGCTTCGCGGTTATTTGTCCAGCCGTTGTGCCAACCAACACCACTGGCACACCCGACCCAATGCCATAGAGGAACAGCAGAATCGCCCCGTATACGACGCTCGCCTTATACGCGACATACGACAGAACGGAAGCGAGGACTGGAGTTCCGCATGGAGTTAGAGCCAATGACACCAGAAATCCTGCACCAAACGCACCCATCAAACCGTTTCGGATTGCTCGCTGAGGGAGAGTGCCGATTGGTAGACGTAGCCAACCAAGAGATGAAGCCCCATGATGAGCGGGATAGCGGCTATCGCGTAGCGAAAGCCTGAGCCGAGTTGTCCGACGACTCTTCCGGCCAGAGCAGCAATGACGCCAAGGACTGTCGTCGCGGCGGCAATGCCAAATACAAATGCAATCGCGCTCTTGAGTCCGCTCCCGTTCACAACTACCGAAGTTCCGCAGCACGCATCCGCCGCGCTCGTTCCGCAGTACATGGCTGCCGCCGCTGGGTAAAGCGCGACACAGCAAGGGTTGCATCCCGCCACTACCCCCGCTAGCAAAGCGAGTGGAAGAGCCAAGATGGTTCCGTGGCTCAAGACATCGAAGGCAGCAAACGACAAGATCATGGCTTGCTTTCAACCAAAGCAGACAACCGGGTCTGGACAGCTTTCACGGTAGTGAAGTCCTCGCCTTCAAAGCGTCCAATCTCCTTGCCCGACCCATCAAGCAGCAGGACTGTCGGTACGGTAAGGACGCGGTAACGGCGCAGCAAATCGGATTTCGAATCGGGCGGTAGTTCCGCTACGCGGATACCCCGCTTTGATGCTTCCCGCACGGCGCGAATAATGGCGGCGCAGGGATCGTCGTTCTCTTCAGCTTCGTGGAAATCGGCGACTAGGATTACAGCCGGAGATTGGCTCGAAGCACTGGGCACGAGTTGCCGCGACGTGTGGCTCTTTAGAACAAGAATGCCCGCGACGAGAACGGCGACGAACGCAACTCCAAGCCATTGCACTTTCATTCGCAGGTTCCTGAGCAGCCGCAGGTATTGTCCGAATCCGTAGCGGTCGGAACCGGCTGCGGTTCGGGCGCACCATCTTGCACGAACGGAATTCCATGCTTGAGGCTTAGCTCGGCGCGTGCGAGTTCACGACCGAGGTAGGCGGCATGGTCGAGTCGGGACAATAGTTTGCGATGTATTGCAGCTTGGTACGACGCCCCAGCCGTGCTTCCTTCCAGCACCGCGTCCAGCACTCCGCCATTACTGTAGTGCTCCAGCACGAGGGTTTGTCGGCGTGGTTCTGGATAGACGACGAAGTAGCCTGCTGGGTCGAGCACGAGAGGTTGAGGTTCGCCGACGAAGACGGGCTCAACACCACTCTTGAAAGGGGCTCGGGACGCCGCGCCCGGATTCCGCGCACCGCACCGGGTGAACTGGTCTGCTATGACTGAAGTGCGTTCTTCTCCGATGAGATTGACGAGTTCGACGCTTTGCCGAAATGCAGCGACTTCCTCCGCCGTGATGTTCTTCAGCACGGGTCGCTTTCCGCTTGCACCAATGATTCGCGAGCGTTCATCGAGGCCGTTCGTGAACAGGCTGGCCAACGATTGACCGGGCAGATGTCCAATTCGCTGCTGTGTATCACGTCCGCACAGAATCAGGAACCTGATGTTGGGGTTCGCAACAACATTCCTGATGAGGCGCTCGATGCCAAGATTCTCCGTGTGCATTGTTCCAACAATGGAAAGTCCTGCGGGGGCAAGATTTCGAATCTCAGTCGCGAGTGCAGAGCTGTTCAGAGTACAAACTGCGACCGGGGATTGGTATCGCATGACGTGGTAGTCCCCCGGCATAGAAGGCCATCCCGTTCGTTCGTCAGGTTCTTCGGTCGGGCAAAGGTCGAGTCCGACAGCCGCCTCAGGATATGCGTCAGCGAAGGCGTTGGCGGCAATTGCGGGAAAGCAGACCGGACACCCAAGGCAGTCATACTCCTGCGGCACGAACACCGACTTCGCTTTATTTAGGACGGCAGCAAGTTCCTTGCGTCCAAGTTCGGTGTTAGCCAGAGCCTCGACGGTTTTCTGAAGGCATCCGCAGCGGTGACACTTCGGAGCACGGATGGCCTCCTCCGTTTGCTCCTGAATTACCCGCAACGTAGAATCGGGCATCTCAAGCTCCCACTTCCTCTAGCATGCTTGCGACCAGCCTTCCCGCCATTTCGTCGCGCAGGGAATAGTAGGCCATCTTGCCGTCCGTCCGGTATTGAAGCACCTTCAAGTCCCGCAGCTTCCGAAGATGGTGCGAAGCGGTCGAAATCGAGACGCCAAGCACGTGTGCCACGTCGCAGACACACAACTCCTCGCCGTTCCTCAGTGCGTGGAGAATCTTGAGCCTCGCTCGGTCAGCCAGCGCCCCAAACAGTGTCTCCGCCTCTTGCAGAATGCTGTCTGGTGGCATTTGCCGCTGAAGCTTCCGCACTAAGCTCTCTTTGAAACAGGGGATTCGACAGGTTCCCTCAGAAGTGGACGTTCGAACATTCGCACGCATGTACGAATGATAACAGGTTTCAGGCGAAGAGAATCCCTGAGAACCCTAGCGCAGGCGGGATAGCGGCAGGCTGCCAACCTATCAACAGCCGCAGGACTTCCCGCGCATGGCTTCCCGACCCTCCCAAACGATGAGCGGCAGAACCGCTAAAGCCGCAGCCGGGTCTGCCCACTTTACATGCCAGATCGCGTTGATCGCCAGTCCCGCTAAAGCGATCACCGACAGGTAAGCACACAGCAGCGACTGAGTGGCGTCCGCCTTCAACGAAGCACTTCCTGTAGCTCCTGAGAGCCGCCGCTTCTCTTTCGCAAGCCACGGCATGACGACGGCGGCTGCGACCAAAATGGCTATCCCTAGAAGTGTGGGCCTGGGTTCGCTGTAGCCCAGCAGACTGGTGCCCGAAGTGACTGCGACATAAGCAGCCAGCGCGAACAACAAGGCTCCCGCGACACGTGCAGCCCTCCTTTCCGCGTCCCCGTGTGCAGCACCTGCACGAAATCTCCACAGCACAACTACCGCCGAGAAAAGTTCGATGGCGCTGTCTCCACCGAAGGCGAGCAGCGCGGGGCTACACGCCCGCCAGGCTACGAAGAGGGATACCGCAGCCTCTACACTCATCCATGCGATTGTGACGGTTTGCACCCGTTGAATTCGCCGGATAGTCTCGCCCGTTGGAATTTGCAGGACTGACGCCACCAAGCAGTATTATCCCACGCACGGGTAGGCCAAGCTCCCGCACTTGCGATGTGCTGGTTCGGCCGCACCTCTAAAGCGAGCATTCTTCGATTTCTCTTTTTTAGGGAGCCGCGCGCCTCAGTTTTAGCCGGCGAAGCAACTGGGCGTTCGCAGCCACGATGATGGTAGAGAGGCTCATTGCGACTGCTCCAACGCTCATGGGCAGATCAAGTCCCCAGCGGACGAAAACGCCCGCTGCGACCGGGATGGCGACAAGGTTATAGGCGGTCGCCCAAACGAGATTTTGGATCATCTTTCTGTAGGTAGCACGAGATAGTTCGATCGCTCCCACAACGTCGCGGGGATCGCTACGCACGAGCACGATTCCGGCGGACTCAATCGCCACATCGGTTCCCGCGCCAATCGCGATTCCGACATCCGCAGTCGCCAGTGCTGGTGCGTCGTTCACGCCGTCACCAACCATTGCGACCCTCTTGCCGCCCGCCTGAAAGCGCCTCACTGCCGCAGCCTTGTCAGCGGGAAGAACCTCCGCTGCGACCTCGTCTATACCGATGCGTTTCGCGACCGAATCGGCTACCGTCTTCGAGTCTCCGGTAATCATCGCGACCCTGAGACCCAGCTCATGAAGCTCCGTTACCGCCTCCTTTGATTCGAGCCGAATCTCATCTTCCACGGCAAAAGCACCCAGCAGTTGCGCTTCGGCGACGACATAGAGAACTGTCTTTCCCTCGGACGCCCAGGCGGTCGTCAACTGTTCAACTTCTGGCGGTAGCGTTACCTTGCCCTCGGTCAAGAGGCGCGGTCCGCCGAGTACGATGCTCTTGCCGTTCACCCGCGCCTGTGCCCCTCGACCGGGTAATGCTTCGAAGTCGGCAGCTTGCAACGTGGGCAAGTTTCGGCCCTTGGCTTCGGCCACGATTGCTTTAGCGAGCGGGTGTTCGGAATTGGCTTCGACGGCGGCAGCAATGGCAAGCAAATCACCTTCGTTGCTGCCGTGCGCAGCCACGATGCCCGACAGTGCAGGGGACCCTCGCGTGAGCGTTCCGGTCTTATCGAAAATCACTATGTCCAAATTGCGGGCGCGTTCGAGTGCGAGTCTGTCCTTGACGAGGAGACCGTTCTGAGCTCCGAGTGATGTCGAGATTGCAATCACGAGTGGGATCGCCAGTCCCAAGGCGTGCGGGCACGCAATGATGAGGACGGTTGCTGTCCTGATCAGCGCGTGTTCCTTGTCTCCCGAAAACCACCAGTAGGTGAGCGTGATCGCGCCAGACGCTACTGCCACGTAGAAAAGGATTGCGGCAGCACGATCGGCGAGGGCTTGCGTGCGAGACCCAGAAGCCTGCGCGGCTGCAACGAGCCGCATGATGCCCGAGAGAGCGGTTTGCTCCCCGACTGCCGTGACGCGAACTCGAAGGCTTCCACCACTGGCGACCGTTCCCGCGATGACGGTGGCACCGGGCACTTTAGAGACCGTCCGGGACTCGCCCGTAATCATCGACTCGTCAACATCGGCAGCGCCCTCGACGACGGTGCCGTCCGCCGGGACGCGGGTGCCAGGCCGGACAAGGACAACGTCGCCCGCCCGCAATTCAGACAGCGGAACGGTTTGAATCTCCGCACCGCTTACACGTTCGGCGGTGTCTGGCAGCAGCGCGGCGAGTGCGTTGAGCGCACCACGAGCCTGAGAAATGGCTCGCATTTCTAGCCAATGGCCGAGGACCATGATCGTGATCAGCGATGCGAGTTCCCACCAGACTTCGATCTCGAAAAGGCCGAACGTTGCCGCCAGCGACGTACCGAAGGCGACAATGATTGCCAGGCTGATGAGGGTCATCATGCCGGGCTTGTGATCAGCCAGCTCGCTCCACGCTCCACGGATGAAAACGAGGCCGCCGTAAACGAAGACGACCGTTCCGAGGGTTGGGGCGATCAAGTTGGAGCCGGGAAAGGAAGGTGCTGTGTAGCCAAGCCAGTGTTGGACATCGGTCGACCAGAAGACCACTGGAATTGTGAGAGCGAAGCTCAACCAAAACTTGTCACGAAACATCGCCACGGAGTGTCCGGCGTGACGGTCGTGACTTGCGTGGGCGTCGGAAGTCTTGTGTCCAGCATGTTGGTTGCCCTCTAGGTGCGTCATGTGGTCCATTTCAACTCCGATCTCAAATGCTGAGCTCTTAGGTGAGCCTCTTGTTTCAAACCTACGAGGAGAAATGACCCAGCTTTCGGGACTGAGAGCTGGGTCTCTTCGTGTGGGGAACAATCCTGAAACGATCTACGCTGACCGTCTGCGTTTGTTTCCCCGCCACCACTTACTTTGCCATCTTCTTCGCAGGGGCGACAGACTCAACCATCACCATTTCCCCCATCATGCTGCCCTTTACCGTAGCCCTTTCAGCAGCCAGCTTGTCCAGTTCCGCCTCGTGCCCATCTAGCGTGTACACCTTCTCCCCTACAATCAGCGCGTACTTCGTGCCTTTCTTTACGCACTCCCGGGTGCATTCAGCCGCACTCTTGTCCTTTTCCATATGGTGAGCGCCACACATGGAGTCACTGACAGTTCCGGTCAGCGTTTTGGACGCTGCCGAAGCGTCAGCTGGCTTGCTCGTCCCAGGTGTGCTCGCAGGCATTTGCATTTGAGCCGCCATGAGCATGGTGGAAAGCGTGAGAACCGCAATGGTGTTTACGACTGTTCGTCTTGTTTTCATTAGTATTCCCCTTTTTTGGTTGGGTTGAAGTTGTACTGCTCTTGTCACAATCCTTTACTTCCTTCACTCCGCCGGTTCCGGCCGCAACGTGCCGCGTCGCAGAGCTCGCTCCTTCATCAACACGAAGAACACCGGGACCAGGATCAGTACGTGAATCGTAGACGTAATCATTCCGCCGACCATGGGAGCAGCGATCGGCTTCATCACGTCAGAGCCGATGCCACTCGCCCAGAGGATTGGAATCAGGCTGGCGAGAACCGCACAGACCGTCATCAGCTTTGGCCGGAGCCGCTGCACCGCACCCTCTATCGCCGCTGCTTCGATGTCCGCATTAGTGAGTTGAACTCCCGAAGCCAACTTGTGATCCAGCGATTCGTGTAGATAGACGACCATGACGACGCCCGTCTCCACCGCGATGCCGAACAGCGCGATGTAGCCGACCCACACGGCCACGCTGAAGTTGTAGCCCAGCAGCCACTGCAAGATCAGCCCGCCGGTCATGGCATAGAACGTGGGGAAGATCAGGACCATAGCCTCAGTTAGGGAGTGGAAAACCATATACAGGAGCAGGAAGATCACGAAGAACACCACGGGTAATATCACCTTCATCCGTTCCTTCGCTCGAAGCTGGAATTCGTATTCGCCCGACCACTGATAGGTGTATCCCGCGGGCAGTTGCAACTTCTGGCGAAGCATTTGGCTGGCTTGGTCTACGAACCCGCCGTAGTCGGTGGTGTTGAGATCAATGTAGACATATCCCGTGAGTTGGCCATCTTCATCGCGGATCATGGCCGGGCCGCGTGAAAACGAAATCTTGGCTACCTCGGAAATCGGTATCTGTGCGCCAGCAGGCGTGGCGATCAACACGCGATTCAGCTCTCCGATATTGTCGCGAAAGTCGCGCTGGTAGCGGACATTGATCGGATAGCGACTGCGGCCTTCGACGTTTTCGGCAACGTTCATGCCTCCAATCCCAGACTCCACAGCTTGTTGCACGTCGGCAATGGTCAAACCGTATTTCGCAGCTTCTGGACGATTGACGTCTACGTTGATGTAAAAGCCCTGCGAAACTCGCTCGGCAAAAACCGAACGTACCTGCGGTAACCCCGAGAGAATCTGCTGAACGTGTGCCCCGATCTGCTGGATTTGCTCCAGATTCGTCCCTTGGAGTTTCATTCCTACGGGCGTCTTGATTCCTGTCAGCGCCATGTCGAGACGGTTTTGAACTGGCATGGTCCAGGTGTTCGTCAGCCCCGGAAACTGGAGCTTCTCGTCCATCTCGCGAATGAGCTTTTCGTAGGTCATCCCCGCCCGCCATTTCTCTC
>Ga0073928_10010046_pt1 | contig 11381 bp, 9 predicted proteins | sample PaiPotPPA55metaG_FD_76969 | JGI IMG/M metagenome (GOLD analysis project Ga0073928, IMG submission 76969) | Iron sulfur acid spring bacterial and archeal communities from Banff, Canada, to study Microbial Dark Matter (Phase II) - Paint Pots PPA... ...
AGATCCAGGACGTAGCGCCCCTGGATTGTCTGTGCGATTTCTTCGACCGCTTCTAGGATCCGCATCCTCGCCGCTGGCGGCGCCATTTCGAATGCGACTAGGTTGCGGCTTGCAATTTCAGCTTGGACATCCCGATCCAACCCGCGGCGCACAAGCCACGGGCCATTCAGATTCTGCCCGACGGCGCCGAGCAAAGTGCTGATCGTTGTGGTCTCGTCACCGCCGAAAGTCTCTCGCAGGCAGCGCTCTAGCGTCGTATTAGCAAGCTCGATCGCCTCCTGGCCGCTCGTGACCGCAAACAGGCGAAGAACGTTCGAAACCTGCATTCCGATAGGCATCGGCACGTTGAGGACTAGTTGCCGCAGAACGTCACCGGACTGCGCCTCATCACCTAACAGCACGATCACGCGCTTAATCAGCTCTTGGTCGGAAAGTATCACTCGCAGTTCAGCCGGGGACGCCGACCGCAAGAGACCGAGCAGCAAAGCCGAGCGGCGCCTTTCATCTAGCTCCGACCGGTCGACAAGCCACGCAACGTCGTCCGCGGTCGGTCGCAGCGTTGCCGCGAGCAGTCGGTCAACGCCGCTCTCAATGCCAAGGGCTACGACGGCGTCACGCAAATCAGATGCCGCGCCGATCTTGTGGGCTTGCTTCGCGATCAATGGAAAGAATGCCGCGGTTGCTAGACGATTCACGTCATAAAGATGCTGGACCTCAGCAAGCAACTTTCCGCGATCGAGGCCCTCAATTATTGCCGCTGCCGCTTCTGCGTGTCGCTCTTCGACGAGAAGGCGCAACAGCTTTCGTTCCACCTCCTCGAGTAGCGTAGTATCCACCGAATGGAGCGCCCTGGCCAACGCAGCGGGCAAGTCAGTCGGCCCAGAGAGCGCCCTCTCGGCCAAGGCCGGACTCGCGAGTAAGAGTCGCACGAGCGTTGAGGCCGGTGCGTCCACTAGCGCCGCTGTCACCTCCTCGGTCAACGACTGCGAGTCGCCGTCCCCGGCCGAGCGAACTAGAATCTCCGCAAGTCCCCGATCCTCAGCTTGTGAGACTGCCTCAATGGCACGCACCGGATCTTTGGCGGCCAGGTCAATCGTCGCTGCCCGGATTGCATTTGTGCTTAGCGGTGCAATGGGAAGATCGCCGAGCTTGCGCGTCATGGCGTCCAGGAAAGCCCAGGCCTCAGGCCCAGGCATTGTGGCGACCGCCTGGCTCGCCGCCTGCGCCAAGGCAGGCTCGAGACCGCGAATGGCCGCCACATTGCGTTTTTCTCGCGTGTTCGCTATATCAAGCAGACCGAGTAACGCCCATGGCGTGCTGTTCAATTTGTCGTGAAGCTCGTTCCAAAGAATCGCAATGCGTAACGCTTCCTCGCTACCGCTCTCATCCGCGACAAGCAGCGGTAGCCCCTGACCGCCAAGCAGCTTCGGGACATCACTAACGAACACCGAAGCGACAATTGCTTCAGTCCATTTGTGCCGCGCAGCAACGCTGGTTTCGCGGCCATCAATGCGACGCCCATCCCAGTCTACGAACCGCGGACGCGCATCCTTTGGCGCGAAGACGAGATCGAAACTGCGCTCATAGAGTTTCCGGGGCGATAAAGCGAAAGTTGAAAATGCGAAACGAGATCTGAGGGCTGGCCAAAGCGCTGTAATCAACCGCTTCGTCACGAGTTCAGGATTAGGCACGTCGAACATCACGATTGGCTTGCGATCCTCTAAGAAAAGCGCCTCAACTAGTTCCACGGGTCTGAATTCCGTTAGCGGCGGAAGCGGGAGTGAGTGTTCCGCTCTCTCATCAGCGTCGACATTAGCGGGCACTGAAACAGGCCAGGCGCCGTCAAGCATAGCAAGAAAGGGCGAAAGAGTCAGCGCCGTCGCCCAGTCTCTAATGCGAATAAATAAGCTGATGGTGCGCACGCAGCCGGCCCGAGTTGCCTTCAGATCTTGCCAGGTCCGGGCGAGCACATAACGGGAGCCGCTAGGCAGTGGATACCCGGTTAGGTAAGGCGTAAATATCTCGCCAGGGCGAAGAGGCCCGGCTACATCGGATAGTCGATCTACAAGATCCTGGTCGATCTTGTCGAGGTTGAGCGTTGAAACCAGTAGTTGGTGCCCCTGCCGGTATCCATGCAGTTGCTGGTCGACGGTCAACACTGGCGCCTTAAACGCCGACTACCCACGCGACTGGGAGGGTCACGTCGGGAGTATTGCGCCATTCCCTTGTCTCAGCGTCCTGGGTTGCCACCCAGCCGCTCTCCCTAAAGGACTTTTCCAGAAACTTTTCACGATAGTCAGCATCGGCATCAATGTCCCCACCGACCACGCTCAGGCCATAGACTCGCACTTCGAGGCGCCCGATGTCATGAAGCCGCCCAGCGAACAGTGGATATTGCGCCTCGAGAAACGCTTCGGGACCCTTCGCGGCCGTCTGGCTGTCGAGAAGATCCCATGCGGTCACGATGACGGCTACCCTCGGGCGCCTTCCGTCTGGACGATCAGCGAGACTTAGTTCGAGAAAGCGAAGGAGTTCGCAAAGCATCACCTGTGTCGGAAACCCTGTCCGGCCTTCTTCCTGGCCAAGGCGCGACAGTAAATTGCGTGATGTGACCCAGTCGAGCGGCTCTTCGTTCAGTGCCGAGTGCGCGCGTACTAAGACGATCGCGCCGTCAGCACGGTGGAGTTCCTCCATCCAGTCGGATGCAATCTCGGACGACAGGGCAGCTTTGCGCCACAGTTCGCCCGAGATGTCTGGTATGATAATCCGTGTCGCGGCGCCGCCGTTTGCGGAGACGACCGAGATGGCGAAATCGCGTCGATCCTCGGTCAATCCAGTACGCGGCGCGAACCTGCCTCGAAGCAGATGGTCAATAATTTCCTCAACAAAAGTTATGTCGTCGGGAATTTCGGCCGCATGTAACGCGCCTTCATTGCCCTTTAGAGCGTACCAGAGGCGGCCAATATAGTTCGTCTTGCCAGTGTCCGGTCCGCCAATTAGAACAATCGATCGGCTCATTCGTTTCTCCGAAACGACAGGAAAGCACGACCTTCCGCAATCGGAGATGAGGGCCAAAAGGGAGGGGCCTCCGGCGCGATACACGCTGTCGCGTCGATCAGATCTGCGAGCCCGTGTCCTGGTACTATGCCCTTATCGTCAGAGAACGATGCCACCGGTCTGATTTCGAGCGGCAGACGAAGCCTGGACATGTCCTTCCGGATCTGATCGAACACATATGTAGGTACTTCGCCGTGATCTCGATGGGTAGGAATGAGAATAAGTTTTGGCGTGCGGTCGCCTAAGATCTTGCTCAGGCGGTCGATCACCAAGCCTAAGCGGTGAATCACCCCTTGGCGCGTCTCCTTGTTTATCAACGTCCGACCATCGGTCATTAGCCAAATGACATCCGCGGACTTCATAAACTCAAGCCGCCCAGTGTCCGCTTTATTCACGAGAGCTTTGGTCCACTCGCCTGGCAGGTCTGGTAGAAAAAAGTCGAACACAGCGCCGGTGGAATCGTGTCGAAGTCGGAGATGCACAAAGCCCGGCGTCCGATGATCGGCCAACTCTGTATGAACCGTCATTTGGTCCGGTTGCTGACCATCAAGCCAGCGTCGCGCCCCTCGCGAAATCTGCTCGAACGCCATGAGGCTACGGCTGTCGGCAAACGACCATCCGTTGAGGCGAGCGCGCGAGACGAGAAGATAAAGGCTAACGAGACAGGCCGTTTTCCCGGATTCCGGATCTCCGAGAATACCAACTACCGTAGCGTAGCGGCAGCCCATCATGGTCTCGACGGTCTGAAGCCCGAGGACGGTGCTGCGCGGAAAGCTGGGAGTCTCTTTAGGCGCTGTGAGTACGGCCGCACCGAGATCATCGGCTGACCCAACGCGCGCAATCGCTGCGCCCGTCGTCCTTTTCTCTGAGCTAGGGGCAGGAATAGGGATCTCTAATATTCGGTTAGAGCATGTCGCTGGGTCATCCTCACGCGCGCAGACCCCCGTCTGTAGAACGGTGCAGCCGTCCAGCCTACACGCGGCGCTCAAAGCTTGCTCACGTTGAATCGCAAGTGGTAGAGGGCCGCTTCCAAGAGCGCTCGCGTGCCCCATTCGGACGCAGATCGCTTGACGGGCGCTCCATCAATGTCAGCGTCTTCCGTAACAAGTGAAGACAGCAGCGGAAAAACAGGGCGGATCTGCGTGATCACGTCGCCTGGAAACTTCGAAATCAGCGACCTACGACTATCCCCAATGGCCGTTAAGAGATCGGCGAGATTTACCTTGCCGTCGGCCGTGACGGAGCGCAGCACCAATTCACTATGTACATCGCATGGTAGTCTACGAAGATTACTAGCAGCCTCGATCCCGGCGACGACGAGGCGCAACGGCTCGTCCAAGTCGGCGAGCCGCTTATTGAGTAGGCGGCTGCGATCGAGCATGGCCCACCAAAGAAAGTCGAGCTCCTCGCGGTCGAGTGCAGCGTTGCGCCGAAGCGCCTCGATCGTCGCAGCGGTCGCCTCCTTAAAGGCGGCCGGTACTTTGTCGAAGCCGTCTGCAGCGACCGAAAACTCGGTAAAGTCAGGCACCTCGGACCGCTTCCGCGTCGTTTCCGCAGCGCGAATCACCCGGCTGCGCGCTCCGGCGAGCAATTCCGATCGGAATGTCTCCCGTTTCGGATCCTTCAGCGGCGCCTGAAAACTCAACGCGGACCACAAGCCAGCCGCTAACACGTCCGGCACTGTCCAAACTCCCATTTGGGAGGGAATCGGTGCTGGCGAAATCGCCGAAAGTGCGGCAAAGCCGCTGCAGACGCCTACCTCTAATGGTTTTTCCGAAGATAGGAAGGACGAAGCGTGGACCTGGACAGCCGTTTGGACTTCGGCACCTAAAGAAGGAGGCGGCGTACCATCTCCGCCGCAAGCAATCGCGATCTCTGCGGCCTTTTCCAGGATTTCCTTTACACCCGTTATCTTGCCGTATGCAGTCGCGAGTTCCGATACGGCTTTGGTACGCCGATCGACGTCGTCGTCGGTCACCTGTAGTCCGGTGATCCGCAAGTGCGTGGCCAGATTGCTCATTCGGCGTCCCCCTTGGCTCTTTCGGTGAGCACCGCCCCTATCATCGTGTCAAGCTCTTCGATTCGCCCTTTGTTTACCAAGTGATCGAACAATCTCCGCTCCACGGCCTGCGTCAACGGCTCCGTTAATTCGCCAGAAATAGCGTCGAGCTGCACAAGTATCTTCAAGCGTTCGCCCTCAGTTAGTTCGCGAAAGAATTTCAGCAAGACCATTGGGTAATTGTCTTCTGCCATCGGCTGCGTCGCCTCCTCACCCTCGGAACCTGCCGCCGGAACGACCTCCACGCTAGCCTCGACTTCAGGCGCCGTCTTCGCCAGGGGCTCGTCACGAGGAACTGCCGGCGCGTTATTCCGGGCCGCCCGAAAATTGGGAGAGGCGAGCACAAACTTGGGTCTCTGACCACCAAGCCGCTTAGGATCATCTTCGAAGCGTGTCGCCTCGGGGTTCCACGCCCGCGGATGTATGGTCACCGCGAGCGCATCCTCATCGCGGTCCCAGTCGAATTCGATCACGTTGTAGGTATAGGTGTATGCATCGTTAGACTTCGGCGGCACCGTGGCGCCCGCTGCGAGCATCAGCAACTCGCAACCCGGCTCGACCTGCTCGACACATACGTTAGGCTGGTGCTCATGCCCCGAAATGAAGATTCGTGCGCGGCTTCGGATATACTTTATTGCATCCGGCGTGTCCTTGAACCAGGTCAAGGGGTGGTGGCAGAGAATCACCATCTCTTCGCCAGCGGTCCGCGGAATCACATACTGCCGTGCTCCAAATATGAGCTCCGGCTTCGCTACCGTCTCCGCTCCAGAGCAGAGTAGGGCCGAGTTGATCCTGATGAAGCGGATTGCGCGACCCTCGGCCAGTTCCACGCGGCAATCTGTCGCAAAGCAGCCCATAGTGTCGAGCGGGCAGCGATAGCCCTCGCTGAAGGCCCCGTAAGCGCTAAAGCGGTCGAAAATCGTCTCTCGATCACGCTTGTCGGCTAGGAACGCGTCCAGCTCCGAAACGCCGCCGTCTGCGATCTTCTCCAACATCAGCTTCATCGAACCCGACATCTGATCGCGATCGATGTCGTGGTTTCCAGGTACCATCTGGATGTCATAAATTCGGCAGCCCACTGCCTCCGCTACATTATCGAGCCACGTGCCGGCCACGTCATATTCGGTTTTCTTGCCGGCATAAGCGATGTCGCCGGTGACGATGATTCCGGCTGCGTGTCCGGAGGGTAAGTGCGCAACAACGCTGCGAACGTCGTCGATCAATCGCTCTTTAACATCATCATGAACGAAAATGCGGCTGTCACGCTCCTGCCCGAAATGGATGTCCGACAAGTGCACGAAAGCTGCCGACATTCCGGTCCAACCCCTTATCTGCAGAAATCTCGAGTGGGAAGTGAGCGGTTCAAGAAGTGCGCGTGTCCAGAATAGCGAGCAGCGGAGGATCCTCGTCGAGCGTCGCGGCCGCGACGTAGTCCAGCACGACCCCACTTGACCTTTGTCCCGTCACCCGCTTGATCGACTCGATTGGGATCTTCTGCTTCGCCGCGTTCGTGATGAACCCGCGCCGCAGGGAATGCCCCGCGAAGTCGCCCGCGACGCCGGCGGCCGCGGCGCGCCGGCGCAGGATGCGTGCGACGTCGCTCGGATCCAGCCGGTTTGCCGCCAGTCGACCACGCAGGTCAAACGTCCGGAAGACCGGACCTTCGGCGCCGACGACCTGGAGCCAAGCCTCGAGCGCCGCAACTGCACAGAGGTCGGCGCGCTCGGCGGGCAGCCGCGGCGCGTAGAGTTCCCGCCCCGCCTTCCGCGGGTCGTTCTTCGCAGCCGCGATCCACACATAGCACCCAGCCTGCGTGAACCGAAGATCCGTGACGTCGACCGCCACGAGCTCGCTCCGTCGAAAGGCGCCGGCGTAGCCCAACAGCAGCAACGCGCGATCGCGCAGCGCCGCCGGCTCGTCGGGCATCGCCGACACGATCGCCGGAAGCCGGTCGATCGTCAGCGCGTCCTTCTTCTTCGCCGCCGTCCCGCGAGCGCGCGCGTAGCGCCGCAGCATCCGCCGGTCCAGCGGATGATCGGTCGGCGTTTCGTGGCCGGCCACCGTGTGGCGGGCTCCAATCGCGGCCAGGCGCCGACGCAGGGTCGGCAACGACAAACCCACCGGGCCAACGTACACGATCCGGGCAGGCGGTTCGCGCCGGTACGCGCTCGGCGCCCGACTACGTCGCGTTTCGAGGCTCTTTAGGTAGAGGGCGAGCGTCTGGGCCGCCGCCGGCAGCGCGGCGAGCTCGTGCCGGGCGCAGAACTCCGAAAAATCGGCCCAGTCGTGGGCGTAGGCGCGCTCGGTCGCCGGCGCGTGATCCGGGGTCGAGAGGTCGCGTTCGACGGCTCGGGCGAGCTCCGCCAGGAGGGCGGAGCCGTCCTCTCGGGTAGCCGGCGGCGCGAATCCGGGTTCTAGGAGGCCCTTCTCGCCTTCTTGGACGACCTCTGGTACCTCCGCCGGCGCTTCCACCCCCTCTGCTTCTGTGGATAAGTGGTAGGGTCTTGCGTGTCTGAGAATAGAATCTTCTCAGACACGAGAGGGCTGTCTATCCGTGAAACGGAGGCAGGCTGAGCCTGCACCCCGAAGGGGGTTTCGTGCGCCCAGCGCCGATCGACGAGCTCGACGACCTCCCGCCACCCCGGCCGCTGCCGCTTCTTCGACCCTGTGGAAGGAAAGGCTGCCGGCGCTGGTGCCGGCCGGGCGGACGCTACTGCCGACCCTGCGCGACCGCCGCGACTCGGCGATGGCGCGACCGACACCGCGGCGAGCTCGAGCAGCGCGAACGGGCCAGGAGCTTCTCCGACGAGGAGCGGGCGATCCGCAGCGCCCGCGCCTATGTCGCCCAGTACCTCAAGCGGGGGAAATTGGGGAAAACGCCCTGTGGAGTCTGTGGAGAGCACGAGGTCCTTGCTGCATGGGAGGACCCGCGGCGGCCACTGTCGGTCGACTGGCTCTGCCGGGAGCACTACCACGAGCGCCGTGACGCCCGGCGCGAGGCCGCGATTGCCCGAGCGGACCTTTCCGCCGAATGGCGCCGAGTCCGCGACGAGTTCGCGCTTCTTCCTCAGGACGTCCAGGCCGGGGTACACGCGACCGCCCTCCAGGGACCGGTCGGCCACGGCTGCCCGGCCGGCTCGACCCTCTACTGGTGGACGCTCCGCCGCGAACTCGCGCGATACAGTGATCGCCAGCGGGCCGGGAGATTCTGGACTTGAAACGCCGCGGGCTTCGCCTTAAATAGCGCAAAGCAGTCTACAGTAGACTGCTTTACGCGGCGTCGCGGCAGCGATTCGTTATCGCGCCTGTCGGCGGGTTCCCCCAAGTTCTGGGTCCGCAGTGCGCAAGGGGACTGACGGACGGGGCCGGGAAACGACCGGCTAAACAGTATACAGTGTGCTCTACACGTTAAACAGTAGACTGTCTTAAGGCTCGGGCCAGCTCATTTCCCCTTCCGCCATTCCGGATCGAGGTTCCCGGCCCGCGCCAACCATTACGCTTTACACTGTTCACAGTTCACGGTACACTTTAGACTGCTTAGCGCCAGATCTAAAGGAGTCGCGTTCATGCCACTCGTCGTCGTCGCCAGCGGCAAAGGTGGCGTCACCAAGACAACGACCGCGTACGCCCTCGCTGCTGCTCTTCGCGAGTTGGACGAGCACCCGGTCCTGTTGGATCTCGATCCCGGGGCGTCACTCACTGAGAACGCGGGCCTCATCGCGGACGGTACGCACGCACTAGATCTACTGGAGGGCCGAGGAAGCGTCGAAAGCTTGTCCGCACCCACGACCGACGATATCGCGCTGATCCCCGGGACTGCCGACCTCCTCGGCGCCGCTGGCCACCGCAGCCAACTGACCGCCTGGGCAGAACGTTTGCGCATGGCCGCCGGCACGAAGCTGCTAATTGCGGACACGGCTCAGGGGCTCGGTCTCCCCGCCACGCGAGCGGCGCTGCTGGCCGCGGACTATATCGTCGTTCCGATGCAGGCCGAGCCAGCCGTCATCAAACGGAGCTACCCTGACGTCTTGGCGCTCCTGCGGCTATTCCGAGCTGACGAAGAGCTCCGATCGCGCTTCCCTTTGAACCCAAGTTTGTTGTTCGTGCTCACCAAGCACAACAGCCGCCTTGGATTGACTCGTCACGAGCTCGACAAGCTCGCGAAAGAAGGAGTGCAGATCGCCGCGTACGTCCCAACCGGTGTCGCGGCCGCCGAGGCGTGCCTGAGCGGGAAGTCCGTTGTCACGTACGCGCCCCGCAGTCCCGTCGCACAAGGATACCGCGCCCTGGCTCGTACGCTGATAGCAGCAATGAACGCGCGCAAGATCGAAGTGGCATCCTAAGCAGTAGACAGTTTAAGGGACGGAAGATGAAGAAGCAGCTCCAGGAAGTCGCACCCCGAAGCGCCCGAACCGTCGCGCCGCCGCCGTCGACGGCCACGTCTGGCGCTGTTATGTCCCTCGACGACCTTCCTACGAGCCAGCGAACGCAGCACGTCGAGGAAAGCCTCGAGCGAGCCCTGCTGCCCCCGGCTGCGGAAGAGACATCACGCAGGACCGACCCTCCGACCCCGTCTGCACATCCCGCCAAGCCCGCAACGAAAATGATCGCCACGCCGATCGACGCACAACTGCGACAGCGAGTCCGCGAGCTCCGGGGTCAATACGAGATCTCCGAGGCCTTCGTGGTCGAGACAGCGCTTCGAACGTTCCTCGCCGATCGCCCGCTCGCCGACGTCGCTGCCGATCTGAGAGCTCGCGGCGGGCGCCTACGTCGCAGCCGCTAAACTTTAGACGTGCGGAACGTGGCTTACGATCTCGACGACGTTAGCGGCATTGTAGGGCTTGAGGTCTTGTGGATCGATGCTCGTCCGCACGTGCACTCCGCGCACGTAATCGATCTGCTCAACAAATCTCGTCGCTACGTGATCGGTCTGAACCGTGCGCGGTCATTCCCCTGACCGATGCTCGAGGCGAACCTGACGTTGGCGCAGCGAGAGATGGCCGAGGGTTGGTACGGCTATGGGCACTGGCGCGCGCCGTGCTGGTTTATCGGAATGGAGCCGGCGGACGACGACATCGACGCGTGTGTTCGTATGTGGAACGCGCTACGGCGAGAAGAACTACTCGACATCACCGCCTACAGAGAACCGGACGACAAGGACTGGTTCAGTCGTGAAGCTACCAAGCCTCAGAAGACGTGGGAGAAGCTGATCTGGAGTATCCTCGCGTATCACAAACTGGCTGCGACGCCAACCAGCGTCCTGGAGTACCAGAAGCATAAGCTTGGAAGGCAGGGCGGCGAGACTGCTTTGATCGAGCTGTCGTCGATCCCAGCAAGGGCGATCACCGAGGTGCGCCCGCGAATGTTGTATCGCCAACGCCGCATCGACACCCTTCGGCTGCGTCTTTCGGATACTGTCCGCTTTGTCGTATTCTATTCCGATTCCGAGGAGTACGTGAACGCTTGGAGCGCGATTGCCGGTACCGCACTGCGGTCAGGTCGTCCTGTCCTAATCGGCGCGACGGCTTTCGCCGTGATGCCACATCCTCAACGAGAGCGCGCGAAGGAGCCGTGGCTCGCACTGGGTCAGCGCCTACGAGAACTCGCGCCTCCATGACGTCGTTGACTCCTCGCGATCGTCAGAAGCCGCGTCTTACGGCCCCTACCGGACTCTTTGCTCGTACTGACCTTCGAGTTTGTACCGTGGGACCGTTGGCTCGTTGCCGACGTAGAGTTCAATGCTGCTGCCTCGACGTAGCCGATCGGGGAAAACGACGAGATTCGTTCCCCCGCTAACGCGAGCTGATGGCACGAGCAACGCTTCGACGTCGACGGAGCGAGCCGCAGCGCCGATCCGTTGCGTCAGCACGGGGCGGTTTTCTGCCTGGGCGATCTTCCACGGCCGCTTTAGGTCGGCGATTGTCACGCCGAGACCCTCGAGAACGGCTGGTGCGCGGAGATCCACGATGTGCTGCAGGTTGTAGTCAAGAGAGAGCATGACGCGCGGCGGTTGGCGCACGCCGATGACGACGCCGACGATCCTAAATATGGCCTCAGTTTCGTAGAGCGCCGTTTGTTGGGTGTCTGAGATATAGAACGCTTCAAAATCGCCTTTGTGGTTATAGCGACCACCATGAATGCGCGATCCGATCGCAGACAGCGGTGTTCCTTGCAGCAGCCACTGAAGATCAATGGATCGAAAAAAAGTCCCTCGTTGAGCGGTACCTGCGAGGGACGCGAGACTATGCTCAAGTTTGCGCTG
>Ga0073928_10010049_pt1 | contig 11377 bp, 6 predicted proteins | sample PaiPotPPA55metaG_FD_76969 | JGI IMG/M metagenome (GOLD analysis project Ga0073928, IMG submission 76969) | Iron sulfur acid spring bacterial and archeal communities from Banff, Canada, to study Microbial Dark Matter (Phase II) - Paint Pots PPA... ...
AGGAGGTTGTTGGGCGGCAGTCCGAACACGCCGGGCACCGGTATCGGATAATCGTCGTGGTGGCGGACGAGCATCGAGAAATTGAATTCCGGAGTCGGCACGAGGCTGAGGCCGAAGCTCGTGGTGCGCAGCGTCGAAACGCCGCGGAACGACGTGAAGCTCAGGGGGCAGTAGAACGATCCTACGGGCTCGCAGGGCAGGTAGCCGCCGTTGATGTAGTGGTCGCCTACGTTTTGGATCTGGTAGCCGACGTACGTATGCAGCGAGCGAGTGAACTGCCGGCTGATCGAGAAATTCTCCGAGGTGTTGCTGATCCAATGCGGGAGCGAGTTCCACTGGTATTGCTTGTTGAAGCTCGCGTTGAAATAGTACACCTGGTAGGGGCTCGGCGGATTGTTCAGCTTCAGCGCGGGCGTGAAGAAGTTGAAGCCCAGCTCGGTATTGTAGATCGTCGTGTAGACCGGACAAAAGTACACCGGCGGATGCTTGACGCCGTGCTGGTCCGGGCACGGCGCGCCGTAGGCCTGCAGCCCCGGGGTCGGTATGGGCGCCTGGGTTCCCCCCGGCAAGTTCGGGTATCCCGCAAGGTACTGCTGCGCGCCGACGGAGTCGTGGTTGAAGCCGTAGCCCTCATAGATCTGCTCGTAGAGGGGCAGATTCCCGATCTTGTTCTGGAAGCTGTTCGCGGTGATCTCCAGTTGGCTCGGATGCGAGAGGTTCCCCCCGATCGAGTTGTGCTCGAGAGATCCGACTCCGAGAAGATTGTAGTTCGTCAGCTGCGACGTGGCCTGGAGGTACGAGTGCGGCATCGCGTACGTCGCGTTGATGTACGTCGTCTGCTGTGCCGCGCTCGGCTCGCGAAGCCAATTCTGCTGACTGTAATACTGCGTGAAGGTGGAGATCTGAAAACGGCTGCCGAGCTTCTCGTACAGCATCATGTTCCACCACTTCTCCGCGCGAGTCGCCGGATTGACGGAGAAGATCGCGTACTCGTGGTCGCCGACGAAGTGCTGCTCGACGGAGAGATACGTGTGGTAGGTGGGGTCGTTGCGCAGGTGCACGGCGGTCAGCGAGTTGGTGTTACCCGCCACGTTCCACGTCAGGTCGACGGTCGCGCCCGAAAGCGTGTTCTGCGCGAAGTACTGGCTCGAGGAGAAGTTGACGACGTCCGAGCCCAGCGGAACCGGCAGGCCCGCGAGATACGTGTGGGAGTTGACGAAGCGGATGTAGGTCTTCGTGCCGATCACCGCGCCGCCGGCCTCGATGCTCGGTGTTCCGCCGACGTTCGGAAAGTAGAATGCGTCGTCCGGCATCACGCGGCCCTTCGCGGGGTGTGCGAGATCGCCGTTGAGGAACGTCCAGCGATCCGGCGCGTTCGTCACCGGTACGAAATAGATGCGCGAAAAGTCGAGGAAGTCCGAGATCGCCGCCCCGCTGACCTGTCCGGTGGAATCGTGGAGCGTGACGTGCCCCGCAACCAGGAAGCGATTGAGCTTGAGATCCATCGAAAACGCGTCGCCGGTCACGTAGAATCCGTCGCTCGTGCGTAGCCGCACGTTGCCGTCGGCTTCCACGAGAAAACGATCGTAATAGAAATTGATCTGCTTCGCGGTGAGGTAGAGGATGCTTCGGGGCGGCGCCGGAGTCGGCGTGGCGCTTGGCGCCGGAACCGCGGGACGGGCCGCGCGGCAGGCGAGGACGAGCATCAGCGTCGTGAGCGCCGCCGATAATGCGATTCGTGGCACGGTCGAAACGCTTTTTCGACGCCGCCTCGTCACTCCTACGCGAGCAGGCCCGGCAATCGAGAACCCGAACGCGCGCTGTGAATGAAGCGCGTCGTCACCATCGTGATCGATTCGGGCGGAATCGGCGCGCTCGCCGACGCCGCCCAGTATGGCGATGCGCCGGGCGCGAACACGATCGGCAACGTTGCGCGGCGCGTCGGGGGCCTAACGCTGCCTACCTTGGAGGCGATGGGCCTCGGCCTGCTCACGAGCATCCCGGGGGTCCCAGCCAACCGGGAGCCCACCGCGCGAGTCGCGCGGCTGCGCGAGCGCAGCCGCGGCAAGGACACGATCACCGGACATTGGGAGATGATGGGGATCCTCACCGAGGTCCCCTTCCCAACCTATCCCGACGGCTTCCCCGCCGACGTCATCGAGGCGTTCGCCGAGATTGCCGGCAAGCCGCCGCTCGGAAACAAGGCCGCCTCGGGTACCGCGATCATCGAGGAGCTCGGGGCGGCCCACATGCAGACCGGGCGCCCCATCCTCTATACTTCGGCGGATTCCGTCTTTCAAATCGCCGCGCACGAGGAGGTCGTGCCGCTGGACCGCCTCTACGACTGGAGCCGGCGCGCCCGCGAGATGCTCCGGCCCCCTCACGTCCTCAACCGCGTCATCGCCCGGCCGTTCGTGGGCGAACCGGGTGCTTTTCGGCGGACGCCGAATCGACGCGACTATGCAATCGAGCCGCCTGCAAATCTGCTCGACGAATTAAGAAGCGGTGATATCGAGGTGCACGCGGTAGGGAAGATCGGTGACATCTATTGCGGACGCGCGATCTCGTCGTGCGTTCGAGTGTCCGATAATCGCGACGCGATCGAAAAGACGTTCGACTTGCTGGACAGGATCGAGCGCGGCTTCATCTTCACGAACCTCAACGATTTCGACTCTAAATACGGGCATCGCCGGGACGTGCGCGGATACGCGCGCGCCCTGGAAGAGCTCGATGCGATGCTGCCGGGCCTCACCGCGCGCCTGAAGCCTGGGGACGAAATGATCCTCACGGCGGACCACGGCTGCGATCCGACGGCCCCGGGCTCCGACCACACCCGCGAATACGTCCCCTTCGTGCACGTCGGGCCGGGGCCCGGCGCCGCTCTGGGCGACATCGAGGGTCTGGATTATGTCGGGCGAACGGTAAAACGAGCGCTTTTGATGTGATGCGATGCAGATAGCGGTCAGCGCCCCGATGGAGCGCAGCGTCCCTCACTCATGGTCGGCGCTAAAGCGCGCGATCGACGTGGTATTGGGAACGATCCTATTGATCGTCACGGCGCCGATCGTGGGGCTCGCGTCGCTGGCGATCGCGTGCGCGACCCGAGGCACCCCGTTCTTCACGCAAGAGCGGGTCGGCATGCACGGCCGGCGCTTCAAGATGTACAAGCTGCGCACGATGGTCAACGGCGCGCACGACATGCGCCAGAGCGTCATGCACCTCAACGAGGTGGACGGACCGGTCTTCAAGATCAGGAACGACCCGAGGCTGCACCCCCTGGGGCGCTTTCTGCGGCGGACGAGCGTCGACGAGCTGCCGAACCTGGTCAACGTCGTGCTCGGCGAAATGTCCCTCGTGGGTCCCCGGCCGGCCCTCCCCAGCGAGGTCGAGCACTACGACGCGATCGCGCTGCGCCGGCTGACCGTTCCGCAGGGCGTGACGTGCCTGTGGCAGATCAACGGCCGCAGCGACGTCTCGTTCGAACATTGGATGGAGCTCGACAATCGCTACGTCGACAGTTGGACGCCGCTCGGCGACCTGTCGATTATTCTGCGGACCATCCCGGCCGTGCTGCGGAGGGACGGAGCGCATTAAGTCTTCGCCGCGCCATCTCCGCGTCGTCCCCCGGCATCATCGCCCGCGTCATCGTATCTCGATCGCATCGTCCACGTTTTTCATTATGGGCGCGACCTTCGCATCGACGCTGCTCGGATTCATGCGCGAGGTCGTCAACGCGCGATACTACGGTACGCGTTGGGAGATGGATACGTTCCTCGCGGCGGCGACCATTCCGACGATCCTGTTCGGCGTCTTTAACGGCGCACTCGTGAGCGCGCTCGTCCCGACGTTCTCGGAATATCTCGCACGCCATGAGGAAGAAGAAGCGTGGCGCCTGGCGAGCACGACGCTCAACATCCTCGCGATCGTGCTGACGACGTGCGCCGTGATCGGCTTCTTCACGGCAAAGTGGTACGTACCGCTGATCGCGCACGGCTTCCCGCAGCCGCAGATGGCGGTGGCGATCCGCATGACGCGGTGGCTCATGCCGAGCATCGTCGCCGTGAGCTTGAGCGGAGTGCTCTCCGCGATGCTCTACGCCTATCACCGGTTCCGCTCGGCAGCGCTCGTCGGCGTGGCAGTCAATGTCGTGACGATCGCCTGCGTCGTGCTGTTGAGCCACGGTATGGCGATCTACGCTCTGGTTCTAGGGACCGTCCTGGGACTCACGGCGCAAATGCTGGTGCAGCTGCCCTCGTTCTTGTCGATCGGCAAATACCGCCCCATAATCGACCTTCGGCACCCGGGGCTGCGCAAGATCTGGGTGCTGCTGGGACCCATCATCGTAGGGTCGGCGGCCGGTCAGCTGGCGCTGTTCTTCGATCGCTTCTTCGCGTCGACGCTCGCGCCGGGATATATCGCCGGCATGAACTACGCGACGAAGCTGGTGAATTTTCCGCAGCAGATCTTTGCGGCGGCGATCGCGACGGTCATCTTCCCGTTGTTGGCGGCGCAGTTCGCGCGCGAGAACCGGCGTGGAGTCGCGCGCAGCGTCGTCACGGGGCTTCGGCTCGTCAACTTCATCACGATACCGGCGGCCTGCGCGCTGATCATTCTCGCGCATCCGATGGTGCAGGCGCTGTTCGAGCGAGGCACGTTTCAAGCGAGCGCCACCGATCTCACGGCCGGGCTGCTTCCGTACGCGGCGGTCGGTCTCGTCGCACTCGCGGCCAACGTCGTGCTCACGCGCTGCTGCTTTGCCTGCCGCGAAACGCTCTGGCCGGTCACGATCTCGGTGGTGACCGTCGTGCTCAACGTGCTGCTGTCTCTCGTGTGGTTGCCGAGCCTCGGCGCACGCGGTCTGCTGCTTGCGAACTCGACGAGCCAGACGGTGCAGGCGCTGCTGTTGCTGATGCTGACGGCACGGCTCGTCGCGGGAATCGACTGGGGCGCGCTGCTTGCTTCGACGGGAAAAATCGTGGTGAGCTCCCTTGCGATGCTCGCCGCCCTGGGATGGATCGGCGCGCTCGGCGTGACGCCGGAGGCGTCCCTGGCATCACGGGCCTGGTTCCTGTTCGGGCAGATCGCAATCGGCGGCACGGTCTTCGTCGCCGTCGCACGAATGCTCGGCGTCGAGGAGCTCGACTTGGCGTGGCGCACGATCGTCGCGAAGTTCGAGCGTAACCTCGTCAGCCCGCCGGAGAATCGGGAGGCGCCGATCGCGTAGAAGCCGCGATCCGGGATATTGACCAGAATCAATTTTTTTGGGGCAGGCTGGTCCTCTGCAGAGAGCCAAAGTTCCAGGCCCATGCTTTCGATAATCATGCCCGCTTACAACGAGGCTAGTTCGATTGCCGAAAATGTGTGTGAGACCGTGGAGACGATGCGCGACCTCGGCGTCGAGTTCGAGATCGTCGTCGTGGACGACGGCAGCATGGACGGGACGGATGCGGCCGCGAGCAACGCGCTGCGTGCATGGCCCGATCACGTCCGCGTCGTGCGCTGCACGCGCAACGAGGGGAAAGGAAACGCGCTGACCTGCGGCGCGGCTTACTCCCGCGGCGACTACGTGGCGTTCTTGGACGCCGACATGGATCTGCACCCGGAGCAGCTCGCCGACTTCTTCGCGATCATGAACGAGCGCAAAGCCGATGCCGTCATCGGCTCAAAGTTTCATCCGCGGTCGAAGGTGGAGTATCCGCTCACGCGGCGCGTCTACAGTTTCTTCTATTATGTGCTCGTGCGTACGCTGTTCGGCTTGCCCGTGCGCGATACGCAAACCGGCATCAAGCTTTTCAAGCGCGGGGTCCTCGATAAGGTGCTCCCACGGATTCTGGTGAAGCGATTCGCGTTCGACCTCGAGCTCCTCGCCAACGTTCATCATTTCGGGTACCGGATCGCCGAGGCTCCCGTCACGCTCAACTTTCAGCGAGTCAGCAGCCGGGTTCGTCTCCCCGCGGTGTGGAACGTCTTCCTCGATACCCTAGCGATCTTTTATCGGATGCGTATTTTACACTATTACGATCGGTTGGAGCGCCCGCCGGCAAAAGTCGATTTCGCGGCTAGCTCGCACGAAATCTTCGTTCCGCTCGCCATCAGAGACTAGAGGCAGTTTGCCCGGTTCGGCGTTGGTGCTCCTGTTGCCGGGGCTCGGGGATGCGCTTGCCGCAAGCCCGCTGCTGCGCGGCTTGTCCGGGGACGGATGGCACATCGACGTCCTGACTTGGCAGCCGCCGGTTACCGAATACGTGCGAGCGCTCGGAATCGCGCGAAACGTCGCGGAGCTGCCGCTTCGACCGAGTCCGCTGGAGATGCTGGGCGACCTCCGCACGTTGCGCCGTCGCAGGTACGAACTGTGCATTCTGCCGTTTCCGGCGACGCGCTGGCAATACGCCTTCGTCGCGCGTGCCGCCGGTGCAAGACGGGTTTGCATGCATTCGTACGGCGGAGCGTCGAGCGCCATCGCTCGAACGGGCCCGACGACGCTCGTCCCCCTTCGCGGCGGTCATCGGATCGCAGAGAATTTGCGAATGGCGCGCGCGCTGGGGCTGGTACAATCGACGCACGACCTCGAATATTGGGTGCCGGAGAGCTGGCGCGCGCAGCCGGCGCCGGGCACGCTCGGCATTCATCCGGGCTCGATGGCATACAAAGGCAACGAATCGAAGCGCTGGCCCTACGAGCGGTTCGTTGCTCTGGCGCGGCTGCAGGCGCAACGGGGGCGCCGGGTGCGCTTCTTCCTGGGTCCTCACGAGTCAAACGAGGCTGCTCGCGCCAAGCAAGATTTTGCGGGCGTCGAAGGAATCAGCATTGTGCGCGAGCCGCTGGCGGAAGCCGCGCGGCGCCTGGCGGAGTGCGAGGTCTTCGTCGGTAACGATGCCGGCTTCAGTCATCTCGCGTCGGGACTCGGCGTAAAAACCTTGGCGCTCTTCGGCATGACCAGCGAAGTACGAGGAGCTCCGGTCGGCCCGACGGTCGCGTTGCGTCCGTCGCTATGTCCGGCGTGTCATGACGAGGGATCGCACCGTTTCGAATGCGTTCGGCGGCTGGACTTTCGCTGTATCCTGCGCGATATCGAGTACGACGACGTGAACGAGCGAATCGATAGGCTGTTCGAAGCAGCGCCGGTCGATCAAGTGTTGAGCTTAGAAGGGCCGTACAGGCTTTACGGAAAGGCGTGTTCGTGACAGGTCGGTCGGGTCGCCGATGAAAGAGCAAACGGCTCGAGCGCCGGCGGAAGTGGACGCTCTGGGCGCGGCCTGGGCGCTTCGAGACGCCTTGCGCAAGGCTTTGGTGCCCCTGCTGTTCGTGGCGCTGGCTCTGCTGGTTACGTTCGGATACGGCAGCGGCGTGCAGCTCAACGATGGCCAAGCCGCGCTGCACATCGATCCGCTGAAGTTTTTGTGGCAGCTGATCCAAGCGTGGAATCCGGCGCTGCATCTGGGCGCGCATACCGGATACTGGTATCCTTACGAGTCGCCCTACGGGTGGGCGTATGGAGTTGCCCAGGCGCTCCGCATTCCGCAAGACTACGCGCAGCACGCCATCGTCTTTGCCGTCTACCTGGCGTGCCTCTTCTCGATGCACTACTGTTTGCGTTACGTCACGCCGTGGCTCGACGAGTTCTCGCGCATCGCCGGCTCGTGCGCCTACCTCTTCAACATGTACGTGGCGCTCAACTCGCAGGCTCAGATCGTGTGGCTGCTGACCTACATGACGCTGCCGGCTATGGTCGGGATAACGGCGCGCGCCCTGCGAGGAGAGATGAACCTCTGGCGCGCCGGGCTGTTCATCGCGCTGCTCGTGCTCGTCGGAGGGGGAATGAACCCGCCGCTGGTCGCCATCAACGTGATCGTGCTGGCGATCTTCGTCGTGGTTACGATCGCTTTTGACCCCGCGCCGATGGCGGCCGTGCGCCGCGCGACGCCGTTCGTCGTCATCGCGGCCGCCGCGGCTATTGCCGTCAACCTCTACTGGCTGGTGCCGTTCGTCGACTACTTCCACAACGTCTATCTCAACGGAGTGCTCAGCGAGTCGCCCTCCATGCACAACGCGGCGACGTCGTTCGACAACGTCTTGAGGGGCCTCGGGCACTGGGCGACGTTCGTTTCGTTCAACGGAAAGGCGTACTTCCCGTGGGCGGCGTCGTACGCGGCCGGGATCTTCGGTGCGCTCCTGTGGTTCGTGCCGATCGTCGCGCTCGGAGGCATCGCGTTCAAGCGAAATCAGCGGCCGGCAACGCTCTTCTTCCTGATCGTCACCATCGTGTCGGTGCCCCTCGTCGTGGGGTACTACCACGACGCGCTCGGTGAAGCGGTGACGGCGCCGATCTACAACGTCTTTTACCGCAATTTACCCGGCTTCCAGATGTTCCGCTTCTCGTACAAATGGGTCGCCGGCGTGGAGTTCGGAATCAGCGCGCTCTATGCGATCGGCGTGTGGGCGATCGTCGCGTGGCTGCGCGAGCGATTCTCTCAAACGGGGGAACGGCGCTGGGACTGGATCGCGCCGGCGGCGGCGACGGTTGCGATCGTCATTCCCATCGTCACGTTCGTTCCCGTGCTCGTCAATAAAATGAACTATGCCGGGCCCGTCATCCCGCCGTGGGAGTACCGCGAGAAGTCGTTGGTGGGCGACGATCAGAGCCATCGCGTCGCACTCTTCCCCACGCAGTACCTCGAGCAGTTCGATTGGGGCTCGCCGCAGTTCTATATCGAGGACTCGCTCGTCGACCGCCCCATGTTCTACGGGCTGCTGGGCGCGGAGCCGTCGCAGGGTGCCGACGTGTGGGTGCGGCGCAGCTATCGCGCCGCTCGCGAGGGATTGCCGTTCGCAGCGGACATGCTGCGCGTCTTGGGAGTCGACACGATTCTGCAGCGTGACGATTTCGTTCCGGCGATCGACTTCAGCTCGCCGGGAGAGTGGCGCTTCAATACGACCACGCTCACGCACGATCTGCTGCACCGCATCGTCGGGGCGTCGCCCGCGCGCTCGGACGGGCCGCTGCGCGTCTATCACCTCAACGGGGCGCTGCCGCTCGTCTACGGCGTCACCCACCCCGTGGTGAGCACGGTTCCGAGCTACTCGGACGGCTATCTCGGCGACGTGGACGCTATGGCGAGCGGCAAGGCGGAGTTCGAGCCTCCGAGTCGCTCCGCGGACGAATTCTCCACGGCGCTGACCGAGCTGTCGCCGATCCTGCCGGCCTCGACGGCGCAGATCCGGGACCTGGCGGTCAACGAGGCGCTCGCACACGGCGGAATCCGGGTTCAGCCGCCGCCCGCCGACGTCGGATGGACGACCTCGTTTCAAGTACGGTCGGCCGGCGTCTACGAAATCTTCACCCTCGAGCAGTCGCTGCTGTTCGCTGCGGCTCCCGCACAAAATCTCGGGATCGACGGCAACTATTTCTCCCCGCTGACCGTCGATGGCGCCTGGACCGACTACGGCCGCCTCGACCTCTCTACCGGCGGACATTTCGTCAGCGATGGATATCCCGACCCGAACCTCGTCGTGGCGCTCGTGAGCGTCGACGAACTGCGTGCGTGGGAGGACCGCATTGCCGCGCTCGACCGGACGTTGCCGCGCAATCGCGCGACGATGAGCTTGGTCTATGCGAAAAAGACGACCATCACGCTGCCCGCCTCCGGCAAATATCGGATCTCCGCCGGCGCCGTCGCTCCGTTCGGGCCGGACGGTCAGTCGCGCGCCCACCTCGTCGCGGAAGCCGCGTATCGCGGCGCCTTTCCCGCGAACTTGTCCGGAACGCTGCCCTACGTCTTCGGCGCCGTGGTGGTCGGCACGGCGGCCCTGATGATGCCGGAGCAGTGGTATCGCGAGGATCCAGCGGTGTATCAGTGGCAGCGCGGTGATCCGACATCGTGGTTTCTCTTCGCGCGCGAAGCCCACGTCAGAGTCTTCGTTCCGGGTTCGAAGGCCGTCGCTGCGCGCGCCGCGATGCGGCTGAGCCGCCTGCAGGTATCCGGCGACATGACGGTCTCGGTAGACGGCGCGGCGCCGCAGACGGCGCCGCTCGCCGGCAGCTCGGCGAGCGCAGAGGCGTATGACAGCCCGGCGAACCTCGCGGGGCCGGCCGCGGCGCCGGCTACGTTTACCATCGCCCTGCATCCCGGCTGGAACAACGTTGCCTTCCGCTTCCATTCCTCCGGCGGGGAGCGCGACGACCTCGGCTCGGGCGAGATATCCGCGGCCGTCGCCCCCGATCTTTCCTTTACGGTCGCCGGCGCGTCGGGACGTTCTGCGCCGCACACGAGCGACAGGGCCTTCACGGCGTTCCGCGTTGCGGATCCGCCGAATGCGCTCGCGGGCGATCCCGAGCTTACCGGTAACGTCGAGAACATGGGCGGTCATGCCGTGTGGCTGGCCGTCGCGCTCTCGGATCGCGGGCGGTACCTCTACCGGCTCTTCCCGATTCCGCAGAACGGCGTGTTCGACGTCAACTTCATGCATGCGTTTCCCAACGACTGGGACGATACGTCGCAGCGGGTCTCCGGTATATGGTTCCTCTCGCGGGGAGGCCGCCCGAAGTTTTCGGCGATCTCCTACACGGTGCACGCGATCCCGGAACGCGACTTGCGCCGGCCACAGTCGCTCGCGAACCTTCCGATTCGCGTCGACGGAAGGACGATCCGATCGCAGACCGTGTCGCTGAGCGCGGGCCGTCACGTCGTCGCGAGCGGCGACAACCAGCTCAAGATCACGCTGCTCAACGTACGTCCCGTCGATCTGCCTCGCACGAGCTCCTTTGCGCTGCAATGGAACCGGCTCTCGCCGACGGCGCTCGACGTCACGGCGAAGAAGACCGCCAATCCGTTCTTGCTCGTGTTCGGCGAGGCGTTCCATCCGGAATGGCAAGCCACGCTGAACGGCAGCGCGCCGCTTCCGCACGTCGTCGTGGACGGCGTCGTCAACGGCTGGCTGGTGCCCAGTCTGCCCGACGGGGGCGAGATCTCGCTCGTCTTCGTTGCGCAGCGCTATTATGAGATCGCTGCGGCGCTTTCGATCGTCGCCTTGATCGTGATGATCGTGCTCGCCTGCGTGCCGTCATTGTGGCCGATTCGCGTATCCGACCGTTGAACGCGTGCGTCTGGACGTTGGGCCGAGCGCTTCCGTATGCCACCGCAACGGCAGTGGTTGCGATCCTGATCGCCTCGTTCGTCTCCGGTCCTGACTCCGAGCGATTCGCAACGACGGCATACCTTGCAGCGCTCGCGGCCGCGCTGATCCTCGCCGTCAAGTGGTTTCTCCCGACGGCACCCGCGAACGATTCACCGCGGGCAGCCGGCCCGTGGTTCCCCGCGGCGTTCACCTTTGCAGCCGGGGTCGGAGCGTTGCTGATGCTCGGCGCCGGGTTCGCTTC
>Ga0073928_10010050_pt1 | contig 11377 bp, 6 predicted proteins | sample PaiPotPPA55metaG_FD_76969 | JGI IMG/M metagenome (GOLD analysis project Ga0073928, IMG submission 76969) | Iron sulfur acid spring bacterial and archeal communities from Banff, Canada, to study Microbial Dark Matter (Phase II) - Paint Pots PPA... ...
GGTGCATGGTCGAGACGCCGAAAGGCGTCCTTGCCGCCGCCGAGATCGCCGGCGCCAGTCCCCGCGTCGGCGCGCTGGTGATGGGCACTTCCGATCTGGTCACCGCCCTGCACGCGGTGGCGACGCGCGACCGGCTGCCGCTGGTCACCGCGTTCGGGCTGGTCCTGCTGGCGGCGCGGGCGCATGGCCTCGCTGCGCTCGACGGCGTGCATCTCGATCTCGCCGATACCGAGGGCTTTGCCGCCGCCTGCCGCCAGGGCCGCGAGTTCGGTTTCGACGGCAAGACGCTGATCCATCCCGGCCAGATCGAAGCCGCCAACGCCGCCTTCGCACCGAGCCCCGACGAGGTGGAACGCGCCGGCCGCATCGTCGCCGTGTATGCCGAGGCCGAGCGCGCCGGCCAGGGCGTTACCACCGTCGACGGCCGGCTCGTCGAGGCGCTGCACGCCGCCGAAGCCCGCCGCATCCTCGCCCTGGCCGAGGCGATCGGGCAACACGAGCGCGGCTAGCTTGAGCCTGCCCCGATCTCCGCCCGTGTCGATCGCCACGGCGGTGCGAAAGGGCGGTGCGCCGCCAGTCAGTCCGGCACTCGCGGGAACACGACGCTCGAAATTAACCCTGTAATCCAAGCAAAATCTTCGCCTTTCGGCGGCGGCGCTTGCCCGTCCGCTGACCGGGTAAAGGAATATTAACGCTTATGCGCTGAACTGCCCGCCGGGGGGAGCACTGTTGGGTAACGCCGCGAGCCTAAGGGGTGTGCTCGCAGCGGAGCGGGTGAGCATGGCCGAAAATCAATACGTTAGCGGGTTGCAAAGCGCGACGGATCCGGCGACGGACGGGCGGCGGCTCTCGCCGGTCGAGGATTTTCTCCCGGCCGCGCTGGCGGGCACGCCTAGCGCGGATGAACTCTCGGCTCCGGATGGTCAGGAGAGCGGATGGCGATGGATCGAGCAGGAAACCGGTTCGTTGTACCGATTTCGTGTCGGTGGCACTCCCACATCGGCCTCGGCAGGCCGCGATCCTGAAGAGCCCGCGAGCACGGCCGGCGGGACCGCTGCGCCCGGAAGCACCGCCGCGAGCGGCACAACAATTTCGGGGCCGTTCGATGGCAGCGCACTGGCCGTCGGCGGCGGGGCTGGCGGTTCTTCCGGTTCCGGCACGGTCGGGCTCTCGACAGTGCAGGTGGGCACCAGCGGCGGGCTGGTTTTCAACATCAGTTTCGACAGCAGCGTGGTCAGTGCGCCGGCCGGGTTCACCGCCGCAATCAATTACGTCGCGCAACTGTTTGCGAGCAGCTTCAGCAACCCGATCACGATCAATCTCGATGTCGGCTGGGGCGAGATCGGCGGCCAGTCGCTCAGCTCGGGTGCGCTCGGGGAAAGCGAGACCTACCTCAACACCTACAGCTACAGTCAGGTGCGCTCCGCACTTACGGCGCACGCGACCAGTGCCGACCAGAAGGCTGCCGTCTCGACGCTACCGAGCACCGCACCAACCGGAAACGGCAGCTATTCGATCGCGACTGCCGAGGCGAAGGCTCTCAGCCTGACCGCGGCCAGCAGCAGCCTCGACGGCTATGTCGGGTTCGGCAGCGGTTATAATTACACCTTCGATCCGAACAATCAGGCCATTTCGGGCGCATACGACTTCATCGGCGTCGCCGCGCACGAGATCACCGAGGTCATGGGGCGCGATTCGTACCTCGGTGAAGGGCTCGGCTATACGGCGCTCGACCTGTTCCGGTATTCGAGCCCCGGCGCGCGGCAACTCTCGGCTGGTAAGACCGCCTATTTCTCGATCGACGGCGGCAGCACCAATCTCGACAACCTCAACACCGTGTCGGGCGGGGACCCCGGCGATTGGGCCTCCAGCGCCGGCAATGACGCCTTTAACGCGTTCAGCAACTCAGGCGTGGCCAACACCGTCGGCTCCACCGACATGCGCGAGCTGAACGTCCTCGGCTATAACCTGACCAGTTCGTCTTCCCCGACTGGAAGCCCCACTTCGACGCCGAGCGCACCCCCTGCACCATTGCCGCAATCGCCCACCGCGGTTCAACCGGTCACGCTCGACACGATGGCGGCCGGCGACTTCGCCAATCGCGGCGTCAACGATACGATCTGGTTCGGCACCGATGGCACGGTGCGGATATACGAGGTCACGGGCGGCCAGGTCACCGCAGCACCGGTGGTTGCGCAGGTCGGCAGCAACTGGAAGTTTGCCGCGGTCGGACACTTCTTCGGCAATGCCGCGGCCAGCGATTTCATGCTGCGCCGGAGCGACGGCGCGGTCGAACTGTACCAGGTTCAAAACGACCAGGTGGTCGGAGCGAGCCAAGTCGCCGTCATCGGAACCGAGTGGAATGTCGTCGCGACGGGCGATTTCTACCAGAACGGCACCGACGATATGCTGATGCAGCGCAGCAGCGATGGCGCGCTGGAATTGTACGCCATGCAGGGCGGCCAAGTGATCGGCGCCTCCGCATTGGCGACGCCGGGTAGCGGCTGGACCTTTGCCGGGGTTGGCAATTTCTGCAGAAACGGAACTTTGGACTATCTGGCCGAGCAGCAAGGTACGGGTGCTCTAGAACTCTATCAGGTGAGCAACGGGCAGGTGGTCGCGGCCGCGTCGCTTGGTGTTATCGGCGGCAACAACCATGTCGTCGGTGTTGCAGATTTCAATAATGACGGCACCAGCGATTTCCTGACGCAGAGCGACACCGGCACATTGCGGATTTACGAAGTGCAAAACGGACAGGTGGTTGCAGCGCCAACCGTTGGACAAATAGGCACCAACTGGCAGCCGGCCGGTGTCGGAAATTTCTTTGGTGACGGCGAAAGCTTCCTGATGCGCAGCGGCCCGACCGTCGAGTTGTACCACGTCCAGAATTATGACGTTTTAGGCGCTTCAACCCTCGCCTCGGTCGGCAGCAACGTGCAGATTTCTGGCGCTTACTTTAATCATCTGGTTTGAGCTTCCGGCCGCATTTGACGGGCGAAGCGCCAGTCGAGGAAAGCCTCCTATCTCGTAATGTCGATCAGCAAGGCAGCGCAGTGCTCTGCTCTCCTCGGCAGGGTCGTCCAAATCCCTCGCTGCTTTGCGCGCCTGTTGACGACCCATGCCGCCGCCACCGATAACATCGCCGTCATTACGTAATATGCCCTGGTGAAGGAGGCAGCTCGTCGGGCTTGTGCCAGCTGCTGCTCGATCCTGTTCCGATAATCAAGCACCTCCTCATCCTCACAATACCTAATTTTCGGAGCGCCTGTTATCGCCGCGATGGCGTGGATGATGGACGGATCGGTCACCGGCAGGGCATGGCTTCCGTCTGACCGCGCCAACGCGATGATCTTGCCGCCGGGCCGCATTGCGCTGATCAGATTGTCGTAGATCGTACCCAAGTGTTGGAGATCGCCGGCAGTGAGTTCGCAGTAGCAGAAATCGAAGCTCTCTCGTCCCGCCAGTCGGCCGCGGTGGGCATCGGCGGTGCTCAACGTGGAAACGTTCACGCCCCGCTCCAGAAGGAGGGAAACGAGGCCGGGCGCGCTGCCGACGACGAGGACCGTGTTTGCAGTCGCTATTTCGTCTCGGATTGCTTCGGCAGGTTCGGCGAAAATCGCTCCGAACGGATGACGATCCGAGACGAACGGCACCTGCCCAAATATCCGATATTGCGCTGATCTGACAAGCGACCCTGCCAGTCCGACGGTGGGGCGACCCGGGTAAAGCAGGGCATCGAGCGCAACAGGTTCGATCACCTCCGCAGGAGCATCCGAAGCGAGATCGGAGTTTGCTTCGTGGATCTCCCGCTCCAGATCGCGGCAAATCTCATTGTGGATTTCCTCCACCATCTGCAACCGTAGGGCATGGTCAACCACGAACTGGCGCAGTTGATCGCCGGCAGCCTGCCGATCGATGCCGGCAAGGAACTCGTCGGCGCCGGCGCTGGTGTTCAACAACGAGTCGTCTATCAGCCGATGTGCGCCACGCTCGATCCGGTCAACGAGCGCTTTACGATAAAGCCGAGTGACCTCCGCGACAGCCGTTGTCGCCAGTCTGGGAACAGCCTGCTTACGATGCTCGCGGAGCAGAGCTGTGTGGTACTTCCATTGCGCGTGATCGCGATGCGGAACCGGCTCGCGGCCGATTTGTGTCAGGACCTCATTTGCGAATGCTGACACCGCAGCGCGCGCCGATTCGACGGACCCCTGTAAGTCACGGGAATGCAGTGTCAGCCGAAACGTCGCACAAGAACGCTGGTCCGCTGTCAATATCGGTGCCAGTAATTGAGCGATCATTTTCGGATCGGGCGAACCAAGGCGTAATAGTGCCTGGCCCTCTGCCTGTTCACGCAATTCGAGCATCAGAAACTCGTCGGAATCGCCGATGACGCAGGGCTGCACGTCGGGGCAATATTCCGATGCCGCTCCCCAATCCCAAAATGTCGTCAGAGCCGGTACATAACTGGTCGGCCGCATCGCGACGATCGCGATCGGCATCTGATGACCGACGAGAGTGTGCGGATCCGGTTGTGCGTAAAACTGGTAGATGTACACGTGGTCGAAATGGAAGGGCGCGTCGATGATTTGACCTCTGACCGTCGAATGAAGGTTCTTCAAGATCAGAGACGCCATGGCGCGGGAGTTGACCGCAAGAGACATTGCGCCGCCGGAGCAATATTCGCGAAGCACCGGCACGACGCGCTCAGAAATTGCACAATAGCTCGGAGCCATGATCAGGCGTTCGCCGTCGTCCAGCTTCTTCAGCAAGGCACGATAGGAACCGTCGGCAAGGATGAAGTCGGCGTTCAGGAACAGCAGATTGTGGTGCACCATGTCACGTCCGAGATCCTCGAAACCTCGGGCGAGTGCAAGCGTCAGGGTTAACCCATAACTGGCCGGCGTCAGCAGGTCATCGATAGGCGTGAAGCGAACCCCTCCTAATTGTTTGAATTTTTTGATCACCTCGGAATCTTCGAGGACAGTGAACAGCCGCCGCTCGGTAACGATGTTGAGTTCGCAATCCAAATGCGCGGCAAGATAGGGATAGTTGCCGGGCGCCAAGGCGGCAGGCAGGGTGAACTGGAGCAGGCGGTCGAGGTACTTTTCGCCCCAAACTGCGCAGATCACGCGGGTGGAACGCGCGACGGACGTCTGTATCTCAAGCGTCGGTGCGCCAGTCTCTACCGGCAAGTGTTCCATGGTTTCCCCCCTTCGATCCGGTGCTAGCCGGAGTACATACGGGCGACTGCTGCCGGTCCAAAGTCCGGTCCGTCAGTGACGGCTGGGCCCTCAGCGCGTACCGCCGCTTCGCTGGCCAGACGTCGCATTCGCACGATGCCAGCGACCCCCGCGAAGCCCCATTCGTTCAGTAGCCTTTCGAACGGGGTTTCATGCGCTATTTCGGGCGCGGCAGCCGCCGGTTCGGTGATCGCCGTTTCCGTAACATTAACGTTCGCAGGCAGGTCCGCGACGGTGGAAACGGCAGCGCCGCCAAACCCCATTGCCGTCGCATAGTGAAACAGAAGCTTTGAGGCCGCTGTCGCCGGGGCGGCCAGAGCGAGGTGTCTAATCCGGCGAGGATCGCGCTGTGCGCGTTTTTCGACATGAGCGACAAGCCGCCGGACCAACCCGGGTTTTCTTGCACACGCTTTCTCGTTGCCTGATTCGGCCGGCCGCTCTGCTGCGTTGCCGGAAGCGGGAGATGCTTGCGGCGATCGGCTCGGGACTCCGACAAAGCGCGGATAGAGAGGCTCGGCATCCCGATATGCCGCAAGCATCTGATCCAAGAACCGATCATATGACCGCTCGTTCGATCCGGTGCCGGACCCCAGGCGCTCCGCCGCCAGCAGGGCGTCAAGTGCATATTCGGTGAAGGCGAAATTCAGCGCGATGAAGGACAGTTTCCGAAGCAGCAGACGCTGTTCCGCCGCGCTCGGGGTCATCTTGGCGATCTCGTCTATGCGGCGCAAAAACAGGGCGTCCCCGAAACCGGGGAAACCTTTGCCACGGAACCCTACAGGAGCGCGGAATGTGCTTATCTCCTGAAGGTAAGGAAACCCGGCAAAATGAAATCCGGCATCGCTGAGGAAGGCCAAGACGTCTCCGAATAGCGGCTGATTGCGGTACATTTCCTTGATTTCGACTTCAACCACAATGCCGAGAACGTGCTTTGAGATGGCGTGGTGCGCGCCCCGCATGATCGGCAATTCATACCCTTGTGTATCGATCGACAGGAAGTCCGGTGGGCTTTTATATGGGATGCGTTCGGAGCTCAGCAGCTCGTCAAGCGCGTAAACCTCCACTTCCGTTTCCTGCACCACATTCAACATATCATGATAAGTGAAATCACGAACGGTTGGCGGGATCGGCACCTCGCAATAATACTGGAAGAACCGCGGGCTTGGTTCCAGCAAAGAGGAGGCAAACGGGTTCGCGGTGACCCTCAGCTTCGCGCGCATATGACATTCGCCGAGGCAGTAAGGAGTTATGTAGAATTCCTTTCCGAGCAAGGCGCGTTGCGGGTGATTGGGATCGGCCTGCATCTCATCGACGTTTTTCCGATCGGCCTCGTAGAGGACGTGGATAATGTCGTCCCAAAACTGGGAAGGAGCGTTGAAAGACACGCCGAAGCCTCGGCCACCGACATGGTGGCAGACGATTTTTGACTGCGTCACGATTCCCCCGACCCACGCCGCCTAGCGAGTACGATGGCGAGATCACCCCGTGCGATTTTCACGGCCTTGCGCCCGCTGTGCCGAAGCGGGGCGCGCCTGCCCCAATAGCGCCGCCAGTCTGCGACCGAGGCGACTCGCGACGATCTTCGCCAGATCGATGGTGGTGGTATCGTCGATGCGCCCAGAGGAGGAGACAGGATCGTTCATGCTGATCGGTAATTGCTCGACAGGCGCTACCGGCGGCACTTGCAGCTCACGATCTCCGGCAAACAGTCCCTCTTGCGGTTCACTACTTCCGGCAAGCAGTTCCTCCTTCGGTTCACCACTTTCATTAAGCACCTGAACTTGTGACCCATTATGTCCAGCAAACAGCTGCTCTCTTGTAATTAGTTTCTCCCTTCGGCCATCGTAGTAGTCGCCGTCTACGACGAAGCAATAGTTCGATGATACCGCGTCTACCTTGGTATTTTCGTACACGCCCTGAAAAGGAATGCAGAATTCCGTATCGTATTTCTTTCGGTGAAGGACGACCAGGAGACCCGTCGTTTTCGGGGTCAATTGCAGGATCTCGAGTAGCTGCGGGTGCCACGGCACAAAGCTGGCTTGCTGCCAGTCCACGCCGAGCCACATTCCCAATGTCTCGTAGCTGTTGTAGCGCGCCAACGCATCGAAAAAATTGGGATGGTAACTGAAAAACCCGTGGTCGAACGTGCCGATGAACGGCAATGCATGCAATATCAATCCACCCGGACGGGTGAAATCGTGAATCATCCGAAATGCGTTCAGCTGATTTATCAGATGCTCGGTCGTGCCGTGATTGGTGGTGAAGTCGTAACGGCCTTTATGCTCTGCCGGCACGCCGGCCAGGTTGATGTCCAAAACCAGCGCACCGTATTTCCCATCGGTGTCGACGCAGGTGTAATCGAAACCCAAGCCCTCGTATAGCTCGCGAGCCGAGCCGGTCCATCCAGCAAAACTGTCCAGGAGCGCCTGTGACGGCCGAGGTTTGCCGAAGCTGTCGAAAAGCTTAGAAAGTAATGTGGAGTGGGGGCACCATACGTTCTGCGATCCCAGTTCGATCACTTTCTTTACATCATTGAAGATACCTAGGCTCTTGAGTTGGTGATAGAGCGCGATAACCGGTGGTCCCAGCCCCATTTAATGCCCCTTGCTGATTGAATTCCGAACATACGAGGGCTGCCTTCGCAGCGTCAAGTTTGATACTCGTCTCAGCGCGGCTCCAGGCTAGCTGATCCAGCAAAGCCGCCATCCTCGTGCCGGGAACCGTCCGATCGCCGCGAAAACGCCGGAGCGAGCCGCGGCGCATTGACCGAATCCCGGACCATACCCTTGCCGAGGAGGTGGGCATGTGCAGCGATCGCCTCTGCCCAGAGTTCGGCCGCCTGCTGCAAACCGAGAGCCGACAGATGGCAATCATCCGACCTGCCTTTGCCTTGTATCACGTCGATATCCGGCCCCGGGAAAATACCTTGGCTTATATCGGCCGCTTCGGATTGAGCTTCCCGAATCGCAGTGTGGTTATTGAACGGATGCTCGCCCGCTTCGCAATGCGTCGCCTTGGCAACAAATGCCGGGCAGAAAACACCGTGCCTTCTGATCACCTCGAATACAGTTCGCAGGTGTGCCGAATATGTCGCCGCAGGCATAGAAGTATGGTTCGCTTCGGCTTCGCCCTGCTGCCATAAGACCGCATTCATCGGAATGAAGGGCATACCCAGACACTTTCGTAATCGGCTCAACGTTAGGGTCAGCCGCCTCTGTACGGCAGTATCCACGCTCCAGTCAGTTACAAAACTGCCGCCAAAGGCGACCAAAATGAAAAGCACGCTCTCGAACAGACCGCTCTGAACCAGAAGATCGCCCAGTCGTGGCCAAATACTCCCGCCATTGGCTGATCCACCCGGAAGCGGGTCTTCCGCCGAATGGCAAGCCAAGGTCATGAAATCAAGAGCGAAGACTCGGTGTCGAGAGCGGTAAGATCCCTCTCCGTGATTGGCCGCATTCGACTGCCCTAATATCAGAAAAATACCGCATTTTTCGTCCGAAAACATCGGGCGCCACGGCACCGAAACGAGCGGGCGATCGATCTCGACCTCATTGCCTGGTATGTAGATGTTCTTGCGCTTTACATAATCAATCGTCCCGTCATCGTCCAAATAAGCCGAATCTGCAAGATCGGCACCTGGAAATACGCGACTCTGGGATAATTTTGTATAGTAAAACTGGAGTTCGGACAGCATGCTTGATACCTCTTCCGACGCATGCCGTGCATATTCGGGCGAGGAGTTACCTAGCTGTGTCAGGTATTCCGAAACCAATCCCTGTTGCGCTGCCATGAAGTGGGCAGACAGATAGTTGGTCTCATCGCCAATGTTATTTAATTTCGATATGATTTGATCTGCCTGGCGGATCGCCTGCTCCAGCTTGGTTTCGATGCTCACAAATCGCTCGTGGTCAGCCGTTAATTGAGAAATATATCGAGCAACCCTGCTGATTAGGCGCTTCGGCACCGATCTTATACTTAGCATTATTAATTATATTATCTCGAATTTCCGGCTTCAGCGAGAAACACCCACCATTTCCGGCTCAGCTATAGCGGGGACGCTTCCGAAAGCCAAGGCCTATGGCGGCCCGCACTGGGTCAGGTCTTGCACCCTGACACGGCTGCGGCGCAGGCCGGAGCCTCGGCTCGGCCGAGCCGGTTTCGGCTCGGTGTGATGAACCCTCCGGATCATCAGTGCCGCGAGCTTGCCGTCCCGTCTCTGCTGCCGCTCACCCAGCGCTGCTGCTCGCAAGCCTGCCTCGCAGCCTGGGTTTCGGAGCGCGAGTGGGTTGCCCTCCGCCCGCCGGCATAGTGCGCCGGGAGGGGCCGCCAACTCGCTGCGGCCCCCGCCCGCGCTCGGCGCTTCCGTCCCGGCTTGCCGGCAGGAGAGGTCCGATCGCCGCCGCTTACCCACAGGCGACGCAGTAGGCGTCGCGCACGCCCTCGGGCAGACGGTGCTCGCTCCAGCTTTTGCCGCCGTCTTGCGTCCCGAACACCTGTCCGGCGCGCGAGACGGCGTAGACCTGATTCGGGTCCTTCGGATGGACGATGACGCCCATCATCGTCGCCTCGGCCTTGATGCCGTGGTCGAAGCGCTTCCAGGTCTTGCCGACGTCGTCGCTCTTATAGACCGAGCCGTCGGTCGAACGCGCCGCCGGGCTCAGCGCGGCGTACAACACCTTCGGGTCCTGCGGCGAGGTACGGATGTCGCGGCCGTAGGTCAGGGGCGAGAAACGGCCGATCTCCATGTCGGTCCAGTGCTCGCCGCGGTCGTCGCTGCGGAACAGGCCCATCCGGTTGGCGAGGAACACGGTGTGCGGCGCCGCCGCGCTGCAGGCCAGCGCATGGCCGTCGAGCATGCCCTCGATCTCGGTCTGGCTGCCGATCCGGCTCCTATATTTCGGCTCCTCGCAAAAGCGGATCAGGTCGGCGGTGCAATCCTCCCAGCTTTCGCCGCCGTTGCGGCTGCGCATCGCACCGTTCGCCTCCATCGTGGCGTAGACGTCGTCGGGCGAATTCGGGTCGACATCGAGCCGCATGACCCGGCAGGCGAAATTCATGATCACCCGGTTCGGCAGGCCGGGATCGGACAATTTCTTCCAATGCTCGCCGGCATCGTCGCTGCGGTACACCCCGATCGGCGTGGCGCCGGCATAAATCCGGCGCGGGTCCTTCGGGTGCACCAGGACCGACCAGATGTCGGCATCGGCGTCGGGCAGCGCGAGGCGCTCGAATTTGTTGCCGCGGTTGGCGCTGCGGTAGAGACCCTTGGTGCTGCCGACATAGATCGTGTCGTTATCGGCCGGATGCACGGTGATCGCATGCACCTCGGCGTCTTCGGGCAGCCCGCCGCCAAGCCTCTCCCACTTCTTCCCGCCGACCTCCTGGCGGAACACGCCGGCGAGGTTGCCGGTGTGCTGCATCCCGACGGTGCCGGCGACGCCGGCATACACATGCGATGTCCCTGCCATTGTTTCCTCCTGTGTTGAGACCCGTTCCGTTGTTCGGCGGATGGCCCCCGGCTTTCGCCGGGGTTATCCGCCCTACAGGTCGCGTATGCCGTAAGGCGGAAAAGCGGAGCGCCTTCCGCCAATAATCAGCCGCAGGCGACCGCGTAGCAATCGCCGGCGCCTTGCGGCAGCCGCGATTCGCTCCAGCTTTCGCCGCCATCGGCGGTGCCAAACACCTGGCCCGCCTTCGACACGGCATAGACCTGGCGCGGGTCGCGCGGGTGCGGCGCGACGCCCATCATTGTCGCTTCGGGCTTGATGCCGCGGTCGAAGCGGGCCCAACTCTTGCCGACATCGTCGCTGCGATAGACCGCGCCGTCGGCGCTGCGGAAGGCCGGGCTCAGCGCCGCATACAATACCTTCGGGTCATGCGGCGAGACGCGCAGGTCGCGGCCGTAGGTCATCGGCGAATAGCGGCCGACCTCGGTGTCTTGCCAATGCGCGCCGCCGTCGTCGCTGCGGAAGAGGCCCATGCGGTTGGCGAGGAACACCGTCCCCGGCGCCGCCGCGCTGCAGGTCAGCGCATGACCGTCGAGCATGCCCTCGATCTCGGTCTGGCTGACGATCCGGCTTTTGTATTTCTCCTGCTCGGCGAAGCGGACGAGGTCGAGCGTACAATCCTGCCAA
>Ga0073928_10010051_pt1 | contig 11377 bp, 11 predicted proteins | sample PaiPotPPA55metaG_FD_76969 | JGI IMG/M metagenome (GOLD analysis project Ga0073928, IMG submission 76969) | Iron sulfur acid spring bacterial and archeal communities from Banff, Canada, to study Microbial Dark Matter (Phase II) - Paint Pots PPA... ...
AAGCGTTCCTCACCCAGTTCAGCCTTCAAACGTTTCGTGACCGCGGCACTCGCAGCGTTCAACTGGTCCTTGATCCGTAATGCCTCGCCAGTCGGGTGAATCGCAGTCTCACGTCCGTCGGATGCGCTAAGCCGGCGTTCGATAAACATCAACTTCTGCAAGCCGTCCAGGGTGCGCGTTGCAGTGGATCGCGAAATGGCGAGTTCAGATGCCAACTCACTTTGCACAATCCCAGGCTTTGCCAGCACCGCGCGCAACATGAATCCCTGCGGCGGCGTCAGCCCAAACGCCTTGTACGCGTTCGCCCACTCGCGCTCGAGGCTTCGCGCAAGTGCCGTTGTGTTGAAGTAGATGCAGTGATCGAACATGTAGACACTGTAGGTGAAAATGATTCGCTATGCAACTAATTTCTAATGTTGAACCCGTGTTGTTTCTCTGGTGAGCGTCCAGCTTTTCTTCGCTACTGTGACAACGCGAACACTTAAGCTTACCGACAGCATTCTATTCCTTACCAATCCTTCGCAAACGTTTCACAAAATTTTCTTGAAGCGTCTGCACACTGGCGTCCGCGATGCAACGGTAACGCTACCGTGCATACCGAACAAGCGAAGACATCATGAGACGAACCGCGATACTGGCACTCACAACGCTGGCACTTGCCGCCTGCGGGCCGGACGATCAAGCAAGCGTCAGCGCTGCACAAGCCACCGTCAATACCTCACTGCCGGCCAGTGCGGTCGAGCCGCTTGTGCTGCCGGCGGCGGCTGACGGTCAGGCCGCGAGCAACCCCATCGCCGCCGCGCAGGCGAGCCTGGCAGCGGATGCGCAACAGGTCACCCCGGTCATGCACTCCGCGCCTGACGCGACGCAATGACGCTATCCAATGTATCAACCTCCGTCCTGATCGACACCCTCGACCGGGACGGCATTGCCGCACCTATTCCGCACGTATCATTACGCCACGAGGTGAATCAAGATGACATTGAATAGCCGCCGCCGTTTCTTGCAGACCGTTGCTACTTCAGCCGGCGCCGCCGCCGCGCTTACGGTGGTCCCCGAATCGATCCGCAAGGCGCTTGCCATCCCGGCGTCAGGGCGCACCGGATCGATCAACGACGTCGAACACATTGTTGTGTTCATGCAGGAGAACCGTTCGTTCGATCACTACATGGGTCATATGCGCGGCGTGCGCGGATATAACGACCGCTTCCCGATCCCGCTGCCCAACGGCCAGCCGGTCTGGTTCCAGCCCTCGAAGGAAGATCCGACGAAACCGGTGCTGCCGTTTCATCTGAACACGCTCACGACCAGCGCCCAGTGCATCGGCGATCTCGACCACTCGTGGTACCCGACGCACTACGCGATCAATAACGGCCGTTATGACCAGTGGCCCGCGTACAAGACAGACATGACGATGGGTTATCACCTGCGCAGCGACATTCCGTTTCACTACGCGCTCGCCGATGCCTTCACCGTCTGCGACGCCTACTTCTGTTCGCTGCCCGGTCCGACGCATCCGAACCGTGCATATCTCATGACTGGCATGGTCGATCCGACCGGCACGCAAGGTGGCCCGCTGCTCGACAATAACGATTACGTCGATGGCGACGGCCCGCCGCAATATCAATTGCTCTCGTGGACGACCTATCCGGAACGTCTCGAAGCAGCCGGTATCTCGTGGCAGATCTATCAGCAAGGGCTGACCGGCGCCGATCCGCTGAACGGCAACTACGGCACCAATGTGTTGCAGAATTTCGCGAACATCATCAACGCGCCGCAAGGTTCTTCGCTGCAGATGCGCGCGAACGCCGTGCGCACCATCGACGATCTGAAAGCCGACGTGCTGGCGAACAAGCTGCCGCAAGTATCGTGGTTGTGTCCGCCCGCTGCGTACTCGGAGCATCCGAAATACACACCGGCGTACGGCGCGGAATATACATCGCAGATCCTGGATGCGCTGACCGCTAACCCGGAAGTCTGGAGCAAGACGGTTCTGTTCATCATGTACGACGAGAACGACGGTTTCTTCGACCACCTCGTGCCGCCACAGCCGCCTATGTCGCGGGCGCAGGGCTTGTCGACGGTGACGACCGATGGCGAACTCCATACCGTGGTCAATCCGGGCCGCGGCGGCAGCTATACCGCCGACGGCCTGCCGTACGGCCTCGGCCCGCGTGTGCCGATGACAGTCGTTTCGCCCTGGACCAAGGGCGGTTTCGTATGCTCGCAAGTGTTCGATCACACGTCGGTGATTCGCTTTATCGAAACACGCTTTGGTGTGATGGAGCCTAACATTACGCCGTGGCGTCGCGCAGTATGCGGCGACCTGACCACGGCATTCGATTTCCGCACGCCCGATGCGCAGATGCCGGCGCTGCCCGACACCAGCAACTACAAGACGATGGCCGATAACCAGTGCGCCACGCAACCGGCGCCCACGGTGCCGGCGGTACCTGGCGTGATCGATCCGCAGGAACCCGGCACGCGCTTCGCCCGCGCGTTGCCCTACGAGCTGTATGTACACAGTCGTCTTGACGCGGACAAGAAGCAACTCGTACTTCATTTCGCCAACGCCGGCTCGCAAGGCGCGCACTTCTATGTCTATTCGTCGAACCGTACCGACGGCCCATGGCGCTATACGGTCGAAGCCGGCAAGACCTTGCGCGACACCTTCGACCTGAGCGTGACCGCGGGTGTCTATGCGTTCACCGTCTACGGTCCGAACGGATTCGTGCGTGAGTTTGCCGGCACGGCGACACCGTCGAAGAGCGGTGGTGTGTTCGACCAACCGGCGTTTCCCGAGGTCACGGCTCACTACGATGTCGCGAATGGCAACGTGTTCCTGAAGTTCACGAGCAATGGCCGCGGCATCGCGAGGTTATCAGTGGTCGATAACGCCTACGGCGCACATCCGCGGCCGGTGTTCGTACCGCCGCAAGGGTTTATCGAAGAGCCGTGGATCCTGTCCGCGAGTCACCACTGGTACGACCTGAGCGTCAGCAGCAACGACGACCCTACGTTCCTGCGCCGGCTTGCGGGTCACGTCGAGAATGGCCGCCCCAGTATCAGTGATCCGGCAGCAGTCGCACCGGTGACGGCGCTGGTCTGAGGAGCCAGTGGGAACCCGGCGCATGTTGTTCGAACGCCGGGTTCCCACGACACCGCGATTTAATATTCTTCAATATCGCGGTTGACGGTTGGCACCAAAGCCATTTATTGTTTGCTACATGAACTTCCATTTCCTCACCCTCACGACCGTGACCACCACCACGACCACCTCCTCAGGCGGGTCGTCTGGAGGCCGTGCGCGATAAGGTATCGAGGTGCGATTTCAGAAGGCCCCGCCGGAAACGGACGGGGCCTTTTGCATCGTGCAGCCCTCCGTGACGGCCCTTTAATTTAACGGAGCGCGTTGTGGACGATATCGATCATCGGCAGTTAGGTAACAAGCTGGACCTATTCCATCAGCAGGACGAAGGACCCGGCATGGTGTTCTGGCATCCGCGCGGGTGGGAGCTTTATCGCGTAGTCGAGGATTACATCCGGCGGCGAATGCGCGGTGCAGGCTTTCGCGAAGTCCGTACGCCGCAACTGTTGGCGCGTTCGCTTTGGGAGCGCAGCGGGCATTGGGAAAAATTTCAGGCAGGCATGTATTCCTTGAGCAGCAGTCAGGACGAAGCTCATGACAATCGACCGTACTGCCTGAAGCCAATGAGCTGCCCTTGCCACGTTCAGATCTTCAATCAGCGGATTCGCTCTTATCGCGACCTGCCGATCCGGTACAGCGAGTTTGGGGCGTGCCATCGCGACGAGCCTTCGGGATCTCTCGAAGGATTGAAACGCACGCGCGCTTTCACGCAAGACGATGCCCACGTCTTCTGCACCGAGGATCAGATCGAAGCCGAGGTAGGGCGGTTTTGCGGCTTGCTTCGCACGGTCTACGCCGACCTTGGTTTCTCGACGTTCCGCGTTTTGCTCGCCACGCGCCCCGATCGGCGGGCAGGCGATGACGCTGTGTGGGATCGTGCAGAAGCGGCGCTTGCGAAGGCCGCGGCTTCCGCCGGCCTGCCATTCGACGTACGTCCGGGAGAAGGTGCTTTCTATGGTCCTAAACTCGAATTCCACCTTACCGATAGTCGCGACCGTAGTTGGCAATGCGGAACGATCCAGCTTGATTTCGTTTTGCCGGATCGTCTTGATGCAAGCTTTGTCTCGTTCGAGAACGAGCATATACGCCCGGTGATGATTCACCACGCGGTCTTGGGCAGCATGGAACGGTTTATCGCCATGCTGCTTGAGCACCATGAAGGTTGGTTGCCCCTATGGCTCGCTCCCGATCAGGTGATAGTGGCAACAGTATCGGATGCCAGCGCTGCCTACGGGCAACGCGTGACGCACGCGCTGGACGAAGCCGGGCTAAGGGCGGTCTTCGACGACAGGCCCGAGAGGCTGGAACGAAAGATCGTCGATGCACGCGAACAGCGCATTCCTGTTTTTATCACGGTAGGAGCGCGCGACGAGCGCAGCGAAACGGTATCGCTGCGGCTTCGGGACGGCACGCAAAGCAGTTTCCCGATGCTTGAGGGCGTCGAACGCTTGCGTGAGATGGCGCGCGCGCCCACGAAGACCTGATTGAAAGGTGGAGGAAAGGACCATCTCCGGCTCTTTCCTCGATAACACCTTCGAGACGGGCATCACCGCCCACCAAAAAACCACCTCAAGGGTTTTCCCTCATTAATTCCCGCTTGACCGTTGCAATATGATGTTTTACGTTATGAACATGTTCCTACATGTACTTTTTTGGAAATACTAAAAAGGAACAAGAAGATGGCATTCGCGCCCTGGTTGCGACCGAAGATTTCGGTTGGGGAACGTGCAACGATGTGGACCAAAACATGTGCATACTTGTGCTTTTGCAGAGGCTGGGCGGTCCGGTTCTCATTGGCACAGGAGTCACAAGATGGTTAAGCGAGCAGTAAAAACGGCGGAAATCGGACGCTCGAAGGCGCATATGGTTGCCGCCACGATCGAGCAGGACATTCTCACCGGACGCCTGCCGTTCGGGCAGCAACTGGAAAGCGAGAACGAATTGGTCGAGCGTTTTGCGGTCAGCCGTAACACCGTTCGCAAGGGGCTCGATCTGCTGACCAACGGCGGCTTGATTACACGCAAGGGCGGCATCGGCTCGTTCGTGACGTTCAACGGCCAGGCGATTGACGGCACGCTCGGCTGGACCACGGCGATAGAAAAAGCGGGCGGTGGCGCGCAGACCCGCTTGCTGCAGATTGCACTGGTCGAAGACGAGACGCTTGCGCAGGAGTTGAAGTTGACGCGAACGACCTTCGTGGCGATCGACCGGATGCGCGTGATCGGCGCCGACGCGCAATGCATTTCGCTCGAGCGCAGCCGCTTGCCGTTCAACGACGACCTCGCGGCGCTGCCGCTGGAAGGTCTGGCGGGCGGATCGCTGAACCGGACGTTGATCGAGCATGGCATGGTGCCGCATCACGGCGAGCAATGGGCCGAAGTGGTCGGTCTCGATGCTGCCGATGCTCGCCTGCTCAAGCGTCGCGCCGGTACCTCGTTCCTGCGCTCGCGGCGGCTCACACGCGATCGGGATGAACGGATTATCGAGTATGTCGTGAGTTTGCTGGATCCGGCTTTCTTTGCATTACATCTGGAATTCTGATGTCTTCGTCTTTGCTTTTGAATCACCCCACGTTGGCGGATCGCGCACGCGGCGCCTTCTACGGTCTCGCACTCGGCGACGCGTTCGGCATGCCGACCCAGTCGCTTAGCCGCGGGCGCATCGTCGAACAGTTCGGACGTGTCGACAAGCTGGAAAACGCGTTTCCCGATCAACCGATCGCGCCGGGTCTGCCGGCCGGCTCCATCACCGACGACACGGAACAAGCAGTTCTCGTCGCGCATTTGCTGGTCGATGGCAACGGCAAGATCGAGCCTATGGCGTTCGCGCAGGCGTTGATCGAATGGGAAGCATCGATGAAGGCGCGCGGTTCGCTCGACCTGCTCGGACCATCGACGAAACAGGCGATCGAGCGCATCGCCGCAGGTGAAGATCCGCTGCGCACGGGCCGTTTCGGTACGACCAACGGCGCGGCTATGCGCGTGACGCCGATCGGGATTGCGTTCGACCTGAGACGGCGTGACGTGTTTATCGATGCCGTCGTGCAGTCGTGTGTGGTGACGCATAACACCTCGCTCGGCATTTCGAGCGCGGCGGCGGTAGCGGCCGCGGTGTCCGCCGGACTGAACGGTGTGAGCCTCGTTGAAGCGCTCGAAGCAGGCATCTCGATGGCCGAGGCCGCCGAGAGCCGCGGTTTCTGGGTCGCGGGCGGGCGCATTGCGCCGCGCATTCGCCACGCACGCGAGCTGATGCGCAACTGCGCGGAGCACGAAGTCGCGGACACGATCTATGACGTGATCGGAACGTCGGTGGCATCGCAGGAATCGGTCGTGGCGGCGTTCGCGCTGGCTTTTGATGTGCAGGACCGTGGCAACACCATCGAGGCCGCCCTGGGGGCTGCAGCGAGCCTCGGTGGCGATACCGACACGATCGCCGCCATGCTCGGCGCGATCCTCGGCGCGTGTGCGGGTTACAACGCGCTGCCGATTGTTTCCATCGAGACCATTCGACGCGTCAATTCGCTCGATCTCGATCCGCTGGTCGAACGTTTGCTCGGACTGCGCGCGGGCACTTCCTGATGCGTTTTAACGCATTTCCCGCTGTTCCCTTTAATCTGGAGATCGCACTCAGATGGCTTCGCCAGGCACGTCAAACAGCGCTCGCAAAGTCGAGACGCGCGGTATCGAACCTGTACCGGAGAGCGAATGTCATGGACATCCGCTGCAGCTTTTCTGGGTCTGGTTCGCCGCTAACATAAGTATTCTCGGGTTGCCGCTGGGCGCGACGCTGGTCGCTTTCCAGCATCTCGCGATCTGGCAGGCGGCGCTTGTCGCGGTGGTCGGCGCAGCGGGATCGTTCGCCATCGTCGGCGCGATTTCGATTGCCGGGAGGCGCGGGCATGCACCGAGCCTCACCCTGTCGCGGGCAATCTTCGGCGTGCGCGGCAACATAGGGCCGACCATCGTCTCGCTGTTGTCGCGGCTCGGCTGGGAGACGGTCAATACAACGACGGCCGCGTACGTGTTGTTATCGCTCGCAACGATCGTGTTCGGTACGCCCGCCGAAGCCAAGAATGCGCCGGTGCTGACGCTTGTGTTCATCGCTGTGTTCGTGGTGCTCACGCTGATCGTGTCGGGGCTTGGGCACGCGACGCTGCTTGTGATCCAGAAGTGGTCCACCTACGTGTTCGGCGTGCTCAATTTGCTGGTCGCCGGTTTCCTTGCGACGGCCATCGACTGGCATGCCGTGTTCAACGCGGCGCCGGCGCCGTTGAGCGCGGTGATAATCGGAATCGGCACGATTGCAGCAGGAACCGGGATTGGCTGGGCCAACGCGGGCGCCGATATGTCGCGCTATCAGGCGCCGGCGGTCAAGGGTCCGGCGCTGGTCGCATCGGCGGCGTTCGGCGCGGGTATTCCGCTGATTCTCCTGGTCACGCTCGGCGCGCTGCTGTCGGTCGGCAACGATCATCTCGCGTCGGCCACGGACCCGATCGCCGCGATTCGCGAAATGTTGCCTACATGGATGGCTATTCCTTACCTGATCACGGCGTTCGGCGGTTTGCTGCTGTCCAATTATTTGTCGGTCTATTCGGCCGGTTTGACGACACTCACGCTGGGCCTGAAAGTGAAGCGCGTGCAGGCGGTGGTGGTCGACGTCGTGGTGATCTTCGCGGGCTCGATCTATTTCATGCTGATTGCCGGAAGCTTCTATGGTCCGTTCATCGGCTTCATTTCGCTGCTCGCGGTGCCTATCACGGCGTGGGTCGGTATCTTCGTCGTGGATCTGATTCATCGTCAGGAGTATTCGCCGACCGACTTGCTCGATGTCTCTCCGCGCAGCGCTTACTGGTACAAAGGCGGCATTGAGTGGCGTGCGTTCGGCGCGTGGGCGCTCGCGATCGTGCTCGGGTTCTGCTTTCTCTCAACGGGTGCGATTCATGGCGTGTTCGCGAATTCATGGTTCGGACGCAATGGCCTTGGCTGGATCGTGACGTTCGTGGTGGCAGCCGGCGTGTATGCAGTTTTAGGCGGCGCGCGCGGTGCAGTTAAACGTTGGAAGACCGCATGACGCAAGCAGAATCACAGCAGACATCGAGATTGATTCATACGGGTCAGGTGATCGTCGATCTGGTCATGCAAATCGACGCGCTTCCCGCACCGGGCGGCGATGTGCTCGCGCACAATGCAAGCTTCGAAGTGGGCGGCGGTTTCAACGTCATGGCGGCGGCACGCCGCAGCGGCATGCGCGTGGTGTACCCGGGCGGTCATGGGCACGGGCGTTTCGGCGATATGGCGCGCCAGGCGCTGGCGCAAGAAGGCGTGGAGATTGCGGGGCCGGAAGTCGCAGACCAGGATACGGGCTTGTGCGTGGCTATCGTCGATGCTTCCGCCGAGCGCACGTTCGTCTCGCACATGGGCGCTGAAAGCGTGCTCGAGCGGCATGTGCTCAATGCGCTCTCGGTGAACGGGAACGATATTGTCTACGTCAGCGGTTATAGCCTGATGCTCGCGGACAAGGGTGCAGTGCTTGTCGACTGGCTTGAAGACCTGCCTTCTGACACGCGCATTGCGTTCGATCCGGGACCGCTTGTGGATGCCATCGATGCAGCGTTGCTCGAGCGCATGCTGGCAGTCGTTTCGATCTGGACGAGCAACCGTGCAGAAGCATTGCGTTTCGCCGATACCGACGACTTCAACGCCGCGTTCGACCTGATCATCGCGCGCTTAAGAACCGGCGCGCTGGTGATTGTTCGCGATGGCGCGCTCGGTTGTCATCTGCGTGTGGGTGAAAAACCTGAGCACGTGCCGGGGTTCGCGGTGAAAGCGGTCGATAGCAACGGTGCCGGCGATGCCCACGCCGGCGTGTTCCTGGCCGTGCTCGCGAGCGGCGCGGAGGCACGAGCGGCGGCTCGCCGCGCGAACGCTGCTGCAGCGATTGCCGTCACCCGCTATGGTCCGGCGACCGCACCGGATGCTGCGGAAATCGACGCCTTCATGGCGTCGGTTGCTTAAGCGATCCAGGGGCGTCTGAGCGCTCGTCCATGCGCGATTGCGCGAGCGCGTATATGCTGGGTTTCCCCGCTTTGCGCCCTGGAGAAACCGCATGACCTCAGCTACCGCTCGACAAATCGTGTTGGCCTCACGTCCCACTGGCGGCCGTGCCGCGCTGACAGATTTTCGCCTCGAAGAAGTGCCGATGCTCACGCCCGGGGAAGGGCAGGTGCTGTTGCGTATCGACTATCTATCGCTCGATCCGTACATGCGCGGTCGCATGAACGACGCGCGCTCGTATGCGAAACCCGCGCAGATCGGCGAGGCGATGCCCGGTGAGAGCGTGGCGACTGTCATCCAATCACGCGATGCGAAACTTCAGCCGGGCGCGCAGGTGCTCGTGCACGCGGGCTGGGTCAGCCACGCGGTGGCCGATGCCAAGGACTTGAGCGCGTTACCCGTGGACGGCATCGCTGCTCGGGCCTACCTCGGCGTGCTCGGCATGCCGGGGTTCACTGCGTACGCCGGCATGGCGGCGATCGGCAAGCCGAAGAGCGGCGAGACGGTGGTGGTTGGCGCGGCGAGCGGACCGGTAGGCGCGCTCGTCGGTCAGCTCGGCAAGATCGCGGGCGCTCGTGTGGTGGGTATCGCGGGTGGCGCGAAGAAGTGCGGGTATGTGGTGGACGAACTTGGCTTCGATGCCGCCATCGACCATCGCGCGCCCGACTTTGCCGATCAGTTGGCGAAGGCGTGTCCCAAGGGTATCGATGTGTATTTCGAGAACATCGGCGGCGCAGTGTGGACGGCGGTGCTGCCTTTGCTCAATCAATACGGCCGCGTTCCCGTGTGTGGATTGATGGCGCAGACATCGGGGAAAAATGGCGGTGCTGACGATGGCCTCGCGGCGACGATGCGCGCGATTCTTACGCGCAGTCTGACGGTGCGTGGTTATATCAACTACGAGTTTTTGCCCGAGTATCGGGACGCTTTCCTGCACGATGTCGGTGGTTTTTTGCGCGCGGGCGAGGTGAAGCATCTTGAAGATGTCACCACGGGATTGGAGAACGCACCGCAGGCATTCCTCGATATGATCGACGGGCGGAATTTCGGGAAGGTACTGGTGCGGGTGTCAGAGGAAGCTAAAGCCTGATGGGCAGTGTCTGTGTACATCCATGTTTCACTAGAAGTAGATTGTACACACGTGTATTTACATTGAAGATGTTTTCGGCAATAGTACATCCAACGTACACACAAGGAGTTCGCTATGCCTACCACGAAAGTTTTCCGAAATGGAAACTCGCAGGCCGTGCGCATTCCCGCCGAACTGGCCTATGACCGTATGGATATAGAGGTGGAGATCGAGCGCGTGGGCGACGAATTGAGGATTCGTCCGGCACGTCGATCTCTGGCGGGGGTGCTGAAAACCTTTGCCAAATTCGCACCGGATTTCACGGTGGACGGTCGTGACGAACACGAGCAGACGGACCGCGAGGATTTGTAATGCCGCTTTATATGCTCGACACGAACATCTGCGTTTACCTGATGAAAAATCAACCCGAGCAGGTTGCTCGGCGTTTTGAGAAATGCTATTTCGGCGACGTGGTCATGTCTGCTATCACGTTTGCCGAACTGGAATACGGTGTGGCAGTTTCGGCAAACCCAAAGCGTGAAAGGCGGCATCTTGCGGCACTGACACAAGACATTCGGGTGTTGCCGTTCGACGCTGCTGCCGCGACCGCCTACGGTCCGATCCGGGAAGCCACGCGCGAACGGAAGAAGAATCATCTGGACAAGCTAATAGCGGCGCATGCTTTGGCGTTAAACGTGATTCTGGTGACCAACAATGAACGAGATTTCGCGAATTATTCCGGCGTGAAAATTGAAAACTGGCTAAACGGATAGGACTGTGTCGGTCGGCTCTAACCCATCCAACCGCCTAGTCCTTCGGATTCACCAGCGACGTCAGGACATGATCCGCCCACTGCCCGTCGATCTTGAGATACGCCTTGGCCAGCCCTTCACGTTCGAACCCAAGTTTCTCTAACAGGCGCCCGCTGCGAATATTGTCCGGCCGATAACTCGCCATGACGCGATGCAGGCGGTACGCATCGAAGATAAAACCCAGCGCCGCGCCAAGCGCTTCGCGCATCAGCCCGCGCCCTTCATAACGCTGGTCGATCGAATAACCGAGATGACACGCCTGAAACGGCCCGCGCACGATGTTTGTAAAGTGGCA
>Ga0073928_10010053_pt1 | contig 11372 bp, 6 predicted proteins | sample PaiPotPPA55metaG_FD_76969 | JGI IMG/M metagenome (GOLD analysis project Ga0073928, IMG submission 76969) | Iron sulfur acid spring bacterial and archeal communities from Banff, Canada, to study Microbial Dark Matter (Phase II) - Paint Pots PPA... ...
GAGAACTTCACGCGCCTTGTGCAATCGCCCTGCCCACGGCCAGTGCGGATCCACCGCTTCGTGATCTTCCAGACGCTTTCCGTCTTCAATGGCAGCTACTTTCAACTCGTGGATCGCTTCATCAATTTCATGAATCGCATCTCTCTCTTGCTCCCCAAGCTCTCCGCCGTTCGGACGTTGCAAAAGCGCCCGCGCGAATCGCAAATCAGAAAGCGCATGCATGTAACGCGGATGATGTCCTTCAGCCAGCAGTTTTTGCGAAGCTAACGGCAGTAGCATGGCTAATGCCGCCGCGATTAGTGAGATTTTGACCAGTGTTTTCATTTCGAGTTTACCCTCGCAATCGATTTGTGCTGCAAGGACACCCGCCCAGGCGCGCCCCCATCTTTGATTTAACACGACTTCCCGGAGCCGGGCAGTCTCCAGTTTATTCCGCGTCGTCACCCAGATAACACCCATTTTGCCAATACCCTTGCCTTGGTTTTGGCGTCTATCCCTTCGTTTTACGCTGTCATCTCAAACGCACTTTGTGCCCGCCTGCCGGGCGGCAGACTCCTGCTGTTATCTTTGCCTTAGGTTTCTGTGTAGCGCCGGGGTCTTCAGCCCGGGCATCTTCCTTTGGTTTTATTTTACATTGCAATCCGGCTTGCTTGCCCTGATCAGGAACGAAGGGTCCCGAAGTGTTCGAAAAGGGAAGCCCCATAGCGGAGTGTGAAAGCGGCGGATTCATGGCCCTCGGACGAGCAACGTGCCCCGCCGCCTTCTCGTTTCAAGCCGCTTCGCCCTGCTGCCTAGTTGCCGCCGCCGTCGGTCCCGGCCGTTCCGCTCACCGCGATTTTATGCGCGGTGCCGGCGCTTTCGGTAACCGTTAGCGTTCCGCTAACGTTCCCTACCACCGTTGGAATAAACCTGATCGTAACGGTGCAACTAGCGTCGGGTCCGAGCGTGGCGGCGCAGTTATTGGATTGCGTAAACGTGCTCGACCCACTCAAGGCGAGGTGGCTGATTCCTACCGGCACGCCATTCGTGTTGGTTACAGTCAAATCTTGACTGGGATTGTCTCCAACAACGTATCCATTGTTGAACACGATCGAGCTCGGTGAGAACACCAGCCATCCAGTCAGAGCAGACGTACCAGTCCCCGTCAGTGCCACCGTTACCACGCCGCTCGGTAGCGTATAGGTCAATGCGCCAGTGCGCGTGCCCGCTACCGTCGGCGTAAACGTGATGTTCAACGCGCAACTCTTTCCAGCTCCGAGACTCGTCGGACAACTCCCGGTTTTGGCGAAGTCGCCGCTAATGGCGACGCTCAGTGAAACCGCGGTGGTGCCTCCGTTGCTCAACAGTACCGATTGCGCGGCACTCTTTGTATGCAAGTGCTGCGCCGGAAACACCAAACTCTCCGGCGAAACTGTGATGCTGGGCGCCGCACTCGCTCCTGTTCCAGCCAAGCTTACCGATTGCGTGCCAGCATTGTCGGTAACGAAAATATTCCCCGTCCGCGAACCACTGGCGCTAGGCGTGAAGGTCACCGTTATCTGACAGCTCGTAACCGGCGCGATTGCCGCTCCGCAGTTGTTTGTTTCCGCAAAATCACCGCTGGCCGTAATGCCCGTCCCGCTAAACGTTAACGGCCCCGTGCCGGAATTGCTGAGCACCACATACTGCGCGCCGCTAATTGTGTTCAACAATTGCGGTTGGAATGTGACCGACGATGGCGCGACACCAGCCACCGGCGCGGTCCCGAAGCCTGCCAAAGTGACTAGCTGCGTCCCGGTGAACGCATTATCAGTGATCGTCACCTTGCCGACCTCGGCTCCTGTTTTCGTCGGCGCGTAGCTGACCGAAATGGTGCAAGTCGACCCGCCCGGAAGCGCCGCCGGACACGCGTTCGTGGAAACAAAATCTCCGGTGACCACAATGCTCGCAATATTCAGCGGCGCTCCGCCAAAATTCGTCAACGTAATACTCTGCGCCGCGCTAGTCGTTCCAGTGTTCTCCTTGGCGAAAGTTAAACTGGTCGGGGCCACGATTACTGCCGATATCGCAGCTGGAACAGGCACGGAGTAAACCCCGCCTGAGTTCGCAACCAGGTTCGTGCCCGTGAAGCCTGCGCCAGTTGTGATGTCATCGAACAGTATCACTCCGCTTCCGCCCGAGAAGGTTGTCCCGGCGACATACGTTGTTCCGTCGGACGCGATCGATAGCCCTGAAACGCTCGTCCCTACGCCAAGCTCGGCCCAATTCGTCCCGGTCATATCGTCCACGCGTATCACGTTGGTAGTATCCCCAATCACGATTCGGCCAACGTTATCGATCGCCACATGCGCCGGAGACCCGAACAGAAACATGTAGCCATTGATAACCGGAGACTGCGTCAGCGTGGTCCAATTGGTTCCGCTCATGTCGTCAACGCGCACGATGCGTTTGTTGCTCGTATCAGCGATGTAAATCTTTCCCGCGGCATCCACCGCCACTCCCTGCGGACCGATGAACTGGTTGGTGCCGCTGCCGGCCGTCCCCAAAGCTATCCAGTTCGTGCCCAACATGTCGTCAAATCTCACGATGCGGCTGTTGAAGCTGTCCGCCACATAAATTCTTCCCGTGGCGTCCAGCGCGATATCGTTTGCGCCGCTGAACTGGTCCTTCCCGTTACCACAGTGCCCGAACGTCGTCCAGTTTGCACCCGTGATGCTGTCCATCCGCACGATTCGGCAGTTGGACGAATCCACCACATAAATGCGGCCGGAAGGATCGAGCGTCACGCCAAGCGGACCGTTGAACTCATTCACCTTCACTCCGGTCGAGCCCAGCACTTGTTTGTTGTCGCCGAATATATCGTCCGCCCGCACCAGTTGAGAATTGGAGAGATCGGTCAGGTAGATCGGCGCATACGTGGAATTGATTCCCGTGGCGCCAGCTCCCGCTGTCACTGATCCTGAACCAATCTCCCTGGTCAGCGGTCCAATGACCGCCGTGGTTTCGCCGTTTATGGCAGCCGAAACGCCGTTCACGTCTTGAACCCCGGTGAAATCGCCTATAAATTCGTACGTGTAATGGACGTTTCCCCCGCGTCCGCCCCCCGCGGCCCACAGGTAAAGCTTCGCGGTGGTGAAAGAACCTGTCACGGTAGTCAGTCCATCGTTCGACTGGAAGTTGAAACTGCCGCCCGTGCAGGAGTAAATTAACGGGGAACTGCCTCCTACAGACGTGATGGGACAATTGATCGCCAGCGTCCCGGCAGGATTTGTCGCAGTCGCGCCGCTCAAAACGAAATCGGTGCCCAACGTCGCCGTCCCACCGCTGCTATTGAAAACCTGTTGGCTAGCGAACGTTGGAAGAGCCAGGAAAAGAAGAACGGCCATCATAGCCAGAGCAAATCTTGCACGAATTTTGCCGACTATAACGCAGTAGATCGACTGAACGGTGCCTGGAACAAAGGTCCTCGGAGTCCTCATGGTCTCTCCTCGTACCGGGAAGTGGAACCAGCATCCTATTTGTTTAGGCCACCCGAGCGATGTTCGATTCACAGGGGGACCCGAGCGCTCGGTGATCTGTAAAGTTGTGTAAAGTTTCGTTAGGCTAGGGATTCGGCGGGGATTCTACACCCGAGCGGTCAATGTCGTGTGATATTTTCGCCAAAGGTTGCCGATTTTCGAGTTCGTTTACCGCCTAAGGGTGGTGGAGCCCGTCTAGCTAGTACTATACCGGCCCGGACACATCCCCCTATTCACGGTATGCAGATCCAAGGATAGTAACGCATCGATTCGAGGTAATTGACAGGTAAGGAACTACCGAGGAGAATCCTGCGGCAGGCATTTCGATCGGAGGCTCGAATGCGGGAACCTGGGAACCGGATCCGTTTCGCCAAATCCCTAATAGTATTCGCGTTAGGCCTTGGCGCGCTCGCGGCTTCTACGCGTGCACAAGACGCTGCGAGAGCTCCTGCTACGCCGAACAATCAGCAGCAGGGACCCTCAGCGCAATCCAGCGTTCCGCAAAAGTCTCAGACCGTAACCTGTACTGTGGACATTTCCCCGAAAAAGTTCTCGCCCGCGCTTACCGAAGCTCTACATCTTTACCGCACGGGGAAATTCGACGACTCAGCCGCCGCTTACAACGCCATCATCTCGTCCGCATCTGGAGGCCCCGATTTAGTCCTCGCTTACACCGGCCTAGCGCGCGTGTATCTAAAACAGGAAAAGACGAGCGACGCGTTCGCTGCCGCGTCAAAAGCCGTCGCGTTAACGCCCGGCAAAACTCCCGCGATCACCGCGCTCGGCGAAGTATATTTCCGCCAAGGGAAATTGCAGCAAGCCGAAGATTCGTTTCTGAATCCGCAGAAGGTCTGCGACATTGACGCGCGTTCTTATCTGGGCCTTTCCCGCATTTATCGCGCCACGTCGAATTACAAACGCGCCAAGATTGGTGTCGACCAAGCCATTAAGCTCGATGCAGACGACCCGGACATCCAGCGCGCCTACATGGCCACGCTCAGTCGCAGCGAATTGGTGAAATATCTCCGCAATTACCTTAGCCGTGAAACCGATGACGACGCAGAGCATCGCAAAAGCATGGAGGAACAGCTGGAAGTCATGGAAGACGCAGGCCGCCAGCACAGGCCCGTTTGCCAACTCGCTTCTAAAGTGACCGCCACGCAAACCGCGATGGAGACTTTGCTCGAAAACCCCACGCAGATTCGGGGGTACGGCTTACGAGTGAAAATAAACGGCGCTTCCGCCAAACTCATGCTTGACACCGGCGCCGGCGGCATCACCATCGACAGAAAAATAGCCGAAAAAGCCGGCGTCAAGAAAATTGCGGCCTCCGACATTCGCGGAATCGGCGACAAAGGTGCAGCCGCAGGTTACTTCGGGTTCGCGGATTCAATTCAGATCGGCGACTTGCAATTCGACCGCTGCTACGTGGACGTAGTAACCCGCAATTCCGTGCTGGGTGATGACGGGCTGATCGGCGCCGATGTCTTCGAAAACTTTCTTGTGGACATCGATTTTCCCAATGCCAAATTTAGGCTCAGCCAGTTGCCGCCCTATCCCGACGAAGCGCCACAGCAGACCGCGCTCGAGTCAGAACCGGCGCAAGAATCTCGCCGGCACGATCGTTATTTCGCTCCGGAGATGAAGGGTTACACTCCGATTTTCCGCTTTGGCCACATGCTGCTGATTCCTACCGCGGTAAACAATTCACCGGACATGCTTTTCGCCATGGATACCGGGGCATTCGACAACACCATCACGCCGGGGGCCGCCAAACAAGTTACCAAGATAAATCGCGATGAGAACTTCCGTGTAAAGGGGTTGAGCGGCGAAGTGAAAGACGTCTATGTTGCGGACAAAGCCAACCTCAGGTTCGCCCATCTGAAACAGGATCGCCAGGGCCTGTTCACCTTCAGCCTCGACGGCATCAGCAGGTCACTCGGCACCGAAGTCTCCGGCACCCTCGGCTTCCGCATGCTAGTTCTGCTCGATATAAAAATCGACTACCGCGACGGTCTCGTGAATTTCACCTATACTCCGATCGGCTCCAAACGCTAACCTGGACTAGCTTAGGCATTGGGCGAAAATATCGTACGCTGGGCCGGCAAGTCTTCGGGGCAAGCCTGGGAAGCGGGTTCTAAGGCCGTGATGAGACACACTTAGTTCTGGACTTTCAGACGGCGGTACACGCAAGCAGCGTTATAGAGAATCGACGCTTCGTTCGCGTGCAAGGTGACCGCCAGGTTGAGTTCGCGTAAGGCATCATCGGTGCGTGCAATTCGGCGTAATTGCCGCCCAGCAGAATGCGCGCTCGCCCGTTCTCCGGCACTTGTTTCAAGTTGCGCTCGAGCGCGAGGCAGAATCTGGCATTCAATTTCTGTTTGGCATGTTCCTTTTTCATTCGCGCCGATACAGATGGGCACATAAACGTTATAGTCCGATCAAAGACCAAAACCTCACAACCTAATCAAACCGAAACACCATGTCCCTGCCGGTCATCCTTGAAGAAAATTATGGAAGCGGACATTTCTACTTTGCGTTGACACTGCCCAGAATTCGAGTCGCCCAAGCCGCTAGCTTCTGCTTCGCTTCACCACAGGGGAGCCACTGGTTCTTCCTTGAACGTCGGCGGAGGCCCGCCCCTGTTGGACAAATGGATTACCGCCAGGAATGGTTTGGCTTGCGGGTCGTACGCCACAGTGATGATTCCACCTCCGCCCGGCGAACCGTCCGAGCCACTTCGCCCGTCGGAACCATTCATCCCGCTGTTGCCGCTGGGAGTCCCACTTCCTCCTGCTCCGCCTTGACCTGCGCGCCCGCCCTTTCCGCCCGATCCCCCCGGACCGCCGTCAGCCTTCACTGTCAGCGCCCCTCCCGCGGGATCCACCAGATACAGCCTCTTTTTCCCCGCTGCAGATACGCTCGCTTGCAGTAGAGGATGCGCAGCGGGCCTGACCGTCACAAGTATTTGCACCGGAGGCGCGTCTCCACCGTTTCCCCCATCTTGGCCATTCCCTCCGTCTGTTCCATTACCGCCGTTTCCGCCCGGAGAAGGATTATTCGGATCGATGGAACCCATGCTACCGCTCGTGCCATTCATTCCGTCCGTCCCGTTAAGACCGTTGCTGCCCGCGCTGCCTGAAAAGTTCGACACGAAGTTGTAGTCATACGTAACTGGAATCTCGAACTCCGCGTGCAGGTCAGGATGGCTCGGCACCGTGATCGTCACGTGCGCCAGCTTCCCGTCGCTCACTCGCGGATCGCGCGGAAGGGTCAAGTTACCTTTCTGATCGGCCGTAACCAATGTCGGCGTGACTGTAAGGTCCTGCCACAGCACCTTCCCTTTGCCTTGCCCTTCGGTCACCAAAATCTTGCCGTCGGGCTGAGTGAATTGCACCACCAGAGGCGACTTCTCTCCCGGCGCAATCGCCGGTCCGTTAACCAGGTGCGCCTGCATCGACGTGACGGGAACTTTCGCCAGGTAAACCCGCATCCCCAGCTTAACCTTCACCGCCGCGCAACCACTTAGTGCCAGCAGCGAGCCCAACTCAAATAGCGACGCCACGCAAAGCGCGGACCTCGCGCGCGCCAAATGTGGAACGCGTAGGACGGTAGAGTCGGAAATCTGTGAACTGCGTTGAAACTGCGGCCGGGTGGAATTAGGCATACCTATTGGACCGCCACTTCTTACACCTGGTTACGACGCCACTACGAATAAGCGTCTGGTGAACTTACGGGACAGCCTGTCCCACCAGTACTCTTAAGCGCTGCAATGCGCGAAGTTACACCAAATAGCTATTATTTTTGACTGTCGCGGAGCAGACTGCTGGTGTCCAGCGTTTCGTAATGACCGCGAGGAATTCACAAATTCAAATCTCGGTGTAAGCTTTTTGCTCAAGCGGAGACGGAGCTAAAATCCATGACCAGACTCAAGCGCCTGCTTCAAATCCTTCCTTTGGTTTCGCTTCTTGCTTTGCCCGGCTGCGGCTCCGCATTGGGGAATTTGTTAGTGTCGTCAACAAAGCTCACTCCCGCGAAACCCACGATTGCGGTTAGTGGCACCCAACAATTTATTCTGGTCGAAACATTTATTGACGGTTCCACCAACCACGAATCGCCCACCAACACATCATGGACATCGGACAACGCTGCCGTGGCGACAATAAACAAAATGGGCATAGCAACAGGCATTTCCGCCGGAACTGCCACGATCAAGGGCAGCCACAAGGATAACAATGCGTCCACGACTTTGAACGTCACTGCCCCGGCAAACGTGCCTATCGTTGTGCACGGCGACTCGCAAACTCTGCACGTCACGAACCTGAGCACCGGCCGGCAAATCACTTTCGTAGCGAATACCTTTAGCGACTCCGTAACAGCTTCGCCCGACGGCGAGGGCATGGTCAGCAGCAAGACTTCTGTTCTGCCTGGACACGGACCCGCATGGCTGGCCATCGATCCGTCCGGACACTTTCTTTTTGTGGTGAATCACAATTCCGAGGACATTTCCGCATTCGCTATCGACTGGAAAACCGGCTCGCTCTATTCCGTCGTCGCTTCGCCATTTGCCGCAGGCACGCAGCCGTGGAGTATCGAAGTTGATTCCGATGGCGCAGCCCTCTCCGTGGAACATTTCCGAAGTCCGGAAATTTCCCGTTTCCGCATTGACCCCGCAACCGGCGCGCTCACGCCCGAGCGCCAGTAACGCAACAAAAGCTCGCATAAAATGTGGGAAGGGAACTACGGTCCGTGTTGTTGCCGGCCAAGCGTATGCACGCTCTTCCGAAGGCAGCCACGAAAGTCGAAGTAAATCTGGTCGTCCTGAAAATTAGGCCTCAACCGCTTCCTTCACTGCCTGTTTCACCACTTTCTTGACTACCTTCTTCATAGTTTCTTTTAGTTCCCCGTCTCGAAGAATCTCTTCCCCCGTTTCGGTGACAACTTTTTCCACCGCCCTTTTCACCGTTGTCGCGATGGGGTGCAGTTCTTTCAGTAGAACTTTCATCACCTTTTCGCTATCCACCCTCGGTGGTTCTGCGTCTTTAGGAAAACCCGCCCTCACCTTTGCGGTCTGTGCGACACCGAATTTCCAGTCCGATTCAAATGTCGCCATCAGTTTGCTCACGATTTTGCTTTCCTGAACGATCAGGCCCACCTCGCGTCGCGCATCCAGCTCATTTCTCCGCAAGCTCTGGCTGCCGATGAACGCCTGTGCCCCGTCTCGAATGATCGTCCGCGTGTGCAATCGCATATGGGACAATCCTCTGACAGGCAAACTTGCTTTGGTTTCGCCGATCACTCGAATTTCAACGCCGGCCTTCTCCCGCTCTTTGAGAATGCGAAGCATTTCTCTGTCGGATATTTTCGGATCGTAAATCAGCAGTTGCTTCCGCGCTTTCTTCAGGAAATTGCCTAACACTTTTCGGGCATTGGCGGGACTCACCACGAATGTTTCGCTATCGCATTTGTACGGCGTCCGCTTGCCGTCCGCATCCAGAAGCTTGCTGCCTTCCGCTACCCACTCCTTGTTTGTCGTTACGATTCCAAATCCCCGGCTGCGGTCGATATCCAAGCTCGTAAAGTTAAAAGAAAGAACGACCAAGATCCGCGAATCGATCACCATCACTTTATTGTGGTAGCGGATTAAATCATTGGACGTGCGCGCCACCGTCATACCCTCATCCAAAAAACGCAACTCAAGTCTGCGCAGGCTCTTTTCTCCGCCTCGATTCGCATAAGCGATCAGCGAACTCACCTTCACGCCCTTGTCAATTGCCGTCCTGAGCGCTCTCTCGAGGTCCGGTCGGTCGAACCGGAAAACGGTCAAGTCCACGCGTTTCTCGGCTCCCTTGATCAAGGAAAGGAGCGGTTCGATGCCGTCGTCGGGCTGGATGATTAGCTTCACGTTGACGACCTCCCGCGCCTGGGAAAATCGCGCATGCTCACAGGGCTACCAACTCAGCGATTCTTTTTTGGACCACTTTAGTGTACCCGTCAATTTTGTCTTGGGAATAGCCCGCCGCCCGAAAGCAATCCTGGATTTGACTCCCTGAAAGCTGCGCAAGCCGTTGTCCCAGCAGTTTCGCGTCAGCTCGTGGGATATTTTTGCCCACTTCTTCCATACGGCTGCGATGCCGGTAGTTGGAAACGTTCACCGCCGTCAGGAAGAATGGCTTGCTGTGCATCACGAAATCCACAGTGTCCGAGTGCGTCTTATCAATGAATTTTGATTTCGCGTAGTCGTCTAGTTTTCCCTTGGATCGTGAAATCGAGCTACCTGTGCTTCCGAAGCTGGCACCCACGTCGCTAACCAGATAATGCCGCTCGCCATCCACTTCGTAAATCGCATTGTTGTCCGCAGCCAAGTCCCAATTGTTCACCAGGCACATCATCACCCGCAGGCCGTTCAGTTCTTTCGTCCCCACAAACGGATTCTCAAACCAGCTCCAGTCTCCTAGCTTCTTCATGTCTTTGGATTTGCGTTTCAGCCGCGCGCCGCGCACGGCGGTTCCGTCCGCTGACACGAATTCCTGCCCGCGACGAAGTTTCGGCAGATTCTGCACTTTCAGTTCGGCCACGTAGTAATCTTCGTCCGCAAAATATCCTGCGGCCCACAACAGGCGCGTTGCCGCGGTTTCCGCTTGAGGCTCTGCTCCCAACTTCACTCGCCACTTCTCGCCCTGCGCATCCACAACGTCGAATTTAGGCGAAGTTTGTTTCATGTCTTCTTCCACGAAGGTGTAGGTTCCATTGGGGGCCGGCGCATGCTCCTTTCCGCCTGCGCCGTAATAGAGATCAAGCGTCGTCAGATCGCCGGAGTCATGCGTGATTACCGCGGGAAGGCTGGCAGCCGCTTCAGCGCGCTCCAGTCTCTTCTTACCTTCCAGCGCAGCATTTTTGCTCTTTTCCTTTTCCGAATCCTGCGCTCGCGCGGGAAGGGAGAAACCCAGCATCGCCAGGATTGCCGCACACGCTAGCCACGGTCTTTTGGGAATCATGCAGATACCCTCCTCCTCTCTGAACCCGCTGAGTCTTGCCCTGCGACTTCCGCCCATTTCCCGACGCCCTCAGCTTCCGTGCTGTACATCTTGGAATAAGCTCCGCCGGCAGCCAGTAACTGCTCATGTGTTCCGCGCTCGCACACTTCCGCGCCCTCAATCACAAAAATCGTATCCGCCTGCCGAATTGTGTTTAGATGATGCGCGATTACCACGCAGGTCCTTCCTTTTATCAGCCGCTTCAGAGCTTCCATCACCGTTTGCTCGGACTCCGGGTCCAGACCCGACGTGGGTTCGTCGAGAATCAGTATCGGCGTGTTCCGTATAATCGCCCGCGCAATCGCAATACGCTGCCGCTGACCGCCGGAAAGCGACGCGCCCCGCTCGCCTAACATCGTTGCGTAACCATCCGGCAATCTCTCGATAAATTCGTCGGCGTTGGCAAGCCGTGCCGCGTTCACGATTTCTTTCGGATGAGCGTCCGGTTTTCCGTACGCAATGTTGTCCCAAACGCTGGCTCGGAACAGCAGGGTTTCCTGCAGGACGCAGCTCGTCTGTTCGCGCAACGACCGCAGCTTGAAATTGCGAATATCCTGTCCATCGATCTTCACGAGCCCGGACACAGGATCGTAAAAGCGCGGAATTAAACTGATGATGGTCGTCTTGCCCGTCCCCGAAGGTCCCACAAGCGCCGCCACTTGCCCCGCCTCGATCTTCAGATCGATGTTCTTCAACACCGGCTCGCCGCCGTTATAGCCGAATTGCACTTTTTCAAACTCGATGGCTCCCTTAAACGCAGGAGCGCGCCGCGCACGTGGCAGGTCGCGTACCCGGCTTTCAATTTCCAAAACTTCCTGAATGCGCTCGTACCCCACCA